>Ga0073928_10001036_pt1 | contig 56237 bp, 39 predicted proteins | sample PaiPotPPA55metaG_FD_76969 | JGI IMG/M metagenome (GOLD analysis project Ga0073928, IMG submission 76969) | Iron sulfur acid spring bacterial and archeal communities from Banff, Canada, to study Microbial Dark Matter (Phase II) - Paint Pots PPA... ... | reverse complement strand
TCATCCCTATCCTTTGCGCCGCATGGGCGTTATTACCTAAGGCAAGAGCCGGATGCGGGAAACCCGCTCGTCCGGATCCGTGGAGGGGGTCATGAGTAATCGTGATCCCTACTCCGACTCGTGCTCCGTTAACGCACGCTGCTACATTTAGATACGCCAGTCGCCCGGAAAAAGTTCCGCCCATGAATCTAAGTATCGGACTTCCCGTACGATCGCGAAACGCGGCTGCCTAAAAATTTGTCTCATCCCGACCGAGTTCGTCGGACTGCGAGGCGGGTCAACCTGCGAGTGAAGAGCATGCCGTGGGCTTGTGGAATGGGAGCTGTTTTTCTGGTTCGTAGGTGTGGCGCGTGAACCACTCGGCGGCGAGGTCTGCCCAAACCTTCTACCTTCCCGGATCCAAATCCCTCATGATGACGTGTAGCACCTGCCCCGTCCGCCGCGCATCGCTCTCAGAAATGGCCCCCTGCTGAACACTTTCACCCTCTGTATTCATTCGATCTCGATACGTCCGCGCTACCGCCGGCAACCGCGCGCAGCCGCTGCGAATCAACCCTGCTTTTTCTGCGACGGCGAGCCGCGTCTCGAACGACCACTCCGAAATTTTTTCCGGAGGTGCTCCCGTCTCCATCAGCGCGGTGAGTCCTTTATGTTCCAGAGCGTCGGTCACGATCGACTCCAGAATTCCGCACGAGGTCACCAGCGCCAGGTCAAAGTCGCCCTGATCGAGTGCGCTTCGGCTATCGGCATAGGCCTGTTCGAGTACGGGCTTAATTTCGGGATTGTGGACGAAATCAAAGCGGTGCGGAGCTGGCGCCCGCGAGGATGCGGAGATAATTGCTCCGTCATTTGATCGCGCCAGCGACGCAACGGCTTGCCCCAGCACGCCGAGCAGTTGCTGAACAATCTCGGCCGGTGCCGCTCCCTGGGCTGCGCTGCCATCCGGCGAACGCATCAGGAACGCTTCACTGAACGAACGCGCAAGCCAATGGGCTTTACTGCCTCCGGACAATTGATTCATGGTGACGCCGCAGTCCTCCTGCCAGCGTCGGGTGGCTGTGATCGCCGCCGTGTCGGAAGGATCGGCCGCCAAAGTGTCGCGGAGTTGGTGACCGCGGCGAATCAATCCGTCGAGGTGGGAGAGATAAGTTTCAATCTGGGTTCGGAGGCTCTCGTCCATGGGTCGGTTAATGCTCTTCTTTCATCATCCTGGAGAGCAAGAATGCCTCGAAATTTCGAGATTTCTTCCCTTGACACTCTTTTACGAGAGTGATAAAGTGCCTCCCGCAAGTGGTTCAATAACTAGACCAGTGTACAACACATCCGCGACAAACTGGTTGATGTTCGGTCCCTTGACGTTAAGAGTTTTGTGCTCAGTGATGAGGTGAAAATCTATGAGTTCTCAAAGTTCGGTCTCTCCAAATTCGCTGATTCACACCTCGCGTATTCCTAACCGTTGGATCCAATTAATCGCCGGCATTGTGGCGATGATGGCGATCGCCAACCTGCAATATGCCTGGACACTTTTCACCAAGCCCATCCAAGCCCATTTGCACGTCTCGCTCGTCGCGGTGCAATGGACCTTTACCTTGTTCGTGCTCTTGGAAACCTGGCTCGTACCTTTCGAGGGATATCTGGTAGATCTGATCGGCCCACGGTTCATGCTTGGTCTGGGATCGATCATGGTGGGCCTGGGTTGGATCGGATCAGGCCGCGCCGAGACGATCAACTCGCTCTACTTTTGGTATGGCGTGGGCGGCGTCGGCGCCGGCGTTGTGTACGGCGGAGCCATTGGAAACGCCTTGAAGTGGTTTCCCGACCATCGCGGCCTTTGCGTCGGCTTGACCGCTGGAGCGTTTGGGATCGGCACCGCGACAACCATCGCTCCTATTGCCGACATGCTGAAAGTCTCCGGTTACCAGCACACCTTTATCTTCTGGGGATTTGTCCAGGGTATCGTAGTGCTAGCTTGTTCCCTGTTCCTGGCAAAGCCGCCGCTAGGGTGGGCGCCGCCGAATTGGAAAGAGAAAGAAGCAAAGATCAAAGCCAAGATTAATACGTCGAACGTCGACATGACTCCGTTACAAATGATGCGCCAGCCGTCCTTTTACATCATCTACGTAATGATGGTCATGTTGGCATTCGGCGGGTTGGTGGTTACTGCGCAGCTCAACCCGATGGCCTCTTCCTACCACGTGGATAAAGTAGTGGTGCTCTGGGGCATGACTGCACTGGTGGTGGCCATCACAGTCGACCGGCTCCTTAACGGTTTGACGCGTCCCTTTTGGGGATGGGTGTCCGACCACATCGGCCGCGAGAATGCTATCTTCATCTCCTTCATCCTGGAGGCGCTGGCGGTGTTTGCTCTGCTCCAACTGATTAGTCATCCAATTTGGTTCGTTACACTATCCGGCCTGTGTTTCTTTGCCTGGGGCAATATCTTCTCTTTGTTCCCCTCAATCACTGGCGACCTTTACGGCAACAAATGGGCTACCACCAACTACGGAATCGTCTACACCGCTAAGGGAGCGGCGGCGGCGTTTGCGGGACCCGGCGCTGCGTGGTTGTTTGCCAAAACCGGTTCCTGGTCGAAGGTTTTCTGGGCCATGATTGTATGCGACCTGATCGCAGCGTTCATGGCATTGCTGTGGCTGAAGCCTCTCGCGGCGCGCGCCGTCCGGGATTCAAACAAGGTGCTGCAACCCCTCAACATCAACGCGCCTGCAAAGGCGCGAGGGGTGGCGTAGCAAGCAGCTCTTAAGTAGTTGAAATGTTGCGTAATCTAGGGCTGGTGGCGGCGCGCGCGGTCGCGCGCCCTCTCCCATTTAGCTGCCAACCGATTCCAGCGAGGCGTCTTCGGGCCCCGATGAAGGCGTTGCGGCAGTTTCCGGGCGGTAGTCTTATAAATCACACAACTGGCTTGCGTCCGACCGTACATGGTCTCTCCCAGACCCATAATCAGACCCGAGATGGCACTTACGTAATCTTCTGTTAGTAACCACTCCGGCCGATACTGATGGCAGCTTATGGACAGCCTCCCCCAACTCAACTCACCGTGGCGTGTTCCACGCGCTCATCTGGAGGGTAGCCTTCCTGCGGTGCTCCGCTTCCCCAACGGGCAACGCGTCGGGGCGAACCTCCAGGTGATTTCTCTTACAGGTGGTCTACTTTCAGTCTCCCAGCCGGTGGACCAGGGATCGCGCGTCAAGTTGATGTTCTTGACCGGAGGCGGCTCGGTGCTTGGAGGCGCCGAGATGCTGCCCCCAGTCGCGAACACTCTGCAGCCGTTCCGCTTCGTTTCGCTTCCGGCCGCCGATCATCGCCGCCTTGGAGCGCTCATCTGGGAGCAATCAAATCAAAACAAATTCGAGCAGGATTGGATTGAGAAATTGCGGTCTGCCTCGGCGCCGCGTGACGAGGCACGGCCCTGGCGGCTCAAGCTGGCAGCAGTGTTTGCTCTGCTCACACTTGGTTTGGCGACTGCGGTATACCTGCTGCACCCCGGCTTGCTCAACTAGTTCGTGTTTGACGACACGATTTCGAGATGATCATGACCAACACTCGCCGATGGCCCCGATATCATGTGCACCTGCCCGTCTTCATCGCTGCAAAGCCCGAGTCCGCAGAGATAGTTGTGCCCGGAATGGTTTGTGAGTTGAGCCGCTCCGGTATGGAGCTCTACGGTGGAGTCAACCTGCAGCCCGGTGAGATGATGGAAGTCGAGTTCCGCACATCGGGCAGGGTCCGGGTGGCCGGGATCATTCGTCATCGTTCGGGTTTTTGTTTTGGACTTGAATTTTGTTCGGTGCAGACAGAACCGGAAGAAACATCCGATGTACTCCAGTCCCAGGTCTTGGCGAAGCAGGAAGCCTATCTGCGGGAGATGCAACAGAAGATCAGCCAGTCCTTGCAAGCGCTGGAGAACAGAAAATCCCGCAAGCAGATCGAAACCGTCGGCAACGCCTCGGACGACTGCCTCCAACCAGCGAAGAGATACACTTCCGGCACAACTCGAAACCGATCCTCGAGAACCCTCAAGAGTGGCAGCGATGCCGCTCCGGACGCCGGAATCCCTTCCGAATAGCTCATCTTTCATCGCGAAAGACCAGAGTCGGCCATCAACGGATGCTCGCGCGGCCAAACCTGTAGGTGAAGGTGAGGCTGGCGTAGGATGGAATGCGCACGCCCACAACCTCCTGGATGTCAGACGGGAAAAAATTCTCGGTGGTCTGCCCGGTAAAACCGCTCGCAATCAGGAAATTGACTCCGGCATCCAGGCGGCCATTCAGGAAGGGTCGAACCACCGCGCCGCGAAATTCCTTCACCGCGGTTCCGGTGCACTCTGCGTTCAAATCTGACGGATTGCATCCCGTTCCCAGGGGCTTCGCGCCCACATATTCGAACTCGCCTTTTGCCTGCACGTGAAATGGGAGTTTCTGAATCGTTCCCAAAAGATCAAGGATCGTCCTAGGAGCCTCCGGCGTGGGCTCTCCTGAATTCAGATCGCGCGCATCCGCTTTCGAGAAAGTTGCCTGCAACGAGCCCAATCCAAAGTTGCGGCGCACCGTCACCGTCGCAAACCGCAGCCGGCTTGGGCCTTCGTCAAACTGAAGACCCGTGTCGGGGTCGATCTTCGCCAACTCCGCACTGCTGGTGACATGGCCCAGAGTCAATCGCACGTCGGTGTTGTGAATCGTCTTGCCGGCTACTAGTTGATACGAATGTGACGTGGCCACCGGAGTGCCCGGCCCGCTTCCGGTGCCAATCCTTGGATCTTCCGTGAAGAAAGCCTGACCGAAGCTGAGCGAAACCAATGGAACATACCAGGAGTCGATGGGAAGAAATGAAACCGTGGCTTTCGGCGAGTTCACGCCAACCCACTTTTGAAACGAATTCTGCGCATGGAGCAAATCCTGATTATCGAAGTCGATTTCGTCGCGGCGCCAGCCGAGGTAGTAGCGGAAGTGACGCGCTACGCCGCCCTCCGCTGCAATGTAGGGCGTCAGCGATCCTATGGTTACGTTGTTTCCGTCGACCGGGGTGAAGGGCCCGTAGTTCCCAGGGTCGCTCGGGCTAAAGAAGCCATAGTGGTCGAGATCATCGCGTCGCGGCGCTTCGCGCTCGTAGTCAAACCCGCCGAGAATTGAGAGATACTCGGCGATCTTGTTGACGTAATTGGCGTTGCCGCCGGCAACTGTGCGGAATTCGCTTTGCCGGATCAGTCCCTGGCCAAAATCCGAAAACAGAGAAAGATTGTAGGTTCGAAAAAAGCCCGAAAGCTGCAGTTGCTGGCTGCTGCTGATCTGCCAGACATCGTTCAGCGCCGCGAGCGCAGTGTGTGTCTGGTCTTTCTGCCTTGGATCAATGGTATCGCCGAGATTCGGGAAATTGGCGTCGAACCCACTCTCGGCAAATATAGGGACCAGCCCAGGAACGTAGGATTGACCGTAATAACCAGTGCCAAACAGAGTGAGCCGGTGCTCGCCTAAGTGAAATAGACGTAGGCCGTTCAACTTGTACTGTTGCCGGTGTTCCAACCGGTCGAGAAATCCGTTTCCATACGAGCCTTCCAAAGCTAGCCACGAGTCTGGAACGGGACGGAAGCCCACAGCCACATCTATGTCCCTGTAATCGCCCGTGAATGTGAGGAAGGGATCGAGGCGAGACCGAAGCCCGTAGGTCGCGGCAAGGTTGACGGAATGATTTCCTTCGCGAACGTCAAATGCGCCGCCATCGACCTTAACGCTCTCAAGAATCTCGGGAATCAATATGTTTGGGTCGGAATAGCCATTGCCGTGTGCATTCGCCGAGAGATTGTTCGGCAACAGGTAGCTGCCCACTGCAATGTACTGTGCAATCGGTTCGCCGTGGTCTCCCGCGACGCCTGGCGCGAAATACTGCGGCGCTTTGATGCCGCTCGAAGCGGTTTCAATGGGGTAGCCGGGAATCGATACCGGAGCGCCGGGACGGCCGGGATTTGCGTCCAGCAAGTCCTGCCGTATGAAGACCTTTTCTCCAGGATCGGGAGAGAGAACATCCGACTCGTTTACGTCGGCGGTCACGGTTACAGATTCGCTACGCGCCCTGATCTTTCCCAGGCGCATGTCGAAGTTCGCCACGTTCGAAGTGACAGCCAAAGTTGTTGTAATCGGTTCAAAACCTTCTGCCGCCGCCTTGATTACATACTTTCCTCTCAAGGGTGCCTGGAAGTTGAAGCGCCCCTGGTCGTCAGCTACGGTCTGTTGCTCGCTGGGGCCTGTCGGCTGCGCCAGTTGAACCGTAGCTCCCGGAACCGGATAACCCTGGGAATCAAGGACGCGCCCCGAAAGCGAAAAGTTGCTCGCCATCATGGAACCGGCCAGCAGGAAAACCATCGCGACCGTTTGCCGAAATTTCCGCATTTCGATTTCTATCGCCCGGATGGTTGTGCCAGGCTGGCCAGCGTCACTCGCGCCTTTTCCGAGTCCGCCGTATTCAAATCTGCCGACTGTTTCAGGTAACGCTGCGCCGGGGCAAGATCTCCTGATTGTAGAGCGATCTCTCCCGCGTGGCGAAACATTCTGGCGTCGCGAATGCCCACTGCCAGCGCGATTTCAATCTGCTTGCGCCCTTCCGCCTCCTGACCGTTGACGTGCAGCGCCCAGGCGTAGGCGTCGAGGGTGTAGACGTCTTTCCGCCATGCGAACTCTTGCTCGGCCAACTTCAGCGCCTTTGCAGGCTGCTTCGCGTAGTCGGCGTAATAGAAAATGAGCTCCCGGTTGGAGTTGTCTTTCGTGTTGGATTCCTGGAGGGATGTCGATTCGAATTCCGCGAAAGCCTGTTTTGCCTCGCTGTCGTGACCCGCGAGCCGCAAGGCCTGAGCCAACGCGTACATGTTTGCGGCTCGCGGCGCGGAGTGGTAGCGCTGCTGGAATAACACAACCGCCTCGTCATAGCGTTTCTGCGCCGTGCGAACTTCAGCCAACTCGCCCACGGCGAAAGGATAGTTCGGGAACGTGTTCAACGCTTGCTCGAAGATTTTCTCGGCCGCATCTGTATTGCCGGACGCCAGTCGAAGATGTCCCATTTGCGTCAGCAGCCAGGCGCGTTCTTCTGTCTCGCTCGCTGGTGTGGAGTCATACCCCATCTGAAGCAACTCGTAGGAGCCTTCGTTGTCGCCAAACAACTCGCGCAGGTGCGCCGCGTTAGCCAATGCCGGCAGATTGCCGGGGCGAAGATCAAGCATCCACTGTGCCGCCGTCTCCGCATCTTTGTAATGGCCGAGTTCCGCATTCGCGTCGGTCAGCAAACCGTAGACCATGACGTCATCGAGAGATTGCTTGTTCAGTGCTTTCGCGGCATCCAGTGCAGCGGGGAATTCATGCTCGCCCAACAGAATCGAGACTTGAAGCTTCTTCGTTTCGAAGTCGTTCGGGGCCAGTTGCAGTGATTTCTTTACCGCATCGCTGGCTTGGCTGTAATAGCGCGGGTCAGAACTTTCGCGCGCCCGGCGAATTAGTGCTGCCGCCAGAAGATTGTAGCCGGTGTTTTGCGCGGGTTTCTCACGGATCGTCTTTTGGGCTTCCGCAATGCTTCGCTCCGCGGGGGAAGGCTCAGTACTGCTCACGGCTGAGTTGTCTTGCGCGACACAGATCGTGGAAACAAGAGTCGCTGCAGTCATCCATAGGGCCATCGCTGGTACGAACATCACAGCAAGAGATTTCTTCATAACTTCCTCATTTTTGGTGAGAAGAAAAGGACCTCGTGACCGCCGCATCTGCCGGCGGCCACGAGGCAGTTATTCAGGACAGATGCCGCCGCTTTGGCCGGTGCAGCCCGCCTGTCCGGGCCCAATGTGTACGCTGTTGCGTCCACTGTTGGCTGGCATTACGTAGGGGAAGGAGTTGTTAAATCCTTCGGTCTTTGTGTTCACGCCATCCCCCAAGGGCAATCCGAATTTCTTCGGATCAACCAAGATGCCCTCAATCGCGCGCAAGGAGATGTCAAACACATCGTCGATCGGCCTGCGTCCATTGGGATAGCCTGCGTCGTCACCGGCGATAAATCCGAGACGCTGCTGGCTGCCCACTGGAGTTGGAGGAATCCCGGTGTTTAGCCGGAGCAGATCCGCCACCGGACCGGCATCCTTGGGGCCGCATCCTGGACAGATTGGAGGTTCATACTGCGCCAGGATCAGCAAGTCGGTGCGTGGATTGGGCGGGACGGGGACGCCGAGCGAACTGAGAACCGCTGCCGCCACGGGGTTGAGAACGAAGTTCGCGAACTGGGAATCATTGGCTGGAACGTCTTCGCTGAACCGGTCTTTGAATCCAGTCCCGATGATCGCTTCATTGATCAACGAGTTGCCTTCACGGTTGACTTGCTGGAAGGCGCCGGAGCTTCCGTCCGGATTCGGAGACTTCCTTACCGTGATGTGATGCCGCGCCGTGGCGCCGTACGTTCCGATCACAGCTTGCTTGTCGCCGGCGGGGTGGATTCTGCCATCGACAGTCAGCATCGCGATGGGAACCTCCAGCACCATGGAGTTCACGTTGAATCCCGCTACCGCATCGGGCGCATAGTTATGCGTGTTGTCCGCATCGATGTGCGGCGGCAGGACCGGAGCGACTCCCGCAGGGAAGTTCACCGAGTCAAAGAAGGCGCCCAGATCGATGAAGAAGGGATCATCGACCGTGCCTGCGAAGACGGAGATGCCGTTCCCAAGGTCATAAATGCCTTGATTGAACAGCGCTTGATAATCCGGCATGGTCTTCGGTCCAACGTTTGAAGGAACGGTGTACAGTGTTTTCCCGTTGTTCAGAACAGTCGAGTTCCCGGTGTGGAGGTTGACCATGGTCACGGTATAGTTCTGGCGCAAGCTCAACCCTTCAGAACCTTTGCCGGAGAGCGAAGTGATGGGCGGAATTCCCGCCAGGTTGCCAACCAATCCGGTGAACAAATTGGGCAGGCGGATTTCTGTGTTGAATCGGAAATAGAAAGCAATGTCGGGTATGCCGTCCTGGTTGTTGTCGACGAACATCTCGTACTGCACGCTGTTATCGAAGGGAAAGTAGTTGGGTCCGTTGGAAGGTTCGAGCAACGGGTCCACATTCAAGATAAAAGTGACATTGTTGGGGTTCTGGTAGCTCACGAACGCGTACCAGTCGGTAACGTCCGCGCTACGATCGAGTGCCGTAATCGGCGCTTCGCGATGACTCGACGCGAACAGGCTGGAGGGTGCCAGCATGAACAGCGCCATCGCGAGCGCCACGAGCGATTGCAACTTCTTCATAGGGTTGCCTCGTAGGTGAGATTGCGGACCATAGGTCGCCTGACTGATCCCTCCCGGCGTGGCGCCACGCCGCGAAAGATGAAACGACTGAATACGTCCGCTTCACTAACAACTACGAAAGTCACGCGCGGAGCGGATTGTCGAACTCTGCTTTTATTTGCGGGAAAGCCGGACGGGCAAGCACTTCTGGAGTCATTTTCTGGGCAGAGTTATGCCTCAGCGGGCGTGCCGCACAGAAAGGAAAGTCCAATCACGAATCGGCGTCGAGGGCTGCTCTCTTTCTTTAGATTTACTGTGGAATTTAGATTTACTGTGGAATCCAGTGGACATGCGAGCTGAACAGCCCGTCCACAAAACCAATGTGGTAGACGAGAAACATTCCGAACGCTACGCTCGCCAGACCGGAAATTGCGGTCAGATGACGATTGATTCTAAGAAACTTCCGTCCCGTAAAAACCAGCGGTACAGAAATAGCGGCAGTCATAAGCATCATTCCAGCCATGGTCCCCAGCCCGAATACCAGCAGATATGCCGTTGACCAGAACGGATTCTTTATCGTGGAGAGAACCAGCAAGGCCACCGCTGCGGAGCCGGCCAATCCGTGCACCAGGCCGACCACCAGCGGACGCAAGGTCTGATAAACGCCAAGCTTCCCGATGGTTCGACCGAGAAATGTTTCCTTGTTTTCACAACGAACAACTGCGCCTGGCCTGCCGTTACTCTCCGCGTCAACATTCCCGGAACTCACTCCCGGAACCGCTCCGGTGGCGGTCTCCGCCGGAGTGAATCGCGCTGTGATCCATTCTAAAAGCCCAGTCAGATTCAGTGCCCCGAGCAGGATCAGCATGAGAGCAACGCAAAATTCCATCGACAGCCCAAGCCGGGGCGGAATCACAACTCCGAAAATAATGATTGCGGAGCCGACCAGAAAAATCGTCAGCGTGTGCCCCAACCCCCAAAGCAAACCAATGGCCGCCGAGCTTTTGATCGACTGCTGGCGGCTTACAATCGTGGACACGGCCACCACGTGATCGGGATCGGTGGAGTGCCGCATTCCAAGAAACAAACCCAGAAGAGTGATCGTGACAAACGGCACCAGTTTGTCTTTCGCGAGAAAATTCTGTCCGATGGGGGCCGATGCGAATGCCGACGCCGCAATGCCAACTCCCACGACCATCATAAACGCCGAGGATAGCAGCGGAAGGTAGCGCACAATCGATCCCTCGCCCCGGACGCGCGCCGCCATGAATCGCTTGGTGTAAACCATCGTCAAGCCGACAACAACAAGCACTCCGGCCAAGCCAAGGCTGAATGCGGTGATCAGGAATAGCCCGAAGCCTATTCGGTGCAAAGAGAACGCACTCAGCAGCACGACCAGGGCCGCTGGGCACGGGACAATGCCTCCGGTGACGCCGAGCACGCACAATTCTCGTAACGAAACCCCGCATCTCTCGCCTTGACCGGTCTCGGAAGATAACGGCTCTTGATTTTGAATCGAGGACTGCGGTTTCGCTTCTTTTAGCGTTCCTCGTTTAAGGGTCTTTAGCTTGAGCACGGAAAGAAACCAATGCGAATGCTGTTCGCCCGCGGTGTGCGTGTGTTCTCCGTTCTCACCACTCCAGTGCCTGAGAAATATGAAGACGCCAAGTCCCGTCACGCTCAGGCCTGAAATTGCCCCCAGCCAGGGATACAGTTGCTCCGGAACGATGTAGCGCGAAGCGTAAAGCGTCACGATACCTAACAGATAAACCCCTGCCGTGTGGGCGGCGGTGACTACGAATCCGAGCAGCACCGCATGCCGCGCCGTGCCGCGCGAGCCCACCAAATACGCGGCTACGATCGTCTTGCCATGCCCCGGCTCGAGCGCGTGCACTGCACCAAGGCCCGCCGCGATAAGCGCAGCCGACAGCAGAACCCAAAAACTCAGCTTACCCTGGGTTGAAATCAGCTCAGTAAAACGGCTTCGCGGTGTATTTTGAGGCTTATTGCGAGCCAGCGGTGCCGACCGAAGAGATCCGGCAGACACAAAGGACGGCGCATCCCTAGACCAGTCGATGGGGTTCGATCTGTTCCCATTCGATCGCTTCCCATTCGAAGCGGCCGATGCTGGCGTTGCCGAGCGCTGGCTTTCCCGCGCCGGTAAAGCACGCCGAGTCGCAGGAGGAAGTGGCGCCAATTTTTTGGGCATATTTGCCGAGGCCACGGAACTGCCCATCTCCAGTTCAGTAACTGCTGTTTTGAAATTCACCCGCGCCGCCAGTTGCTGCGGTGGGCTGTTCAACAAGTCGGTAGAGTAATGAGTCAGCTCCTGGCTTCGGTCTACATCGGACGCGGTGCTTCCCAGAATTGTCGATCCGTCGCCGATGACCACGATCTCTTTCCACCCAGCGTGCCCGGGATAGTTGTTGTCGGCATAAGAAAGCTTGTGTGCGCCAGAGGCAGCAAATTTCCCCCGAAACAGGAACGAGAGTTTCATGGTAGGCAATCCGCCGGCGCCCCCAACAAATGTCATCTGACGAGAAATCGTATCCAGACCAACATTTTGGCCATCGATCTCCAGAGTTAATCCTTCCTTCAGTCGCGTCGATTGGCCATCGAGGTAGTGCATGTCGCCAGGGTCGTCCGGCGTAGTGGTGATGGGGAATTGCCGCATCTCCTGATACGTAGGAATCTCCGCCATGTCCACCAGATACAGGATCTCCACCGAGCTCTGTCCGACTTTGATCTTCCCGTAGTGGTTCACGCTGAAATTTCCCATCGGATGCGCGAACGCGCTTCGCGAGACCAGGAAGAAAGCGAGAGCAATACCGAAAAAAATGCCAATCCGCCGAGTCGCGCCCTTGCGGGTTCTGCGCTTAGTTGTGCGCATTGCTGGACCTCAAATCATGACTTCGAGATCGCGCAATATCGTCGAGTGTTTGATTCGCCACATCGGCATAAAAGACATGGAAGTGAGGATTCGCTTTCAAAGCACGGCTCAGAAGCTGTTCGGAATCGAAATCCTTCCCCAGGCTGTGATTAATCATTCCCGCGTGAAACAGCAGCAGGGAATCATTCGTATTCAAGCTCAAAGCCTTTTTCATGGCAGCCCCGGCTTCCCCCGTCTGGCCATTTTTATAAAGCACCCATGCCAGCGCGTCCCACGTATAAATGTCGTGTCGCACTTCGAGTTCCTTCCGCGCAAACTGCAGAGCCTCGGCCAGCTTGATTCCGTGGTCGGCGTAGAACAGCGCCAATTCTCGATTCGCCAACACTTGGTTCAGTTTGCTCAAGTGCGCGATGTACTCGACAAGATCGTATTGCTGCTGGGCCTGGTTCGCCTTTCCCATCTTCTTGTAAACGTCCCCCAACTCAGCTACGTACTGGGGAAAAGGAATGATCGCGATCGATTGTCGATAGAGCCGAACCGATTCCTCGAACCTTGCCTGCGCGGCGCGGACCTTCGCCAAACCCGCCAGCGAGCGGTAGTGAGTGGAGTCGGCTGTGATTCCCGCTCCATAGGCGAGCTCGGCATTCTCCAGGTCGCCGGCTTGAAAATACCGTTCACCCAATTCGAAATAGAGCCACGCAAGGTTTTCTCGCGGCTCCTGGGTTTGAAGGGCGGCGGCGATCGAGTTATTCATGAGCCGTATCGCTGCCGCAAAATCACCATGCAGAAAACTCAAATAGGCCTTTCGACTGTCCAACATGTAAGACAGTTGCAAGGGGGAAGACACGGCTCCACCCAGATTTTGAAGGGTGCGGTAAACCGCCGCCGCCTGGTCATAATCGCCCACATCCGTGTAAGCGTCTCCCTCGACGGCGAAGGCCGCTAGATTTCCCGAGCCCAGTGCAATTGCTTTTTCCGCGTACGCGAGAACGTCTGCGAAGCGGTGTTCTCCCATGTACACCTGGCACATGTGGACCAGAGGATCGGCCGCCCGAAAATCCTGCGGGACTAAGTCGAGTGATTTCTTGAGCGTTTGCTCGGCCAGGTCGTAGTAGGCGATGTCGCCGGTTTCTCTTGCTTTTTGAAAGAATTCCGACCCCAACTTGTCATATCCCGAATAGTCGTCAGGAGCTTTTCTCACACTTTGCTGCAACGCCTCAATCTGCTTGTCGGTCGCGAAAATCGAGCGTTCTTGCGGGTCATGGGACTGCGAAAGCTGGGACTGCGCACGCTGGGACGGCGCAGCCTGGCACCACGACACTGCGCTACTAAGGGCCAGAGCAAGTAAGAGTCGCTCGGCCACTCTTAGAACAACAGACCGCTTGTCAGTTGGTGGAAAGCTTGAGTGGTTGCGCGCCATAGGGTTCGTCCACTGCTTGAATACGAGCCCAGGCGGCAGATCGGATTTCCATTCGTGCAGGTTTTCTCGCCGAACCCGATCCTCCTCCGCAAAAACCGGTTCGCTAAATCCGATTCAACAACGGCTCGTAGTTGTGGATGAGTATCACGGTTAAATGGGGAGAGGATTTTGGCGACAGGAAATAAGAAATTAGTAGTTGTGTGTTCATAAAAGAAGCCGGACGCGTCGCGTCCGGCTTCTCGCAGTACCTAGGCTTTCACATCATTTCCCTTGGTTGAGATACACGATCAGTGCGCCCAACGGATTCGAACTTCCCGGACTATAGAGAACTGCATCCAGCAAACCATCTCCGTTAACGTCTGCGGCCGCCAGAGAGCCGTTGACATCGTTCGTAGCCGCGAACGTCTTTCTGGCTTGGAAAGTGCCATCGCCATTGCCTAAGAACACGACCAACAAACCCGCCGTGTTAAAGCAGAGCAGATCGAGGTTCTTGTCGCCGTTCACATCGCGAAGGAGCGGTAGACGGGTTACAACGCTTATGGAGGTGGGAGCCTTGAAGGTGCCATCGCCATTGCCCAGGAAAATATTTAGGCTGTTGGAACCCAAGGTTACGACGTCAAGCTTGCCATCGTTGTTTATGTCGCCCGACACAATCCCGAATTGATTTGAGTTGGTAGTGGTTATGGCAGCCTTGAAAGTGCCATCTCCGTTCCCCAAAAGAACGCTGATCTCGCCAGTGCTGCCGTTGACAGCGGCGATGTCGAGTTTGCCGTCCTTGTTGAAATCACCCACCGTAAAATTCGGAAAACTGCTCAGAGCTGTAGCAATGCCATCCTTTAACGTGCCGTCACCATTGCCCAGCAGAATGCTGATGCCCCCAGTATCAGCAGCCGCCAAATCCAGCTTGCCATCGTGGTTGAAGTCCCCAGTCGCGAGGAACCCGTGTTGCACGCCGGCATCAGAGATTTGAGCATCCTTGAAGGTTCCATCGCCGTTTCCCAGGCAAACCGCAACCCCACCTCCAGATCCGGAAACACTGAAGGCGATGTCTGGGATTTTGTCTCCATTGAAGTCACCCACGATCGCGTTTTCGGTCTGACAACTGGCGGGCAGCGGAATGGCTTTCCCGAAAGTGCCATCACCGTTTCCGGGAAGCACAGAGGTTGGGGCCCCAGACGTGCTAGATGCGATCAAACTAGCTTTGCCACTGGCGGTGAAATTGCCGAGATGAATTGTCCCCAAGGTCCGAGGGACATTCTGCGCCATCTGAGCGACGAACGTTCCGTTTCCGTTACCCAGAAGCACGCTAATACCCCGTTGAAACTGCACTGCCAGGTCGATCTTTTTGTCTCCGTTAAAGTCACCCGAAAGAATTCCGCCGGTGGCGACTGCAAAGCTCTTGCCAATGGTGAAAGCCCCAGTTCCGTTGCCCAAAAGCATCGTCACATTGCCGCTCTGTACATTCGAGACCGCAATATCCTGATCAGTGCCGCCGCTAAAAAAATCGACCGCGAGGCCGCCCGTTACTGCCCCAGCGTCATCACCAGTTTGGTAGGTCGTGCTCGTTTTGAAGTCTCCCGTTCCGTCCCCCAGAAACACGCGTACTTGCGTGCCCTTCGATGCATTCTGTGCATCTGCGGTGACCAGGTCCGGGATGCCGTCGTTGTTGAAATCGCCGACCGCGACGCCGCACCTACCGTTTACGACTGCGATCGGAGTCTGAAACGTTCCGTTACCATTGCCCAGCAATACTTCGCTGCCCGAGGTAATGTCCAGTTTTCCATCTTTGTTGAAGTCGGCGGTTGCGCTGCAACCGCTGCCGCCATAGTTCACCGTGCTGCTCACCGGTGAACCGAAGGTTCCGTTTCCGTTGCCGGGAAAGAATGTGATGGGCTCGCCAAAGAGAACGAGATCGACCTTTTTGTCGCCATTGAAATCGCCCAGCACCATCTCGGCCCCAGGTCCGACTGATGCAGGAGTAAAGGTCGGCGCGTCGAATTTCCCGTCGGTTCCGTCGGCGAGCATCACGCCAAACTCTGTTACTCCTGTCACTGAATCGGTACCTGTGATAACCACGTCAGGAATTCCGTCGCCGTTAATGTCTCCCGCCAGAATTATGGTTGGGCTATTAAGGCCGCTTATTGTGGTGACGATTGGCGTGCCAAATCCGCCTTTTCCATTGCCTGGAAAAACCACCAAGTCTGGCGCGTCCGAAGAGGAATTCCGCGCCGAAAGCAAAACGTCAAGTTTGCCGTCGTGATTGAAATCGCCTTTGGCCAGGAAGTTGATAAGATTTTGTCCCGAGAGGGTAAAGGTTGGCTCCGGGATGAATTGTGCTTGTGAGCTGGCAACGAATAATGACAGAACCATCGTGAGAGTAGCGAGCGCACTGGTGCCTCCTAAGGAGATCGACGTGTCGAGGGGTGACGCAGAGGTGGAAAATCATAGCAGCTGCGATAAACACAGACAAGAGTCATTGGTTCTAATCAGCGCTTCAAAAGCCCTTGATAGAAGCGCGAAGACGGGGATTTTCGGGCGCCAATTGCGATCGCCAAAGGTGAAGCGATGATAAAGAGTTAGAGTTACCGACCAAAAGACTCAAAGGTGAAGGATCTTGCACACTGTTTTTGGCACACAATTCAGACCGCTCTTTTGAATTTGGAGTCTTTCGACTCTTGACCCATGGAGCAGATTTTGCGCACAATAGCGAATCCCCCTTAAAGACTGGATTTAAGGCCACTCAACCCCCGGTCACATTTGTCCTTCGTCAGAAAGAGCTCTCATAATTATGCGTTTTCAGCCTGTTCGTCACGCCTTCTCGGTGGTGGTTTGCCAAGTACTTCTTGCGCTCGCGGGTTCAGCTTCCGCAGCGAGCCAAACGGCGACCCTTTCAACCAACAGCCTGAGCTTTGGGAATCAGACGGTCAATACTCCCAGCACCGCCCAGGCTGTCACTGTGACCAACAACGGTACGGTGACGCTGAACATCACGAGCGCGAGCGTAGTCGGACTCGAACGCCTGGATTTTGCCCCGCTGTCGAATAAGTGTGGCAAGACTCTGGGGCCAGGAAAGTTTTGCAACATCTGGGCTACGTTCACGCCACAAGCGGTAGGAGCCAGATCCGCGACGATACAAATGGTCGACAACGCTCCCGGTAGTCCGCAGATAATCACTTTGAGCGGAACTGGCACCGCGCCGGTTGTTAGCTGGTCCGCTCCCAACCTGAGTTTTGGGTCCCAGACGGTTGGGGTGAACAGCTCGCCGCAGGCAGTTACGCTCACCAACACGGGCAACGGCACTCTGAATATCACCAACGTCACGGCCAGTGGCGATTACTCGCAGACCAATAATTGCAGTGACCCGATCGCGCCGAACGGCACCTGCAGTGTAACCGTGACATTCACGCCGTCTGCTACCTGGGCGCGCATGGGAACGATTTTGGTCACGAGTAATGCCATCGCGCCGCCGCTATTTTTATCGGGCATGGGCGCCAGTGGAGGGAGCGTAAGCCTCTCCACGCAGAAGTTAACTTTTACCAGCCAGCTCATCGGCAGCTCGAGTGGACCCCAACCGGTTACTCTGGCCAACACCGGAAGCGCCCCGGCCGCTATCGACAGTATTACGGCGAGCGGAGATTACTCGCAAACCAACACCTGCGGCAGCGTCCTGAGCGCGAACTGCACGGTCAATGTTACCTTCACTCCTTCCTGGAGCGGGAGCCGTACGGGCGAAGTGGTGGTGAGCTTTACCGATCCGCCCATGCTGCAGGTAATCTCGCTTACAGGAACTGGCCAGGCGCCAAATACTACGGTGGCGGTCAGCCCAAGGCAGTTCTCGCTTACGCCTGCGCAAACCGAGCAGTTTCAGGCGACGATCAGCGGAGTCTCAAGTACGAATGTGAACTGGTCGGTGGATGGAATAGCGGGCGGCAACAGCTCAGTTGGGACCATCACAACCGGCGGACTGTACACTCCTCCCGGCACAGTTGGCGCACATACGGTAACGGCAACCAGCATCGCCAACTCGACGCAGAAAGCGAATGTGCCCGTCTTTGTGACCAACAATTCCGGTGTCTTTACGCAACACAATGACAATGGGCGAACCGGCCAGAATCTCAGTGAAACGGTCTTGAGTCCCGCCAACGTTAACAAGACTCAATTCGGAAAGCTGGCTCGCTTTCCGGTTGACGGATATGTTTACGCCCAACCTCTGTATGTTGCGAACGTGAACATTCCGAACCAGGGAACACACAATGTGGTTTATGTGGCTACCGAGGGCGATAGTGTTTTTGCCATCGATGCCGACAACGCAACTGTTCTGTGGCAGACCAATTTCCTTACTCCGGGTTCGGTTACGACAATTCCTTCCACTGATTTGGCTCAAGCGGGTGGCGGGAATCTCGTCCCGCAGATCGGTATAACCTCGACTCCGGTGATTGATCCTAATCTCAATGCCATCTTTGTAGTTGCGGCGACCAAGGAGTTCCAGAGTGGATCGGGTACCTACCAGTGGGTCCAGCGCCTGCACGGCCTTAACCTCGGCAATGGTGCGGAGATTCCCAACAGTCCGGCCCCGATTCAAGGGTCAGTTCCGGGTTCGGGAACCGGCAGCAGCGGTGGCAAAATTTCGTTCAATGCCCTGCTTGAGAATCAGCGCCCCGGCCTGCTCTTGTTGGATGGCGTGGTCTACATCACATGGGGATCGCAAAACGACCAAAACCCATTCCACGGATGGGTTATGGGCTACAGCGAAACGTCCATGCAACAGGTCGCGATATACAACACCACGCCCAATGCAAAAGAGGGCGGAGTCTGGCAATCGGGAATCGCCCCGGCGGCGGATATCAACGGCAACATCTATCTGGCCACGGGCAACGGCACCTTCGATGCGAACCTGGGAGGCACCGATTATTCTGACAGTTTCCTGAAGCTCGGCACGGCGGGTGGAACACTGGCGGTCGCCGACTATTTCTCCCCCTACAATCAAGGGATCATGGGGGCCGACAATCTGGATTTAGGAGCGGGAGGCGTACTGCTCCTGCCTGACCAGCCCGGGCCGCTCCCGCATCTGTTAATCGGCGGCGGCAAGACCTCTACGATCTATCTCGTGGATCGCGATAGTCTTGGGGGTTACGGGCCTGGCTCGGATAACATCGTTCAGGAATTGGAAAATGTGTTGAGCGTCCCTGCCAACTCGATCGGCATTCGCGGCTTGCCTGCGTATTGGAATGGCCAGATCTATGTCGCTGGAACTGGAGATGTGGCGAAGTCTTTCGGATTATCCAACGGCTTGCTCTCAACCTTCCCGTTGTCGGCAAGCGCCACCAAGAATTTCTATCCCGGCGCGACGCCCATTGTTTCCTCGAATGGTTCCACCAACGGTGTGGTTTGGGTGCTGGAGACGGATGGTTATGCGAAGAGCAACGCCGCCATTCTCCATGCCTACGATGCCGCCAATCTCGGAGATGAGCTCTACAACACCAAAATGAATCCCACGCGCGACGCTGCGGCCGGCGCGGTTAAGTTCTCGGTGCCGATTGTGGTAAATGGTAAGGTCTTCGTACCTACGGAAACGGAATTGGATGTCTACGGACTGTTGCCGTAGCGTTAGTCGGAACCTGACAAAACAGGAATCGCTTAAGCTCGTCCGTCCTCAAATTCATGAGATTGCACGGCACCTACACCGCGCACGGAGCGATTCTTAGATAGGTTCTAGAAACAGGTTGCTGCAACGGTCTGCAGCGACGTAACGTTGATGCGGCTGTGAGTCTCTTTGATGAGAACTCCCTTGACGGCCGTCTTCTGTCCTTTGTGGCTCGAGGGATCAAATACATCTGCACCCAGCAGTTCGTCCCTTTGATTACCCAGCGGTTTGGCCGCCGCCGCCTTTAATGCCGCCATCGATGTTGGCTGGGTGTCGGAGACCACGGGCTCACTGGCGCCGGTCAGCATCCACACTCCAGAAGCGCTTTGCTCCAGACAACCAACGACCGCGGCAATATCAAGAGCGTTTTGTCCTCGATGTCCCGGCAGCTGACCGGAACTGACCTGCTCATTCTGTGACTGTTGAGGCTGCGCCGTTGTATCCCCGGTGTCGATGGAGTACTGGATAAACGGAGTGAACATTTCATCCCAGCTTTGATTCGCCTCGCGAAAGTACACTTCCTTATCTGTCCCAAAGTTGTGCGCGGCATCGGAAGCGTCGTGGTGATGTTGCAGATGCTCGTTCTTCAGCGAATTATCGTAGTGGGCAGTGACGATTAGCTTGCTGCCTGCCGGCAGCTTCAGCGGCTTATCGAGTTCATAGGCCAGCTGCCAGTGGAAATTATATTTCGGAACGCTGAGCACATTTTCCTCGCGCCCGTCTGGATAGACGACTGAGTACTTGAAGTCCTTGCCGCGCAGGTGCGCATGCGGCTGGAGCTGGTAAATCGTCACCGGTTCCGTGTAGGCCGTCACGCCGATCACTTCGTAGTTCTCCGCCTCGGGTGGAATAGGTGGAATCACTACACTTGTCCCTTCGGCCTTCTGTCCCGGAGCATCGGTCAGCAACTCCTTGCCGTCGGCGATGATGGTTTCTCCTGACGCAGGCACCCGGAACAGCTGATGCTCCGGCGGATGAGGCTGGAACCACAAAGCAAGCGAGGGCCGATCTGTTTCCGGCCTACCAATGGTCTGGTAGTGGATGTTGAAGTTGAGGTACATGTTCTCGCCGCCCTTCAACAACTTGGCGCTGCCGTCCCCATACGACTCGAAAGTCGTGCCCGGCGTGTACACCCCGAGCATGTCGGGCTCCGCTGTGTTGGCTGGATCCACAACTGCAGGGCGACTCCCGATTGAACCGCTCGGAAGGCCCAGCTGACGGGCGACCTGCGTGCGTTTCTCAATGTCAGCGGGCGTCAACCCTTTGTCCAACGCCACCTCAGTGATCGCCATGTGATGCACAAGCGCGCGATTGCTCGGCAGTACCTGGAGGGCAACGATCCACTTGTCTTCCGAGACAGGTACCTTAGCCAGATACTTCACGTATGGGATTTCCCCCGTGGCTGGAAGATGAAACTCGGGCAGCTTGATGACAAGATCGGGCGCGAGTCCCATCGGATGCAACCAGCCTTGCGGGGCATTTGGCACGGGCGGCAGATCGGCATCGTTCCCTTTGGGCGCGCCCGCATTCACCCAGGCGACCAGCGTATCGATTTCCTGCCGGCTGAGCCGGGGATCGTTGCGAAACTTCATGCTCTCTTTAGGGTCCGCCGGCCACGGTGGCATTTCGCGCCGCTCGACCTGTTCCTTAATCGACGCAGCGTCAGACCGCACGGTATCGTACGACAGGAGCGACAAACCCGACCCGATCTCTCCCGGGCGATGGCAATTGACGCAATGCTTGAATAGAATTGGCGCCACTTCCTTGGTGAAAGTGGGCACAGGCGCGTCGGTTGCGGAGGGGATGGCCCGGAAGCCCAGCACAAAAGCGGCCACAGCGCCGGCGACCCACATCCACTGCCTGATTTCTTGGGAAACCATCAAATCGGCAACTCCCGCGTAACAGCGTTGAAAACCACGACCTCCATTATGGCTCACAATCGCGGCGAGTGTAAGCAGACGCAATTGCAAAGAAGCGCGAGTAACACGCATTCCCCGGCTGGGACTATTGTCCGGCAGCAACGCAAAACAGAATTGGATTTCTACGGCCTTCTACGGCGGGAGGGTGGAAGCACCCTCGTTTGTGAAGAGCGTTTAGAGTGGCACCACGAGAAACGACGAAACCTGAAGAAGTAGCATTTGCCATCCCGCCTCTACGGTTTCAATCCGAAAATCTGCAATTGCTTGTAGCTCGCGACATAAACCTTGCCATTCGCAACTACCGGAACCAGGTTCGAATGGGAGGGAAAGTAGGGCCAAGTCCCGGCAGGCCCCTGGAAGAGTTTCGACATTGTGTTCCCGCCTGATTCCGGGTTGAAGGCATAGAGTGTGAGGCCCTTGGAAAGAGGGGAAGCAGGCCGCGATATTGCCCAGATAATGGGATTTGTCAGGCCATTCGATGAGACGCTGGTAAAGAAGCCCGCACCTTGCCCATTTATTATTTTCTGCGAAAGGCTGACTCGGCTCAATGCCGTACTCGGCGACGTTTGCAGCTTCCACACGGTTACATTCCTAGCTCCGCTGCTCACCACACGCGCTGCCCGATCCTTGGGATCTACGAAGTACGACTCTCCACACAAACAACCGCCGATTTTGTAAGTGCCGAGCACATCGTTCTTCGCGGTCGAATATCCCCCCAGGTGGTCTTCATTCATCAGGTACATGTTCCCATCTTTGCCTGCGGCCACGGCCAAGTGCGGTTTCATACCGGGCTGATCGGGCAGAACCATCACTCCGCCAGAGCCGAAATCCCCGTCCTGCTTGTCCAGGGTGGCTTCGTCTGAAGGCGTGAACAGGTCCATCACAGTGGTCAAGTCCGATGACACTTTCACCACGCTTTCCTGAATATTGCTCACCCCATCGTAGGTGGTTCCCGAAGGGTCGGAGTTTCCCGTGGCGAACACCACATTGCCGGAGTCATCCGCCGCAAGTCCGTACCCAGACATCCAGATCGACGACATAAAGAAGGCATTGGGAGAGCTCCCCTGGCTATCGAGGACCTGGTTGGTCGAGAGCGGCGCCAGTGAGGTTGCGTTCCAACCCAGCAACCAGCCGCGCGTAAGGTTGGCGGCAAAATCGCAGAAACTGCCGAACCCGGCGTACACATTGCCATTTGCCAGCAGCAGGCCGGGGCGTTGCCGCTCGTACGTCGCATCAAAGGAAAACTTCGTTCCGTTGGTCAATGTATGCGATGCGGTCACGCTCTGTGGCGGTATCTTGTCTTGCAGGCTGCCCAGATCCAATGCATGAAGCTGGTACGCTCGGGTGGTCGCCTCCTGCGTGTAGGCCATCACGTACAGCGTGCCGCTGGTGACGTCGATGACCGGCGTCGAGGTAATGCCGACGTTCGGCCCGTTTTGTTGGCAGCCCAGCGGCCAACGCACGGGCGTCCCTAGACTCTGCCGCAAGAGCACGACGCCGGCAATGCCGCCGGCAACGTCGTCGGCGCTGATGGCATACACCGTATCGTTGCCGGTGACCACATAGACGACATCGTGTTTCCCTGGGTGGCTTCCCGCCGTGATGTTTACGTTTGGTACCAGGAGGGGTTGCGCATCCACCTGATCGTCGAGCGTCACCGTGGCCAGCAGCCCGAACGAGGAACTTCCGACGCTTGCCGGTGTGAGCGCGGTCTCTTTGGAATTCCAACCCGTGCGGTAATTGTCGTAATGATATGTAGTTACGGCCACCTGCGCGGCGACAAAGGATGCATTGGCAAGAGAAGAGAGGATTAAGAGCAGCCTGGCAATTCCACCCAGCCCAGGAACCTGGACATTCCAACGTAGAGATGTCATTGAACTCTTTCGTGGGGGTGGTGCTCTATCTTAAGTAAGCCCACGAAGCCTGGTCAATCGGGTAGGAATTCCCAGAGATGGAAGGCTCTAGACACCACCTCTGGAGGATTTGGTCAGATTGAAGGCGGTGTTTACCAATCCAACGTGAGTGAACGCCTGAGGGAAATTGCCCAAGTGACGCTTTGCCACTGGATCATATTCTTCGGACAAAAGACCGACATCATTCCGGATTTCCAGCAGCTGTTCGAACATACGGACCGCATCCTGGTGGCGGCCTTGCAGTTCATAGTTGTCGGCCAACCAGAACGAGCAGGGCAAAAAAGCACCTTCGCCATGAGGCAGGCCGTCGACTTCGGGATCTTGCGTGTACCGTTTGAGAAGACCATCTTTCATGAGATGACTCTCGATAGCCTTTACGGTGCCGACTACGCGGGCATCATCCGCCTGAAGAAAACCGACCACCGGGATCATGAGGAGACTGGCGTCGAGGTGTTTGCTCCCATAAGACTGCACAAAAGAATTCATCTCCGCATCGAAACCCTGCCGGCACACCTGCTCGTGAATCGCACGGCGAAGCTTTGTCAATCGAGCGATTTCAATCGTGAACCAGCCCTTTTCCGCCGACCTTATGAGGCGGTCGACGGCTACCCACGCCATCATCTTGGAGTGAACGAAGTGCCGGCGCGGACCGCGCACCTCCCAAATTCCCTCATCCGGCTGCGTCCAGGCCGTCTCCAGAAACTCCAGCATCGCCTCTGCGACTTCGTGGCGCGAATATTCAGCCGCTCCCAGTCCGGCTTCGCGCGCCTGAAACAGCGTGTTCGCTACTTCCCCAAAAATGTCCAGTTGAAATTGCAGGTAAGCGGCATTACCGGTTCGAACCGGTGCCGATTTTTCGTAGCCAGGTAACCAAGGCAGCTCCAGCTCCGTGAGCCTTCGTTCACCGTGAAGTCCATAGGCGATGTTGAGTTCAGAAGGGCTGCCGGCGACCGCTCGCAGAAGCCATTCCCGCCACTCTCGCGCTTCGTCCAAATAGCCGGCATTCAGCAGAGCTTGCAGGGTCAGCGTCGCATCGCGCACCCAGCAAAAACGATACTCCCCGTTCCGCACGCCTCCTAGCAATTCGGGCAGCGAAGTGGTAGGCGCCGCTACAATTCCCCCCGTGGGCTGGAATATCAGGGCTTTCAACGTAATCAGTGAGCGCAGAACGGCATCCCGCCATTTACCCTGATAAACACAGCGATCCGACCACTTCCGCCACCATTTCTCCGTGTCCTGAATCACCGCCTCAACGGTTACAGGCGCAGGCTCGTTCTGATGCGACGGATACCATGCCATGTCAAACGAAACCTTTTGTCCTTCAGAAACGGTGAACTCCGCTTCCGTCCTCATGTTCTTGCCTTGAAGCGGCACATCGGTCCGGAAACTGAGCATGTCGGGACCGGCGATGGCGGAAATCCCGTGCCCAGTTTGTCGAACCCAGGGCACGACAGAGCCGTAATCGAAGCGAATCACCAGCTCCACCTTCATCCGAACCTGGCCTCTGATCCCCTTGACGACGCGCACAAGTTCAGGTGTTTCGCTGCCAGAGATCATGCAGTCGATGAGCGTCGCTGATCCGCCCTCGGTCTCAAACTGGGTTTCGAGGATAAGAGTTCCGTCTCGATAACAGCGGCGAACGGCCCGGATCGGCTCGGCCGGCGCAATGGACCAATGCCCGTTTTCAGAAGTGCCGAGCAGCGCCGCGAAACACGCAGGGGAATCGAAGTAAGGAAGGCACAGCCAATCGATCGAACCCTGTTTTGAGACCAGGGCGGCGGTGAGGCAGTCGCCGATCATCGCGTAATCTTCAATAGGCAGGGACAGGAATTACCCTTCGCAAATCCGGCATTTGCCGCACCGGAGAGAGCAAACTTGAACACGTATTTTCTCACAGAAACTTGTCGGTATGTGCCATGGCAACAGTTCTTCCGCAAAGGAGTTCAAGTCGGAGCGGGACAAATGTCACCCACCATGGTAATTGACAGGAAAGATCGCCAGGCCTCTAGGCGCGGACGGGGGAGTCGATTACCTCCTCCGCGCTTTTCCAAAGCAAGAATGGCACAGCCGCCTCAAAAAAGGCGCCGGAATTTTCCGGCGCCGAGAGGCTCGCGAGATGCGGTCTGGCGAGTCCGAAAGTATGGAGCAGCAACGCGATGCGGCGATGATGCAGCTTTGAGACTAAGGTGTATACGTGTGGAGAGGCCCAATGCTTATCTAACAAGTGGGGGCTCACGGCGCCTCGAAATCGAGGGCGTAGACTTCCTCGGTGCCGATGTCGCGGAGTAACAAAGGAGCGCCGTCAGGGGTGAGCCCGCTCCACGGATAGGCCGGAAATGTCACCCGCCGGAAATCTTTCAGTTCCGTCACCCGCTCCAGCTTTCGATCCGTAATACGCAAGCGAGATATCGCAGGGTTTACGCCCGATCCAGAGTCGATATAGAGATACTTGCCGTCGCGGCTCCAGTTCGCGGCGGCTACGTCCGTCTTCGCCAGTTCCACCCATTTCTGGGTCGCGAAGTCGAACAGCAACAATCTCAAGCGGTCGGAAGTGGTTGCTGCCAGGAGGCGTCCGTCGGGCGAAAGTTCGGGAACGATCAGGTTCTCGGAACCGGGAAGCATGGAAACCTTTCCCGTCTGGAGATCCAGCAGCTCGATGTCGGTCTTCTCGCCCTGGCTTTTCTGAAAGACGATCGACTTGCCGTCCGGGGTCCACCGCGGAAAGAGCACATCATAATCGGGGCCGGCAAAGACGTGCTGCGGAGCGCCTCCTGCGGCTGCGATCGTGTACGCTGCGATACCCCCGCCCGGTTCAACCCCGCAAAACAGGATCTTCTTTCCGTCCGCAGACCATGACGGAGAAAATCCTAAGAATGGTGGACGCGTCACCTGCAACTTCTCGCTGCCGTCAATTCGGCTGCGCCAAATAATTGGTTCCGGATACGTTGCATAGGCCACCCACTGCCCGTCAGCCGAGAAGCTGACGTCGGCGGCCGAAACTCCACCAAGATACGGCACGAACTGGCGCGATTTCGCGTCGAAGCGCGCCAATTCGCCGCGAGGCTGTGTTCCAATGACGAAAATCCGCTTGCCGTCCAGGCTGGGCTGCGGAGATTCGAAACTCATGGGACCTGAGGTCAGTTGCACCGGCGCGTGGTTCGCCTTATGAAAGAAATCTCCCTTTTCTGGGATAGCCCACAAATCTGTTCTTGCGTCTCTACGGATATTTTGAAAGACAAAATACTTCCCGTCTGCAGTCCAGTTGCCGTTATTCGCATTCGACGGGTCGCGCCGGTTTTGCGTCAGATTGTGCGTGCCGCTGCCGTCTGCCGCCATCTCCCTGATTTGGAAACCCGATACAGTGCTGGCAGAAAAACGCAACGAACGACCGTCCGGGGACCAGCGTAGCCAGTACGTAAAATCCGGCGCGCTGGCAAACTTGTGCGCGGCATTCGCCTCCGGTTTGACGACTTGGAGTTCGCTTCCGTGCGCGACCAGCAGATCGCCATTGGGCATCCACTTTCCATCGGTCGCAACCACATTGCCCAACCGGCGCGGCGATCCTCCCAACACCGGCAGCGCCCACAGCGGTTGCTCGAGTTCAATCCCCGTGAATGTGCCGATAAGAAGCTCAGACTTGTCTGGCGAAATATTATCGAGGGCGACATTTTGAAATGGTGTCGAGATCGGAACCGTTTCTCCACCGGTCGCAGAAACCTGCGCCACCACGAAGTGCCCGCCCGCTGATTCCTGAATGAAAAGACGCGGTCCGTCGGTAAGCACCATCGAAACTACTTGGCCCCCGAATGATTTTGGCAAGCCGTCATGCGTAATCTGGGTTGACCCTGTGATCCGCGGCGGCGGCATCGCAGGACGAAGCAGCCACGCAACCACTCCCGCCGCCAGCACCGCTGCGCCAGCGATAGCGACCACTTTCCAGGGTACGTTTCGTTGACCCTGTGAAGATGTCGCCGCCACCCGGGTTGTCCCGGTGTAAGTAGGCGCCGCGCCGCTGCGACCGGACTCAACCTCGCGCCGCAGCCGCTTCAGATCGACTCCCAGCTCCGACGCACTCTGATAGCGAAGCTTGCGATCTTTCTCCAGCGCCTTATTCGTGATCTGCTCCAGTTCCACCGGAGCATTAGGATTCAAGCGCGCCGTCGATACCGGCGACTTATGCAGAATCGCATCAAACACCATTGCCGATGTGTTCCCCGAAAAAGCCGGCAGGCCGGTCGCCATCTCGTACAGCACGGCGCCGAACGAGAACAGATCCGTGCGCGCGTCCAATTCGTCGCCCGCCGCCTGCTCCGGCGACATATATGCGATGGTTCCGAGAGCCGTCCCCGGGCTCGTCAGGTGCAGTTCGCTCATCACGGTCGGCGCCACACCCAGCGACGCTGGCGAACTGCTCTGTCCTGGCGTCAGCTTTGCCAGGCCGAAATCCAGGATCTTCGCGTGCCCATGCTCGGTCACGAAGACATTCGCCGGCTTGATGTCGCGATGAATAATCCCCTTATGATGCGCAGCGTCCAGACCTTCTGCAATTCCCACGGCGAGCGTCAGCAATTCTTCGGTCGGCAAGGGGCGGCCCATGATCCGGTCGCGCAGCGTCTTGCCTTCCAGTCGCTCCATCACAATAAAGTACTGGCCATCCTGCTGCCCGATCTCGTGGATGGTGCAAATGTTGGGATGATTCAGCGCCGAAGCCGCGCGTGCCTCGCGCTGAAAGCGTTCGAGCGCGGCCGCGTCGGAACTCAATTCAGGGGGCAGAAACTTCAAGGCAACGCGCCGGCCCAGAGTAATGTCTTCGGCCTCGTAAACCACACCCATCCCTCCCCGCCCAGCTTTTGCAGCACGCGGTAGTGCGAAATGGTTTGGCCGATCATGATTGGCCGATCATGGTTCAGCGGTCACTGAAGCAGAATCCTACGTTGGCGACATCGGCAAGTCAACGAAACACGAAACGCAGGAAGTTACTGGCATCGGGAAGAGTGCCGGGCAAGAAAAAAGGCGCCGGATTTTGTCCGGCGCCGAGAGGCTCGCGAGATGCGGTCTAGCGAGTGTGTGAATCCGAAAAGAACTTATTTGCTCTCCGCGATGGGGCTGGCCCCGAAGTCGCGGCGGTTGTTGACGGCGGTGCGAGCCGCGCGGGCAGCGGGCATATTGGCGGCCGCAGCTCCGTAGCGCTCCAGCAGCACCGGAGCCATGGTATTTTCCGCTTCCTTGACGAAGATCATTTGGGTCTCGGATGCCATATCCACGCGAACAAAATCTCCCAGTTTCACCTGGCCAGTCGCGACCAGATTCGCCAGCGGAAAAACCAGATGCCGTTCGATCGCGCGTTTAAGATGGCGCGCGCCGTAACGCGGGTCGGTACCTTCCTTGAGCAGGAACTGCTTCACTCCACCCGTGCAATTGAAGACAAATTGATTGGCTCCGGCGGCAGCCAGTACGCGCTGCTGCACCATGCCGAGCTCGATCTCGAGAATCTGCGACAGATGCTCGTCGCGCAAGGTCTTGAACACCACCGTCTTATCGATGCGGTTCATGAACTCCGGCGTGAACTTGCGCCGCGCCGCCTCAACCGCGGTGCGCTGAATCTTGTCGTCAAAGTTGTTGTCGACCTCCACCGCCTTGGGCGCGAAACCGAAACCGCCATCGACGAGGTTCGTCATCTCGCTGGCACCCAGATTCGAGGTCAGGATGATGATGCATTGCGAGAGATCGACGCGGCGATTATCGCCGAGCGTGAGCGTAGCCTTGTCCAGAATCCCGAGCAGCAGCTGCCACAGCGAATCGCTGGCCTTCTCAATTTCGTCAAAGAGCAGGATCGAGAGCTTTAACTTCTCGGTGAACCATTGGTTCAGCGCCTCCTGCGTGAGCAGGGGATGCGTCTCGCGGTGTCCCAGATATCCCGGGGGCGAGCCGATCAGCTTTGCGATCTCGTGCGAGTGTTGGAACTCGGCACAATCAATTTTGATGCAAGCGTGCGCGTCGCCAAACAACGACTCAGCCATGGCTTCAACCACGCGAGTCTTGCCCGATCCCGTCGGCCCCAGAAAAAGCAGATTGCCCACCGGACGACCCGGCGCGTTCAGCCCCGCCAGAAACATCTGGTAAATCTCGGCGACCTTTTCGATAGCCTGGTCCTGACCCACGATACGGCGGTGCAGCGCAGCTTCAAACTCCCCAGCATCACTGCTGCGGCGGTTCGGATCGAGCACGGTAGCCAGATTCGTTCTCATAAAAGTTCCTGTCCCAGGCCGTATCGCCGGCCAACTACATCCCTTTCCCTAGAACTTCAAGCTCCCCGGCTGGCTCTCCACAGCTTCCAAAAGTGACAAAATCTGTCAACTTGTAACCAGCCGTCCCCCGCGCCTGATGGCGACTTCAGCGCTCCCTTACGAATAAGCAAGCCTCTGGCCACGGAGAATGTGGTGATTCAGGTCGCAGAACCCCTGTATCTAGCTGGATTTAGCTTACTGGCGACGATATTAGAACAAGCCCCGGTGGAAATATAAGACTGAGGAAGAGAAATACTTTGCGCAAGGTGGAAACCGCAACGCTCGCAAAGCGGACGGCAGAAACGCAGGCCCGATGGGTTCGGGTACAGGTATCTTATCTGCTCCCGTTTGCCCTCCTCGTTAAGCACTCAAAAGCATCGCCGAACAAGCGCCCGACCAGCCTGGACACATGACCGCACGTAACTAGCGAGTGCAATCCGTGCGGGCTAGCATCGCGATCAAGTCGTCATGGGAGGACTCCTTTGCGCCGCTCGTCTGTGCTAACCATCGCTGCAGTCTCGTCTCTTCTGTGCGGCGCCGCCGCCATTCGTCTTATCCCGCAACTTTCCTCGGCTCAGGCAGCACAACCGCAGAATGCGCAACCGGTACCCGCAGTGGCCGCTTCATCTTCACCAGCGTCACGATTAAAACCGGCCAGCGCAACCGTGCCCGCGACACTCAAACCGGCGGACCTTCCCTCGCTCTCGCCATCGCTTTCAGGCGTGTCGACGGAAGTCTACACCGCAAAGCGCGGCGAGAGTATTCCCGCAGTCGCCCGGCAATATTTGCATCGCACGGCATACCTTACTTCGGCGGAGCTTTCCGAGGCCATCCGCGCCGTGAATGGACAAGCCAGCGGCAGCAACCTACTGAGATCCGGTGAGCAAATCACCATCCCCGGAATCCTTCCCGCTCCCATCGAGCACACCGTTGCCGTCGCCAAAGATTTTGAAGTTCGCGCTATCTACCTTACCGGCATCATGGCCGCCAGCGATCACGGACTCCGCATCATCCGCCACTGGCGCGAAGTCGGCGGCAACGCCGTCGTCTTCGACATCAAGGATTCCGACGGCAGCGTCACCATTCCCTTCGAGCACCCGCTGCTCGGCAAGCACCAGATCTACATTCATGACCTGCCGAAGTTCGTTCACTTCGTACACCAGCAAAACATGCACGCCATCGCCCGCATCGCCATCTTCCGCGACGAGCGCCTGGTGATTGAGCATCCCGAACTCGCCGTCCAATCGAAGAGGAATCATCAGCCCTGGCGCGAGAACGGCAAACTGGTCTGGACTGATCCCTCGCAACCCAAAGTTCAGGATTACGATATCGCCCTTGCCAAATTCGTAGCCCAATCCGGCGCCGATGAAATTCAATTCGACTACGTCCGCTTCCCCGCCGAAGGCGACCAGAAGGATGCTGCTTTCGTCTTCCAATCCGAGCACGCAGATTCGACCCAAGCAGACGCCGCTCAATCAGAAGCAGAGCCTTGCAAAGCCGAACTGACGGAATCGACTAAGTCCAGCCCCGTAGGGGCGGCAGACAATAGCCCGGGACGGAAGCCTCGGGTAGGCGAGAAAAAAGAGAACACGTCCAGTAGGAACACGAAATCTGGCGCCTGCGCCACAGCCCCACGCGGCCCGCAGCGATCCGACGTAATCATTGCTTTCTTGCGCAAAGCCTACGCCGAACTCCACCCCACCGGCGTCCTACTCTCGCTCGACGTCTTCGGAGTCATGGCCTGGCAACGTCCCGTCGATCTCTCCCACACCGGTCAGGACATCGTCGGCATGGCGAAGTATTGCGACGTGCTCTCGCCCATGATCTATCCTTCGCACTTCTTCGGCATGGATAACATCGCCCACCCCGGCGACGCCCCCGAGCACTTCATCGGCGAATCCATGCAGCGCTTCGAGCTGATCACTAAGGGCAGGGATGTGGTCATCCGCCCCTGGCTGCAAGCCTTCCGCTGGCGCACCAAAACGTATTCGCCGGAGTACATTAAGGTTCAGGTCGCCACCGCCAAAGAAAAAGGCGGCATCGGATTCTTATTCTGGAACGCCGCCAACGACTACAGCAAGCCCTACGAAGCTATGCCGGAGATGCGAGCCGCGAATGCCAAAGAAAAAGACAAGTTCTTCCGCGGAGATGAGTTGCCGGGTACGACGGTAAAAGCGAGCCTGACGCCGACAGCCATCCCGACACCAGCGCCGGCAGAAACCGCGAGCCACTGATGAAAGCAAACCATTTGCGCGGCTTATATCTGTCTTCCTCCGGTTAGCGCCCCGCGGCAAGAGCACGCTTCCCGGTGATCGCGTCGTAGAGGCATTTCTCCACCGCTTCCAGGTTTGCTTTCGCATCCAGCACGAGGTCGGCGTAGCGCTGGCTTGGCAGCAAGTACTGCCGCGCCGCCGGCAACACGGTGTTCTCCTGTTGCCACCGGATAAGTTCCACCGCGTGCTGACGCTCAGAGATAGCCCTCACTTTTCGGCGATGGAAACAAACATCGTTCGGAGCATCCAGGTAGATCGATAGGTTGAAGTGCGGCCGCAGTTCTGCAAAATGCAACGCCAGGATGCCTTCCACGCTCAGCAGCGGCTTGGCCGGAATGTGTTCCCACCGCTCTCTCACCCGCAAGTGCTGCGTAAAGTCATAGATAGGAGCCTCAATCGCTGACCTGTGGCGAATTTGCGGATATGACTCGCCAGCAGCTCCACATCGCAACGGCAAATGGCAGGGGGCTGCCGTCTGGTCTCAGCCGATGAGCGAATTCAGCGGTGGAAGGTGGCGGAGACGGTCTGGTGAGGGGTGGCGACCGTGCGCAAGATTGTGTCACTCGCCGCAAAAGTGCGTCAGCTATAATGTTTTGAAACGGTTGGGTGGATTTTCGCGTCTTAGTAGCAGCGGAGAAGCGATCCGCCCCGTTGGGATCGAAGTCTGACGGTGCCGAAGGAGTTCGCATGGCGATCCAGAAGTCGGAAAGCATCTGGCACAATGGCAAGCTCATCCCCTGGGATGAAGCCACCATTCACGTGATGTCGCACGTGATCCACTACGGCTCTTCGGTGTTTGAAGGGGTCCGTTGCTACGCGCCGCCCTCCGGGCCAGCGATTTTCCGCGCCAATGAACACATCGACCGCCTGCTGAATTCCGCCAAGGTCTATCGCATCGACGTTGATTACACGCGCGACGAGATTGTGAAAGCCATGTGTGAAACCGTGGGCAGCAACGGCGCATGGCCCTGCTACATTCGCCCGGTGATTCTCCGCGGCTACGGCGAGGCGGGAGTGAATCCCTTTAACTCGCCCACCGAGGTCTACATCATCAATTATCCGTGGGGGAAATACCTGGGTGGCGAAAACGAAGGCTGTGACGTTTGCGTCTCATCCTGGACGCGCATCGCTCCGAACACGCTGCCCGCCATGGCGAAGTCCGGCGCGAATTACATGAATTCGCAGCTCATCAAGATGGAAGCCATCGTCAACGGCTTTGCCGAGGGCATCGCGCTCGACGTGAATGGCTTCGTCAGCGAAGGCTCGGGGGAGAACGTATTCATCGTGCATCGCGACAAACTGATCACGGCTCCGCTGGGTAACTCGGTTCTGCCCGGCATCACTCGGGATTCGGTGGTGCAGATCGCGCAGGATCTGGGCATCGCACTTGTCGAGCAAATGATTCCACGCGAAATGCTCTACATCTGCGACGAAGCTTTCTTCACCGGAACTGCCGCCGAGATCACTCCCATCCGCACCGTCGACAAAATTACTGTGGGGAAGGGCGCGACTGGGCCGATCACGAAGGTGATTCAGAAAGAGTTTTACGCCATCGTTCGCGGCGAGAAAAATGATCGCCACGGATGGCTGACGCCGGTCCCGGTACGCAGCAAGCAGCCCGTGGGCGTATAATCCGTCTGCATTGATTCAGCCGTAGGGGCGCACACCGCGCCCCTTTTGGCTTCTTAGACCCAGGAATACATAACACCCTCACAAGGAGGAAGTATGTCTGCCCAGCAAGGTTTAACCCCTGAATTTGCCCTCGGCTATTGCGCGATGATGCTTGACGGGGTCACGCGTGAAGCGGAAATCACCAAGAAAGTAATCGCGGCCGTGCCCGACACGGCCTCCAACTACAAGCCCGATCCGTGCGCGCGCACGGCAAAGGAACTGGCCTGGCATTTGGCGAACAGCGACATCCAGTTTCTGGATGGAATTGCCGACCTGAATTTCAACATGTCAACACCGGAACACAAGCCCGGGACCTCGGCCGAAGTGGTCGCCTGGTACGACGAGAACCTGAAGCGCGGAGCGGCTCGCGTGGCTGCGATGACGCCTGAGCAGTTGCTGACGCCCATCAATTTCTTCGGCGTCTTCAACCTGCCGGCGGTCCTGTATCTGGGCTTCCTCAACAACCACAGCATTCATCACCGCGGCGAACTGGCGACGTACCTGCGGCCGATGGGATCAAAAGTGCCCTCGATCTATGGCGGCAGCTACGATGAGCCTTTCGAGCCACCCACAACAGCAGAGAACGCAGCCTAAGATTTAAGCCGTAGATTTTAGAGCCGCCCGCCCGGGCGGCTTTTTGTTAGGTACGGATGAGCTGAAAGACGCTGAGAAGAGCTGGCCAAACGCGAAGGGCGCCGAAAAATGGGAGCGCAAAAGCGCGATTCATTGCCCGGGTCGAGGGGCTCTCAGCACGGACACGCGCTCACGCATAGAGTTGAATTTTGGGAGCGCCGTGCTTCGTGGGCGCAATTGATGCCGGGTACTGTCCAGCAGGAAGACCGACGCCAACCTTATTTTCTATCAGCCATGGCGGTTTACGTGGTGTCTTGCACGACATCGAAACCGCCCAGCATACCTCAGTCAAACGCTACTCCGCGCCAGTCCACGAGTCCCTATCCGCGTATCGCTTGGTTGCTGCCCATCCGATAGCGAGGGCAGCGGCGAGAATAAACGCCCATCCTGCTCCGCCCTCTGACACTTTGATCTGATCAATAGGCTTGTAAGGACGCGGATCGGGCTTAACGATGATATGTCGAGGGACTTCTGGTCGCTTTACAGCCTCTCTGTATTCCAATTCAGCTCCTCTGTACTTGCTCGGTCTCAACCGGTCCGTCAAATCATTTTCAGGGGGTCATGAAACCTCTTTCGCTCGGACTCTCAACCTGGTGCAAATGTTCGCTCGACGATTTCGTCAAGGTGATCGTATTCGAGTGATGAGGTTGAAGGAATGGCTCGGAAGCATAGGAGAAGGGCACAGACGTAACCCGTTACCCATCATTAGAGTCTGGGCCTCGACTGTACTGTCCTGCCGCCCGGCTTAGCCGTTACTTAGGTCATCTTGGGGAAGGTGACGATTCGGTTCATGATACGGAGAGCTTTGGAGGAAGAGTCCTCCTCGGAAACCCTACGATGAATATCGATGATCTGCTGCGGATCGCGACGGAACGGCGCGCCTCCGACTTGCATTTGAAGGTAGGAAACTATCCTCACCTGCGCATTGACGGCGAACTGGTGCCGTTGACCGAACAACCTCGCGTAACCGCGGAAGACATGCTGACCATGGCATTCAGCATGATGTCGGCGCGGCAAAAACAAAAGTTCAAAGAGACTACGGAAATTGATATGGCGTACGGCGTGGCGGGACTAGGCCGCTTCCGTGTGAATATCTTCCAGCAGCGCGGCAACGTGGGACTGGTGCTGCGCGTGATTCCGACCAAGATTCGCGCACTCGATGAACTGTTCTTGCCGAAGGTGGTGGAACAGATTTGCGAAATGCCACGCGGCCTTGTGCTGGTGACGGGCGTGACTGGTTCGGGTAAGTCGACCACGCTTGCCGCCATGGTGGATCGGGTGAATTCCAGCCGCGCAGAACATATCATCACCATTGAAGATCCCATCGAATTTCTGCATCGCGACAAGAAGGGCTACGTCAACCAGCGCGAAATCCAGGTGGACACGCCTTCTTTCAGCGCCGCGTTGCGCGCCTCGCTTCGTCAGGATCCGGACGTGATCCTGGTCGGCGAAATGCGCGACCTGGAAACGATCTCGACAGCGCTCCACGCCGCGGAAACCGGCCACATGGTTTTCTCAACCCTGCACACACTGGACGCGGTGGAAACCGTCAACCGCATCATTTCCATCTTCCCGCCGCCGGAGCAAAAACAGATCCGGCTGCAGCTGGCCGCGGTTTTGCGAGCCATCGTCAGCCAGCGCCTGGTGCGCCGTTGCGACTCTGAAGGCCGCGTGCCGGCCGTCGAAGTCATGATTAACACGGCATTTATTCGGGAATGCATTCTCGTCCCGGAAAAGACCCGCTCCATTCGCGACGCAATTGCGGCCGGTACCTCACAATACGGCATGCAAACCTTCGACCAGTCGTTGTGGGATCTATTCCAGGCCGGACTGGTGAACTATGAAACCGCGCTGGAGAATGCGTCGAACGCCGACGACTTCAAGCTACGCATGCAGGGTATCGCATCGACCGCGGATATTTCCCGGCAGTCGATGCAGTCCGCGGGATTTGGACGATAAAAAACGGCTTCCGGCCTCCGGCTTAAAGAAAAGTTGATTCGCTTTTCCGGGTGCCGGACGCCGAATTCCAATCACGCCATAGTTTCTTCCTTCCCACCAACAATTAGGTTTATCGTTAGCGGATATGGCATTCCCGCGACCCAGGAAGAAGTTTTATTCCGAAGAAGAATTGTACGAGTATGCCGTGGGAGCGCTGGCGCGTCGCATGCGCACGGTTGCGGAGCTGAAGCGCCTACTGCGCATGCGAGTGGAAGACCCCGAATCCGAACACGGAAAAACTCTCGTCGAACTGATCATCCGCCGGTTGAAGGACCGCGGCTACCTGAACGATTCGCAGTATGCCGCCTATTTCTCTTCTCTGCGGCGGGACAACCAGAAGTTCGGCCGGCGGCGCGTGGTCACCGATCTGAAGGCCAAGGGTATACACAGCGAAGTGATCGATAAGGCCGTGGACGCAGCTTTTGAAGGGGTAAGCGAAGAAAAGCAGGCCCGCGAATTTCTGCGGCGAAAGCGCCTGGCAAAACCCAAAAACCAGAAGGAAACGGCGCGCATCTTCCGGCAACTGGCGCGAGGCGGCTTCGGTGCGAAAACCATCTTCATCATCCTGAAGAAATGGGATGTGGATGATGAGACCCTAAACGAATTGGAAAGTGAGATAGCGTGAGCTGTTCACGCCTGGGGAAGCGCCATCGATTCTCGGCCCGAGGCTTTTGACGTTGAGAAAAGGAAAATGCGCTTGGCAAGAGACATTTCGATAGTGCATACTCCGATATCGTTCCCCACACGGTTTCTCAAGGAGAGTCTTATGAATTTCCGTTTGAAAACGATTCTCGCAGCAATGTTGCTAAGCGCAGTGCCCGTTGCTTTGGCTCAAGACGCAGCCACAGATGTGAGAAAGGGCACTGAGGATACTGGCAAAGAGACGAAGAAAGTCGCTACAAAGGCTGCAAATGGCACCGAGAAAGCTGCCGACAAGACAGCCGATGCGACCAAGACCGCAGCCAAGGACACCGGACACGCCACCAAGAAAGCCGCTACGACTGTTGGCAAGGATACGGGGAAAGCCGCCGACAAGACCGGTCACGAAACTAAAGTAGTAGCCAAAGACACCGCGAAAGATACTGAGAAAGCCGCGGATAAAACGGGCAGCGGCCTGAAGAAGGCCACCAAAGCTACGGGGCACGGGATAAAAAAGGCGGGAGAGAAGACTGAAGACGCCGTGAAGTAACCCACAAGTGCCGAGGGCATCACCAGACTCGCCGCTTCAGGGGCGGGGCTATCGAGGTGGACTGGCTAGGTCCCGCGGGTACAGCTCACTCCATCGTACCTGCCGCCCAATAGCTGCTTCTCGCAAGCACCCTCTTGTTGTCTGCATCCCGCAGGCGCACGTGAATTTGGTGCAGCCCCGGATGTGGACTCTTGGGCTCAATGCTCAACAGATACCGGGCATGCAGGTGATTGGTGAAGTCGATCATGCGCGCCTCAAAGTTTTTTCTGGTCGCGAATAACTCGTACTCGCCCCCAGTCATAGAGGCTACCGCCTTTGGCATATTCTTCTTCATGGCTTGCGCGGCCATGACCAAGGGCGCCAACAAATCGGGAGACGGATGCATCTCGTCGATATTGTTCCCCCGCATCGTATCCAAAACGTTTGACCGCGAAGGGGAAAAGGCCAGCGTATAGACCGCCGTCCTACTCTGTCCGATCTTGGACACGACGTCGTCCACCTTGGCTGTGTGGCTGCCGTGGTCACGCGTCTCGCTGATCAGCAGCAGCACGCGCTGCCGCTGTTTTGGAACCGTCTCCAGCAGTTTCACAGAGTAGTCCAGCGCGTCGAGGATGGCCGCTCCTCCGTCACCGGGCTGCAATTCTTTCAGCGTCTGGGCAATCCGCCCGGCAGTGCTGGTGAAATCCTGGGTCAACTGTACCTGGCTGTCGAACTCGACGATGGCCACGCTGCCCAGCCCCGAGGCAACCAGTGGATCCAGCATCGCGCTTAACCCGCGAATGCGCGGAAACTCGTAATTCGCCCGGCCCCCGCGCTGGATCGCCACCACCAGCGATACCGGCTGCCCTTCCGCCGTCTCATCCATGCGCACGGTCTGCTCCACGCCATCGTCCTCGACGACAAAGGCGTTCGCCGCGAGCCCATACACAATCTCGCCCTGCGCATTTTTCACCAGCGCGGGAATGATCACGACATTCGATTGGCTATGGAAGGTTGTTTCTTGCGATAAAACCGGCGCAGCGGCGCCGGCCAGCAGCGCCAACAGAAGGTGTACCCGGCGCCGTCTCAGGCTATCCCGCCTTGCGGCTCTCGCCCAATACTTCATCCAGCGCATCTGCCAATAGATGCGCCCGCTTGTGGTAGTCGGTCGCTCCAAGATCCTGCTTGCGCTTCAAGAGATGATACTCGTCGGCGATGTTCAACGCCGCTAGCACTGCCAGGCGCACCGTATCAATCGTATTTGTGGCCTCGGCCACGGCCCGCATCTTCGCGTCCACGTACTCCGCCAGCTTTAGAATGTATTCCGGATCCGATCCGCGCAGGTTGTATGCCTGGTCGAAGATCTCCACGCGCACGCTGGCGTTCTGTGCATCCTTCAATGTAGAATCCTTGGTCGCAGTAGCCATATACGGTCCCGCTCCTTAACTTCTCACACTGTGAGCGAGTTAACTCGCTCGCTCCTCCGCAATCGAATCGATCTGCTCCAGCATCTTCTCGACTCGGCCGCGAATCTCGTCTCGCTCTTTGCGTAGCTGCACCGCCTCGCGCCGCAACACCACCAACTGCTCGTCGCGCTCCTGCACCTGCTGGCGTACTCGCTGGGCATCGCGCTCGGCTGCTTCCTGCGCCTTCCGCGCCGCTTTGTACATCTCGATAGTGCGGTAAATTTTCTCTTCCAGCGCCTGAAAATCATCCACTGGAACCTCCTCCGTTACCTGTTCTACCGCGTTCAACGCCATGATTGCACTCACCCCTGAGAAGATTGCAAACTTTCTCGCAGTATACTCTACAAACTTGCGGACGGAGCATGGCACGTGGGTTGCATTTGGAGCCGTGCTATCGGGATTTGGCTATAATGCCTGCATGAAACAGACAATCGTTACTTCCCTAGCCACGTTTCTAGCGCTGATTCTCTTCTCGATTCCCGGTGCAGCGAAAACGAAGACCAAGGTCGAAATCAAGGACATGCAAGGCAAAGCGGTTGGCACGATCACTCTGTGGCAGGAAGGATCGGGCGTCGGCCTACAGTTGCACCTGCACGATCTTCCGCCGGGCGAGCACGCCATCCATTTTCATCAGACTCCCAAGTGCGATGCCCCAGACTTCAAATCAGCAGGACCACATTTCAATCCCGGGGGCAAGAAGCACGGGCTGGAGAATCCCGAGGGCCACCACGCCGGCGATATGCTCAACTTTATTGTTGGCGCGACCGGCAAGGCCGATGCGAAGTTGGAAGATAAAGACGTAACTCTCGGCGATGGGTCAAACTCGCTTTTCAGCAATGGCGGCACCGCGATCGTCATCCACGCCAAAGCCGACGACATGAAGACGGACCCCTCGGGCAACTCCGGCGACCGCATCGCCTGCGGCGTGGTTATGAAGTAGTTCGAAGACACGAAGGAAGGATGGAGCACGGTTCGCGGCAGGTTTGGCCCGTGTCATGCCGTACATATTGGCCGGAGCAAGAGGGTTAGTTCCGCGGCTTTAACTTTTCGAACCGCTGCGCGGCCGCGTCCAGCGTCTCCAGCTTCTTGCAGAAGGCGAAACGCACCTGCCGCGCGCCATCGCGGGGATTGCGATAGAAACTCGATCCTGGCACTGCCGCCACTCCAATCTCTTTCACGAGATAACCCACGAACTCCACATCGTCCTCGAAGCCGAACGCCGAAATATCCGTCATTACGTAATAGGCTCCACGCGGCGGAAAACAACGAAACCCCGCCTCCTCCAGTGCCGGAATCAAATGATCGCGCCGCACGCGGTAACCCTCAGCCAGCTTCGCGTAATATTCCTCCGGCAAGCTCAAAGCCGTTGCTCCGGCTTCCTGCAGCGGTGCCGGAGCGCCGACCGTCAGGAAGTCATGCACCTTCCGGATCGCATTCGTGATCTTCTCCGGCCCGACGGCCCAGCCCACGCGCCATCCGGTAACGCTGTAGGTCTTCGACATTCCGTTGATTGTCACCGTTCGTTCGCGCATTCCTTCGAGCGAGGCCATTGAAATGTGCTCGGTGCCGTCATACAAAATGTGTTCGTAAATCTCGTCCGTGATAGCCAGCACATCGAACTCAACGCACAAATCGCGAATCAACTCCAGTTCGGCGCGGGTGAACACTTTGCCAGTGGGATTGTTAGGGGTGTTAAGAATGATGGCCTTGGTGTGCTGGTCGAATGCCGCTCGCAATTGCTTCTCATCGAAGGTCCACTCGCCATTTATGCCCGATGGCGGATGCAGCTTCACAAACCGCGGCCACGCTCCGCTCAGCACCGAATCTGGTCCGTAGTTTTCATAAAACGGCTCAAAGACCACAACCTCATCCCCTGCGTTGCACACCGCCAGCAGGGTCGAGATCATTGCCTCGGTCGAGCCGCAGCACACCGTAATTTCTTTTTCAGGATCAACCGTAAGGCCTTGCCACACGCCCATTTGCCGCGCGATCGCGTTGCGCAGGTTCTTCGCGCCCCAGGTGATCGCGTATTGATTCACGTCGGTCTCGATCGCCGTCTGGGCCGCCTGTTTGATCTCCGCGGGAGCCGGAAAATCAGGAAATCCCTGCGCCAGATTTACGGCGCCGTGCAGCGCGGCCTGGCGAGTCATCTCCCGGATTACGGATTCGGTAAAGTGTTCGACTTTGTCGCTGAGAAATTGCTTTTGCTTGGTCGCAGGGCGAGCATTTTGTGTGGGAGTAACTGCGTCTGTTGCGTCCGCCATAGCGGGCAGATTAGCACAGAAGGGCCGCCTGTGAGGATGCAGCGCGGTCTTGACGTGGGAGTACACTTCAGGCTGCTCTGAAAGTGGATGCTAAAATCGAGCCTTAGAATCCCAACCATGCTGACTGGCTCTGAAATTCGCCGCAGGTTTCTCGACTTTTTTGTGCAGCAGAAAGAACGTCCGCACAGGGAAGTGCATTCTTCGTCGCTGGTTCCGGCGAATGATCCCACACTGCTGTTCACCAACGCGGGCATGAACCAATTCAAAGACGTTTTTCTGGGACTGGAGAGACGCGATTACTCCCGGGCCACCACCTCACAGAAATGCGTGCGCGCCGGCGGCAAGCACAACGATCTTGAAAATGTCGGCTTCACGAATCGGCATCACACGTTTTTCGAGATGCTGGGCAATTTTTCTTTTGGCGATTACTTTAAGAAAGATGCCATCGCCTACGCCTGGGAGCTGATTACTTCGCCGGAGTGGTTCGGGATTGCGAAGGATAAGCTTTACGTCACCGTCTTTAACGGCGAAGCCGGCATCCCGCGCGACATCGAAGCCTACGACTTGTGGGCCGCGCAAGGCGTGCCCAAAGATCGCATCTTTGAGATGGGGCTGAGAGATAATTTCTGGCAGATGGGCGATACCGGCCCGTGTGGTCCCTGCAGTGAGATTCACTACGACATGGGGCCGGCGGCGTCCGAACAGGGGCACACCGATTGTGCCTTCACTTGCGACTGCGGCCGGTATGTCGAGATTTGGAATCTGGTGTTCATGCAGTTTGACCGCGATGCGAGCGGGAAACTGAATCCGCTCCCCAAGCCATCGATTGATACAGGAATGGGGCTGGAGCGAGCGACGGCCGTACTGCAGGGCGTGATTTCGAATTACGAGACGGATTTGTTCATGCCGCTGATCAAGCGGGCAAAGGAATTGACTGCTGTCGGGACCGTGACGAGAGTCCTGGACGGAAAACCTGTTCAACATGGCGCCGCCTCTTTGCGCGTCATCGCCGATCACTCGCGTGCTGCTGCTTTTCTGATTTCGGACGGGATACTCCCAGCGAATGAAGGTCGTGGCTATGTTCTAAGGAAAATCATTCGCCGGGCTATTACGCATGGGAGACTGCTAGGACAAAATGAGCCATTCTTCAATCAAATGGTGCCCGCAGTTGTCGATCTTGTGAAGGATGCCTACCCGGAACTGCAGGAATCCCAGAGCCGCGTAATGAAAGTCCTGCTCGGCGAAGAACTTCGTTTTGCACATACTCTAGGTCCCGCCCTAGAAAAGCTCAACGCAGCCCTGGCGCAGACCACATTGAATAAGACGTTTGAGACACCCGGAATGACGATAGACATCGAGAACAGGACAGGGCGTCCTTTGTCTGAAACTTCATTCCCCGGGGAACAGGCGTTCAAGTTGTACGATACGTACGGAGTTCCGCTCGACTTTATGCAGGACGCCGCCCGAGATCAGGGGATTGAATTTGATCAAGAAGGGTTCGATCGCGCGTTGTCCGAGCAGCGCTCTCGTGCTCGCGCTTCCTGGAAAGGCGCAGCAAAGCAGACTGCGAATCCCGCTTACCAGCAGCTTCCGAAATCTCTCTTTGAAGGTTATCGGCAGACTCGCTCCGACGGTTGCGAAGTGCTCGCTATCATCCTGAACGGGCAGGGGGCGCGGGAACTCAAGGCGGGCGAATCCGGCGAGGTCATTCTTGATCACACGCCGTTCTATGCCGAATCCGGCGGGCAGGTTGGCGACAAGGGATGGTTTAGTTCGGACGATCACAACGCTGTTGTTGCCGAAGTGAGCGGATGCTATTCGCCGATTCAGGGGGTGCGTGCGCACCAGGTCGTTGCTAAGCAGAGACTGCGCCTCGGCGACAAGGTGGATGCTGTGGTGAACGCCGACATTCGTCACTCCACCATGCGCAATCACACGGCGACACATCTGCTGCATGCGGGACTACGCGATGTGCTGGGCAAGCAGGTGAAGCAGGCAGGGTCTCTGGTGGCGCCAGATCATTTGCGCTTTGATTTTTCGCACTTCACCGCGGTGGAAGACGAAGAGTTGCAGGACATTGAAGACATCATCAACAAGGAAGTGCTGCGCAACCAGATCGTCGAAACCATTACGGATGTGCCGATCGACGAGGCGATCAATCAGTATCATGCGATGGCGCTGTTCGGCGAAAAGTATGGCGACAAGGTGCGTGTGGTGCGGATCGGCAATTTTTCGACTGAACTCTGCGGCGGCACGCACACGGGCGCGACCGGTGAGATTGGGCTGATCAAGATTTTGAAGGAAGGCAGCGTGTCTTCGGGCGTGCGGCGCGTGGAGGCGATCACGGGCCTGGGATCGCTGGCGCACTTTCGTCGCGATCACGAGTTAGAAGGCGTGGTGTCGGCGTTCGCGGTTCCCGCTCTTGCGCAAAAACCGCGCAAGAATGGGGCACCCGCGGCCGAGGAGATTTCCGCACACGCCGACGCCGTGTCTCCCGCCGAAGCTTTGAAGGCTGAACTCGATAAGAAAGATGCCGAGATCAAGCGGCTGGCGCGGGAACTGGATCAGGCGCGGATGAAATCGGCGTCATCGAGCACGGCGAACATCGGCGACAAGATTAAAGATGTGCGCGGCGTGAAAGTTCTGGCGCATCGCGTGGACAATCTGGAGCGGTCCCAACTGCGCACGCTGGTTGATCAACTGCGCGACAAGATTGGTTCGGGCGTGGTGGTGCTGGGGTCGGCATCGAACGGCAACGTGTCGCTGATCGTGGGTGTCACGAAGGATCTCATCGGTAAAGTGCAGGCTGGCAAAGTCATCGGCCCAGTGGCCGAGAAGGTTGGCGGAAAAGGCGGCGGTCGTCCCGATCTGGCCGAAGCCGGTGGGAAGGACGCCGCTGCACTGGATTCCGCGCTGGACGGCGCATACGCGGTGGTGGAGTCTCTACTGACATGAGCGCAAACACGAATCCTCTCGAGGATCGCCTGCGATTTATCAAGCACAAAGGCCATGCCATCTACGTGGTTGACCTCACGCACTGCACAGCGAAAGAGTTGCTGTTGCTGCTCGACCTGGTGCGCGCCGATATTGCGCGCCACGCTCCTGGATCACTTCTTACGCTGGCTGACCTCACCGGCGCGCAATTCGACAAGAACGTGGCCACGCGCATGAAGGAAGTGCTGGTGCTCGACCGTCCCTATGTGAAGCGCTCAGCATGGGTCGGGACCGAGAGCCTGCCGCACGTTTTCTACGAGCACTTCAAGAGCTTTTCGCAGCGTGAGCTTCCCGCGTTCGAAACGCGTGAAGAGGCGATGGATTGGCTGGTGAAGGAATAACGTGAAGAAATCCGCTTCAGTCCTGCGTCAGCTTCTCCATTTCAGCGCGACCGGGCCGGACAGCGGATGCTTCATCGCGTCACCCGACCGCTTCGCTTCAAGATGAGCGGCCTTTAACTGGAAATACCATTTCGCGGGGCGGTCGGCATCGTCGATCAGCATGAGATGAGGATTATGTTTGAGGCCTTCGGCTTGCAGTTCCATGGTCCGGCGGTCCTGCTCGACGAACTTGGCGAAGACAAATTTGAGCAATTCGGGGCCGAAGGGGAGCCAGCGGAAGAGGTTCCATGCGGCGACTACGTCAATGCGGCATTGATTGCGCGTGATGGGAGTTACGGTGGTGAGTGAGGAGAACCAGTACCTTCCTGCGCGGATTACTTCCCGGCGAAGATTGGGCAGAACGAAATCGATCGTGGTGGTAATGGAATCGGCGTCGGCATACAGGCGCAACAGCTTGTAGGGCGCGGAGTTTGAGCTGGGAGTGTGCGCGCTCATGCGAAAGCCGTTTGGGATAGGCTCGAAATTCTTCTGTTTTTCGTGGATGCTGTGCCGGCTGCGCCACCACCACACCTGATGCACGAACGGTCCGTGCGCCGGATCCATCAGGCCGATGATGCCGTGATCGATGCTGACCGGCATGTCAGCGGTGAGGTAGGCGAGTTTGTACTTATCGCTGAACTTTTCAATCTGCGGTGCGGGATCGGGAGCTTCCTCGGGTGCTGTGAATCCCGCGCCCGGAGCAACAAGGTCGGGCACATAAACCCAGACAAAACCATCCTGCTCTTCACAGGGATAGCTGCCGGCGTAAATGCGGTCCACCTTCAAATTCTGGTCGCTGGTAAGTGACGGAATCAATTGGCACTGGCCGTTGTGAGCGTCGAATGTCCAGCCATGGTAGGAGCACTCGACATTCTCTCCATCAAACTTACCGCAGTGCAGCGGCATGCCGCGATGCGGGCAGGCATCGCGCAAGGCGAAGGGACGGCCGGCGCGATCTCTTCCGATCACGAGCGGAATTTCGAGCAGCATGGCGTTGTGGAGTTGGTTGCGAGCCACACGATCGGCGGGCACGGCGCGGTACCAGAATCCGGCAAGCATGAGCGAGTCCGGCGCCTGGCGTTGAGGAGAGTCGAGTTCGAGCATGGAGTGAGGATGGAAAAACATATGCTAGCATTCGCAGGACTGTCCGGCGCATACCGAATTCATGAGGAACATCGCCATGGAGTTTATCGGCCATTTTCGCAGGCTAACCAGGGTGCAGCGCAATACGTTCATCGCCTGTTTTCTGGGCTGGTCGCTGGATGCTTTTGATTTCTTTATCTTGACCTTCTGTGTCAGCGCCATTGCGACGCAATTTCAGGCAAAGGTTTCCGCGGTCGCGGAGGCAATTTTCATTACGCTGGCTTTTCGTCCGGTCGGTGCATTTCTCTTCGGAATGATGGCCGACCGTTACGGCCGGCGCGTGACGCTGATGGTGGACATCATTGCGTACTCGGTGTTCGAGCTGGCATCGGCATTCGCTCCTTCGCTGAAAATATTCCTGATTACCCGGGCGTTGTTCGGAATCGCGATGGGCGGGGAATGGGGTGTGGGCGCAGCGCTGGCATTCGAGACCCTGCCGGCAGAAGGACGCGGATTTTTTTCGGGACTCTTGCAGGAAGGCTATGCCGCAGGCTATCTGATGGCAGCCCTGGTTTATGGAACTGTATTCCGCTTCGTGGGTTGGCGTGGAATGTTTATCATCGGCGCGCTGCCGGCATTTCTTGTGATCTACATTCGCACCAAGGTGGACGAGTCCCCGGCGTGGTTGCAAGGGAGAATATCGAGAGAAGAGAGCCGACCGGGAAAAGATGTTCTGAGCTACGTGGGCACGTTTGCTTTCCTGGTAGTACTGATGTTTGCTTTCAACTCGTTCAGCCACGGTAGCCAGGACCTGTATCCGACGTTCTTGCAGAAGGACCATCACTTTGCGCCGCAGACGGTGGGCTTCATCGCCATCATCGCCAACATTGGTGCGTTGCTCGGCGGTATTGTTTTCGGGACGTGGTCGGAGAAAATTGGCCGGCGGAAGGCCATTGTGATCGCCGCGCTGCTGGCGATCCCGCTCATTCCCCTATGGGCGTACTCACGCACCGGACCCATGCTGGCGGTGGGCGGCTTTCTGATGCAATTCATGGTGCAAGGAGCATGGGGAGTGGTCCCGGCGCACTTGAATGAACTTTCGCCACCCGCGGTGCGTGGAACATTTCCTGGTTTCGCCTATCAACTGGGAAACTTCCTGTCTTCGTGGAACGGGGTAAAACAAGCCAAGGTTGCCGAGCAGCACTTCGGCGGCGTATTCGCACCGGTGATGGCCTGGACGGTCTTGATCGTGGCGACTTTAGTGGCAATCGTCACTTGGCTCGGGCGGGAACGCCGAGGAGCGGATATGTCGAATACGAGTTAGCGAATGCTTAAGTATGCAACTTTTGGCTTACTCTATAGCACGAAGGCAGCATTGTCAGGGGCGGATTGGTGTGCTACGGTAGGGGAAATTTCACGCCTTTGCAAATACATTTCAGGGCCCACTAAATTCCAATTCGCAGAATGCGTGTGCCAGGAGTGAGCGCCATTATGAAAGAAACGATGGATTCAACTTCGGCCCAAGTCTCCGGGGACGATGAGAATTTCGCCAATCGCAAGCTGATTCGCCCCGCGCTGCCGCGACCGGATCATAACCACGGCAACCATAGCGCGAATCACCTGCAGGTGACGGAACGCCGGGACCGGCACGAGCGCCATGACCGTCCAGAACGAGGATTTGATCGCGGAGACCGAGGCGACCGTGCGATTGGCGGGGGAGGCGGACGAAAACCGGCGCCCCCGGAGCAGACCAACGCCGAGAATTTCTACTATCAGAAACAGATGCAGTCGCGAACTTCGATGGTAATCGTGCTGCGCGACGGCGAGGAAGTGCACGGCATCATCGAGTGGTACGACAAGACCTGCATCAAGGTGATTCGTGAAGACGGACGGCCGAACCTGATGATCTACAAGCCTGCCATCAAGTACATGTTCAAGGAAGAAGAGGACGGACGGTAGCAAATTGAGTCACTGAATCTCTCTTTGGTGTCGCGGGAAATCCAAACCTACCGGATTGCACGATCACTCAAACGGCTTTTCACGTCCCGTCCGTTTACGGGAGAGATGCTCCCGTTGACAATCTTCGTTATCTCCCATAGCATCAATCACTTGAGGGATCACGCTGAGATCGCGTCCGGGAGCCTTTCGTGATTAAGCTCGACATCATCAATGAAGTGGTGGCCAGAACCGGCATTACCAAGACCAAGGCCGAGTTGGCGGTGGAAACCGTCTTTGAGAGTATGAAAAAGGCGCTGGCTGGCGGCCATCGCATTGAACTGCGAGGATTTGGCGTATTCAATGTACGCCCGCGCAAGACCGGCATCGGACGCAATCCTCGTACCGGAGCCGAAGTGTCGATTCCTCCCGGCAAAGCTGTGCGCTTCAAACCCGGAAAAGAATTGCAGTCGATTGATTGAAACGACGAAGACAGCTCCTGGCTACCAGCTGCTGGCTCTTCATTACTTGCACCTGACGTTCTGCGATCCTGTCCGCTTCTGCAGGTGCTCGGTCCTGCGTGTACATAAGAGAAAACTCAGCGACAGTCTCGCCTATTCTTGCTTCCAGCACACTCGTAGTAGCATCTAGAGATAGGCTTAGAAATCGCGAAGCCCAGGAATCGCATGTCGGAACCCACTCCTCCCATGGCTTCTCCCACCATTGAATATTTCCGGCCTGTGCCGGAGTGGACGCCGCGTCTGCCGAAGACGCGATACTGGCTTCACTTACTCCTCCTGCTGGCCACCTGCTTCACCACCCTGGTGATGGGCGCACGCATGCAATACAACTTTGAGCATGACCGGCCCGCGCTGTCGTTCACTGACGAACCGATCGGCGGCGAATCGATCTCGTTCTTCCCGGCGGGCTGGATGCGGACGCATCCCATGCGTCTGTTGGGCGGCTTGTCGTTCATGGCCACATTGATGCTGTTTTTTCTGGCTCACGAGATGGGCCATTATTTATATTGCCGTCGCTATGGCGTTTACGCGACACTGCCATTTTTCATTCCCGTGCCTACTCCGATTGGGACGATGGGAGCGGTCATTCTGATTCGTTCCAGGATTCGCTCGCGCACAGCGCTGTTTGACATCGGAATTGCCGGACCGATTGCCGGGTTCGTGGTTGCTTTGGCTGTCCTGCTCGTTTCACTCGGGTGGTCGAAGCCGGCGCACCCGAGCCCCCTCTCTTCAGACTACGATTTTGGATTTCCCCTAATTTTCCAATTCGTTCATCGCTTGCTGGTGTCCATTGGCTTGCTGCGTGGGGCCGCAGCGTTGCCATTGGATAGGGTGTTAGTGCATCCGACTGCGATTGCCGCCTGGGTAGGAATGCTTGCAACCTCTCTCAACCTGCTGCCGGGTGGGCAACTCGATGGCGGGCATATTGTTTTTTCGATTGCGCCGCAAGCCCACAAGATTGTGTCGCGACTGACCATTCTGATTCTTCTGTTCATGGCCTACTACCTTTGGACCGGATGGTTTGTATGGGCGATTTTGCTGCAGATAAGCAGCTTACGCCATCCCCAGGTGGCCGAGTGGCCGAAAGTTTCGGGTGGGCGAACATGGTTGGCTGTTTTTGCGGTTTTGCTGCTAGTGCTCACTTTGACGCCGGCGCCATTTCGACACGCGTCGGTGCCGGAAGTCGTACGCGATTTTCGCGCACCGTAAGAGTTGATTGACCATCCGGCGTTTCGATGGATTGGTGGTACCTTCGCTCGACCGCCCCGCGAGATCCAAAAGAATCCATCATCCAGCCACTCGCCTACAGAAATGTATCTCTCGTATACTCTTTTATTCAATCGTTTTAATTAAGGCGTTGGAGGCAGGCTTCGTGAAGAAAACAGAAGCGATTGCTCTTGGTTTGGCTTGGTGTTTTGGTTTCGGGCTTTCGGCAGCGAGCCAGACGATCGAAGTTGACATGTCGCATCCCACCAACCGCTTTGTTCCCAAAGAAACGCTGGGAGCAGGCGTCGACCGGATTGCAGTGGAGGCAATCGACAAAGATTTGCAGCAGGCCACGTTGAATCGAACTCTGGCCTCTGGCTGGCAGGCGGTCACATATCGCCAGAATACGGAGCTCGCGGTAGAAGCGTGGCACTGGAATCCGCAAGGAACCTGGAGCAACCCAAGCGGTAAAGGATATTTCACCGGCGCCGCTACACCCACGGAAATGATTCGCTATTCCTACGGATACGGCCTGCCGCGCCGCGGATTTACGCGCAACGATGGCACCGACAACGTGGGTTTTTCGCGGCTCACCGATGGCGACCTGAACACGTTCTGGAAGAGCAATCCATATCTCACGCAGCGTTTCACGGGCGAAAGCGATGCGCTCCATCCGCAGTGGGTCGTGATGGATCTGGCGCAATTGCAACAGGTCGACAGCATCCGCATTGAGTGGGGAGAACCTTACGCCCGCCGCTACGTAGTGCAGTACTGGACGGGCGACGATCCAATCAAGGCGCCGACTCGGGGGACGTGGCAAGCATTCCCACAGGGGACCGTGGCGGACGGAAAAGGCAAGACCGGAACAATTCGCTTGAGCGGCAACTCCACGGCTGTGCGTTTTGTGCGAATTTGGATGACGGAGTCGTCGAATACCTGCGTTGCGACAGACTCCAGTGATGGTGATCCGCGAGATTGCGTTGGATATGCCATTCGCGAACTCTACCTCGGTACCCGTACGGACGACGGAGAGTTCCACGACATCCTCCGCCACACGCCAGATCAAGAGCAGACAACGACATATTGTTCGTCGGTCGATCCCTGGCATGAGCCATCGGACTTGGGATCAACCAAGCAAGCGCAGATGGGATTCGATCTGTTCTTCACCAGTGGCGTGACGCGCGGACTGCCAGCAATGGTGCCGATCGCGATGCTGTATGACACTCCTGACAACGCCGCGGCTGAAATCGCATACTTGAAGAAGCGCAACTATCCCATCTCCTACGTCGAGATGGGGGAAGAAGCCGACGGTCAATATATGCTGCCGGAAGACTATGCCGCGCTGTATGTGCAGTGGGCAACGGCGATTCATCGCGTGGATCCGTCGCTGAAACTTGGCGGTCCGTCGTTTCAGGGAGTGAACAAGGACATCGAAGTCTGGCCGGACACGAACGGGAAGGTTTCGTGGACGGGTCGATTCATCGATTACCTGAAGCAGCACGGCCGCATGAACGATCTGGCATTCTTTTCGTTCGAGCATTATCCCTACGATCCATGTAGAACGCCGTGGGGCATGCTTTATGACGAGCCCGACCTGGTGAACCATATTATGCAGGTGTGGCATGAAGACGGCATTCCGGCCGACATGCCAATGTTCATCACTGAGGGCAATCTTTCGTCGGGCGCGAGCGAAACTTATCAGGACATTTTTGCGGGAGTCTGGCTGGCGGATTACATCGGATCGTTCTTGAACTCGGGCGGCAAAGGCGTTTACTTCTTCCACTATCTGCCGTTGCAGATGGAGCCTGGTTGCAACAGCTCTCCGGGCACGTTCGGAATGTTTACGGTCGACTCTAACTATCAGATACAACAACCGCTGGCGCAGTTTTTCGTGGCGCAGTTAATCAATCTGGAGTGGGTGCAGGCCGGCGGCGGCGAGCATCAGGTGTTTGCCGCAAAGAGTGATGTGCAGGACGGCGCCGGGCACGAACTGGTGACGGCGTACGCGGTGAAGCGTCCGGATGGGAACTGGGCGGTGATGGCAGTGAATCGCGATCAGCAGAATCCTCACCGGGTCCGGATTGCTTTTGAGGGGCCGGCGGACAAAGAGATCAGCTTCGCCGGGCCGGCGGAAGTGTCAACCTTCGGGAGCGCACAGTATCAATGGCATCCCGCGCAGACGCGCTTCATGGCTCACGCTGAGAACTCTGGAGAACGCACAATAGTGGCGACAACAAAAGGCACAGCCGATCCCGATGGTCCCATCGTTTACACCAAACTGACCGCAGAGAAGGAGACGATGTACGATCTGCCCGCGGCGTCCGTGGTGGTCATCCGGGGCGGGATCGGCGGGCACTAAGCGGTTTGCGCGCTTTCGAAGTCTGAGCGCTTTCCCGATATCACTTTGCCTTCGGTGGGCGAGTGAGAGGCGGTACCGTTCGTTGATGCTCGGAATCTTTGATGAGTATCGCGAGCCGCTTCAATTTAGTTTCCTCTTTTTTCGCACTGGTGATCCAAAAACTGCAGGTTCTTCGATACCAGGGCGCCTGCGCCTGAAAGAACTTCCAGGCGGTTTTGTGGGTACGAAACCTTCTCTCCTATGCCGCCGGCCGCTTGGCGCTTTTTCTTTGCTCGTAGGAATATATCTCTGACCGTTTTCCCTCGTGTTTCTGAAAAGCTGCCAGACCCGCAGGATGCATGAGGCCTTTCGCTGAAAGCTCGGTAGCGCGCTTCACGTTTACCGCGCTCTGCACGCTTAGCGGGTTTCGCGGCGTAAACCGAATCTTGTAACTGACAGCGTCCACGCTGTTGCGGACGCCATCGCTCCACCCGAAGCAAAGCGCGCTCCATCCACCGCTTCCGGCCAGGTCGTGCTGGGCCGTCCCGAATCCCGCTTGTATAGGCCCACCCAAAGCTCCTTACTCTCAGCGTGATGCTCCTGGAGTCATGCTCGCCATGCGGACGGCGACGGGAAGAAGTGGGGCCTCAACAAATTATTTACATTAACCATAGCGCATCCACATCCACAATCACCTGCGTGCGCGGAATCTTCTGCGCCGCGGCGTAGGCTAGCATGGTTCGCAGCGTGGCGTTCAGCTTTCCGCGGCTTGGCGATTTCAGCACAAAGTGATAACGATAATCCCGTTTCAGCCGCACGATGGGCGCCGTCGCGGGACCCAGTACCCGTATGCCTTCATGCCGGTTTTGCTCAAACCACTTTCCCAAGGTGCCCGACCAGTGCAACGCCTCATCAAGCTTGTCGCTGCGAATCAGAACGTTTGCCAGCGAGGAGTACGGCGGATAGTGCATCCAGCTGCGGAAGCGCAATTCCTTTTCGTAGAATCCAGCGAAGTCGTGGCGAGCGGCATACTGCACGGCGTAATGATCCTGAAAATAAGTTTGCAGAATCACTTTGCCGGGGGATTGGCCGCGCCCCGCGCGTCCAGCAACTTGCGTGAGCAACTGGAAGGTACGCTCGGCAGCGCGAAAGTCGGGAAATCCCAGCGCGCTATCGGCGCCGACCACGCCAACGAGGGTCACACCATGAATGTCATGGCCCTTGGCGATCATCTGGGTGCCGACCAGCAGATCGAGTTCGCCTTCGCTAAGCGCGTTTAGAGTGCGCTCGAAGTCCTCGTGTCCGCGTACCGTGTCGCGGTCAAGGCGGGCGATGCGCGCCTGCGGAAACATGCCGTGTAGTAATTCCTCGAGCTTCTCAGACCCGGCGCCGAGGAAGTACACGTATTCACTGCCGCAGTGGACGCAGGATTTTGGCACGGGCGCGGTGAAGCCGCAATAGTGGCAAATCATTCTTTGTTCGCGCTTGTGATGCGTGAGGGCAATGGCGCAGTTCTGGCATTCGAGAGTCTTGCCACAGGCGCGGCATAGCGCCACAGGAGAATATCCACGGCGGTTGAGTAGCACCATGACTTGCTCGTTCCGCTCGAAGCGCTCCTTGATCTCCGCGGTCAGCTTGCGTGAGATGATGAGCTCATGGCCGGTCTCCTGAAATTCCTGGCGCATGTCGATGATCTCGACTTCCGGCAAAGGGCGCCGCTCGACGCGGTCCGGCAACTCAACCAGCGCATATTTATTTTTAGTTGCATTGAAATAGGATTCCAGAGACGGCGTAGCTGAACCCAGAACCACCGTGGCAGATGCCATCTTGGCGCGCATGACGGCGATATCGCGGGCGTGATAGCGCGGCGTCTCCTCTTGCTTGTACGACGAATCGTGTTCCTCATCGACGAGGATTAGAGCTAGATCGGCAACCGGTGCAAAGACGGCAGAGCGCGTGCCCACGACCATACGCGCGTCGCCGCTCTTGATGCGGTGCCATTGCTGGGCGCGCTCTTTATCCGATAGAGCCGAATGCAGGATGGCGACTTCGTCGCCGAAGATCTGATGCAGATCGGCGGCAACGGCAGGCGTGAGCCCGATTTCTGGGACAAGGAGAATGGCCGAGCGCCCGAACTCGAGCACGGCGCGCATGCCCGCCAGGTAGACGGCGGTCTTGCCTGAACCGGTTACGCCGTGCAGAAGGATGCCGGAAAACTTCCGCGCCGCAACCGCCTCGCGCAAGTGATTGAGCGCGGCTTGCTGCGCCGAGTTGAAATCGAACGCAAAGGGCGACGGACGCGGCTTGCTGCGCGATACGGCAAAGCCTGCGGCCTCTTCGGAGATCTCGACAAGCCCACGCTTGACCAGTGTGCTCAAAGTGGTTCGCGGGAGGTTGAGCGAATGCAGGGTCTCCACTGCAACTCGGCCTCCGGATGCCGCCAGCGTATCGACGAGCATCCGTTGATTGTCGTTCAGTTTTCCTTCGGCGGATTTGAGCAGAGCTACTTTCACGATGCGAGTTGCATCGCGGGCGGCGGAGACATCCTCGCGAGCCAGCCATTTCTTTCGCACCATTACACTTAGAATCAATCTCGAGACGCGGGTGGCGGATCGCAATGTCGCTTCGCGAACCTCTATACCCTCAGCCGGTGCGTACTCTTGCGCGACGAAGTAATCGAGCACGCGGAACTCTGTGGCTTGTTCTTCCGGCGTGCGCCGCGAACGCCGCGACGATCCTGATAGCCCAGCGAGATGCAGCGCCATGCGGCCTTCCGGCGTGATCCGATAGGCGACGGCTTTGTTGAACTCTGCGTTCAGCGGCAGCATGGTGCGGAAGACCTCGCCGAGCGGAGCGAGATAGTAGTCCGAAATCCAATGGCCAAGTCGCAGTAGTTGTTCGTCGAGCACTGGCGTTGTGTCGAGCGCGCTGAGGACAGCTTTTGTTTTGACCGGCGGTTTGCGATCGTGCAGTTCGACCACGATGCCGGTCATGCGCTGCTGGCGGAAGGGCACCAGCACCCGGCCGCCGACGATTGGCATTACATCGGCCGGAACACGGTAGGCGAATACCATGTCGAGCGGCACGGGCAATGCGACATCGCAGTACTCAGGCATTCTTATGGAGGAAAGGCGCTGGGAATCGCGATCTAAGAGAATAGCAGTGACGCGGGACGAACGGCGACCTCGCACTTATTCGGGAGGTTTCTTGGGGGGCTCGATCCCAAGATACTTCATCACCATTTGCAGATCCTTCCATGCCTCGCCCTTTTGCCTTGGGTCGCGCAAGAGGAATGCGGGATGGTAGGTGACTGCGAGGCGCGCACCGGCCCATGATGCGTCGCTGCCGGCGGGTTTGAAGTCGTACCAGCGGCCGCGGAGCCCGGACATGGGTGCGTTGATCGCCAGCAGATTCTTCGCTGCGACTGCGCCGAGGGCGACAATCGCCTTGGGTTTGACCACCGCGATTTGCCGCATAAGGAAGGGCGAGCAGGTTTCACACTCATCGCGCTCGGGCGTGCGGTTGCCGGGTGGCCGACATTTGACGATGTTCGCAATGTAAACATCTTCGCGCCGCAGGCCCATCGCTTTGATCATGTTGTTGAGCAACTGTCCAGCCCGGCCCACGAAAGGTTCACCCTGCGCGTCTTCGTCGGCGCCGGGGCCTTCGCCCACGAACATCAATTCGGCACGCGGATTTCCCACGCCGAAAACGATCTGCTTCCGGCCCTGCTGGTGAAGTTTGCAGCGAGTACAATCGCCGAGGTCTTCACGAATCAACTTGAGGGCGGCCAGGGGATCGGCTACTCCATGCTCCGACTTCGGAGTCCGGATCTCGAAGACGTTGTCCTCGGCGATGGTTGCGCTAGCAGTGGATTTTCTTGCGGCCATTTCCCCTCGCGGTTCTGACTGGGATGATAAAGATTGGGAACTCAACACCGAAATAGCGTCGCCTGCAGCCGATTTGGTCTGAGTGGTTTGCGAAAGTCGCGGCCCGCGCTGGTAGAAGTCGTAAATGCCCAAGTCGTGATAGTAGCGAATACGTTCGGCGAGAGCGCGCCGCAGTTCAGGGTCAAGTGTGCTGGGCATCGGTAATAGGCAGTCTGCTGAAATTTGTGACGGGAGTCCGCGTCAGCGGTCTCCCACTCCTCTAATTCTCGACATCAAAATAAATCTTGGTCGTGGCTAATCTTCTGCGTCATCCTTAAATGCTCCTGGAAAGGGTTTTGACGAATTGTACGACACCAAGGGCCATCCAGTGTGCAGAGATAGGCAGACCTTCGTTTGATGGCTGGCACGGAAGCTTCGAACTTCGCTCGACCGGACAGCCGAGGGTGGCTGTCCCCACCTAGATTCCTTCAGGCTTTCACCGGCATCTTGCGCTGCTGCCGTATTCGGACCACCAAGTCGAGGACGCGCTGGGCTACCTCCCACTTCGTGGTCTCAGGAACTTCAACCACTTCATCCTGGGTGATGATGGTCACCTCGTTGCGATCGGACTCGAAACCGATGCCTTCGCGAGAAACATCGTTGACGATAATGGCGTCGAGGTGTTTAGCGGCCAGCTTCTGGCGGGCATTTTCGAGCACGTTCTCGGTTTCCGCGGCGAAGCCGACGACAATCTGTGACTGCTTGCGGAGAGAAATTTCCTTGAGAATATCGGCGGTCGGTTCGAGTTCGAGGGAGATCGCGCCCTTCCGCTTAATCTTTTGTGGAGAAGCCGCCTTGGCGCGGTAGTCGGAAACAGCGGCCGTTTTGATCACAATGGTGGCCTGGGGCAAGAGATTGATCACCGCGTCAAGCATCTGTTCGGCAGATTCTACGCGCGTAAGTTCGGCCGGGCCCGGCGGAGTTAGCGCTGTGGGGCCGCTGACAAGAAGTACACGCGCGCCGCGCCGCAGGGCGGCTTCGGCAAGGGCGTAACCCATGCGACCACTGGAGCGGTTGGTGAGGTAGCGCGCGGGCTCGATTTTTTCGCGGGTGCG
>Ga0073928_10001035_pt1 | contig 56258 bp, 39 predicted proteins | sample PaiPotPPA55metaG_FD_76969 | JGI IMG/M metagenome (GOLD analysis project Ga0073928, IMG submission 76969) | Iron sulfur acid spring bacterial and archeal communities from Banff, Canada, to study Microbial Dark Matter (Phase II) - Paint Pots PPA... ... | reverse complement strand
GGCGAAGAAGGATCAGATGCCGTGGCTCACCTCAGAGCCCTGTATCGCAGCGATGCCAGCCAGTGGGATGCATTCTGGGCGATCGCCGCCTAGAAAAGTACCCACGAAAATGACGCCTACCCCTCTTGAGCGGCCTTGCGCACCAGCTGACTGGAATCGGCACTAAGTTTTTGCAAGGCCGGGGCAGCCGCCTGCGCGGCCGGTCCGATTTCGCCGAGCGCGAGCGCGGCATGACGGCGCACGGGCCAATCCGTATCGTGCAAGGCTTCCACCAACGCTGGTACGGCATCCGCCGCTTCGGGCCCAATCTTGCCCAGGGCGAGGGCGGCGTTTTGCCGAACGATGCTGTCCGGGCTCTTTAACTGATCGGCGAGCGCCGGGACAGCCGGCTTGCCTGCAGGGCCCAGGAGACTCAGACCAAACGCTCCCTGGGCCTGGACCTTTGGATCCGCGCTTTCCAGCATGCGAATCAGCTGAGCCGGGCTCTTCCCCTCATATGGCGGTTTGCCGCCGCAACCCAGGGGCATGGCGATCAGACACAGCAATAACAATCTGCGGCCAATTTGCGCCATCATAAAATCGCCGGCCTACTGATCCACGACTTGCTCTTCCCCAGGGCACGTTGCCATGGCTATGGTGGAATGGGCAAAATAGCCGCGGCTTGCGCCGAATTTTGATAGTTCTCGAACCGGGAAGCGTTTAGAATGAGGATGCTCTGCCAAGGGCAAACCATTTTTGCAAGGCAGGGGCGAAGCAATTCAAGCCTCAGGACATTCTAGGGGGCGCGTACCATGAAAGGTCATTGGCTATGGCTGGCAGGCCTCAGCGTGCTCTGGCTGGCCGGTGTGGCAAAGCTCGCGACCGCGGACGCAGACCCGTGCACACCGCCGAAGCAAGGCGTGCCTGGCGGAGAGGCGGTGCTCAGCGCGGAAGCGCTCGCGGCGCGGATCGACGCGATCCTTGATGCACGGCTTGCCGCGGAGAAAGTCAAGCCAGCCCCTTTGGCGGATGACGCCGAGTTCATGCGCCGCGTCTACCTTGATCTTGCCGGCAAGATACCGCTGGCCTCGGAAGTGCACGACTTTCTGCAAAACCCGGCTCCCGACAAAAGAGCCCGGCTGGTCTGGTCGGCCGATCCGCAGGAAAAAACCTTGCTCGACAGTGCCAGCTATGTGAACCACTTCACGAACGTTTGGCGGGCCCTGCTGTTGCCTCCGTCGAACAATCAGCAAGTTCAAGTTTCGCTCGGCGATTTCGAGATATGGCTGCGTAAGAGAATCGGCAGCAATCAGCCGTATGATCAGCTCGTGCTCGAGCTGCTCACGACGCCGCTTGGCTCAGCCACGCCACAGATGCGTAACCAACCCATGGATCCCGAAAAGGCGAAGCCGGTGGCCTTTTACCAGGCCAACGAGCTGAAGCCGGAGAACCTGGCGGCCGCGACTTCCCGGCTATTTCTGGGAGTGAAGCTGGAGTGCGCTCAGTGCCACAACCACCCTCATGCGCAATGGACGCGCAACCAGTTTTGGGAGTTTGCCGCTTTCTTTTCGGGGATTGAAGCCCGTGGGCCCGGCGGTCCAGCCGCAGGAGCCTACGAGGCCGCGGACAGGCGTTCCCTAAAGATTCCGGGGACGGACAAGATGGTCGTGGCCCGGTTTCTCGACGGCAAGGAGCCTCAGTGGCGTCCCGAAGTGCGCACGCGAGCGACGCTCGCACAATGGATCACGGCGGAAAACAATCAGTACTTTGCCCGTGCTGCCGTCAATCGGCTGTGGGCGCATTTTTTCGGGGTCGGGCTTGTTGACCCCGTGGACGACCTTAACGATCAGAATCCTCCCAGCCATCCGGAACTGCTGGATGAGCTGGCTCGCCAGTTCACGCTAAACCATTACGACCTGAAGTACCTTATTCGCGCGCTGACCGGCAGCAAGGCTTATCAAAGGAGCAGCGCAGCATCCGACCCGAGCCAAAAAGATCCGCGTCTTTTCGCGCGCATGGCCGTCAAAGGTCTAAGCCCCGAGCAATTGTTCGACAGCCTGATCCAGGCGACAGGGTACATGGAAGATAAAACGCCGACAAATCCGCGCTTGAATCCCGTCATGACGGCGCCGCGGGCACAATTCCTGGCCAGGTTCGCGAGCCAGGAAAAGCGCACGGAGTATCACACCTCCATTTTGCAAGCGCTCGCGCTCATGAACGGCAAGTTCATCGCAGACGCGACGAGCGTCGAACACAGTATGACGTTGCTGGCCATCGCCGAGTATTCTTACAAGCGCGGCACTCCAGAGAGAATTGAAGAGCTATTCCTCTCGACCCTGACCCGCATGCCGACACCGGAAGAAAGCGAGAGTCTGGTACGCTACGTGGAGAGCGGTGGCCCACGGCATGAGCAGAAGGCTGCGCTGGCCGATGTATTCTGGGCCCTGCTGAACAGCGCCGAGTTCTTCCTTAATCATTGATCCGTCATAGGCGGCAGAGGAGCATTTCCATGGCTGGTTCATCGTTTTATGCGTCCCGTGGACTCAAAAGGCCGGAGCTATCCCGGCGCGACTGGCTGCGCCTGGCCTCGGCCGGCGTGGTCGGCGCTTCGGCTTCCGGCTGGCTGGAGGCGCTCGCCTCGGCGGCCGCGACCGATCCGCAGCGGCGGCGTTCCTGCATCCTCCTGTGGATGACCGGCGGCCCCAGCCAGATGGATACCTTTGATCTGAAGCCCGGCCATGCCAACGGCGGGCCGTACAAGGACATCGCCACTTCGGCTCCCGGCACGCGGATCAGCGAACATCTGCCCAAGATCGCCCGCTACATGGACCGCTCTGTCATTGTCCGCTCCATGCAGACCAAGGAAGGCGATCACGGCCAGGCGACGTTTCTCATGCGCACCGGCTATCGGCCGCAGGGACCGGTTGATTATCCGTCCATCGGCGCGCTGGTGGCCCGGGAGCTGGGCAACGAGACCTCGGAGCTGCCGAGCTTTGTCAGCATTGCGCCTTATCGCTTCTTCAATCCGGCAGCGTTCGGCTCGGGATTCCTCGGCCCGCAATTCGCGCCCTTGATCGTGGCCGACATGGGCTTTCCCAATCCCATGGGCGGCGGCGCTAACGACTACGAGCAAAGCCTGAAGGTACAGGACCTGGAAACTTCCCGGGAAGTGAGCAAGGCCCAGGCCGACGCCCGCATCGACCTGCTGCGCGGCCTGGAAAAGAAGTTTGTCATGCAGCATCCGGGCGCCGCCCCCCTGAGCCACCAGACGGCCTACGACCGCGCCGTGCGGCTAATGCGCTCGGCGGCGTCGCGCGCTTTCAATCTCGAAGAAGAGTCCGAGGTGCTGCGCGACAGCTATGGCCGCAATCAGTTCGGCCAGGGCTGCTTGCTGGCGCGGCGGCTGGTCGAGCGCGGCGTGCCGTTTGTCGAGGTCTCGCTCGGCGGCATCGACAACAACGCCATCGGCTGGGACACGCACCAGCAAAACTTCGACATCGTCAAGCGCATGAGCCAGGTCCTCGACTCCGGCTGGGCGACCTTGATGATGGACCTGCAGACGCGCGGCTTGCTGGACAGCACGCTGATCGTCTGGGCCGGCGAGTTCGGCCGCACGCCCAAGATCAATCCGCAGCGCGGCCGCGATCATTTCCCGGACGCCTGGAGCACCGTGCTGGCCGGCGGCGGCATCAAGGGCGGCCAGGTCATCGGCAAGACCAGCCCGGACGGCATGAAAGTCGTCGAGCGGCCGGTTTCCGCCCCCGATTTCCTGGCCACTGTCTGTCTGGCCCTGGGCATCGATTACCTCAAGCAAAACGATTCCAACGTCGGCCGCCCTATCCGCATCGTGGACAAGACGGCCAAGCCGATTCAAGAGATTGTGATGGCATAATAGAAACCGCGCAAGACGCGAAATACACGAAAAGAAGTACGAGAAATTCGGTCTACTTAAGTAGGGCTCTATTTTGATTTTCGTGTACTTGGTGTCTTTCGTGGTTTTTTCTCTCTCTCCAGGACACGACATGCAGAAGAGGCAAGGATTTACGCTCATTGAGTTGCTGGTCGTTGTCGCGATCATCGCCATTCTGATCGGTTTGCTGCTGCCGGCGGTGCAAAAGGTGCGCGAGGCGGCGAACCGGATGAAGTGTTCCAACAACCTCAAGCAGCTTGGCCTGGCGCTGCATAACTATCACGCGTCGTGGGAATGCTTCCCGCCCGGCATGGTAACGCCCAGTGCTGACATCAGCGATGCCGTGGCCACCGGCTTCACCTACCTGCTGCCGCATCTGGAGCAGGACAACACCTACCGCATCTACCATTTTGCCAATGCCTGGTTCGATCCGCCGAACTACGATGCGGTCGGCATCGAAGTCAAGATTTTCTACTGCCCGAGCAACCGCGATCACGGCAGCATCAACCTGAAGCCGATCGCGGACCAGTGGAACACCACCTTGCCGCCAGTCGCTGCCAGTGTCGATTATGCTTTCTGCCGCGGCGCTAACGGCGCGGTAAATCAGGACTGGGTGCGCATCCCCATGCAGGTGCGCGGCGTCTTCAACATTCGGCCGCAGGACAACGTTCGCTCCTTGCGTCTGACGGACATCCGCGACGGCACGAGCACCACCTTTGCCATGGGCGAAGCGGCGGGGGGCAATCCCACGTTCTTGATTCGCGATCCCAGGAACCCGACTCAGCCGGTCACGGACCTGACCGGGCAGCAGGTGCCGGCGGATCAATCCTGGGGCGCTGCAGGCGTCGGCGACACGAGCCATCCGTATTACGCCTCGGTCTTCGCCGTGACGGCCCAGTATGGGCTTGCCGGCGATCCGCGCGACGAGCCGATGAATAACCGGCTGGTCGCGCCTGCGGTCTTCAGCGGCGATCCGCGCGGCGACAACAGCGCCGGCCGGGACTCGCTCAGCGGCTTTCGCAGCCTGCATAGCGCCGGCTGCAACTTCCTTTTCTGCGACGGCAGCGTTCGCTACGTGACGCAGGCCATTCAGGCGGACACGTACCGCGCCCTATCGACTTACGCGGGCGGCGAGGTGTTGCCGACCAGCGAGTTTTAGGTATTATCCTCTGCGTAGGGCAGGTTTGTAACCTGCCGTGGAGCGTAAGGCAGGTTACAAACCTGCCCTACAAGAGGAGCAATCATGGCACATGACGACACACCGGGCATTCATAGCGATGCCGGCATGCACAGCGGCGCACCGATGATCTTTTCGGAGGCCGAACAGCAACGCTTCTGGCAGGATGATAAAGCGGCGGCGACTGCGGTCGTCGGTCTGATGGCTGGTATCTTCGCCATTGGCTTGCTGGGCTATATTTGCGTTGCGCTCTGGGTCGCGTCCTGGTCCAATTATTGGAGCTAAATGATTGTAACCCGAAGCGCCAGTTTTGAAGCTGCGCTTTTCTATGGCTTGCTCTCGCCAGACCCCTGCCGGCTTGCCCGGCAGGTGAAGCAGTTCCGGGGCTAACAGGCGCTGCTCCTCATCATTATCGACCCCTGCCGGCTCGTCTGGCAGGTGAAGGAGTTCGTCCGCTGCTGCAGCCGGCTTGAACTGCTTCACCTGCCGGACAAGCCGGCAGGGGTCGGGACGAACTCGGGCGAGCCCTCCTAACCGCTGAACTGTTTCACCTGCCGGACGAGCCGGCAGGGGTCGAGACGAACTCGGGCGAGCCTTCTAGCCGCTGAACTGTTTCACCTGCCGGACGAGCTGGCAGGGGTCGAGGATCTTGTAAAAAGCGCAAATTCAAAACTGGCGCGGCGGGCTACAATATTGTCGAGTCGCGCACGCTGCCGATGCTCACCAACCCAGCTGAGTCATTATTTGTCTTAGAAAGTAAGACTCTTTGTGGGGTTTCGGTACGGCGAGCACGCCGCGCAGCCGATCGTCCGCATCGAAAGACAGGCACACCACGGTTCGCGAGTTTTCCCAGATGTCGCCGCCTAAATGCGGATACTGCTCGCCTCCGCGGCGCGGCTCCCCCATGAGCGCCACCACCTCTTCACGTGTCATTCCCAGCTTGGTCTTGTTGAAATTGGCTTCGAGATCGAAATCGAAAAGTCGCAAGAGCGGAGACAGCGATAGAATCGCCAGGCAAAGCAAGAACCCGGCTGCCAGCACGACACGGCGTTTCTCCCCGCGGCTCACGACGATGCCCTCTTGGTTACGGCGGCAGTCAATTCGGCGATCATTCCTCGTGTGGCCGCTTCTACCTTCCCCTCCCAATCGTGCTCTTCCGGCGTAAACGCGAAGATGAGGCCGCGCGAATTACTGACCAGCGCGCCAAGGCCGTCCTCGCGGAAAGCGGGCATGGTGTCGTCTGCCATGCCGCCCTGGGCGCCATAGCCGGGCAGCAGGAAGAATGCTTCATGCAGCGAGTGGCGAATGGTCGCCAGTTCCGTGGGATGCGTGGCGCCGACGACGGCGCCGACGTCCCCGTAACCGCAGCGGCCGAGGTTCTCCCGAGTCCAGGCCCGCACCGCGGTCGCCACCTCCAGGTAGAGCGGGCGGCCCTCGCTGGAGAGATCCTGAAACTGTCCCGCGCCGGGATTGCTGGTCCGCACCAGGACAAAGACGCCGCGCTGCGCCGCACGGGCGCTTTCCAGAAATGGTTCCACGGCATCCCGGCCGAGGTAGGGGTTCACCGTCATGGCGTCGGCATCCCAGACGGGATAGCGCTTGCCGTCGCACTCGAAGCCGCGAAAGGCGGCGTCGGCGTAGGCCTGGGCGGTGGAGGCGATGTCATTGCGCTTGCTGTCCAGGATGGTGATGAGACCCTGTTCGCGGGCGCGGCGCAGCAGCCGCTGCAGCACCACCATGCCGGCCGGGCCGCACGCTTCGAAGAACGCGCTCTGTGGTTTCACCGCGGGCACCAGCGGCGCGACCCGGTCGATGATACGCCCGCAAAACTCCTCGTAGGCCCGGGCCACGCCGTCGAGCGTGCCATTGGCATGTTTCTTCCGCAGGGCCAGGGGCAGCAGCTCCCAGCGCGGGTCGAGCCCGACACAGACGGCGTTGCCGCGCTCCCGGACGGCGGCAGCCAGGCGATCGGCAAAATGCTCCATGTCATTTCCGGATGCTGAGCAAGACCGGCTCGCTGGAATAGCTGATCTTGACGACGAAGTTGATCGAGACGTGAGCGAGCACGCTGATCGGCACATTTTCGACCGGCTCGGCATTCGCGGCCGCGCGCAACACGATATGCCCCTGGCTGCCTGGTCCGAGCAAAGTCTTGCTCTTGCCTTCGACCACGGTGACTCCTGGCGGCAGCGGATTGCCGTGTACGCCGCCGAGGTGCTGCAAGAGAATATCGAGCGACACGTCCTTGTCGTAATCCGCGCGGCGTTTCAGCGTCACGTCCAGCCGGACCTCCGCGCCCGGCTTGAGACTAATTGTCCTCGGCTTGACCTCGACTTTCAAGATGTCTGAGGGATCGGTGACGGCAACCGACTGCATTTTGACGTCAAAGCGGCCCCGACCGCCGCCGGGCAGATAGATTTCCTCGACGGGCGTGGCGCTGCGCGTCAGCGTTTCGGGAGCGCCTGCGCCGGTTGGCACCGTGGCGGTCCCGACGACCTGGACATTGACGCCGTCGCGCGGCGCATCCGCGGCTGCCGAAAGCACAAGCAGTCCCTGGGTCATGCCGGCGGGAATCGTCAAAGGATTCACCGAAACGCCGCGCGGCAGGCCTTGCACTGCAACGCTCACCGGCCCGGCAAAGCCGTTGGTGCGGTTGACGTGTACGTACCAGGCGGTGCTGGAGCCGGGGCCGATCATGGCCTTGTCGGGATCGCAACGCAGGGAGAAATCCGGCCGGGCCCAGTCCGCCTCGATGTAGTAGATGGCCGTGTCGCCGCCCTTGCTGTTGAGATCGCGCACGCGCAGGATGTAAGCGCCATCGGCCGGCGGCGTGAAAACCAAAGCAGCGTCCTTGCCAAAGGCGTCGTCGTTCGTGGCCAGGACGGTGCCCCTGGCGTCGAGCACGTCGAGGACCGAATCCAGCGACGAATGCAGCTGCGTGCCGAAGCGCCGCGCCTTCACCTCCAGGCGGACTGCCTTTCCTTTGCTGCCGGCGAAGACAAAATGGTCGAGATCCCGTTTGACGCCGATGCGGCCGTTGATGCCACAGGGGATGGTGATGCGCGTGGCCTGCGCGGGCGTGTCGTTGGGCTCCTGCTCCATGACCTGAGGCAAGGGGCTCACGATGAATGCGACGGGATTGCTTTTGGCGCCCGCCACATCGAGCTGCACTTGCTGCATGCCGAGCTCGGTGGGAACGTGCAGCGGCACACGGGACTGCAAGAGGTGTGCCGAACCGACCGGCTCGACGGAAAGCAGCTGCCCGGGATTGCCGGCCATCGGATAAACATGCGAGACATACGGCCGGTTGGTCACGGCCAGGGCGTAAACCCAGCGTGCGTCACCCTCGTACTTGGCGTCGCGAATTTGCACAAAGTAGTCACCGGTCTTCGGGGCTTTGAATGTCAGCAATGGGTCGGCAAAGTAGAAGTCGTCATTGACGGCCAGTTCACGCCCATCGGCAGCGCAGATGGAGATGAGGGGATCGGCGTGCTTTTGCAGGTCATGAATTTTATCCTCGAGCCGGGCACAAACGACTTCCAGCGTGAGCACCTCGCCTGCCTGGGCGCGAAACTTGAAATAGTCCACATCCTCTGCGGCTTCGATGCGACCGCTTACCACGCAGGGCACGGGGATGGGATTGGCCTTGGCGAGCGTGTTGTTGTCGCCGCTCTCCTGAACGACGGGGTCGTCCACGATGACAAGCTGGCCGACGCTGGAGATGCCGAGCTTCGATACGAGGCGGAAATCATGGACGCCGAGCCGGGCCGTGCTGGGGACGGTGAGTTTGAGCTTCACCGAGCGTGGCGTCGGCTTACCGCCGCGGCCGGTCTTGCCGGCTCTTGCAGGACGAGGCGGTGGGGGAGGAATTTCGGTTACCTCGGCGCTGAGAGCGGCATCGTCGAAAAGGGTTTTGTAGATGCCGGTGAAGTCCATTTGCCCTTCGACGGTGATGTCGGTGGTCTTGCCGCGTTGCACCGCCACGGGGACGGTGTGAGTGATCATCGGGTAAGAGGTTTGCGCAAAGCAAATCGTTGGCAGCAAAGCCATGCAGCCGAGGGCGACAGTAGCGCGTAGACCAATGTAGCGCATAGCTCTCTACCTCACATGAAATGAGCCGCCGAAGTTTAGCCGCGACCCGCCAGGGGAGCGCGGGTGACATCTCACGCGACCGCGCTCCCCTAACGGGTCGCGGCTAAACGTTTCAGTTATCTCTTGAACTGCGGCACCGGTAATTTTTCACCACGCATTGCCAGGACCACGGTCTCTGGACGACGAAGCGCTCGCCAGATGATTTCGGGAGGCACGACACTCCCCGCTATGCGCCAGGAGGCCAGCGAGGTTAGCCCATCACTGCTGGCCAGATAGCCTTCCTGGCTCATGGCGAGCCATTCAAATTGCTGTTCTCCCTCGGGCACGGCGAGAAGAGTCAGAAGCCCTTTGCCGTTGGCGACGTCCCATAGGCGGACCAGGCCGTCGAAGGAACCGGTCGCCAGCAACTTGGCGTCGGGGCTCATGGCCACGGCGTAAACAATGGAGCCGACGGTAAGGGTACGCTGGGCGGCGCCGGTTCTGCCGTCCCAGATGCGCGCGGTCCCGTCCTCGCCGACTGAGGCGAGCCGGCTGCCGTCTTTGCTGAAGCAAAGCTCGTGGACGGCGTTGCCGTGTCCAGCTTGCAGCCTGGTGCGTTTCCCTGTGGCCGGGTCCCACCAATGAAGCGCCGGCTCGAAGCCGGCGGATACCACGCTCTTGCCGTCCGGGCTGATGGCGACTGCAAGGACGTCTTGGTCCATGCCGCTCAACGTGAAGCGGCTCTTGCCTGTGGCAGCATCTAATAGTTTGATGGATCGGTCCTTGCTTGCGGTTGCCAGCCATTTGCCGTCCGGACTGAAGGCCACCGAGTACACCGAATCAGAATGCCCGGTGAAGATGCGCTCGACCTTGTGCGTTTCCATATTCCATAGGCGGACGGTCTTGTCAAAAGAAGCGGACGCCAGGCGTTTGCCGTCCGGGCTGAAGGCGACGGAAAACACCACGTCGTCATGGCCTGGAAGCGTCGCAAGCAAGGTCCAGTCGGAGACGCGGAACAGGCGGAGATCGCCCTTGGCCGAAGGCTGGCCGCCGGCGACGGCCAGGATTTGACCGTCCGGACTGAAGCGCAGATCGTTGACGCTGCCCAGCACGTTGGTGAGCGTTCTCACCGGACGGACCTGGGCGACGTCCCAGACGGTGACTTGCCGATAGCTGCCGGTGACAAGCCGTTTGCCGTCGGGGCTGAAAACCACGGCGGCCACGGGGGCGAGCGGACCGACCTTGAGCGATAGTTCCAGTTTGCCGGGATTGTGCCCGCCAAGCAGACCTTTCGACGGCACGGCGTTCGTCGGCAGGTTAACGTCCAGCTTGCGGGTCCGCCTGGCAATCGAAGTCCCCGCAGAATCCGTCCGGTCGTCGGGCTTGACGCCTTCGCTGGCGCCGGTGTCAATCCAGCGTCGTAACAGGGCAATGGTGTCTGCCGGCAAGGCGGTAGCGCCGAGCGGCATGCGTTTGTCGTCGTCTGAACTGGTGACGCGCTGGATTAGCAAGCTTGCGCTGCTCTTGCCGGGGCGAATCACCGCCTGCTTGCCGCCCTTCTGCACGGCCGCATAACTATCCAGTGCCAATCCGCCGGAGACATCCAGGTCTTTAATATTTCTCCTGCTGTGACAGGCGGTGCAGTTTTTGCGAAATACGGAACGCACGTCTTGCCAGTAAGTCGGCGGTGGGGGTGCGGCCGCTATTGGGAGAGCACTCAACAAGAGCGCGAGTACCGTCAGAGGCGCCGGTCGCAGAATCGCCCCTCGTCGCTTTACGCCAACGGCGTTGCACAACACAGCCCAGGGTCGCGGCAGCGCACCCTGGGAACGAGACACGCCGGGTTCGTCTACCCTGAAAGGGTTGCACAGAGCCAATGACGCCGATTGTAAAACCCTTTCAGGGTAACTCATGCGGGGCAATTGTCTTCCCAGGGTGCGCTGCCGCGACCCTGGGCTGTGTTGTACAACGCCTTTGGCGTAGAACCAAGGAGCTTTTCTACAGAGCATTTCTGGAGCCTTTGCCGCCTCGCTCAATGATTGAACAAGAACTCTCGGGAATTCAGGAGCACCCAGAGCAGGTCCTGCATGCCGTCCCTGGGAGATGGCCCGGCCGCGATCCATTTCTCTGCTTTAGCCAGCTCTTCCGCTTTGGGCGGGCGCGACAGCGTAGCCAGATACAATTCCTTCACAATCTCTGCGACTGGCTTCCTGGCTTTCAATAGCCTTTCAATGCGACCGTCCTTGGCCGTGATCTTGCCGTTCAAAAGATCGCCGTTGAGCAGATTCATGGCCTGGGCAATGTTGGGCTGCGTGCCGCGTTCGCATTCGCAGGTGACCTGCCGGGGCGGGCGCCCGAACACATCCAGGAAGAAGGACCGGACGGTGGTATCCGGCAGTTGCGAGGCCCGCGTGCCCAACGGCAGTCCCTGGTATTTCTCACGCGTCTGCGTCACGGCATCGAGAGCGTCGGCCAACTGCTCGGCCGTCAAACGCTTCACCGTGTAATGCGTGAAGAATACGTTGTTCACGTCCGCTTCATTGCCGGGCGTGGCCATGAAGCTGAGCTGGTAACCATGCGCATTCATGATCGTCCGCATCAGGTGCTTGAGATCGAAGCCATGCCCGGCAAAATCCTTCGCCAGGGCATCGAGCAATTCGGGATTGCTGGCCGGGTTGGTCGCGCGCATATCGTCGAGCGGTTCGACCAGGCCGCGGCCCATGTAGTAGCCCCAGAATCGGTTGACGATGTTCCGGGCAAAGAAGGCGTTGTTCCTGGCCGTGAGCCATTCGGCCAGTTTGCGGCGCCGATCGAAGGGGTCGTCCATGACCGGACCGTCCGGTGGCCGCGGCTTTACTACCGAACCTTTTTTCGGCAGCGTCTGCTCGCCGTTAGGTCTGAGGAAGACCACGGTCTCCTGCCCGAAGATGCCGAACTCCTGGCTGCGCTTGGTTCCCAGCCGCACAAAGAAGGCGGCCATGCTGTAATAGTCTTCCTGGCTCCACTTCTCAAACGGGTGATGGTGACAGCGGGCGCACTGCATGCGCACGCCGAGGAAGAGCTGCGCGGTGTTCTCGGCCCAGTCGGCAGGGTTGTTGGCCAGGCGATAGTAGTTGGCCGGTCCTTCGGTGAACGTGCTCCCCTCGGCGGTGATGATGTCGCGGACAAACTCATCGACCGGCTTGTTTTCGCGCAGGGCCTCGCGCACCCAGTTGGTAAAGCTCCACATCCCCTTGTCGCTCAGTTGTTCGCGATTGATACGCAGCAAATCGCCCCATTTGAGCGCCCAGAAATCCACAAATTCCGGCCGCTCCAGTACCCCGTCGATGGCCTTACGGCGTTTCTCCGGGCTACGGTCGGCAAGGAATGCCTTTACCTCTTCCGGAGAAGGCAGGACACCGATGGCATCGAGATGAATGCGGCGGATGAATTCTTCATCCGAACAGAGCGGCGACGGCGTCAGTCCCTGCTCCTGCCACTTGGCAGCGAGCTTTTCATCCACAAAGTTGGACTTCGCAAACGGGGTTCCGGCGGCACGGGCGTAGGGAAGCGTAATTTGCACGACGCTCGCCTGGCCGCGGAAGCGGATCATGATGTGCGTCTCCCCTTTCGCCTTGGCTGTAGCCAGGCCGCCCGGGGTTACGCCCGCCACGCTGTCGTTGAGCGAATCATACTGGGCGGTAGTGGTGACATCCTCGCTGCGGCCGTCGCTCCAGGCGGCGCGGACGATGATCTGCTGCTGCTCGCCAATCGACATGAGGCGGCGCTCGGGCCAAACGGTGAGCTTCACGACCTCGGGATCATCAGCTTTGGGAGCCGGACAACCGTCTTCGAGCCAGCGTTTGAGGATGCTGTACGCGCGCGAGTTGACCTTAAAGCGCTCGCCGCCGCCGTGCTCCATCGTCAGGGTCGGCTTCAGGAGGATGATGCTGCGCTCGGGATCCGAAAGGACCACGCGCCGGCCTTCGGCGCTCTGCACGATCTGACTGTAGTCAAACGCCGGATCGTAACCCAGCAGGCTGAGGCGAAAGCCGCCCTTGCCGTGCTGCCCGCCATGACAGGCGCCTTGATTGCAGCCGGCCTTGGTAAGCACCGGCAGCGCTTCGCGGCTGAAGTCAACGAGCGAATCGGCCGCCGCTCCGTGCACATGAACAGGCACTGCAACCGTCCGATTGCCGGCCTCGACGGCAACAACCGCATCGCCGTCACGCACCGGGTGAAGGACGCCGGTCGGATCGACGGTCGCGATCGTGGCGGATCTAATCGTGAATTTAGCTTCCCGCGTTAAATCGCGCAGACGCCCGTCGGCATACTCTGCCATAACCCCAAGCCGTTGGCTGTCCCGCGGCCCCGTGAGGTCCACACGCGCGGGAAACACCGTCAAGGATTTGATCGCTGTAGATTCGCCTGCCTCAATGTGCGCAGCCGTGAATAGGACCATGACGACCGTAAGAAGGCGCACGGAAGCGCGAAAAAGCATAGCAGAGACCTCTGAAGCAGTCGGCGGGCCGGTGTGCTGCACCGGTGGTTGTGTGGCGAGTAGCAGCCGGCAAAGCACGAGCCAGGTGGGATCAAGCCGGCTGGTGGGCGTCTAGCCTTAATGGTCGCGGATTCGGCCAAGGGCGTCAAGTTAAAGTGGCGGAAAAGTTGCCTGCGGCCGGATTCCCCTTTACACTGGATGCCTGTCGGAAGCATTCTTAGCTGAGATCATCTGCATGTCTTTTTCGGTCCACGCTGCGGCTGCCAAAATTCGTCGTGCCGCCGGTTGGTGTTTTGCCGTTGAAGAACGCCTGGCGGATGTGGTCTTCCTTGGCGGCGGCGCGCTCATCCTGACCTTGGCGGCAGCGGCCTGGGGAATGGCGAGCGTTCTCTCCCTGTCGCAGTTGCAAACCAGGTCGCTGTGGCTGTTGTTCGCGGCCCTCCTGGCTGCCTGGCTTTTTGTGCTGGCGGTGTTCCGGCACAAAGGTTGGCTGAAGATCTTCGGCCCGCTGCTCTACTACGACCTGGTGTGCATCGCCCGACGTTCACGTTACCTGCTGCTGCGTTTTCTCTATGCCGTCCTGCTCGGCGCGGTCTTGTGCTGGCTGTACTTGATGCTGAACATCGAGCGTCGCTCCGGCCCGCTGGATTCGCGCGCCATGGCCAGTTTCGCGGAGAGTTTTTTTTACACCTTTGTATTCGTCCAGTTCTGCATGGTGGCGCTGTTGACCCCGGCCTACACGGCGGGAGCGATTGCCGAGGAGAAAGAACGCCGCACCATCGAGTTCGTGCTGGCCACCGACCTGCGCAATCGCGAGATCGTCCTGAGCAAGTTGGTGTCCCGCCTCCTGAACCTGTCGCTGCTCGTCCTGACCGGCTTGCCGATTTTGGGCTTCTTGCAATTCCTGGGGGGCGTCGATCCGAACCTGGTGCTGGCGAGCTTTGCGGCTACCGGCCTGACCATGCTCAGCCTGGCCTGCCTCAGCATCGTGAACTCCGTCCTGACCAGGAAAGCGCGCGACGCCATCGCGCTGACTTACCTGGCCGCGGTCGGGTATCTCATTCTTTCCGGGGCAAGCTGGGCGTTGTTAAATGCGAGCTGGAACCTGTCCCACTGGCCGGGAGATGACAGCCCGATCCATCTCGAGGATGCCGTCCACGTCTTCAGTGCCGGCAATCCGATCGCACTTATCGTGCTCCTCATGGACGAGCTGGACCGGGGCAAACACATTGCCGACATCCTGCCCGGCTTGTTGTGGAGTTACACGCTGTTTCACGGACTATTCGCGGCCTTGTGTGCCGGCTGGGCCATCTTCCGCTTGCGTGCCATTGCCCTCAAGCAGGCTCAAGGCGATACGCCGAAGAAGACCGGGCGGCGTTTCTGGGTGCGGCCCCATGTGGGACCGCGGCCGATGCTCTGGAAAGAAGTCTTCGCTGAGCGGGGTTTGCGGCTGCATATGCTGACGCGGGTGTTTGTAGGCTTGCTGATCATCGCCAGTTTTGTGCCTGTTGCATTCATTGTCGCCCAGTACCTGGGTGAGCTTGGCCAGGCCAGTGGTGTTCGGTTGGCCGGCTCGACGGAGCAACTGGCCGCCAACATGAACGGTTGGGTGCGCGTTGTCGGAACCACGGTCGCTTGCCTGATGCTGCTCGGCGTGGCGGCCCGCGCCGCCGGCTCGGTCAGCGGCGAACGAGACCGCCAGACGCTGGATGCCCTGCTCACCAGCCCTCTGGAGGTCAACGGCATCCTGCTCGCCAAATGGCTGGGGAATATCCTGACGGTCCGCAAAGGCTGGTTATGGTTGGCCGCGATTTACGGGCTGGGACTCATAAGCGGCGGCCTGCACCCCGTGGCCTTGCCGCTCTTGCTCGTGGCATGGTTCATCTATGCCGGCGTTGTCTCGGCCATGGGCATATGGTTCTCCATTGTCAGCCGGACAACCTTGCGCGCGACCATCTGGACGATCTTCGCGACCGCCGGGGCGGCGGTCGGGCACTGGCTATTATGGATATGCTGCGTGCCGCTGCTGATGGCGGCGGGCTCGGAGCCGGCATTCCTACGCTGGGTGATCAGCTTTCAGGTCGGCATGACACCGCCCGCGGTCCTGGGCTACGCGTTTTGCTTTTCACTGGAAGATGTCTATGGCAAGCCTTTTCACGCGCAGGACCTGGGCGAGGCGTTTGGTTTCGCCGTGCTCGGACTGGTTCTTTGGGGCGCCATTGCCGCCTTGATCTACGCCGCCAGCAGTCACCGTTTCGCGGAAATGACCGGCCGCCTGGGTTTTGCCAGGAACCGGGTTCAGTTGAAAGCAGCGCCGGCCGATCCTGCCCGCCTATCCGAAACTCCGCTCAATGATGCAGGCGCCGGCAATTGCAGCACCGCCATCACCGCCAGGGAGGACCTCTCTTGATGTCGGGGTCCAGTTACTCCGTGCTCGTCCGGTATCTGCCCAGGCCGTCGTTGACATGGCTCAAGACGCATCCGGGGCTGATGACCGTGATCGCTCTGTTGCTCTTCGCCGCGGTCCTGGGCTGGTATCATCAGCACATACCCTTCTCACTGCAGATCACGGTCTGGGCGATGCTCCTGGTCGTCTTTGCGTTTAGCATGCGCTTTCGCTGGATGGCGCTGTTCGGGCCGGTCTTTGTGTACGACCTGGTGCGGAGCACCCGGCGCAGCCACTTTGCCGCCTTGCGCGGCTTCTATGCCGGGGCGATGTTGATTGTCCTGTTTCTGGCGTATTCCTCGGTCGTGCAGACACAGGCGCGCACCCTGTGGGATACCCTGTGGCAGCCCGGCACGGTTCCCGTCAAGTCCCTGGCCCGGTTCGGGGAAGCGTTTTTCTATTCCTTCGTGGCCGTGCAGTTCATCGCCATGCTGCTGTTCACGCCGATCTGCGCCGCGGGCGCCATCACCGAAGAAAAGGAGCGGCGCACGCTGGAGTTCGTCCTGACCACCGACCTGTCCGACCGGGAAGTCGTCCTGGGCAAACTGGCGGCGCGACTGGCGTACCTGGTGCTGTTTCTCCTGACCGGTTTACCTATTCTTTGCCTGCTCCAGTTTGTTGGTGGCGTCTCGCCAAACCTGGTCATCGCGTCGTTCCTCATGACCGGAGTCAGCATGATCAGCCTGGCCTCGCTGAGCGTGGCGATTTCGGTGTTCTCCAACAAGACGCGCGGGGCGGTGTTCTTCGCTTATGTGGCGGTTGTGATCTATTTACTCTGCTCAAGCTGCTGCTGCGCCATGCCGGTGCCCTGGCTGACGGCGGGGAATTTCGTCATTGCGGTTCGCCGGCTGTTTGATCCGTCGGCCGCGGGAGGTGTGGAAGATAATTTGTTGGGCGTCTTTATCGAATACACCAGCTTCCACACGGTCGCCACCACGGTGTGCTGCATCTGGGCGGCTGTCAACTTGCGCGTGCGCAGTGAGAAGCAGCCGGCCGTTATCACCGTCACCGTGCCGCAGGCCTTCTACGTCGAGGCACTTGACCGCGAATGGCGCGGGCAGACCGATGGAGAATCGCTTGATCCGGCGGCCATGCCCCCGCCGCGGCGCCGCCGCATTGCCTATACGCCTCTTGATCCGCCGGCGAAGCGACGTCCCCCGATCAGCGACCAGCCGATTTTGTGGAAAGAGCTGTATGCCGAACCTTTTATCCGGCCGGGGCCCGGCGGGCAGACGCTGCTCATGGTGCTGGGCGTCATGGGTTTGCTGATGGGGGGCTACGTGCTGCTCCTCAGCATGGCGGCGGCCGTTTCGTCGAGCTCCGTAGCCATTTTTACGAATGTGCTCGTCCGCTATTTCGGCAGCGGCGTGGCCTGCTTGATGCTGCTTGGCATCGGCCTGCGCGCCGCCAGCACGCTGACCAGCGAACGGGACCGGCAAACCCTGGATAGCTTGCTGACTACGCTTCTGGAGAATAGCGCCATCCTGTCGGGGAAATGGTTGGGCAGCATTCTCGGCGTGCGCAAGGTCTGGTTTGTGCTGGCGCCGATCTGGGCCCTGGCCCTTATCACTGGCGGAGTGCATCCGCTGGCGCTCGTCCTGCTGGCCGTGGCGTGGTGCGTGTTCGCCGCGTTCGAAGCCGGGCTCGGCATGTGCTTTTCGCTGATTTGCCGCAATACGCTGGTGGCTTCGATTGCCACGGTGTTAACGACCCTGCTGCTGTCCGGCGGCCCCTGGGGGATGTGGTCGCTGTATGTCTCCGGCATGTATCAGAACCGCACGCCGGACAGCATCATCTGGATCGAGCAGTTCCTGCTATACGGTCTGACACCGCCCGTTACGCTTGGCGTGCTGAGCTTTCGCAGCGAGGACTTCGCGGCCCAACGCCCGGTACTGTCCTGGGAGATGGTGCGCTATGCCCTGTATGGCCTGGGCTTGTATGCCGGGGTTGCGGCGCTCATGTGGAAACTGTTGGTAACGCGCTTTCCCATCGTGACCGGCCGCATGCCGATCGGTGAGCCAGGCCTCGCGCCGGAGGATGAGCTTGCCGGCAAGGCGCGATAAGATACGTATCGCCTGGCCTTTGGCGTGCGCGCCTGATAAACCATGAAACCGCCGCATCTCCTGTTCGTGACCGGCAAACTGGCGGAACCCGCCTTGCGCCGGACGCTGGCGGATCTTGCTGTGCAGGCCAATTTCCAGTCCAGTGTCGCCGTTCTGCCCATCAGTGTCGCAGCCCTGGCAACAGCAGCGTGGATCAGTAGCCATTTGACGGTGCCGGCCGAGGTCGAACGCATCATCTTGCCCGGGCTCTGTGCCGGCGACCTGGCGCCGCTGCGCGCCAGAACCGGCTTGCCCGTAGAGCGTGGTCCGCAGGACCTGCGTGACCTTCCTGAATTCTTCGGCTCGGCAAGCGGGCGGCCGTCTGACTACGGCGCCTACGACATAACTATTCTTGCCGAGATCAATCATGCTCCGCGGCTGACGCGGGCGGAAATTCTGGCCCAGGCCCGCGCCTACCGCGCTTCTGGAGCCGACGTCATTGACGTGGGCTGCGATCCCGGCGACCCCTGGCCCCTGGTTCAGGACACCGTCCGGGCACTGCGCGATGAGGGCCTGCGCGTTTCCATTGACAGCTTCAATCCGCGGGAAGTGGAGGAGGCAGTGTCCGGGGGCGCAGAGCTGGTCCTGAGTGTCAACTGTGGCAACCGCACCGCCGCGCGTTCCTGGGGATGTGAAGTGGTGGCCCTGCCCGACGATCCGGCCACGCTGGGCGGGTTGGATGAAACCGTGCAGGCGCTCGCCGGCTGGGGTGTGCCCTTTCGCGTCGATCCGGTCATCGAGCCGATTGGCTTCGGTTTTGCCGCCTCCCTGGGGCGCTACCTCGAAGTGCGCCGGCGCTATCCACATGCGGAGATGCTTATGGGAGTGGGCAATCTTACCGAATTGACCGATGTCGATTCCGCGGGCGCAAACCTCATGCTGCTGGCGATTTGCCAGGAGCTGGGGATCCGCAGCGTGCTGACCACGGAGGTCATCAACTGGTGCCGCAGCGCCGTTCAGGAGCTGGATCGGGCCCGGCGACTCGTTCACTATGCCTGTAACCAGCGCGTGCTGCCCAAACATCTGGAGCCCGATCTCGTTATGTTGCGTGATGTCAAGTTGCGCGCGCATGGTGAACAGACGCTGAAGGAGCTGGCCGCGCGCGTGAGCGATCGCAACTTCCGGCTCTTTGCCGAACGCGGCCTGCTGCACGTCATCAACGGCAGCATGCACCTCGAAGGGCGCGATCCGTTTGCCTTGTTCGGGCAAATGCAGCAACAAGAGAGTATTGATTCAGCCCACGCTTTTTACCTGGGTTACGAAATGGCCAAGGCTGTGACGGCCCTGACGCTGGGCAAGAACTATGTGCAAGATCAGGCGCTGCGCTGGGGCTTCCTCACCGTGCCGGAACGGAGCCATGCCGGTAAGATAGCAGGTAACGAGTCAGCCGCGGAAACCAGCGGATAAGGGCAGAGCCTGGGAACCAGTCTGGTGGAGTGGGCAGTCAGTGTTAGAAATTTTTGCCCGGTCGAAATCCAGCATGCCGGAGCCGCCAGCGCTTCCTTGCCGCTCCGTACCGATCGTTGAGGAGCTCGTTCCAGGCCTCGACGCGGTGCATGTGTTTACCCGCCTGGTCGGGCTGCCTCACGCGATTTTTTTTGATAGCGCGCAGCGCGATCCCAGGCTGGGCCGCTATTCCTTCATTGCCGCCGACCCCTTCGCCTGGATCTCGGCGCGGGGGGTAACTATCCGTCTGAATGGAAAGGCTCCGCGCGCGCCATGCGCGGATCCGTTCGCTTGTCTGCAATCCTATCTGAAGCAGTTTTGCCAGGAAGCCATTGAGGGGTTGCCGCCCTTTCAGGGAGGCGCGGCAGGTCTTTTCGGCTACGACCTGTGCCATCACCTGGAACGCTTGCCGCGTCCAAAGATTGACGAGTTCAAGGTGCCCGACCTGGGGGTTGGCATCTATGATTGGTCGGTTGTTTTTGATCATGTCGCAGGCCGCGCCTGGTTGGTTTCCACTGGCTTTCCGGAGATCGACTCCAGGCGCCGCCGCCGGCGCGCTGAGCGGCGCCTGGCCGACGTCAAGACACTCCTGCGCTTGGCGGCGGTCCGGCCCAGGGCTCGGCCCGTGACCGCCGTTTCAATAGAAGCGGCCCAATGGTCTGTGCCAAGCGTCGATGGCCTGACCAGCAACTTCAGCCGCGCGGAATACTTGCGGACTGTGCAAAGGGCCATCGATTACATTCATGCCGGCGACTGCTTCCAGGTCAACCTTGCCCAGCGCCTTCTGTATCCGGCGAGGTTAGCTGCGCTCGAGCTGTATCTCAGACTACGGCAATGCAACCCCGCGACCTTTGCGGCCTACCTGGACCTGGGCGACTTTGTGATTGCCAGCGCCTCGCCCGAGCGTTTTGTTCGCGTCGAGCAGGGGGAGGTGGAAACCCGGCCGATCAAGGGGACCCGGCCGCGCGTGGCCGATCCGGCCGAGGATGCACGGCTGCTGGGCGAACTCCAGGCGAGCCCCAAGGACCGCTCGGAAAACATCATGATTGTGGATCTGCTGCGCAACGATCTGGGCCGCGTTTGCCGCTATGGCTCCGTGCACGTTGCGGCTCTGTGCCGGCTGGAGTCGTACCAGTTCGTGCATCATCTGGTCTCGGAAGTTCGCGGCAAGCTGCGACCGGGGCTTGGCCCCATTGACTTGCTGCGCGCGAGCTTTCCCGGCGGCTCCGTGACGGGCGCGCCGAAGATTCGCGCCATGGAAATCATCGCGGAGCTGGAGCCAACCGCGCGCGGCGCGTACTGCGGCTCTCTTGGCTACATCGGCTTTGACGGCACGATGGACAGCAACATCCTGATCCGCACTTTCACGCACGGGCGCGGCTGGATCCAGTTTCCGGTGGGCGGTGGCATCGTTGCTGATTCGTCTCCGGAGCGCGAATACGAGGAGACCTGGCACAAGGCCGAGGGGTTGCTGCGGGCGCTTCGCTAATGATCCTGGAAGGCATCGTGACCACTGTTTCCGCTACAGGCGAGATCAACATCGCGCCGATGGGCCCGCGCGTAGAACCAGCGATGGAGCGCCTCTTGCTGAAGCCGTTCCGGACCTCACGCACGTACAGGAACCTCCGAGAGCATCCCGAGGGCGTTTTTCATGTTACTGACGACGTGTTGCTTCTCGCCCAGGCGGCCGTCGGCGCAGTCGCGCCCATGCCGCCGCTGCTTTCCGCCGCGCGCGTTCGGGGTCATGTACTCCGCGATTGCTGCCGGTATTATGAATTCCGGGCCGTTTCGATTGACGACCGCGAGGAGCGCTGTCAAATCGATGCCGTCGTGCTGAACTTAGGGCGCGTGCGTGACTTTTTCGGCTTCAACCGGGCCAAGCACGCGGTAGTAGAAGCGGCCATCCTGGCGACGCGCGTTGCTTTCCTGCCCCTCGACGAAATAGAAGCCGAGTTTGGCAGGCTCAACATTCTGGTTGACAAGACCGGCGGAGATCAGGAGCAGCAGGCCCTTGCCCTGCTCCGCCGCCACGTTGGAAGCGCTCGCGAAACCAGAAAAACATAACGGCTAGGCTGCTTTTGAGCGAATAATGGTTTTGTGACTCTTCTAACCCTGGTGCCCATGTTGTGCAACGTGGCTATGGTCCGTGTGCGTACCGGAAGCCGCCTTCACTTCGGACTTCTGAATCTGCCATCGAATGAGATTGGTGAAGCGTCCACGGCAACACCGGCGGCGCGCTATTTCGGCGGTGTCGGCATGATGGTTACTGCACCCGGAGTCAGCCTTACCTCGGAGAAGGCGTCGGTGTGGTCGGCGGAAGGCCCGAATGCCGAACGTGCCCTGAGCTTCGCGCAGCGCCTGGCCGAAGCATTGCCGCGCGCCGGAATTCCGCCACAGCACCTCACGATTGAAGCATGCGCGCCCGAGCACAAGGGGCTCGGCACGGGAACGCAACTTGGACTGGCCGTCGCACGTGCGGTTACCATGTGCGGCGACCTAGGACAGCTTACGCCCGTGGAACTGGCGCGGTTGATAGGTCGCGGTAGCCGGTCGGCCCTGGGGATTCATGGTTTTTGCCATGGCGGCCTGCTCGTGGAAGCGGGCAAGAGGGGGCCTCAGGCCATCTCCCCTTTGGTGGCAAACTTACCCGTCCCGGAAACATGGCGGGTAGTGCTGATTCAGCCGCCCTACGAACAAGGGCTTCACGGCGCGGCGGAAAGAGACGCCTTTGCGGCGCTGGGCCGATCAGGAGTCATGTCCGAGACGGATATGGGCCTCTCCCGAATTGTCCTGCTGCGGCTCTTGCCGGCCCTGGCTGAAGAGGACCTCAACGAATTTGGTGAGGCACTACATGAATTCAACCTGCGCGTCGGCTTGATGTTCGCGCCCGCGCAGGGAGGCCCGTATTCTCAGCCGCGCTCGCAGGAAATCATTGCTTTTGTCCGCGGGGAAGGCGTGCGCGGCGCGGGGCAATCATCCTGGGGGCCGACCCTCTTTGCCTTCGTGGCAGACCAAGAGCGGGCCGTTGCTCTTGCCGGCAGAATACAGAGCCGCTTTGCCTTGCCGTGCCTGATCACCTCGCCCTTCAACACGGGCGCAGCCGCAGGTTGAACCTTCCAGATACACGGACCGTAGAAACGGCAATAATAAATTAATACAGGAGGCACGCATGGGACGAATGCTTGGTCTTGTGACGAAAGCTCGGTTGCTGGCAACTTTTATTCTGGTGCTCGTCACGCTTGGCGCTGTGGCCATTCGACTGTATGTCAACTCCCTTGACCAAGAGCCGCTGCCGCTGCAGAGCCAGGGCGTGGCGGCTTCCGGCACCATACGACCTTCCGGGATCGCTGCGGAAAAGCCGGGTCTGCTATTGAGAGATTCCAGGGCCTTTCAGGGGTACACCCTGCTTGCTCCGCTGGGACAGCCCAGGACCTACCTGATCGATATGGATGGTAAAGTCGTAAAGACCTGGCAGAGCGACTGCGGTCCGGGCCTGAGTGCCTATCTTCTGGAAGACGGACACTTATTGCGCTCCGGCTCACTTGCCCAGCATGCTTTGGCCAGCACGCCCGGCGCCGGGGGCCGGTTTCAAGAATTTGCCTGGGACGGTTCACTGGTTTGGGACTTCAAGTGGGCTAACGCCAAGCAGCTTCCCCACCACGATTTCTGCAGACTTCCCAATGGCAACCTGCTGGTCATCGTCTGGGAGAAGAAGACTTCTCGACAGGCCATCGCCGCCGGCCGCAAGCCGGAAACGTCGGGCGACCCTTATTTACTGCCTGACTGTCTCGTGGAGATCAAGCCGGTTGGCAAGACGGCCGCCGAAGTCGTCTGGGAGTGGCACACCTGGGATCATTTGATCCAGGATCACGATCGCGGCAAGGCAAACTATGGCGACGTAGTCCTTCATCCCGAGCTGATCGATATCAATTACGGCGAGGGCGTAATCAGCTCCCTGGTCGGCAAGGATAAGGACAAGGACGGCATGAAAAAGCTCCGCTCCCTTGGCTACGTTGGCTCACCGGCTCCCGGTCAGAAGCTGCAAGTGGTCAATCCGGATTGGACGCACATTAATTCCGTAGCCTATAACGCCGAGCTTGACCAGATCATGCTCAGCGTCTATGCCTTCAGCGAAATCTGGATTATCGACCACAGCACCACAATGGCCCAGGCGGCCGGCCACACCGGCGGGAGATCGGGCAAGGGGGGAGACCTTCTCTATCGCTGGGGCAACCCGCGTGCGTACCGCGGCGGCACAATTCAGGACCAGCAGCTGGCCAATCAGCACGACGCGCACTGGATACGTCGCGGCCTACCTGGCGCCGGCCACATCCTTGTGTTTAACAATGGTACGCGCCGGCCTGAGCCGGAGGGCAGCTATTCCTCTGTCGACGAGATTGTCGTCCCCGGGAACCAGGACGGACACTACACGCTCGCACCTGGGACGGCGAGCGCACCAAAGGGACCGGCATGGACTTACAGCGCGCCAAACAAACCAGAGTTCTTTGCCCAACTCATGTCCGGAGCCCAGCGGCTGCCCAATGGCAATACTCTCATCTGCTGTACTCCGGACGGCTTGATTTTCGAGGTGACGCAGGACAAGCAGGTGGTTTGGAAATACTGCTATCCCATTGGCGGATTTCCAACAGCAACGGTCGCCTTCAAAACGAAGGCTCACGCCAATGCCTCCCCCTGGGTCTTTGGTAACGGCTGGTGGCCGGGGCATGGCGAGGTGTTGTGCAGCTTTTTCGAAGGACCCCCTTCTGCTCCTCCGCCCGGTGCCTCAGGAGTAGCGCCCGGACAAGTCGTAGGTTCGCTCTTCAGAGCCTACCGCTACGGTCCGGAATATCCAGGATTGATTGGCAAAGTCCTCACGCCAGGTAAGATGCTGGAGGAATTGCTGAGGGCGGAGTCAGCCAACAAATAATGTCTGTGGCCCGCACACGTGAAGAAATGGATTGGGAAAAAGAAGGACCCAGAGGCTGCACGCCTGTGGGTCCTTCTTATGTGGATTGGCGAATGCTTGCAAGGCAAGCAACTAGTCTAATCAGAAATCGCTTTTTGTTTTTCGACCGACTTCCCCTGCTCAGGGGACAAGGCGCCTTTGCCGGCCTTCGGCTTGGCAGCTGGATCATCGCCGCAGCCAATTACGCTGGCCAGCAAGAAGGGCAATACAACCATCAAAACGAGACCTCGAAACTTCATTTGTGAGCCTTCCCTTCCACAAGAAGCGATTACTGCCCTTGGTCCTGGTTTTGCACCACGACGCCATCCATATAGCCGGACAGGGCCAGAAAGGTCCCAAAGTCAACCTGCGGTGAAAGCTTCCGCACTGACCCGTCCGCGTAGGCAAACTGGATCAGACCGCCGGCGTGGTCGCTGCCGAATGACCACCAACCGTGACCACCGTCGTTCATGTTGATGTTGGTGTCCAGGCCGAAGCAGGAATAATCAAAACCGCAAGACCAGTGGCCGGTGTTCCAGCCGCTTGGAATGCCGCCACTCCCCCCCCAGTTGATCCAGCCGCCGGCATATTCGCCGAACAGAAGCGTGTTGCTCGTGCCGTCCGGCACGCGACCGATGGTGGTCTTGCTGTTAAAGTGCTCCAGGCCGAAGTAAATGTTATAGGGCGCATAACGCCGACATTCGCCGGCCACGGCCAGGTAATTGCACCGGCCGACCACATCCCGTCCAGGAGCGGCACTGAAAGTGTGGCCGCCTGCCGTAACACCGATCGGACCCCAGAAGCCGTCAAAGGGGCCAGTACCGGGATCACCCGGCTTGTTGTAAATGTAGTTGCAAGCCAGCATCCCGCTCACGGTTTCTTCGGGAGCCGGAGCCGATGGACAGTGGAAGACCTTGAAATTGCCTTCGCAGCCATAGATAGCGGGCGGACGCGGGACAACATCCGTACTATTGGTCCTTGGACGGTTGGTCTGGTTCGGCACGTCCCACTGGGCTCCAGCATTATAAATGTTGTAGTAGACAATGCCGCCGCCACCCAAAATGGGATCATAGGCGGGGGTCACATCGAAGATATAAAGCGAGTACTGGGCGTTTTGTTCCAGGTAGGGCAGCAGCCGCACGAGCGGGCCAATCAACCGACCGTCCGTGCCGGGAGGCAACTTCATGAACGCCGAGTCGTAATTCGCCGCCGCCAGGGCAATCTGATGCAGATTGTTCGAGCAGGACATGCGGTTAGCGGCCTCGCGGACCTTCTGGACCGCGGGCAGCAGCAGGCCGATCAACACCGCGATGATGGCGATCACCACCAGCAGTTCGATCAGCGTGAATGCTCGTTTAGCCTTGGATCGTAACATTCATTCCTCCTAGGTGAATAGAAAAGAGCTGCGCACAGAACAAAATCCGTCCCGCGCTGCAGGTTTAGGCAACCCTTGCAGTTCGCATGGAAACTTACCTACCACCGAATCTAAAGATAAACTGCCTGCTAGTCAAAGAAAAAATGCCTAATTCGGACCAATCGGAGAGAATTGTTCAAAAAATGTTACGCTTGACGCTCATTGATGTGCCGGTTATGCGGGTGTCGCAGTGCAATACAATCCACTAACTACTTATCACAGCGAGACTTACGCCCGGAGATTGCTGCATGCTAGCGCGAGCTGCAAGCGAGCACGAAATGCGAAAGCCGTGATAGACACAGTCAAACGCCCATCACGTTATAGCCGCAATCCACATACAGCACCTGGCCGGTGATGGCCGAGGCGAGGCCGCTCGACAGAAAGGCCGCGGCGTTGGCCACCTCTTCCGCCTCAATCGATCGCGGCAGGGGGGAGCGCTCGGCCGCATGCTGTTTCATCTTCTCGATGTCGCCGATGCCTTTGGCGGCCCGTGAGGCGTACGGACCTGCGGAGATCAGGTTGACACGAATTTTTCTCGGTCCCAGGTTGCTGGCCAGCTGCCTGGCGTCAATTTGCAAGGCCGCCTTGGCTGTCGACATCCCGCCGGCGTAGTGCGGTATCACGCGCTCGCCGCCGATATACGTCAGCCCCACGGCCGATGTGCCGTCCGGTCGATTCTCCATGAACGGCAAAGCCGCCCGCAGCAGGGCCGTCAGCGAGTAAGCACTGATGCTTAGCGCTTCCAGGTAGGCGCCGCGACTGGTTTCAAAAGCCTTGTGCGTCTTGATCTCGCGGCTGAAGGCAATGCTGTGGATGAGGATGTCGATGTCCTTGTAATCCTTCCCTATCCGCTCCATCAGGCCCTGGATCGAGTAGTCGCCATGCTGCTGCTCGCAACGCTTGAAGCGGCGCTCCTGACGCACATCCTCGGGTACGTCCCCCATGGCGTCAAACCGGACATCGCAAGGAAACACCTTTTCCACCGCTAGGGTTCCGGCGCCGTAGGGCAGCACGCGGGCCTCCGCGTATCCCTCGTGGACAAGAATGTTCTCGACAATGCTGATGAACCACGGATGCACGGCAAACAGCAAGCGCGCCCCCGCCGCTTGCAAGCCGCGGGCAATATGCCAGGCAAAACTAAAGTCGTCGCCGACGCCGGTGACCAGGGCGACTTTACCGCTGAGATCTATAGGAATCATGGACGCCTCATGAATTAGAGAGCTGAGACAAGAATACGGGCCAGGATCCGGAAAGTACCTGCAGTCAACTCTTGATCATAACTCCTGGACCCCAGAAGGCGTTAGGTCTAGCAAAATGGCGAAGGACGGGCAAGATGAAAGCGGGCCGGACGGCGCCCATAACAACGCAAATAACCCGACGCGGCCGCGACAACCTCGCGGACGGGTCGGGTTAAGTTACTCGAAAAAGTGCTTCAATCGAACTTCTTCGGACTCCATGAAGCCGCAGGCTCCACCATAGACCTCATGGGCGTCGCCGTCGGCTGCATCGCGCTCAGGGCACGATCCGCTTCCAGGCGAACGCGCGGATCAGCGTCGGCTCTCGACTTCTGCACTAATTCCACAATCGGCATGGTGTTGACATTCATCTTGGCGAGGTGGTGAACACAGGCCGCGCGCACCGTGGCGGCGGGGTCCTGACGGCCGGCAGTCAGCAAAGCCTGAACCACCTCGGGATGTGCGCGCCAATCAAAAGTGGCCAGGCCTGCCACGGCCCATTCGCGCTGCGACGGATACAGCGAATCCCGCAGCGCCACCAGCATTTGCTGCTCGGCGGCCATCGGCATCGAGAGGCCCGCCTGCATCGGCATCTGATAGCCCACGGGCACGACGGGCGGATTCATGGGCGCCGGCGCCGCCATGCCGGACGCTCCTTGCGCCATCATGCCATAAGGGCTGCGCGGGTAATTTTGCTGAGCGGGCATCATGGGACCCTGGACCCCAGCGGCCGACTCGCCGTTCGTGAAAGCGTTCGTGGCCAGGGCAACCTGCTCGCGGGAAGGCATCGACGTGAAGGCATTCACCATGCCCTCGTCCGTGGTTGTCATGTTCGGTCCCAGCGCCTTGCTGGCCGCAGCCGGCGCATAGGCCGAGGCCCCGGCAGGCTGAATGATCGGCCGCGGTGCGTGCATGGGCGGCATGGGCGGTCGCGTCAAATCCGGCACCGTGATGATCGGCACCGGAACAAATTGCACCTGACTGTTCATACCGCCCGCGGCACCGACCACCGACTGCGTACCTAACGGAGGCAGCTGACTCCTGGAAGACGCTGGCGAGGACTTGTGCGCTGGTTCTTCAGCCGGGGTCCTGGCCTTGCTGGAGGTTTCGTCTCCCAGCGGTGCCACGTACTTTTCGGGAACTTGCAACGGATCGACCTTTCGCGTATCGGCCGCGGGCAACACGATCGCGGGAGTCTCGGCTGGCAGCGGCGTCTCCGATTTCCGTAGCCACGACTTGTGGTCGTCGGCCTTTCCCCAGGACTTGCGCATCTCGTTCAATAACCCGACGGAAGTCTCCTTCTTGATCGCGGGGGCGTCACAGCTCTCATCCGCCACGGTTACCAGCGGGCTTTTGCTCAACTTCATCGGCGGCAGAATCAATACTTTCTCATCCGTGCTGCTCGCCGCCGGTGTGCAGTCGCAGCAATCATTGCTGGGAACGGTATAGCTGTTCGTAACGACCGGACGGCTGGAAACGACAGGGATGCTCGAGACGCTCGAGCTGCCGTTTACCGGGCTGTAAGGACTGGATGAAGTCACCACACGGGTGGGCTGGCTCCAGGTATCCGAACGCCGGCTCACGTTGCTGGGCGCCGTCGGCTGACCGGACTGGTGAATAGACGGGTTCGCCTGGACCGACGGGCTCGTCGCGACGGGCGGGCAGACGCAGGTGTCGGCAGCGGAGGAAACATCTTGCCGGTGCGTGCGCGCCGCCAGCCTGGCCAGAATGCCTGCCCGCTCCTCGATAACCGGAGTGGGCGCCGGGCTCATGGCGCTGGCCGGCCGGATCGACAGCGGTATGGGCGGAGTCGAAGTTGAAATCGACTGAGTCGAAAGGGGTTGCGACTGCGGCAAGGCGGTCTTCGGCTGCGTGTCCGCGGGTGTGGGCGTCGGCTCGACGGTGCTAACCGAAGCGGCTTGAATCCCTTCTCCCGGAGGCATCGGGGCTTCCGGGGGGGGCATTTTGGCGTGCGTCCAATGGAAGATCCGCGTGGCCACGGCATGCATGCGCGTGCCGGCGTGAGAGCCCGGCATGCTGGTGATGGGCCCGCTTTCCACGATCGTCATGACCTCGCCCGTGTCGAGCGCCTGGACCTTGTAGGCCGTGGTGCCCTCGGACGTCTGCCAGGACTTGACCACCTTGCACTTGTGGCTCGGCTTGCCGGTCTCCTGCACCGTGATGACGCGCTCCGAGGCCGTGGCCTGAGCGGCGTCCGGAACCGGATTGGTGAAGGGGCTTGGGGACTGTTGCGCCAGAGCGCAACCGGCCCAGGCCAGACTTGCCGCGAGAGACTTTTGCCAAATAGAGCGGGCCATCGCACCGGCCTCCTTTATGCGCACCTGCCGCCGCCTTGCGGGGGAAAGGGACTCCTTTTCCTTAGTTATCGGCTCTAAGGGAACCCTGCATAAATCTGAGTTTGCCGGGTTTCCAGTTTTAGGTGTGATTGAGGAGAGAGGGGACTTTGCATGGGAGAGGAGGCGAACCCTCCCGGCTGTACGAGCCGCTCATTTTCCCTAGATTTCCAATGGAAGAGGCCGAAATTCTTATCGCCGGTTCAGTGACGAGGTCGCGCCGGAGCACCTTTTTGCTCAGGTTAAACCGCAATGAAGCAGCGAACTTCTAGCTCCCCTTCCCCGCTGGACCATGCTCTCTCCAGCGCGGGAGGTTCCCGAAGCACCCCCTCAGGGTCGTAGATCAGGACTATCAAGCTGCGGCAGCTTGCCCGTTTGGCGTAATAAGCTGTGTCTTCGCGCAACTGGACGGCGATTTCCGGCGCGCGCGCTTCCCGGCCGATGAGCTTGGCGGTCAAGGCCATGCTTTCACCAGAGAGCAGAAAATCCGTTCGGGTGCAGGCCGAGTACCGAGGCGTGCGCTTTTCCAGCCGGACATCGTCAAAAAGCAAAGGGAGAAGAGCGCGTACCACATCCTCCAGATCACGCTCGTCTTCTACGCGGAACGGCGGCCGCTCGGTCTGCCGCCAGCGCAGTTGCCGCACGACTTGCGGCAGACGGCGAAGCAGGCTCTCAAGCTGAGACCGTGGGTTGGCTTGCGGCAGGCGCGGCCGGATTGTCCATGGAAACGCGGCGCCGCAAGTAGAGCAGTAATTCGGCGCAGCACGGCTGCCCGCGGGCGGCAGACCGGGCACATGGATCGCGCCTGGTATATGCTCCCCGCACGTCGGGCAGCGGTCGAGCGTCTGGGCCCCGCAACGGTCGCAATGAAACAGGCCGCGCTCGGGGTAGCCAAGCAGCAAATCCGTGATGACGTGACCATTGCGACACACCTGCATCACATCCTGCGAACTGGCGGAATCGGTAGTATGGCTCATGGTCGATCCTTAATTGGGTTTTGCTTTCAGAAGGCAAAAATCGCTGCCTTGTAGGGCAGGTTTTTAACCTGCCGTGGCGCGAGGCAGGTTAAAAACCTGCCCTACAGGCAGCGCCCTTTGGAATAATAGCCGTTCAAGTGCCGGCTGATGCGGCGCCATCCACTTTGGCATTCGCCCCGGGCGCCGAAATCGGCTGCTGCACCGACTCCATCGCCTCGCGCACCATCCGTTCGCTGAATTCCTTGAGCCCGGTCAGCTCGGTCTGATCGGCCAACTGAAAGCCGGACTTCTCGGCCACCAGCAGGTTAACGAGCATACTGAGCATGCCGCCGGCGCCGCCGCTGCCCCCTTCCTTGCCGTCCGCCGAAGCCATGAAGACGCGCTCCGGCACAAGCGGCTGGCTGCTGTGCGCCAGGTTCTCCGAAACGATCGAAAGGGCGTAAAGGCGGGGGTCGCCGAAGGAGCTGATCTTGCGGAGCAGCACCGACGCCTCCGACAAACCGACCTGCATGACGCGCTGAGCCTCGCCGCGTCCTGCCAGAATGCGTTGCTGGCTCTCGGCCTGGGCCATCACGACCGTCTGTTCCGCCTGGCGCCGCGAGCGGGCCAGATCGGCGTCGGCTGCCACCACCGCCTGTTCGGCCTGGCGGCGTGAGCGCGCCAGTTCCGCCTCGGCGTTCACGATGGTTTGCTCCGCCTGTTTCCTTGACCGGGCCAACTCCGCTTCCGCCTGGCTTTCGACAATCTGGATCTGCACGCGCGAGTTCGTCAACTGCGTCTGCATGGCCGCCTGCGCCTGGGCCTCGTTCAAGGTCCGCAGCTTGTCGGCGGCAGCGCGCTGCCGTTCGTAGGTCTCGAGTTGCTCGATCGACAGCTGCCGTATGCGCAACTGCTCCAGCAACGTCTCGATCTTGCCGCCTGCCTCGGCGGTGTCCGGCTTGCCAATGAGCACGTCCACACATTCGATGTCGAAGTCACGGAATTTGCGGCGCAATTCCTCGCGCGATTCCGCTTGAATGCTGTCGCGCTCGTGCAACAGCTCGAGCATGGTTTTCTTGTGGGCCACGTCGCGGAAGTAAGCGCTCAGCATCGGGTCCAACGTCTGCGTGATCAACTTCTTGACATCGCCGAAACGCTGAATGACGCCGGGAGCCTTCTGGTAGTCGATGTGCACAACCACCGAAAGCGGCAGCATGGGTTCGTAGGCGTCCTTGGTGACCAGGTCGATGGAGCGCAGACTCTCATCGTAGCGGTGCGCCTCGGACTTGCCCGTGATCCAGTGCAGCACGAAGTTCGTGGTCGGCACGAGAATGACGTTGCCCGCATAGGTATTGAAGGCGTACTTGCCGGGTCCGAGCGGCCGTTCCCACACGCCGCGCTCGCCCTCGGCCACGCGCTCACCGTGCCGGAAGGCGTCGCCCGAGAGGTCGCGGCCCACGCGACCGTGGTAGCTGACGACGACGCCGACGTAACCGATCGGCACCAATGTCTTGGGCAGCAGCTCGACGCTGGCGAACCAGCGATTGATGAAATAGGTGCCGTCGGTCAGCGGCACGTATTGCCGGCCGCGCCGGCCACCGGCGCGCAGAAATGCCTCTGGGTCCTGATAGTTGTTGTGATAGTTGCCGTCGTCGCGGTCGTTGCCGACCGATGGAGCGATGATCTCTCCCGGCGGCAAGGACGGGCCGTCCTGGACGGTAACCAGGCCGATGCTGTCCACCTGCACGGTGTTCTCCGGACGCAACGGATCGGGGGCCGGCACCGGCGCGCCGACCACGACGGGACTGAAGCCGTCGATGTCGTGAAGCTGTTGCTGCCAACTGTGCACGACCTCGCTTTCCCGGTAACCGAGTAACTGGCGCAAACCATAAACCGCGTCCTCGGTGACGACGACAAATAGAGCCGGGTTGATGGCAAACACTCCCTCGCGCAGAATGGCCCGCTGCCGGCCGCGCTGACCGCGGGGCGTCTTATCGTCCTTTTCCGGCACGTCGCCCAGGAATGCGCGCGCATCCTGGAAATTGTTGCAGTCCACCACCCGGCCCAGCGTCTGACTGGGCGGCAAAGCGTCGCCGTCCCGCGCATAGACGTAGCCGATCCGCCCCTGGGGCACGGTCACCAACGGGAATTTATGGACGCGATACTGCCAGCGCCAGAGCCCGAAATGCAGGCCGCCGCGCAGCAGGTCGGCCTGGTAGCCGGCCTCGCCTTGCAGGGCAATGATGCTGCCCTCGGGCACCGAGCCGTAATGCGACCAGAGTTTCTCCACGACGCCCACCTGCTGGTTCGGGATGCGGCGCACCGTCAGCCAGGCGAGAATCAGCGCCACCGCGAAAGCGGCGGCAGTTCCTGCGGCGATGACGGCTGCGAGAGACAGAGGCGCAGCACCCCCTAGAGGCGCACGCGCCAGCGCGACCGACAGAACAAACATCGGAACACCTGTGGTGTAAGAGGCGGGCTCTTCGTCTTGAGAGGCCGGACGGGTGTTGCCCTTTCAAATTCGCCCGGACGCACGTCCGGGCCGCCGACGAGGTTAGCTGACGGGCTAGGGCTTGAAAGTACCCTGGTCCTTTGGACCTGCGCCCCAAGGGCCGGCTCTCACCGGCCGAGTGGTTCCCCCGTTCCCGGATCATCTCCGGGATTAGGCTACACCCCGTTATTCTATCCAAGTAGGCTTCATCTTTGCAAAAAACGGAAGTACACCCCAAGCCGCTTCCACGGCCGGTTCATAACTTTTACTTCCTCGGAGAACGGATTTTCAAATCATACGCAAAGAATGGCCTGGGAAACATGATCGGCTGTGCAGTAACGCCGGGCTGAGCTCGTTTGGCGCAGATCGTACAATGGCAACATGAGTACGGACCCCGAAGGAAAACCGAGTCTCGGCAAGCGACTCAAGGACTGGCTTCACAAATTACTCGACGATCCGATCAGCACCTTGATGAGCACGGAGCAGGTTTCAAAAACCTCGCGACTTGCTCGGCCTTTGAACAGGACGAAACAGAGCCAAGCGGAAACGAGCACTGAATTTTTTCAGCGGTAAAACGCCACGCTGGCGAAGCTGACGCTCTCGAAGCCGCGCGGATGCACGTACTGGTCGTAATGCAAGACCTTGCCTCGTCGCGGCTGGAACGCCGCCAGCGTGACGAAAGTCGGCGGCAGACCGCAAATGCGCCGCGCGTCCTTTTCGTCGGCGATGACCTGGAAGTAACCGGCAGCATCGGCGTCCTCTGCCTTGCGCAGGATTTCCTGGTCTTTCTCCCGGCTGTGCAACAGGGCCGGCTCGCGCACGGGCTCCGGGTCCTCAAACTTCGGCCCGAGATGCGCCAGGTCGCCGCTGATGATGTAGCAGATGGGCTCCTTCGTTTCCTCCTCCACTTTCTTCAGCGCGGCGATCATGCGCGCGATGTCGCCGCACTCTGCCGGCGACGTGCGCGTCATCACGGCGTCCTGAAAGGAGCCGACGACAAGCGGCACAATGCGGATCGTTCTCTTGTTCTCGTAGAGATACTGCAAAAACACGGCTTCCAGCTCGATCGAATGCTCCGGCAGATGGGCCAGTTCGTCGTCAAACAGCCCGTCGCCGAAGTGTTTCACCAGGCCGTCGACGTATTCCTGATCCGTGCGGACGATGCCGAGCGGCGTCCGGAAATCCTTGCGCGTCAGCGTGAAGCGATTGCTGCTGTAGTGGGAGGTGCCGATGATGACGAAGAGCGCCGCAGCGGTGCGTTCGAAGACCTCTTTGAAGCCCCAGGCAAAGGTGACGCCGCCGCGGTGGTAATCAATGTGCGGGATGAGGGCGGCGCGCAGCCGGCCGTCGGGCTTGCGTTGCCGCGGCAGTCCCGGGCCGCGCGGGTCGGTAAAGTAGCTTGCCAGTTGTTTGCGAATGGCCTCGGGTCGTTCGGGATAGCAACCGATGCAGGACGGCTCGCGAATCGGCGCCGCCAGAAAAGCGCGATAGCGCGGGCTTTCCAGAAACAACCCTTCATCGAGCTTGTTGACCAGCGTCGTGAACAGGTCGATGGGCAGGAGCGTGCCCCCCTCGCGCCGCATGGCCTCGACCTGAATTTCGCGCACGCTGCGCCGTCCGTCAAAGAATTGCAGCCAGGTGAGCTCACGCAAAGTCAGCCGTTGCGGCCGCTCACTGAGGCGCAGCCGGTCGCAGAGAATTACGAAACGCGGGTCGCTTTCGTCCTGGACCAGGGCCAGTCCAGGGCGTAAACAAGGGCAATCGAGAGTGGTCATGCCGAATTCCGTGTCCGACAGGCGAGAAGCGTCTATGCTTTTCAAATTTTACGCCGGATTTTGATGGTTTCCAGAGATTCTCGGCGAAACGACATGACTTCAATAGGGCCATAGGGCCAAGTCACGATGGCCACCGTGGCCCGCTTGCTCGGACAGCATAAATACACTGATTGCATGGGCTTGCGACAACAATATAGACTAACAGGGCCAGTGGGCCACCTATCTTCTAGGCGGGGTGTTTTCGAGGTATGCGGTTATCTTGATCGGTAAGCGGCGTGTCTCGTAGAACGGAATTCATTCCGTTCGGCTCCGACCGCTCCCGGTGCTGAACGGAATGAATTCCGTTCTACGAGACACGAATTTGCTCTTCCCGTAACGCGCGTTCGTTTGTCAAGATTAGCTCTTCCGTGGCCTTTGAACATGAGCTACCTCTTTGATGTCCAGACCATTCATGACATAGTCAAACATCGCGCGGGCTTGCCGCACGAGGAAATGACGGCGTTCATTATCGAAGACCTGGCCAAGGCTTATCCGCGGCACATCGAGACGCGGCAGAACTGGATTTTCAGCCTTGCCGCCGGAGCGGTGGGAATCATGAACATTGTGCACGGCTCGCTCTCGGAACATCTGCTCTTCTTCGGTTCGCCCGTGGGCACGGAAGGGTTCTCCGGACGGTATCGGATCAACCTCTACGACTTTGTCTTGAGCGGCGAGATGTGGACGTACACCGAGGAACAGTTCCGCGCGCGCGTGGTGACCCGTCCCGGCGAGATGGCGCATTTACCCTGGCGGCAAGCCAAGGGATTCCGCATCCTCGAGGACACCTGGATCCTCGAGTACGGCCGCGGGCTCATTCCCTCCGCTCTGCCCGTCGGTCTCGCCGACGCCGTCTTCAGCGCCGTGGACGGCCGCACGATCTGGAAAACGCTCTGGATCTATGGGCGACTCGCCGTCAAGGAACTGCTGCGCGGCAAAATATGACCTGGTCATTCCAGGATTGAAATGAGACTCGGCATGACCTTCTTCCATTTCGTCTGGCGGCCGGAGCACTTCCTCCCGGTTTTTCTGGTTCTCGTTTCCGTCACCACGGTTTTGTACCTTGCCCTGGCCGGCGCCAGCACCGTGCTTTGCGCCGTCCTCCAGAAGCGCAGGCCGCAGCCTGATAAAAGCGCCTACCCCAGGCGCATCGGCAAGGCGATTCGCTGGTCGGTTTTGAACATCGTCGGCAATGCCATCTTGACCGGCGGCGTCGTGGTTCTCATCGCGAACGGGCACAGCCGGGTCTATTACTCGATCGGCGATTATGGCTGGAGCTATCTCGCGGCCAGCGCCCTGGCCTTGATCCTGTTCACGGAAACGCTGGTGTACTGGATCCATCGAGGACTTCATGGCCGGTTTCTTTACCGCTGCCTTCATCAATACCACCATGAATTCCGGGCCCCGAATTCCTGGGTGAGCATGGCCTTTCATCCTGCCGATTCCTTTTCCCAGGCCGCGCCTTATCATATTTTTGCTTTTCTCTTTCCCACCTGGGTCGGCCTGTACGCCGGCGCTCTCGTTCTGGTAACGCTCTGGACCTTCCTGATTCACGATGAGATGTTGCTGTGCTTGCCCAGCAACATCGTAAACTTTACCAGCCATCATGAGATCCATCACTTCTGCAACAAGTATAACTATGGCCAGTTCTTTACGTTTTGGGACCGCCTGGCAAAGACCCATCGCAGCCCTGAGCAAGGGCCCTCTCCGTGAATAACCGTGCACGATCTCGCAGCATTGTAACCCGAAGCGCCAGCGAGGGGCCCCTCGCTGGCGCTTCGGGTTAAAATCAAAGGGCGGCTGGCAATGAGAATTCCAAGGATTGTTCACACCACCGCGCTGCCGTTACTCTTGATGATTGGCTGTCCGGCCGTCGTCTTCGTCCTGCAGAGTGCTTTCCGCAATTACGGCGGATCGCTCAGCGCCTTCTCGGAGGATCTGAGCCTGGCGAATTTGTCACTGCTGTTACCGCGACCGACGTCAACCGCCTGCGTCATGGTGCTGGTTTTTATTGCCTTGCAAGCGCTGTTGCTCGCCCTCATTCCCGGGCGCATTCACGCCGGGCCTGTCACTCCGGCCGGCGAGCACATGACATACAAGATCAACGGTTTGCGGGCCTGGGCGATCACCAACGGCCTCTTCCTGGCGGGCTGGCACTGGCGATGGTTTTCCCCCACGCTCGTGTATGACCACTTCCCGGAAATCCTCGCGGTGTGCTGCCTGGGCAGCTTCCTCTTTTGCGCACTGCTCCTTGTCAAGGGGGTCTGGTTTCCCTCCGGCAAGGACAACGACAGGAGCGGCAACCCGGTCTTCGATTTCTATTGGGGCGTGGAGCTGCACCCGCGCATCAAGGGGTTCGACCTCAAGTATTTTGTCAACGGCCGCCTGGGGATGATGAGCTGGAGCGTGATCCTGCTCTCTTTCATCGCCAAGCAGATTGAAATCCGCCATCAGGTCACGAATGCGCTGCTGGTATCGGTGGCCCTCCAGTTTGTCTATCTCGGCAAGTTCTATTGGTGGGAAGACGGCTACCAGCAAAGCCTCGATGTCATGCACGACCGCTTTGGCTGGTACCTTTGCTTTGGAGTGTTGACCTGGCTGCCCTGCGTCTATACATCGCCGGCGCTCTATCTCGTGCACGCCCCCGGAGACCTCGGGCCCGCAGCAAGCCTCGGCATCTTTCTTTTTGGCTTATTTGCTATTTACTTGAACTACGAGGCCGATGCCCAGCGGGAGCGCGTCCGCCGGACGGGCGGGCAGCGCCTCATTTGGGGTAAACGCCCGGAACTGATTTTGGCACGCTATCGTACCGCGGATGGGCAGTTGCGGGAGAATCTGCTGCTCGTCTCCGGATGGTGGGGAGTCGCGCGGCATTTCCATTATCTCGCCGAGATGGCGGCGGCCCTGGCCTGGACGTTGCCTTGCGGGTTTAACCATGTGCTGCCTTATTTCTACGTAATCTTTCTGACCATCCTTCTGGTGCACCGCTCGTTTCGCGACGACAGCCGCTGCCATGCGAAATATGGAGGTGCCTGGCAAGAGTATCGGGAGCGCGTGCCCTATCGTATCGTGCCTGGTGTATTCTAAATAGAACAAGAGGTCCGTACGGTGGGAATCGTCCCCGGGGTCGGCCACCGGCCCCGGGACTCCAGAAAAGGAAGGTGCCACGATGAGCAGTGACGTTGCGACAAGGACCCCTGACGCCGTTGAGCGGCGGCTCGAACGATTGGGCATGACGGGGGCCGATTGCAGAGTTGATTTAGGCTAACCAGGTAGCACTGTTGCCAAGTTCCCTGTTTTTCTCTTGCCTTCTCTTTTGGCTCACAATAGACTCCTCCAATCGCGTGCAGCAATCGCTGAACAACCTGAACCCCTTCCCTCTGGTGAGCCATGAAGACCTGGTTTGGTCGTCTGAGGTCCTCTTCCGCGCAGCGCAGTGCCCGGTGCCGGCGGCCTTTGCGGCTGGAACAGCTCGAAGATCGGCTGGCTCCGGCGGTCATCACGGTGACCAGCACCGGCGACACAATTGCGATCGATGGCCTTGCCACGCTTCGCGAGGCCATTACGTCGATCAACAACCAGGCGGACGTCAACGGCGACGTGACCCTCAACCGCGTGGGAAACTATGCCTCGGTGCCGGGCGGGACCCCGGACGTCATCAACTTCAGCATCTTCGGCGGCGGCGTGAATACGATTGCCGTCACAGGCAGCGCCGAGCCGACGATCATCAGGCCCCTGGCGATCAACGGCTATTCGCAGACCGGCGCCTCGGTCAATACCCTGTCCAACGCGGACAACGCCGTCATCCTGATCCAGCTCGCCGGCGCCGGCGCGGGCGCCGGCTCCAACGGCTTGACCCTGGGGGCGGGCAGCGGCGGTAGCACCCTCAAGGGACTCGACATCACGAACTTCGCGGGCAACGGCATCGTCGTCCAGAGCAACGGCAACTCCATCCTCGGCAACTTCATCGGCGTCGATCCAACCGGCGCCACGCGGATGCCCAACGGCGCCTTCCCCAGTAGCGGCGACGGCATCCGCATCCTGAACGCTTCCAACAACCAGATCGGCTCCACCGATCCGGCGGACCGCAACATCACCTCGGGCAACGCGGTGGACGGCATCCACGTCCTGGGCACCTTGACCAGTCCGGCGACCGGCAACATCATCCAGGGCAACTTCGTGGGCGTCGCCGCCGACGGCAAGAGCAGCGTGGGCAAACGCACCGAGCCGGCCCCCGCCCCAGGCACGGCGGAGGGCAACAACCTGTTCGGCATCGAGATCAGCGGCGGCAACCTCAACACCGTCGGCGGCATCGCGGCGGGGGCCCGCAACGTGGTCGGCTTCAACGGCGCCGGCATCGAGGTGGATAATGGCGGCCAGCAGAACCTCATCCAGGGCAACTTCTCTGGCGTCGGCGCCGATGGCGTCACGCCGGCGGGCAACCTGCTGCACGGCATCGTCTTGCGCAGCTCCAACGGCTTCGGCGTCCCCCTCGGCCCGGCGCAGCCCAACGAACCGGGCGTGTCGTTCAACGTCATCGGCGGCGCCGCAGCCGGGACCGGCAACACCGTCGCGTTCAACGGCACCGGTGGCATCGCCATCTTCGGCAACCCCGTGTCGGCCTCCGGCCAGCCGAACATCGGCAACGCCATCGAGGGCAACAGCGTCTTCGAGAACGGCCGCAATTACCTGACCGCGTCCTCGGCCCCGACCGCGCTCGTCGGCATTGACCTGACCAACGGCTTCCTCTTCCCCAGGGACGACGGACCGACCGCCAACGACTCCAAGGGCCACGGCGCCGCCAACGACCCCGACAACTTCCAGAACTTCCCCGTGCTGACCGCCGCCTTCGAGGACGGCACCGGCAAGACGGACATCTTCGGCACGCTGCACGCCGACCCCAGCAAGACCTACCGCATCGAATTCTTCGCCAGCGACCCTGACCCGCTCAACCTCCCCGCCGAGGGGCAGCAATTCCTCGCCTTCGTCAACACGACCACCGACGCCGGCGGCAACGCCAGGTTCAGCGCTGCGCTCAATGTCCCGGTATCCAGCACCCGCGTCCTGACGGCGACGGCCACCGATCCGGTAGGCAATACCTCGGAGTTCAGCGCCGCGCAGGCGTTCAGCACCACACTGTTTTCCGCCGGCCTGACGCAGTTTTCCGGCGGCATCACGGCCGGCGCCCGGCCAACCAGCATCGCCGCTGCCGCCGACGGCAACTTCTGGTTCACCGAGCTTGGCAACAACGCCCTCGGCCGCATCACCCCCGGCGGCCTGGTCACCGAATTCTCGCTGGCGAGCCTGGGGGCTGGCACGGGCCCGCTGGATCTCGTCAGCGATACCGCCAATGGCTTCCTCTACTTCACCGAATTCAATACCGGCCGCATCGGCCGCATCAACCCGCAGGCCGGCAGCGACTCGGCTATCCTGGCGTCGGAGGCACAGTCCGCCGTCGTCCCCTCCGGGGCGGGTGCGGGCGTCCACGGCATCACGGTCGGCCCGGACGGCAACCTCTGGTTCACTGAGACAAAAGTGGACCGGGTCGCCAACGCCAACGCGACCCTGACGACGATCAACGAGTTCAGCGCGGGCATCACGGCCGGCGCCGCCCCGGTGAACATCGTCACGGGCCCTGACGGCGCGCTGTGGTTCACGGAGGCGAGCAAGGCCGCCACCGGCGCCATCGGCCGCATCACCACGGCCGGCGTCGTCACCAACGAGTTCCTGCTGCCAAGCCCCGGAAACAACGACCCGGAGGACATCACGGTCGGACCGGACGGAGCGCTATGGTTCACCGCGGCCGGCACTTCCCAGATCGGCCGCATCACCACCGCTGGCGCCATCACCACCTTTGCCTTGCCGGTCGGTAGCGACCCGCAGGGCATCAGCACCGGCCCGTTCGGCCTGCTCTACTTCGCCGAGTCCGGAAGGGACCTGATCGGCAGCATCACCACGGCGGGCGCCATCACGGAAGTCGCGGCGGTCGGTTCCGGCAGCCAGCCGACCGACGTCGTTTCCGGCGGCAACAACTCCCTGTGGTTCACCGAGGTCGGCAAGAACGGCAATACGATCGGCGAATTGGCCGGCCTCAGCGCCCAGGAGCGGGCAGTGCAGGCGCTGTACATCGACGCCCTGGGCCGGGCCGGCTCGGTGGCGGAACTGGACCCCTGGGTGGCGTTGCTGCCGGCCGGCGCCACCTCTCTCACTGCCACGGTGGTGGCGGGGATTGAGGGTTCCCCCGAGGCGCGCGACCGCCTGATCAAGGGCTGGTACACCACTTACCTGGGCCGGTCGCCGGGGAGCGGCGAGGAGCAGGGCTTCGTCAACGAGCTGGAAGCCGGGATGACCGAGGAGCAGGTGCTCAGTCAGATTCTCGGCAGTACCGAGTTCTTCAATCGGGCACAGGCCTTGATCGGCGGCAGCAACGCCAACGCCAACTTCGTGCAGGCCCTGTATCAGCTTCTGCTCGGCCGTACCGGCAGCCCCCCCGACGTGGCGGCCTGGGTCAACGCCTTGCAAAGCAATGCTCTGACCCGGCAGCAGGTGGCGCTGTCCTTCCTCAGCACCCAGGAATATCGCGGCGATGTCGTGGTGGGTTACTACAAGAACCTGCTGCATCGCACCGCGGGTCCGATGGAGATCAGCGCCTGGCTCAACTCCGGCCTGGACGAATTCCACATCCGCCTTGGCATCGAGTCGTCTGCCGAGCATTTCGCTCTCGTCGTCTCGACCGACTATTTCAGCGGCCCGCCCGCGGACCTGGTCAGCGGGCGTCCGCCCACCTTCGCCAGCCCGAACACCATCAACGACCTGTACGTGTTCCAGTCGCCGTCGAACGCGAACAACACGGTGCTGATCTTCAATTTCCAGCCGTTCCCGGGGGCCCTGACGCCCAGCACGGCCGACCCGACCCACACGTACGAGATCCACGTCAACAACACCAACCCGCTCAACGGCAGCGACAACTTCGATTTCCAGATTACCTACGGCGCGCCGGACGCCAACGGGGTACAGGGCGTGACGCTGCGCGGCCTGCCCAGCGCCAACTTCCCGCCCAACGGCATCCTCGCCCAGGGCGTCACGGGGCAGAATATCCCGATCAAGGGCGGCGGCATGTTCCGCTCCGGCATCCAGGACGAGCCGGGTTTCTTCGACGCCGGCGCTTTCAACAATTACCTCACCACCGGGGACAAGACCAAGTTCCCCAGGCCCGTCGGACAGGCGCGGGATTTCTACGGGCCTAACGGCAACACCTTCTCCATCATCATCGAGGTCCCCAGCACCGTTCTCACTCCGGTGGCCAACGGCATCATCGGCGTCTGGGCCACCATCAGCAAGAACGGCACGCAGATTAGCCGCATGGGCCGGCCGCTGATCGACACGGCTCTCATCCCGCCGGTGCCGCGGAACAACCTCAGCCAGGGCGACCTGCAGGCGGCGTTCGAGGCCGGCCGGCCCAGCACGGACCGGGCCAGCTTCAAGGCGGCCATGATGTCCATCCTGATGGACCCGAACGGCTATTTCCACGAATCCACCGCCACCGCCGACACCATCTCCAACCTCCTGCTGCCGGACATGCTGGCCTTCCAGGTGGGCAACACCAGCGGCTTCGGGAACTTCATCGGCCCCGGTAACCAATACCTTGGCAACGGCCGGCGCCTGAGCGACGACGTGGCGGACACCCTGCTGAGCGTCCTGAGCGGGGGGACGGTGACGACCGACAACGTCAGCGACGACAACGGCTTCCGCATCACCGACGGGTCAGTGGGCCCGGGGGGAAAAGTGCGGGCCATTGCCTTCCCCTACATTGGGGCGGCCAACCTCCCGCTCGACGGTCCGGGGACTCTTCCCAATCCATGAAGCAGCAAAGGTGGCAGCAGTAATCGCCGAAGTTTTCCGGCGCTTCGGTCAAGAGCCGGACAGATCGCCCAGTACGGCAATTCGGTCCAGGGTATGCCGCCGCTGGAAGTCAGTCGCGGTACCGATGGAGAGTTGCTGATCAACAACGGGGTAACGCGAGCGACGCGGATTGCCAAACTGTCTCCGGGAGCAACGGTCCGCGTGGAGGTGATCGACGATCTGCCAATCCCTGTGGCAGCGTTCCCGTCGATTGGAGAATTGCTTCCATGAATGTCTCCGAAGCCGAAGAACTACTCGAGGCCATGTCCGACTTGCGGGCGCTGTTTCCCAACTGGCGCATGGGGCAGCTGGTTGCAAACCTGGTGACGGCCGCAGGTGGCACCGAGGCCAGCGCCATTTGGGACGTTGAGGACCAGCAGCTTCTCGCCGCGGCGCGCCGGCTGATTGAGCGAAATCGCGGCCGCCGCGCCGTTCAGCCAAAAGCAAACGCTGCGCCTGACCGCAGCGGCAGTTGATCCGCACACCGCGGGCAAACGGCGCCCGAAGGCGGCGGCGATTGCTCTTCCGGTAGCGAGGCCCCCTGGTGTTAGCTTGATCGACCGGCCCCAGTTCCGCCAGGAATACCGCAGCGGTTCTGCAGGCTCTTGCCGAGCGGCAGCCTAACCTCGAGACCGCTATCGACGAGCATTCTTTGTGTAACCCAGCCGATCCTGGCCAAGATGCCGGCCGCCTTTCCGATCCTGGGTTTGTGCAATGCTTATTGTTCGAATAGCTTAGCGCGCGGCACCAATCGAGCCGGCAAGACGGCGCCGCGAAAGAAGGGTTTTTCCGCAAGCGGAGGCAACCAGGCACGTAGCTAACACTATCACAGGTCCGGTGACACGCTGACGAAGATGCTCCATCCCCTCGGCTTGACCGCGGAGTTCGCGACGAAGTCGTGTTCGCGAGTAACGAGGAGCAAAGTAAAGGGTCCTGTCAGCGCGTTGGTAACTTCTAACTGAAGAAAGCGGCGATTGGTATAATGCGGATATGTTCAGCCCCTTGCCACGGGCAGATGAGGAGAACGCCGTGCGCCGGGGCTAAATCCGGTCTCTTATCGAGATTAAGTCTTGGCAAGCCTTATCCGGACCGTGTGGAAGGAGCGATATCAACCATGAGTTCGATCCTGAGGAAAGGGGTTATTCGCGCTGGGCGCGTCGAAGTCGATGAGCCAATCAATTTACCCGACGGCTCCGAGGTAACGATTATCGGGCATGCTAACGGCAAATTCATCGGCCTCCAGGACAACGACCGCCCGATGACCCCGGCGGAGATCGCCCAAACCCTTGCCGCCATGTCGAGCGTTGAACCGTTCGACATGACGGATGAGGAACGGGCCGCGGCAGACGCCTGGGAAAAGAAAATAAACGAGTACACGGTTGCCAACCTCAACAAGGGCATTGAGGACGTGTTTCGATGAAGCGTTACCTGCTCGACACCGGCATTGCCGGGTGCTACATCGACCGCCGTCGTGGCGTTTTCGAGCGGGCGCAAACCGAAATCGGCTTAGGAAACTGGCTCGGCATCGCCCACCCGGTTCTCGGCGAATTGGCCTACCGAGTCGAAGGCAGCCGCAACCGCGCGCGCAACCTGCAACGGCTTCACGTAGCCCTCTCCTCCTGGAAGCTGTGGCCCGTCACCCAAGAGGCCGCGTTCGAGTACGGCCGCATCGCCGCTGAGCTGCGCCGCGCCGGCCGCCTCATCGGCCAGAACGACATGATGATCGCTGCGATTGCCCTGACACTCGGCAAATGTACGGTCGTTTCCATGGATCAGGACTTCTCCGCTGTACCTGGCTTGAATGTCGAGAATTGGGCGGTCGCTTGATACAAGTCTCTGGGATGCGGCCCGGAAACGAGCCCTGTCGCCCTGTCCCTTTTCTTTAGGCGTTTGGCGGCGGAGACAAGGATGGGACCTATTGAACCAAGACAGCTTACGCCCGAAGAGGAATGGCAGATCACGTGCCATGAGGCAGGCCACGCCGTTGTTGGAGTTCGCCACCAGATTCCATTCTGGCAAGTTGAGAGGGGCGAACGCGAACATGGAGAGGTGCCAATTGGTGTCGGCCCGATCGTAAACCCGGATCGCAATTGGACTGAAGATGAGATATCACGATGGCAGCAGTTTTATGCCGCTGGCGCTGCAGCCGAGCAGCTCTTATTCGGCACCTATCGAGAATACGCCGCTTGCCGAGACCGACACTTTCACGACATCTTGGAAAGGCGTTGGCGCGCGAACCGAAGCGACGGGTAGGATCGGGATATTCAATCTGCCATGAAAGTTCTTGACTGCGAATCGGTCGAGAAAGTCGCCCGAGAGTTAGACCGGCGTAGGACGCTGAGCGTCGAACAGGTCTACGAATTGCTAGGCTGCCAACCCCCGTGGTATTAGAAACATCCAAAAAAATGGGCACGCTAGAGCTACACGGCCTGCGATGTGGTTAGCTCGCCCCTCAAGCTCAAGCGATTAGCCGGATTGCTGGGAGCTGGCTTGAGGCCATAAGCGACCGATGCCGAGCCGCGTCCCCTTATTCCGACATCGCCTACAGGTCACGACCGTTCACGATACGGTACACGATCCGCCTGAACCCAGAACACGCCAGCAAGAAGAACCACACTCCTACAACGCCGGCCAGAATCTTGAAACCAACCCAAAACTCTGTTTTCACGATGACCAACATTGCGGCTAAAAAAAACGCAAGGCAAAGGCCGCCTGCCGCCAGGAGAAAGCCCGAGGGTGGCGAGTAGAGCGTGGCGGGCGATTTGGCCTCGGCTTCCTGCGCCTTACGACCGATGTTCGCTTGAACCGCAAAGCGGTCGATTGCGTTCATGCTCTCAAACTTTTCTTGGATCGCCGCCCGAACTGCATCCGGATCATCGATCCCTGTGAGGCCAAGCTCTTCCTTCAGGATCTCCAGTTCATGCGGCTTCATAGACCACCCTTTTGAAAACAGACCCGGAACCCTACATCTTTACTACGGTAGCTTGGCTCACGCCCATACCGAGATGCCGCACGGCAGTAGTCTGGGGTGTAGTACCACGAACCACCACGCAGCACGCGGCAATCGTCAGTCCCTTTTTCCAATTGAACAGGATCGGTCTGATCACCTGCGTTGTAGTCGGCCAACCAATCTTCACACCATTCCCAAACATTGCCGTGCATGTCGAAGAGGCCCCATTGGTTCGGTGAAAACGATCCCACATCCGTCGTCGAGTTACGACTGTCCGCCTCGCGAGATCCGTTCCAGCCAATCGTCGCGTCGTAATTCACCAGGTCCGTGCTGATCACATCGCCAAAGTTGAACTCCGTTGTCGCACCCGCCCGACACGCATACTCCCACTCGGCTTCCGAAGGCAAGCGGATGGTGACCTTGCCCTCTACGTGCGCTGTCATCTCCCGGCAAAACTCCACACTATCTTGCCAGGAGACATTCTCGACGGGTCGATTCGGCCCTTTGAATCCGCTCGGATCGGTCCCCATTATCGCCATCCACTCTGCCTGGGTGACCGGATGGATTCCCATGTAGAAACCTTTCGTCAATGTCACCCGGTGGATCGGCTGCTCCTCGGAATACGCGGCCTTGTGATCGCTGCCCATCGAGAATGATCCCGGCGGGCACCAAACGAACCTCATTAGCACTTCGCCCGGAAGTCCGATGGTGGCCCTCGCAAGGGTTAGCCCCGAACTGCGCCCCTCCGACAACACCTTCAGGCGGAGCCGCAGAAGCTGCGTTGCCACCTGCAGATCGAGATCCCACGATGAAGTTTCTGGCGGGCTTGTGCACGCGTTGAAAAAGAGGTTGCCCTCTTTCATTGCCAACCCAGCAGCTACGAGAGCTACCAAGATGCGCTCTTCGTCAACGCTTACCGGCACAATAGATTCTTGGCCGTTAACGAAGCGGACGGCCTTCTCCTGCTTGATAATTCCGTCGAGAAAGCGCAATGTAGCCAGCCTCCGCTGTTCCACTGTAGCCCGACTGAAGTCGAGGGCTTTCGGTGCAGTTTCCTTTGAAGTACCGCGCGGCACGGAACTGGGTGCTGCCACTTGGTCGGCGGCAGGCCGCGTAGTTATGGGCGAGCTTGTGCAGACATGGAAGTAAAGGTTCCCCTCTCTCTTTGCCAAACCCGCGGCCACGAGAGCAGCCATGACGCGCTCCTCTTCCGTGTTCGCGGGGACAATAGATTCATCCCCCTTGAAGAAGCGAATGGCCTTCTCGTGCTCGGCTGTGAAAGGGAATGGACTGCCCGCAGGCAGATGCGACGCCATGTTTTCGCCGGCCTCGGGGGCCGGTTCTGGATCTTCTCGGCTCGTGGCGGATTGTTTTCTCTGCGAGCCCTTCAATCTCAAGGCGAAGATCGATGCCACCGCAATCCCAATCGTGATGACGTTAATGATGGACCAAGTGTGCTTGGTCAAGTGGAATCGGGCAATCGGGTTGTAAACCAGAGCCGTTAGTCCCAGCACGCAAGCCCAACCTTGCTTTTCCTTGGCGATTGCGACAGTGGCGATGTATGCAAATACCGCGCAACAGATCCAGCGAAGCAGTACGTAGTATCCATAGCGATGATGGTTTGAGTTCAGGGCCCAAAGCAGCGTAATGCAAGCAATAATTTGTGGCACGCAGGAGATGGCCGCCCAGATGATCTTCTGCTTCGTAAGCACAGCAAGCGGACCGGGGCGAGGCGGCTGCGACGTGAGTAGTTCGTCTGCCATGGGGCTTTTTCTTGGGCTCAGAATCAGGAGAATCCGGTGAACTCTAGGTCAGGAATAATGTGATGTAAAGAAGGCGGGGAAGCCGAAAACCAACAAGAAGAGCCCGGACTCCTGACTGCGGACAACGGCAAGGCAGGCCAGGTTCCGCCTCCGTTAATCGCTGACCGAGAACGATTGGCGAGTCGCGAATGCTTGCTAAATACTCAGGCGGCGCTGAAAAACGCGAACCCAGCGTGGCAGCATTGACAAGAGCCGCGCAAGCACAGAAAGCAGGATCGCCGACGGAAGCTAGGTGATTATCCACATTCCTGCACGTTTCCCGACTTATTCCAGAGCGCGTCACTTCCCTTTATGCACTTCGAAACTTTCTGCTTTCTTGCGATCGGCGTCGCTGTGGATCATGTCGCCCAGCTTCTGGTAGGCCTCGGCCCGATAGGAATAGAACTCGGCTTTACCGGGCTGAATCCGGATGGCCTCGTCATAGTCCTTCACGGCCCTGGCGTTATCGCCTAAAGCCAAGTAGGCCAGTCCGCGGTTGGCAAGAATAAGCGGCTGCCTGGGATTTAACCGGAGGGCCTGGTCGTAGTCCTGGACGGCCGGCTCGTACTTGCCTTGCGAATAATAAGCCCAGCCGCGGTTGCTGTAGGCCATGCTGAGCCTGGCGTCGAGTTGGATAGCGCGGGACAAGTCTTCCATCGCCTTTTTGTGCTCGCTCATCGCTAAATAGGCGGCTCCGCGGTTGTTATAAGCAAGTGCGAGCTTGGGGTTAAGCTGAATGGCCTTATCGTATTCCTGGAGAGCTTTGTGCGCGTCGCCCTTACCGGCATAAGCAAGGCCGCGATTGGAGAAAGCCAGGGCATCCCTGGGATCAAGCCGGATGGCCTCGTCGTAATCCTTGATCGCGTCGTCGAATTTACCTTGATGCGAGTAAGCCAGGCCGCGGTTGTTGTACGCCTTGCCGAGCTTCGGATCGAGCTGAATGGCGCGCGAGCAATCTTCGACCGCCTTGGCGTACTGTCCTACCTCCTCGTAAACAAGACCGCGATTCGAGAAAACCATGGCGGCCCTGGGCTCCAGCCGAATGGCCTCGTCATAGTTTTTAATCGCGTCGTCGAATTTAGCTTGATGGAAGTAAGCCAGGCCGCGGTTGTTGTACGCCTTGCCGAGCTTCGGATCGAGCTGAATGGCGCGCGAGCAATCTTCGATCGCCTTGGCGTACTGTCCTATCTCCTTGTAAGCGAGGCCGCGATTGGAGAAAGCCAGGGCGTCCCTCGGATCCAGCCGGACGGCGTCGCTGTAATCTTTAATGGCTTCGTTCAATTTGTCCTGGCAAAAGTAGGCGAGACCCCGGTTGTTGTACGCTATGCCGAGCCGGGGGTTAAGCTGGATGGCGTGCGAGCAATCTTCGATACCCCTGGCATGGTCGCCCATGTCGGAAAAGGCAAGCCCCCGGTTGGAATAGGCCTCGGGGAGCTGCGGGTTAAGGCGGATGGCTTCGTCGTACGCTGCAATGGCCATGGCATATTGTTTCTGCCTATAGTAAGCGAGCCCCTCGTTGTTTTTGGCCACGGCATCCCGCATGACCGCAACGTGAACCGCCCATTGTCGGACCCAAAGCCCGATGACAACCAAGCCGGCGAGAAGCAGCACGGTGAGAATGGCGGCCGCTGCCACGGCCCATTTCCACATCTGCGGCGGCCGTGCGCGCCGCCTTAAATCCAACGCGGTGGCAGGGAGCACATCGGCAATATCGGTCGGGGTTCTACGAGGCGACGGCGGATGTCCGCCGCGGAATTCATCGGTCATGTCTGCGGACCTCAGATCCGGAAGCAAGGGGGGGAAGTGATTTCAGCATATCAAAGATCGGGCCAATCGCTGGACACATCCGAGCGGATCGTGAGATTTTCTCGGCCGCGCCTCGCCGGGTCAGGCTGGCGAGTTACCAGGCAGCAGCAAAATCCGTAGACGTAGAGGTATGTGTTTCTTCCAGGTCAGGCATAGGCGCCTGGCCAGAATTTGTACCGAGTTGGCAGCGAGAGGAGTACGGCTATGTTTCGCACATCTGTGGGTGCGATGCTTGCGTTGCTGGTCTGCGCCTGCCTGGCCGCAGCCGCCGACAAGGAAGTGAAAGGCAAAGTCGTCAAGGTAGACGCCAAGAAGAACACGATCACGCTGAACACGCTCGACGGCAAGAAGGTCTACACGGTTAGCGACGAGACGAAATTCGTCGGGCCGCGGGGAGGCGTAAGCGACGATGGCATCAAGGACGACCGGCTTAAAGTCGGCGCGGAAATTACGCTCGTCATCGCCGGCAACAACAAGACCGTGCGCGAGGTGCGCCTGCCGATGAGAGAAAAAGAGGAAAGCAAGAAATAGGCAAAACCAATGGTGGAAAAGACTCCCGACAGCTTGCGTCGAAGGAGTGCAACTCCCGGGCCAAGATGCCCAAGATGACCACGAAGATGGCCACCCCAAACCGTCAGAATCTTCAGGAATTCGCCCAAGGCGGGCAAGACGGCCAGCAGCGCCTCTCCCTCTGCGTCCGCCGCCGAACCGCCAATGCGACATGTGCTGGCGGGCGGACGGATGGGCCGGAGGTGTTTGTCCGTGCCGGCGCCACGAGACTTCGGCCGCCTAGTCCGACCCGGCCCCGTGGCCCGTGGCAAGGTGGCAAACTTGCCTTTGATGAATGCGTAAGTCTAATGGCCAGTTGTTAGTTCGGACTCAAAAGATGTTTGCCACGTGTGGCCACGAACTTGGCAAACTGGCAAACTCAAACCGTGTAGCGGCGGAACCTTTCTGCGGCACTAATGCTTTTCTGGAATCAATTCCAGGCAAATAAGCCGGTCCTTGCCGCGGACATAGAGCAAGCCGTGCGACAGGATGGGAGCGGCCCAGCACGGATATTCCAGCAGGGATTCGCCGCTGCCTGCGTCGCGGACTTCGAGCCGGGCCACCTCTTCGTACTTCTGCGGGTTCACCTTGAGAAGGGACAGCGTTCCGTCTTCTGCCAGGCAAACGAAATGGCCGTCCACCATGAGTAGCGAGGTTCGGGTAAGGCCTGGTTGACTCCACATGACTTTGCCCGTGGCCCCTTCGATGCAGCGGAGTTCCGCATTGTTATCGTGCCGGCCGCTGCAGCCGTAGAGGTAGCCGTCGTGATAAATCGGCGTGTTCCAGTGACATTGCATGCTCTTGCGCCAGCGCTTGTCGGCGTCGCTCCACAGCACCTCGTAGCCGCCGGGCTTGATCTTTAATAGAGCGCTGCCCGGGCCATAGGTCTCGGAGATGAAGACCTGGTCCCCCACAACCACTGGGTTGGCGGCGTTGACACACTCGAGCGTTCTGGCGCGCCAGGGATAGTGAAAGTCGATCTTGCCCGTCGCCGGCTCCAGGGCCAGCAAGCCGCCGCGCGCAAAGACAAAACACCAGCGGCGGCCGTTGATGGTGCTCAGCACCGGCCCGGCATAGCCGGCCAGCTCATCGCTGACCTGGTAGCGTACCTTGCCGGTGAACTTGTCGAAAGCAACCACGCCACTGCCGTTGCCCTTCTGATCCAGGCTGGGAAACTGTCCGCTGCCGGGCGGGCTGCCGCCGACCTGGGCGATCAGCAGGTCTCCCTCAATCACGGGCGTGCTGCCGACGCCAAAGAAATTCTGCACCACGCCAAAGTCGGCTTTCGTGTCAACTTTCCAGCGCAGCTTGCCGTCCTGCACGCGCACGCAGCAGAGCACGCCGTCGGCGCCGTAGACGTAGACGCGGTCGCCGTCAATCACGGGAGAGCAGCGCGGGCCGTTGTTGTAGCCGAAGTAATCTTCGTAGTCGGTGGGGCCTTCAAACGTCCAGAGAAGTTCGCCGGTTTCGCTCTTGAGGCAGTTCAGGCGGGCTCGGTCGCCGTAACGGTCAAATTGAAACAGCCGGCCCTTGCTGATGCTGGGCATGCCGTAACCCGTGCCGACGCGCCGGTGCCACAGCACGCGGAGGTTTTTGCCCGGCGCGGGAACAAGGATGCCCTTCTCCGGCGACACGCTGGTTCCATAAGGGCCCAGAAACCCCGGCCAGTCGCTGCTGGTTTTGCGCGTGCCGAGATCGACAAAGCCTGCTTCTGCTTGCTTGACCAAGGCCGCTGGAGGTAAAGCGTTTGCCTTCGAGTCTGCATCGGTAATAGCCGCCTGCTTCGGAGCAGCGGCATGTTTGAGCGCCTGAGGCGGTTCCGCTGCTGCGATGCGGTCCGCCCTGTTCGCCGGGGCTTGCCCGCAGCCCAGGACGATGAAGCAGGCAAAAAGAAGAACAACCCGCATGATGAAGGTCTCCGGCCAGGATGCCGACAAGGACCAGTTAACCAGAATTCATAGAATGCTGGAAGCGGAAGAGAGGAGAAGGACAAAAAGGAGAGCAAAGTCGTGACCACCAAATCTGGCTTGAAGTATGAAGACCTGAAGGAAGGCAGTGGCGACGCCGCCAAGTCCGGCGACAACGTCGAGGTTCACTACACAGGCTGGCTTAAGGACGGCACCAAGTTTGACAGCAGCAAGGACCGCGGCAAGCCGTTCAACTTTGAACTTGGCGCGGGCAAGGTCATCAAGGGCTGGGATGAGGGCGTGGCCGGCATGAAGGTCGGCGGCAAGCGCAAGCTCACCATTCCCTCGGAACTGGGCTATGGCAAGCGCGGTTATCCGCCGGTAATTCCTGCCAATGCCGAGTTGACGTTTGAGGTAGAGCTGCTGAAGATTGATGAATAGAATAAATCGATAAGCCAGGCCCGCAGGTTCGGATCAGTGGGCCTGGCGTTTTTTTGACTTTGACTAACTCCTGCCATGAATGTCCGGATAATCGGGTCCGTCGCGGTGCTTGCCTCTGTACTCCTCCCTGGCTGCGGTTCTGAGGTCGGCGACAAGGACAAGGTGAAGCTCATCGCCGACGAATCGGGCATCCAGTATGCCGATCTCGTCGAGGGTACGGGCGAGCGCTGCCAGGTCGGCGACACCGTTCGCGTGGGCTACACGACGCGGCTCCGCAACGGCACGATCGCCAATACCAGCGACGACGGCAGCGGACCGATTGCCACCCGCCTCGGCGGCGGCGGCGTGATCAAGGGCTGGGAACTGGGCATCCCGGGCATGCGCGTCGGCGGCGTGCGCAAATTGGTGATTCCGCCAGCGCTGGCGTTCGGCAGCCAAGCCAAGCCGAACATCCCGCCCAATTCAGAATTGACTGCGGAAATCAAGCTGCTGGAAATCATCGACAAGGCCCCGCGCCGTAACCAAAGTGGCAAGGAAGAGAAAAGACCCGAACCGGAGAAAGGCTAACTCCGCGCTTGTTGGCGTGTCCCTGTCGGCGGCAAGGAACCAGTGCCCTCGGTGGTGTTCTTGTAGAAGAGGTGTCCCGCCAGGACGAGGCCGATCAGGATGACGATCCAGCGCACGGCATTGCGATTCAGCTGGCGCGCCAGCCGCGCCCCCACGTAGCCGCCGGCAATGGCAGCGACCGCCATGATCGGGGCATAGCGCCAGTCCACCTTGCCGCCCAGGACGAAAATGATCACCGATACGCCGTTGATGAACGCGGCCAGCAGCGTCTTCAAGGCGTTCATGCGATGAATGTCGCCGACGCCCATGAGCGCCAGGGAACTCAACATGAGGATGCCGATTCCCGCCCCGAAGTACCCGCCGTAAACCGACACCAAGAATTGAAAGAAAATCACGCCCACCACTGCCTTTGCCGACGGCGGGGCGTGCTCCTGGCCGATGCCTGCCCAGCGGGAGATTGCCGGTTGGAACAGAAAAAGCAGGGTCGCCGTAAGGATGAGCCAGGGGACCAGGGCCTTGAAGTACGACTCATCCAGGTGGAGGACCAGGAGCGAGCCCACCACGCCGCCGGCCAGGCTGGGCACAATCAGAAGGAGTGTCCAGCGACCCAGATGGCGAAATTCGTCGCGGTAGCCCCAGGCGCCGCTCAGCGAGCCGGGCACCAGAGCCACGGTGCTGGTGGCATTGGCGACCACCGGAGAGACGCCCGCGGCCAGCAGGGCGGGAAAAGTCAGCAACGTGCCGCCGCCCGCGATCGAGTTCATGACCCCTGCCGCCAGTGCGGCAAGGCCAAGCAAGCCGTAGGTCTCCCAGTGCTCCGGCATGCCTTCAGTGTACAACCTTGGAGAGTTCGCGGATGATTCGAGCCAGCGTGTTCAGCTTTCTTTTTTGCCTCGCCGCGACGATGCCTATCGCCGCGGAGGAGTGGCCGGGGTGGCGGGGGCCGCGCGGCGACGGCACCTCGACGGAACAGGGCCTGCCGATCCGCTGGAGCAAGACCGAGAACATTCGCTGGCAAGCCCCCATTCCCGGGAAGGGCCATTCTTCCCCCATCGTGTGGGGCGACCGCATTTTCCTGACGACTTGTCTGGAACGGGAAGAGAAACGCTTGCTCCTGTGCCTGAGCCGGCTCGATGGCCGCATCCTGTGGCAGAGCGAAGTGCTTACCGCCAGACTGGAACGCAAGCATAACCTGAACAGCTTCGCCAGCTCCACGCCGGTGACCGATGGCCGGCATGTCTGGGTGACCTTCCTCGAAAGCCCGCGCATGCAAGTCGTTTGCTACGACTTCGACGGCCACGAGATATGGCGGCGCTCGCCGGGCGAATTTCATTCCGTGCATGGTTTCTGCAGCTCGCCGATCCTGTACAAGGATATGGTCATCCTCAACGGCGACCAGGACGCCGAGGCGTGGATTGTCGCGCTGGATAAGACGAATGGCGCCCAGCGCTGGCGTGCCGACCGGCCCAACCGGACGCGCTCCTATTGTGTGCCGATCATCGTAAAGGCCGCAGGGAAGACCCAGTTAGTCCTGAGCGGCAGCAAGTGCGTCGCCAGCTATGATCCCGACACGGGAGAGCAGATCTGGATCATCGACGGGCCGACGGAGCAGTTTGTCTCAAGCCTGGTTTACGGCGACGGCGTGTTATTCTTGACCGCCGGCTTTCCGACCTACCATCTCATGGGAATCCGCCCGGACGGCCATGGAGACGTGACGCACAGCCATGTCCTCTGGCACGACACGCACGCGGCAGACTATGTGCCCTCCCCAATCGCCCACGGCAGCCACTTCTTCTGGGTCAACGACAACGGCATCGCCGGTTGCGTGGACGCGAAGACCGGAACGCGCGAATGGACCCAACGGCTCGGCAAACATCACAGCGCTTCTCCTGTCTCCGCGAGCGGACATCTGTATTTTCCGGACGACGACGGCAATACTTACGTCCTTAAGGCGGGGCCGAAGTGTGAGCTGGCAAGCAAGAACCCGCTTGGTGATGAGTGCTATGCCTCGCCGGCAATCGCACACGGACAGATGTTTATCCGCACCTTGCATAGCCTCTACTGCATCGGCAAGAGCGATAAGGCGCGAACGGAATGAATTACCGTGGCCAGTGGATTGGCTTTGCCGATGGAAGGGTGGTCGCGTCCGGCACGAGTCCCGTAACGGTGTTTCACGCGGCAGAGGCCACGGGCCGACCAGCACGGCTAGGTGTAACTCACCGCGAATATCGTGTCCGTCCGGTGAACGGCGTGCCGAATCACCGGCAACCTGCCGGTCGGTTCCGGCCCCCAGCAGCACTGGTGGGGGTCTGTGCACTTTGTCCGCCGTTGGCCACAGTCCGCCCGCCAAAGCGAGACCGCTGACAAAGTCTGCCCCGTAGTAGTGTGTGGGTGTTCAGCAGCTGATACGGCCGCCGCTTTTACAATGACTCCAGCAAATCAACATTCGCTGGGGGAAACCATCATGTTGCCCGAGCTCGCCGAATACGTCGCTCCGGACGCTCTTGATGAGGAAATCTTCGAAGCTACGGTTCCCCAAGATCATTATCTACGCCGGGTGCGCGCTGTCATCGACTTCGAACGCTTCCGCGCCGATATGGTCTCTTGCTACAGTGCCAACCACGGGCGACCCGCCACTGAACCGTTGCTGTTGCTGAAGCTCGAATTCTTGCAGTATCAGTATAACCTCGGAGACGAGAGCGTCGTGGAGCAGGCGCATTTCAACATGGCCTTCCGCTATTTTCTCGATTTGAGCTTGAAGAGTCCGCTGCCCCATGACACCCTGTTAACCAAATTTCGCAATCGGCTAGGAGTCGAGAAACACCAGCAGATTTTTGAGGACGTGGTCGCTCAGGCGCGCGGGCACGGCTTGGTCAAAGACCGTCTGCGTCTGAAAGACGCTACACACGTAATCGCCAACATCGCCATTCCGTCGACCGTGCGTTTGGTCGCGGAAACGCGGCAGCAGTTGTTGGACGCCCTCCGCACTTATCAGCCCGAACGGGCGGCCCTGGAGGAAGTGCGTGCCGCCACCATCCATGAGGCAACCGCAGACCTTTCCGGGCAAGAACGGCTGCTGCAGCGCGTGAGCCATCTCCGCGATATTGTCACATGGATTGAAGAGAGCATTGCCGTTGGTTCCCTGGCGCCCAGCACGGAGCCTGCATGGCAGACCTTGCAGGAGGCGTTGCAGATCGCGCACAAGGTCCTGGCCGACCGCGAGGATCCCAAAAGCAAGGATCGCCTGGTGACCCTACAGGACCCCGATGCCCGCTGGGGGGAGCATCACGTTCACTACGCGGGCTACCTGCTCGATGTGGCTGAGGATGCAGACAGCGGCATCATTACGGCGCTGAACGTGCTTCCGGCCAATGGCGATGAGGCGCGGGATGCGACCACGCTGATTGAACAGGAGGAACGAGCACACGGCAATGACGTGCACGCCTTGTCGATGGATGGGGCTGGCAGCAAGGGGGAGTTGCTGCGCGAGTGGACTGATCCACAGGGCCTCAACCTG
>Ga0073928_10001031_pt1 | contig 56630 bp, 64 predicted proteins | sample PaiPotPPA55metaG_FD_76969 | JGI IMG/M metagenome (GOLD analysis project Ga0073928, IMG submission 76969) | Iron sulfur acid spring bacterial and archeal communities from Banff, Canada, to study Microbial Dark Matter (Phase II) - Paint Pots PPA... ... | reverse complement strand
GCTAGCCGCCCGCCGCGGCGTCGTCTCCACCCTGCTCCTGGCCGCCGCCTGCGGCGCGATCGCGGTCGCTGCCGGTGCCCCCGTGAGCTGAGGTGAGCAAGATCCCGTAAGCATCCGGGGGAGTGGGATGAGGAAGGCGTGAGTAGTTGGTCTCGGTGTCGTAACCCGGGCAATAGTTTTGTCGATGGACGAGCCGCCCTGGCGGCTTTATCGGGACCTCGGGAGTTGATGGGCATGCGTGACGTTGAGGAGCCTCCGGATACTTACAGCGGGTCGCGGCTGTACGCGCCGATGCTGGAAGGGGCGTACGGGATGCGGCTCGCGCTGTTCCGCGATCGTCACGGGCGAGTCTGTGCGGTCGGGTTCAGCAGTGCGGAGGGCCTGGAGCGGGTGCTCGGGGCAGGGTACGAGGCGTGGCCGCTCGGACGTTCGGTGCTGCGGGAGCTGGCCGAGGCCCGAGACGTACGCCGGGTGCTGGTCGATCCGGTGTTCGCGGCGGCCGTAGTTTCGAATTCTGCTTTACCAGGGTGTGAAGTGACCGTCCCCGTCTTCCTCAAAGAGCTGCGATGATCCTCGGCGCACCGTGGCCCGCCAGCGCATACGAGCAAGCCGGACGGACCCACGTCGGCGGCCTCGACCTCGCCGACCTCGCCGAGCGCTTCGGCACACCGTTGTATGTACTCGACGAAACCGAGCTGCGGTCTCGTGCCGCGGCGTATCAGCACGCGGTCCCGGGCGGCGCGGTGCACTACGCCGCGAAGGCCTTCTTCTGCCCCGAAGTCGCGCGCTGGATCCGTGAGGAAGGCCTTGGGGTCGACGTGTGCTCGGCCAACGAACTCGCCATCGCCCTCGACGCCGACTTCGCGCCGGAACGGATCGTGCTGCACGGCGTCGCCAAGACGCACGAGGAGCTGGAGATCGCCGTACGCGAGCACGTCGGCCGGATCGTCGTCGACGGCTTCACCGAGATCGCGCACCTGGCCGCGCTCGCCTCCCGGCACCGTCCGTACGAGCCTCAGGGCGTTTACGTGCGCGTGATCCCCGGCATCGCGGTCGGGCACCACGAGGCCGTGCGCACCGGCACCGAGGACCAGCAGTTCGGGCTCAGCCTGGCCGACGGCAGCGCGATGGACGCCGTGCTGCGCATCCTCGGTCAGGCGCACCTGCGGCTGCACGGCCTGCACTGCCACCTCGGCTCGCAGATCACGAACGTCGCGCCCTACCTCACCGCCGTCGACCGTCTCGTCTCCTTCCTCGCCGAACTCGACGCGAAGCACGGCGTGCAACTGCCGGAGCTCGACCTAGGCGGCGGCCAGGCGATCGCCTACCGGCCCGGCGCAGGTCAGCTGGACCCGGGTGAGTTCGCGGCGCAGGTCACCGCCCGGCTGCGGCAGCGCTGCGCCGAGCATGAGCTGGCCGTGCCGCGCCTGGTCGTCGAACCCGGACGCTCGATCGTCGGCCCGGCGGCCGTCGCCGTCTACCGGGTCCTCGCGGTCAAGACCAGCGTGCACGGAGTGCGCTTCGCGGCCGTGGACGGCGGCATGAGCGATAACCCCCGCCCTGCCCTCTACCACGCCGAGTACACCGTCCGCCTCGCCGGCCGGGAAAGCAACGCCCCGCTCCGTGAGACGCGCGTGGTCGGTCGGCACTGCGAGGCGGGCGACGTGCTGGCCCCGAGCGCGCCGCTGCCCGAGGACCTGCGTCCCGGCGACCTGCTCGCGACCCCCGCGGCCGGGGCGTATCAGCTCTCGATGTCCTCGTCCTACAACCTCGTAGGACGCCCGCCGCTGGTCGCCGTCCGGGCCGGGACGGCGAGCGTCATCCAGCGCCGCGAGACCCTGGAAGACCTGACCGCGCGCGACGGCTTCCATCACCGTCACCACTGAGGGCTTCAGGCATCCCGCAGGTGATCGTGCAGGGCTCGTGCGACCCGCCCCATCAGCGCCTCGGCGGCGGGCTGCGCGGCCGCCGGGACGCTGGACTCGGTAAGCGCGGCGACGGCGAAAACACCGCCGTCTTCGTGCTCGACGACGCCGATCTCGTGCCGCAGGTTGAGCAGCGTGCCGGTCTTCGACGACCACGTGGACGCGTCGGACGTGAAATCGGGACCGAGCCGCTGCCGCAGGATGCTGCCGCGCATCAGGGCACGTACGCGCCCCGCCACGTCCGCCGGGATCGCGGACGGGGTCCACAGCGCCTCCAGCAGATCGACCAGGGCCCGCGCCGAGCCGATATTGGCGCGGGTCACGTCGAGCTGCGGCAGCTCATGCCCGAGCCCGGCGGTCTTGGCGCCGATGGCGAGGGTCTGGGCGAGTCGATCGGACGGAGTTCCGCCGACCTCGCGCATGGGATGGCGAACTGTGATGCCGCGGATCCCGGCGTCCCGCAGGATCGCGGTGACCGAGGCCGGCGGAACCAGGTCGAACAGCGCGTCCGCCGCGGCGTTGTCGCTGATCGCGAGCGCGAGGTAGAGCAGGTCGTCCACGGCCACGCGCGCGGGGTGGCGAAAGCGGCTGAGCCCTGATTCGCCGGTCGATTCCGGCCGGCCCGCCGCCACCTCAATCACCCCAGCCCCATCGATCCGGCCTGCGTGAACGCGGCTGAGTACGGCAACGGCCAACGGCACCTTCACCAGCGAGGCGATGGGCGACGACGCATCCGGATCGATGCCGATCTCCCGACTGCTCGCCAGGTCGCGCACCAGGAACGACCCGGTCAGACCCGCGTCTGCCAACTGAGCGCGCAACCGGCCGACGAGCCGTGCGTCGGAGTCAGACATCTACGACTCGCCTTCCGTCTCCACCGCTTCCGCCGCGGCACCGAGTGCGCGAGCGAGCCGGCCGCCGAGCACGTCCCGGACCCGGTCCGCGTCATCACCGGTCAGCGCCGAGACGACGTAGCCACGGGACACGGCCGTCCCCGTGATCGGCCGCCACGCCAACCCTAGATCATCCGCCTGCCGCGCGGAGCAGAGCAGGAAGTCGCTCCCCGGCCGCAGCGCCTGCCCGGCGGCGGCCACGAGCGACGTGGCCACGGTGATCTGCGCGGGAAGCAGCGCGGCGCGGTGACCGGCGTGCCGCAGCACGTCCCTGATGTGCGGAACGTCGTCCTCCGGCTGGACCCAGATCCGCCGATACGTGGTCTCGGTGCGGGATGGCCGAAGGGCCGACAGGCGAACCGGCGACGCGGACGCGGAGGACGAGGCGAGCCCGAGAGCCACGGTCCACGTCGCGTCGTCCGGCGCCACAGCCTCGACGCACGCTCGCACGCCCCGAGACCGAAGCAGCTCCGCACGCTCGGCCGGTCCCGCGCTCCGGATGTCGAGCACCAGCCCGGCCTCCCGCGCGACGGCGTCGAGCCTGGCCAGATGCCGTACCCCGCACGTCTCCGGGACCGCGAGCGTCAATGGCCGCAGTTTCGCCTCCTGTGCATGATGCTCCAGTGCTTCGGCCAACTGCACGAGCCGCTTGGCGGGAGCGAGCATGTCCCGGCCGAACGCGGTCAGCACGGCCCGGCGCGCCGACCGGTCGAACAGCCGTTGCCCGAAGTGCTCCTCCAACGCGGCGACACGACGGCTCGCCACCGACTGCGGCACCTGCGCGGCCGACGCCCCGACCGTGAAACTGCCGTGCTCGCCGACCTGAACGAACACGCGACAGGCGTTGACAAGATCCACGGGCCCCACTCTATGCCCGACTATGCCGAAACAGCATGGAAGCCGCCACTTCGGTCTTTGACCGCATGGGAGCGGGGCGAGGAAACTCCGGAAGCATGCACATTCTCACGAAGCGGGTGCTCGCGCTCGCAGCCCCGGTCGCCGTGACCACGACCCTCCTCGCCGGGTGTTCGAGCACGAGCAGCAGCGCGCCCACGTCCGCGTCGGCATCGCCCAGCCCCGCCCAGACCACCAGCACCACCACCACCACTTCGACGGCCGATCCGACGACGACGGCCGCGTTCGCGCAGCTCGAAACCGAGTTCCACGCACAGTTGGGCCTCTACGCGATCAACACCGGCACCGGCCGCTCCATCGCCTACCAGCCGGACGAGCGCTTCGCCTTCTGCTCGACCATGAAGGCCTTCGCGGCCTCCGTCCTGCTCCAGCGGGACACGGCCCGGCAACTCGACCAGGTCATCACGTACACCAAGTCAGACCTCGTCGACTACTCGCCGGTGACCTCGCTGCACGTGGGCACCGGCATGACCCTCACCGCCGTCATGACGGCGGCGCTCGAGTACAGCGACAACACCGCGTTCAACCTGATGCTGACCCAGATCGGCGGCCCCTCCACGCTCCAAACCGCGCTACGCGGCCTCGGCGACTCCACCACGAACGTCGACCGCACCGAACCGACTGTCAACTCCGCGACCCCCGGCGACCCGCGCGACACCAGCACCGCCCGCGCGATGGCGACCGACCTGCGCACCTTCGTCCTCGGCGACACGCTCAGCCCGACCCGCCGTGCGCAGCTCGTCACCTGGCTCCAGGCGAACACGACCGGCGGCCCATACATCCGCGCCGCCGTACCCTCCGGCTGGATGGTAGGGGACAAGACCGGCAACGGTGAATACGGCACCCGCAACGACATCGCCGTGCTCTGGCCGCCGAACGGAGGAGCCCCGATCGTCATCGCGGTCCTGTCGAATCGAGGCGACGACGAGAACGCCACCTCGGACGACGCCCTTATCGCCGACGCCACGAGGATCGCCTTCAAGACGGTCGGTTAACTGCCAGCTTGGGGCGCATGTTTTCCCCCGAAGCGGTTATCCGGCGTCCATGCTGCAGACACGCCGCTTCGCGACCGAGGTCGCCGCGCTCAGCTGGCAGGAGGCGGGCGCCTGCCGCGACGCCGATCTAGCGCTGTTCTTCAGCCCGGACGGCGACGACGACAGCACGGCGGAACGCGCCGCCGAACGTCGGCGGCGCCTGCGCCAGGCCATCCAGATCTGCCAGGAGTGCCCGGTGCTCGTCATCTGCCGCAGCTACGCGCTGGAGCACGGCGAGAAGTTCGGCGTCTGGGGCGGGCTGACCGAGACCGAGCGCCGCCGAATCCGCTCCCAGGCCTTCGGATCCCAGCGGTCCGAGCGGTACGAGCAGTCCGAGCGGTACGAGGAGAGCTTCTAGAGCTTCGGGCTCTTCGGCAGCCGCACGACCGTCAGGAAGAAGTCGTCGATCTGGCGGATCGCGGCCATGAACTGGTCGAGGTCCACCGGCTTGGTCACATAGGCGTTCGCGTGCAGGCGGTAGCTGCGCATGATGTCCTCCTCGGCGGAGGACGTCGTGAGCACGACCACCGGGATCGCCGCCAGGTTCTCGTCGTTCTTGATCTGCTGCAGCACCTCGCGGCCGTCGTACTTGGGCAGGTTGAGATCCAGCAGGATCAGGTCGGGGCGCACGGCGTCGGCGTGCTTCGCGCGGCGGTAGAGGAAGTCCAGCGCCTCCTCGCCGTCGCGCACCACGTGCAGCGTGTTGCCGATCTTGTTGTGCTCGAAGGCTTCGCGGGTGATCAGCTCGTCGGCCGGGTCGTCCTCGACCAGGAGAACATCGATGGGCACGGGGGACTCCTGGGTCATGGGGTGGATCCTTCCAGGGCGAGGTGGTGCTCGCCGTTGCCATTGCCGTCGTCATCGCCCTTGGCTTCGCCGGCGCCGCGGGCGGAGGCGGCGGGCAGGGTGAAGCAGAAGCGGGTGCCCACGGCGCGTTCCCGGTCGAGCCAGATCCGGCCGCCGTGGTGCTCCACGATCTTCTTGCACAGCGCCAGGCCGATGCCGGTCCCGGAGTACGCCTCCCGGCTGTGCAGCCGCTGGAAGATCACGAAGACCTTCTCGGCGAACGCGGGCTGAATGCCTATCCCGTTGTCCGCGACCGAGACCCGCACGAAGCCGGGCTGCTCCGGATCCGGCTCCCAGCTGATCACGACCTCCGGCGCGCGCTCGGCGTCGCGGAACTTCAGCGCGTTGCCGACGAGGTTCTGCCACAGCATGCTGAGCAGCGTCGGATCGCCGTCCACGGCGGGCAGCGGCTCCGGGATCTCGATCCGCGCGCCGCACTCCTGCGTCGAGTACTCGAGCCGGTCGAGCGCGCTGTCGAGGCAGGCCTGCAGCGCGATGTGCTCGCGCCGGCCGTGCACGCGGCCCACCCGGGAGAACGTGAGCAGGTCGTTGATCAGCACCTGCATGCGCTTCGCGCCGTCCACCGCGTAGTCGATGTACTGCTTGCCGCGCTCGTCGAGCATCTCGCCGTAGCGCTTCTCGATCAGCTGGCAGAACGAGGCGACCTTCCGCAGCGGCTCCTGCAGGTCGTGCGAGGCGACGTACGCGAACTGCTCGAGCTCCTCGTTCGACCGGCGCAGTTCATCGGCCTGCGCGTCGAGCGTGTTCTTCTGCGCCAGCAGCTCCACCCGCTGCCGCTCGGTGTCCGCGAGCGCCTGCACCAGCCGCGCCCGCATCGCATCGAGCCCTGAGCTCAGCGCCCTGATGTCGAGCGGGCCGCTCTGGGTCAGCGGGCTGTCGAACGCGCCCTCCGTGACGGTACGGGCCTCCAGCCGCAGCCGCTCGACCGGCCGCAGCACCATGATCTGCACCATGAGCACGATGACGCACACCGTGAGCAGGAACACGAGGAGCATGCCGACGAAGGTCCAGTCGCGTTCCGCGTTGATGTGCGAGAGCTTCTGCATCGCCACGCCGCGCTCGACGTCGAGTTCAGACTCCACGACAGTGAACTGGACGCGCAGGCTGTCGAAGGCGGTCTTGCTCGCCTCCAGCTGCTCCAGGCTCACGCTCTTGCCGGCCTGCGCCGCCTCGATGAACGGCACGGCGTACTCGGACTTCCACGCGGTGATCTGCGTCTGCAGCGTGCGCATCTCGGACAGCGCCTTGGCGTGCCCGACCAGCTGGTTCTGCGCCTGCTGCAGATCGCGCGCCTCGTCCTGCACCCCTTGGAAGTAGGTGGGCTGCAGGAAGTCGGTGTCGTGGGTGAGCAGGTAGCCGCGGATGGCCGTCTCCTGGTCGACCAGCGCCGCCTCCATGTCCACCAGCGAGGTGCGCGCCGGGCCCAGGTTGGCGATCAGGCTGTTCGAGGCCTGCGAAGCCCGTTCGAAGACGATCACGCCGATCACGCTGCACGCGATGACCAGCACGACCATCGTGCAGATCACGGAGTAGAACCAGCCGCGGATGCCGAGGCGGCCCGAGCTGACTCTCACGGTCGGCTTCACCGGCTCACACCCCCTCGAACGGGTCCGGGGCGTTCAGGCCGTGGAAGCCCGTGCCGTCCGCGCCGTCTTTACCGATCCGCAGGTGCAGCACGGCCACGTCGTCGCAGTCGCCCCGGCCGGTCCGGTCCCGGGTCGCGGCGATCAGCGCGTCGATGAACTGGTGGTCCGGCAGGCCCGCGAGCTCCTCGGCGCTGGACACCATCCGCTCGATGCCCCAGAGCTTGCCGTCCTCGTCCCGGTTCTCGTACAGGCCGTCGGTGTAGAACAGCAGCTCGCCGCCGGGCTCGATCGGCAGCTCGGCGACCGGCCAGTCGGACAGTCCGGGCAGCAGCCCGAGCGCCGGGCCGTGCGCGCAGTCGTGCAGCGTCACCTCTTTGCCCATCCGCAGCAGCACGCCCGGATGCCCGGCCCGGATCAGCCGCGCGGTCGGCTCGCCCGGCTGCCAGGTGATCGTCGCGAGCGTCGTGAAGATCTCCTCGTTGCGCCGCTCGGCCATCAGCAGCAGCTCCAGGCTGTCGAGCAGGTCGGGTCCGGTCCGGCCGGCCAGCACGAGGGTCCGCCAGGCCACCCGGAGGGCGGCGCCCAGCGCCGCCTCGTCCGGGCCGTGCCCCGAGACATCGCCGATCACCGCGTGCACGGCGCCGTCATCCGTCTCGACGACGTCGAAGAAGTCGCCGCCGAGCGGTGCGCCGGTGCGGTGCGGCAGATAGCGCGAGGAGACCGTGACCGGGGCCTTGCGCAGCAGCGGAGTGGGCAGCAGGCCCCGTTCGAGGCGCAGGTTCTCCTCGGCCCGCCAGCGCGCGGCGCGCAGGTCGGAGGCGTCCCGCTCGGCCCGCTTGCGCTGCACCGCGTAGCGTATGGTCCGGGCGAGCCACTCGGCCTCGACCTGGCCCTTGACCAGGTAGTCCTGGGCTCCGGCGCGTACCGCGGCAAGGCCCGCGGCCCGGTCGTCGAGGCCGGTCATCACGACGACGGCGGTGGACGGCAGGGTCGGCAGCCAGTCGCCGAGGGCGCCGATGCCGTTGAGGTCGGGCAGGTGCAGGTCGAGCACGAGGCAGTCCACGCCGCCCGCGCGCAGCAGGTCGGCGGCCTCGCGGGCGTTGGCCACGCAGGTCACCCGCGCCGTCAGGCCGCTGTCCTCGATCAGCTCGGTGGTCAGCAGGGCGTCGGCCGGGTCGTCCTCGGCCACCAGGATCCTCAGGGCGTCCTCGGCGGCGGCCCTCGGCTGAGGGGGAGGCGACCCGCCTCCCGACCGCACGCTTTCGTGCACTCTCTTAAGCCCTTCCCTCGGCGCGCGCTCTCCGACAGCCCGATGCTGAACCGTACCGCAGCAAGGCGCGAAGACGCACACCGAGGCCCCGGGACCTGCGCAGATGCGCGGCGGGTGCCGGGGCCGTAAGGGGTGGGGACGACTAAGGACGCGGACGGCTGAGCCGGGCGTGCTCCCCGGCCTGCTCGAGCGTCGGGAACATCGGTACCAGCGCCTCGGCGCCGGACGATGCCAGGAATTCGCGCACCCGTGGGCGCACGGAGGCCAGGGTCAGCCGGCGTCCGGCGCGGGCCAGCACGGAGGCGGCGTCGGCGAGGGCGAGCACGCCGGCGTCGTCGAGACGGTAGAGCCGGCCCAGGTCGAGCAGCACGTCCGGGCCGCCCGCCGTTCCGGCCGCCTCGGCCAGCGCGACACTGAAGCTGTCAACGGTCCGGCCGTCGAGTTCGCCGTCGACGCTCAGGACCAGCAGTTGCCCCGGGTCGTGCAGATCGGCGCGCGGGGCCCGGCGGACGCGGATGACGGCGCTCGTGCTCGGCTCGGTGACGGTCAATGTGGGTTCCCTCCTCGGTGGGTACTGCTGGAGCGGTTCGGCCTGGTATCCCGTTTTCCCGGAACCATGCCTACCGCCGGAAACCGAAGAGCACGGGCTCTTTCCGGTGATGGCCGGTGGAACTGCGGCGGAACGGCCGTCCGGGTGGAGTTTGTGATCTCCCTCTCATCCCGGGCCGGACTGAGCCGGACCGGGACACTCGAACGGGTTTGCGCGTGCCGGGTCCGGTTACCGAACTTAGGGAGCGGGCCCCGGCGGCCCGCCGTATCGCACTGTCTCAGTGCGGCTCAAGCCCGAGGAGGCGTTTTCGATGGGAGACGACGGATCCGGCGCCGGCGTGGGGCTCGGTCTCGACCCCGGCGTCCGCGCCTGCCTTTTCGATCTGGACGGGGTGCTGACCCAGACCGCGAAGATCCACGCCGAGGCGTGGAAGAAGACCTTCGACACGTTCCTGCACGCGTACGACAAGCGCACCGGTCGCGCGGACCGCCCGTTCGACCAGTACTCCGACTACGAGAACTACGTGGACGGCAAGACCCGCGAGGACGGCACGCGCTCCTTCCTGGCCTCGCGCGAGATCGTGCTGCCCGAGGGCGGCCCGGACGACGAGCCGGGCACCGAGACCGTCTACGGCATCGGCCAGGCCAAGCAGTGGGCCTTCATGTCGCTGCTCGAGAAGCACGGCCCGCAGGTCTACGACGGCTCGGTGCGCTACGTGCACGCCGCGCGCGCCGCCGGACTGCTGTGCGCGGTGGTCACCTCGAGCGCCAACTGCGCGGCGATCCTGCAGGCCGCCGGGATCGCGGACCTGTTCGACGCCACCGTGGACGGCCACGACGTCGCCGCCCAGCACCTGCACGGCAAGCCCGCACCCGACAGCTACCTCGCCGGAGCCAAGGCGCTCGGCGCCACCGCCGCGCAGGCCGCCGTCTTCGAGGACGCGCTCTCCGGGGTCGAGGCGGGCCGCGCGGGCGGCTTCGTCACGGTCGTCGGCGTGGACCGCGTCGGCGAGGACCACGCCGAGCGGCTCAAGGAGCACGGCGCCACGGTCGTCGTCAAGGATCTCAGCGACCTGATCAGCGAGCCGGAAGGCGGAGTCGAACAGTGATCGACCACTCCTGTTTCGACAACGACGGCTGGAGCCTGACGGAGAACCGGCTGGAGTTCGACCTCCTCCCGCACACCGAATCGCTCTTCGCCCTGTCCAACGGCCACGTCGGCTGGCGCGGCATCCTCGACGAGGGCGAGCCGCACGGACTGCCCGGCACGTACCTCAACGGAGTGCACGAGCTGCACCCGCTGCCGTACGCCGAGGCGGGCTACGGCTATCCGGAATCCGGGGAGACGGTCATCAACGTCACCAACGGGAAGATCATCAGGCTGCTGGTGGACGACGAGCCCTTCGACGTCCGCTACGGCACCCTCGTCTCGCACACCCGCTGCCTCGACCTGCGCACCGGAGTGCTGCGCCGCGAGGTCGTGTGGACCTCGCCGGCCGGCCGGACCGTGCGCATCCGCTCGACGCGCCTGGTCTCGCTGACCCAGCGCGCGATCGCGGCCGTGCGCTACGAGGTCGAGCCGCTGGACCACACCGTGCGCATCGTGCTGCAGTCCGAACTTGTCGCCAACGAGGAACTGCCGAACCGGCACGACGATCCGCGAGCCGCCGCCGCGCTCTCGGACCCGTTGGTCAACGACGTGCACTCGGTCAGCGACTCGCGCATCACGCTCGTGCACACCGTGCGGCACAGCGGCATGCGCGTCGCGGCCGCGATGGACCACGCGGTGGAGCTGGTCGCGCAGGACGGCCGGATCGAGCGCGACGGGCTCTCCTCGCGGATCGAGGCCGAGCCCGATCTCGGCCGCTACACGGTCGCCGGAATGGTGACGCCGGGTCAGACCGTGCGGCTGACGAAGTTCGTGGCACACGGCTGGTCCGGGAACCGTTCGCTGCCCGCGATGCGCGACCAGGTGGACGCCGCGCTGGCGGCCGCCCTGCACGGGGGCTGGGACGCGCTGTGCGCCGAGCAGAGCGACTGCCTCGAGTGGTTCTGGGGCCGTAACGACGTCCAGATCGAGGGTGACGTCCAGATCCAGCAGGCCGTCCGCTTCGCCCTGTTCCAGATCTTCCAAGCCGCGGTGCGCGCCGAGCAGCGCGCGATCCCGGCGAAGGGCCTGACCGGCAGCGGATACGACGGGCACGCGTTCTGGGACACCGAGACCTTCGTCCTGCAGGTGCTCACGTACCTCGACCCCTGGTCCGTCGCGCACGCCCTGCGCTGGCGGCATTCGACGCTCGACTCCGCCCGCGATCGCGCCGAACAGCTCGGCCTCGACGGCTGCGCGTTCCCCTGGCGGACCATCACCGGCGAGGAGTGCTCGGCGTACTGGCCCGCGGGCACCGCGGCCTTCCATATCAACGCGGACATCGCCGACGCCGTGGTCCGCTACCTGCGGGCGACCGGCGACGAGGAGTTCGGCCGCGGTGAGGGCCTCGAGCTACTGGTGGAGACCGCGCGGCTGTGGGCCTCGCTGGGCCATCTGGACCAGAACGGGGACTTTCGGATCAGCGGTGTCACCGGTCCGGACGAGTACAGCGCGATCGTGGACAACAACGTCTACACGAACCTGATGGCGCAGCAGAACCTGCGTGCCGCCGCCGAACTCGCCGCGCGGCATCCGGAGGAGGCCGCGAAGCTGGGCGTGATCGAGGCGGAGGCCGATGGCTGGCGCGCGGCGGCCGAGGCGATGTTCGTCCCCTACGACGAGCTGCGCGAGGTCCACCCGCAGGCGGACGGCTTCACCGACCACGAGGTCTGGGATTTCGCGAACACGCCGAGCGAGAACTTCCCGCTGCTGCTGCACTATCCGTACTTCCAGCTCTACCGCAAGCAGGTGGTCAAGCAGGCGGACCTGATCCTCGCCCTCTACCTGCGCTCGGACGAGTTCACGGCCGAGGAGAAGCAGCGCGACTTCGACTACTACGAGCCGTTGACGGTGCGCGACTCGTCCCTGTCGGCCTGCTGCCAGGCGGTGATCGCCGCCGAGACCGGCTGCACGCAGCTGGCCTACGACTACCTGGCCGAAGCCGCGCTGATGGACATCGACGACCTCGAGCGCAACACCTCGGACGGGCTGCACCTGGCGTCGTTGGCCGGGGCGTGGATCGCGCTGGTGGCCGGCTTCGGCGGGCTGCGGCACACGGACGCGGGGCTGTGCTTCGCGCCGCGGCTGCCGGAGGGCTGGACGCGGTTGTCCTTCGGGCTCGTGATCGGCGACGGCAACCTGCGCGTGGACGTGCAGCCGGACACCGTCACGTACTCGTATTCGGGCAAGGGGACGCTCGAGGTGCACCACGGCGACACGGTGCTGAGCCTCGAACCTGGCACGCCGGTGATCCAACCGGTCAAGGCCCCCGCCGAACGCGAGGCGCCGAGCCAGCCGGCCGGACGCGCGCCGGTCCATCGCGTCCACGACGCGGTACGCGTGGGCTGAACGGGCGTTTGCGAGTGCGCGGAGCGGTAACTTGAACCCGGAACGAGGTTGCGAAGCGAGGGAACCAAGCGTCGATGAGTCTCACGGAATCACGCCGAACGCGGAGCCCGGTCCTGCCGGGGGCCGCGCGGTTCCGGCACGAGGCGCTCTTCTACGCGGGGACTGAGCAGTTCGTCCGGCGTACCGCGTGGTACGTCCGTGATGCGCTGGAGGCGGACGAGCCGGTCCTCGTCGCGGTGATCGGGCCGCGGGCGAAGCTGCTGCGCGAGGAACTGGGCGTGGACGCCGACGCGGTCGAGTTCCTCGACATCGAGCGCGTCGGCCGCAACCCGGCCCGGATCATCCCGGCCTGGCAGGACTGGGTCGATCGCAACACCTCGCGCCGCGGCGGGCCACGTCCGTTCCGCGGCGTGAGCGAGCCGGTCTGGCCGGGCCGCTCCCGCGCGGAGATCCGCGAGTGCCAGAAGCACGAGCAGCTCATCGACGCGGCCTTCGCCGGCGGCCCCGCCTGGTCGCTGCTGTGCCCCTACGACATCGAGGCGCTGCCGATCGACGTGGTCGCCGCCGCCCATCGCGAGCACCGGCCGGACCCGGGCCCGGCCCTCGGCAACATCCTCGTCGACCCGCTGCCCGACCTAGGCCCGCCGATCCGCGAGCTGCGCTTCGACCTCGACGAGCTGCCCCGGCTGCGCGCCGCCATCCGCGAGCACGCCGCGGAACTCGGCCTCGGCGAACGCCGCGTCACCGACTTCGTGCTCGTCGCCGACGAACTGGCCGCCAACAGCGTGCGGCACGGCGGGGGCGGCGGGGTGCTGCGGTTGTGGCGTCAGGGCACGTACGCGATCTGCGAGGTGCACGACGAGGGCGTGATCACCGATCCGCTGGTCGGCAGGCGGCGGCCCGACTTCGCGCACCACGTGGGCGGCGCCGGGCTGTGGACCGCGAACCGGCTGTGCGACCTCCTGCTCATCCGTTCGGCCGAGGCCTACGGCACCTCCGTGCGCGCCCACCTGTCGGTCGCCGCCGGGGAGTGAGCGGGGAGCGTGCGGCGAGCGAGACGGCGGCCCTCCGGTGCCGTACGATGCGCTGAGCGATCGCTTAGCATCCGTCCGCCGACCGTTGAGGAGCAAGCCCGTGGACGCCGACGTCATCATCGTGCGAGGCGGCCTGGCCGGGCTCACCGCCGCACACGAACTCACCTCGCGCGGCCGAAAGGTGGCGCTCGTCGACCAGGAGAACGCGGCGAACCTGGGCGGGCAGGCGTACTGGTCCTTCGGCGGACTGTTCTTCGTCGACTCGCCCGAGCAGCGGCGGATGGGCGTCAAGGACTCCTTCGAACTGGCCTGGAACGACTGGCTCGGCAGCGCCCAGTTCGACCGGCGGGACGACGAGGACTCCTGGGCGCTGCGCTGGGCGAAGGCGTACGTGGAGTTCGCGGCGGGGGAGAAGCGGTCCTGGCTGGTCGGCCACGGTCTGGGCTTCCTGCCGACCGTCGGCTGGGCCGAGCGCGGCGACCTGCGCGCGGACGGCCACGGCAACTCCGTCCCCCGCTTCCACGTCACCTGGGGCACCGGCACCGGCGTCGTCGAACCCTTCGTCCGCTACGCCAAGCAGGCAGCCGACAGCGGGCTGCTGACGTTCCACCACCGCCACCGCGTGGACGAGATCATCGTCACCGACGGAGCGGCCACCGGCGTACGCGGCAAGGTCCTAGCCCCCGAGGAATCGGCGCGCGGCGTGAAGTCCAACCGCGACGAGTCCGCCGACTTCGAACTGACCGCGCAGTCCGTGATCCTCGCCACCGGCGGCATCGGGGCCGACCACGACCTCGTACGCAGGCACTGGCCCGAGCGCCTCGGCACACCGCCGCACACGATGGTGACGGGCGTCCCCGCGTACGTCGACGGCCGGATGCTCGAGATCGGCGAGCGCGCGGGCGCCAGGCTGGTCAACCGCGACCGGATGTGGCACTACACCGAGGGCCTGCAGAACTGGAACCCGATCTGGCCCGGCCACGGCATCAGGATCCTGCCGGGTCCCTCCTCGATGTGGTTCGACGCGCTGGGCAGGCGACTGCCCGCTCCGTACCTCCCCGGCTACGACACCCTCGGCACGCTGCGATACCTGCGCACAACCCCTGACATCGCCGAATACGACCACTCGTGGTTCGTGCTGACCCAGAAGATCATCGAGAAGGAGTTCGCGCTCTCCGGCTCGGAGCAGAACCCTGACATTACGGCCAAGGATCGCAAGTCCTTCCTGAAGGAGCGCGTCCTAGGCAAGGGCGCCCCCGCTCCGGTCGACGCCTTCATCCAGCGCGGCGCCGACTTCGTCGTGGCCAAGGGGCTTGAGGAACTGGTCACGAAGATGAACTCGCTGACCGAAAAGCCCCTGCTAGACCCCGAGGCGATGCGCCGCCAGATCGAGGCCCGCGACCTCCAGATGGCCAATCCATACAGCAAGGACGCCCAGGTCCAAGGCATCCGCAACGCGCGCAGGTACATCGGCGACCGCCTGGGCCGCGTCGCCTCCCCGCACCGCCTGCTGGACCCCGCCGCTGGCCCGCTGATCGGCGTCAAGCTGCACATCCTCACCCGCAAGTCCCTCGGCGGCATCCAGACCGACCTCGACTCCCGCGTCCTCGGCCCCGACGGCGAGGCGATCCCCGGCCTGTACGCGGCGGGCGAGGTAGCGGGCTTCGGCGGCGGCGGCGTCCACGGCTACAACGCGCTGGAGGGCACGTTCCTCGGCGGCTGCCTGTTCTCGGGACGCGCGGCGGGACGGGCTGCGGCGAAGGGCGTGGCTTAGAGGGTGGTGGGGTCGGTACCTCATGCTGCTGTGTCCGGTGCCCGCAGGCGGCCTGACGGTGCGTTACCCCGCCCACCCGCCCCGCGCGTGATTTCCAGCGTGGCCAAATAGTATCGGCGGCCTGCGGAATGCCTCGGCGGGCCATCAGGGCTCTTCGAACTTGGCCGTGCACGGCGCACTGGTAAATGCTCGTTCAGGTTGCACTGAGTATGATATCCTTCAGTTCAATCAGAGTTTCGATTCGATGGCTAGCCTGTGAAAAATCATGTGTTTTCGTGAAGTCATTGTAGACAATGGCGCAGTCAATACCGGCCGCGACGGCCGAGTTCAGCCCCCTGGATGAATCCTCTACAACCAGCGTCTCTTCTCTGGCGGCTTCGAGGCGCTTTAAGCCGGTCAGATACGGTTCCGGGTGTGGCTTGGCGAGCTTGTAGTCTTCGCGGACGAGGACGAAATCCATGAATTGTCTAACTTGGCGCTTTTCGTGGATAATTTCAAAATCCACACGTTTTGCAGTCGTCACGATCGCCATGCGGACATATTTTGACAGTTCGGCAAGGGTTTCAACGACGCCTTCGATCTCAATGGCTTCTGTTCTCAGATACTCCTGATAATAATCATTGCGAATCTCGCGCTGTCTGCTGATGGTATGTTCATCGACGCCTGCCGCCCTGGCTTGGGCCCAAGTGCCTAATCCCTGGCTCATGTCCCGAAGGTATTGATCCTTGTTCAAAGTCAAACCAATGTCCGCCAAGGCGCGTTCTCCAGCTTTGTGATACCAGAATTCGGTATCCACCAGAACGCCATCATGATCGAAGAGTATGTACTTTTTAACTGTCTTGATCCTTTCCGGCAGAAGGCTGTGGGCTTGCCCAACGATACGACGCTTCTGGCGGAGCACCTTTACGCCGCCGCCGGATCCGTCGGCTACCGGCTAGCCCTCAGCGCCGTCGCCTCCAGGCGCAGCGAGCGCCAAGCCGCCGAGTCGCTGCTCGGCGACCGTTGCGAGGCGCTGATCCTGCTCGGCCCGCAGGCCTCCGCCGCACGGCTCGCCGAGATCGCGGCCTTCCTTCCGCTCGCCTCCGTCGCCCGACACCTGCAGCCCTCGATCCCGGGCGTCCACGTCGTGCGCACGGCCGACGACGAAGGCGCCCGGCAGGCCGTCGACCACCTGGCGGCCCTCGGCCATCGCGAGATCGCCCACATCGACGGCGGCAAGGCCCCGGGCTCCGCCGACCGCCGCCACGGCTACCGCCGTGGCTACCTCACCGCCATGAAGCGCCACGGACTCGTCGAGAACATCAGGATCCTGCCCGGAGGTCTGACCGCGCAGGACGGTGCCACGGCCGCCGATGCCCTGCTTGCCCCCATCCTGAGCACCGGCGAGCCCCGGACCGCAGAGGACGTCGTCGCCCCCCACCTCGTCATCCGGGGAACCACTGCCGCGCCCAGGGCCTAGATGATCAATTCCATGGGATGCCTGCGGAGAGTGTGGGGTGGGCGGCGGCCGACGCCACCGCGAGACGGTCAGGCGGCGTGCTGCCGGCCCTGGTTGTCGAGGTGGCAGCGGGTGGTCAGGCGTCGGGGTCGACTTCGGGGTGCGTGAACCGCACGGGCTTGCCCAGCGACCGGGCGTAGGCGATTTCGGCTCGGGTGCTGTCTCCGATGTAGTCGCCGACTACGAGTACCTCATCAGCGAGCCGGATCTTCGCCCGGTGCAGATCGTCGAGTCGAACCTTCAGCGCCTCGGCCTCGACGGGATCGGACCAAAGTTCGTGCGGCGACTTCATGTCAGAGCCCGGTTTGACGACAATCTTTCCGGCTTTGGTCTCCCACAGATCGGCTTCGTTCATCTTGGTCATGAAGCGGGTGGAGCCGCAGATCACGACGATACGCGGGAGGCTCAACAGCTTCTTCGCGTCGGCGAGCTTCTCCTCGGGGGTGAGCAGTCGCGGGTATGACACTGGTTCCTCCTGGTGGTGTGGTCCAAGGGGTGCCTGCGGAGACGAGAACGAGGGTGTCCAAGATCGTTTTGTGACGAACGATGTGGACACCCTCGCGACGGCACTCTATGCGACGACCGACGACATGCTGAAGGAGCATCCCGGCCCGGCGCCGTGGCGCCCGCCGGTCGGCATTACGCCCCGCCTGAGCGATGCCGAACTGGTCACCCTCGCCACGATGCGAGCCATACTCGGCTACACCTCCGAGGCCACATGGCTCCGCCATGCCCGTGCCCATCTGCGCCGCCTCTTCCCCTATCTGCCCCAGCAGCCCGGCTACAACAAGCGGCCGCGCAAGGCCGCCGGTCTGATGCGAAGCGTCAACCGGATCCTGGCCACCACCACCTCGGTGTGGAGCGACGACGTGTGGGTCGTGGACTGCACCCTTCAGGGCCTGCCCATCGCCTTCGCCCTGACCCGGGGCCAAAGCCGACGAACGCGAGACCCTCCTTGACCTCCTGGCAGCCGAATGCGAGCTTCTGCGAGAGCGCCCCCGGCAGACTCTCATCGGCGACAAGAACCACTTCGGCCGTGGTTTCGAACGCGAACTGTCCGAGCATAGAGTCCAGTTGCTGCGGCCTGCCCGTAAAGGTGAACGGGAGCGGCCTGGCGCAGCCCTGTTCAAGCCGCTGCGACAGGTCACCGAATCGATCAACGAGACCTTCAAGGGACAGCTTGACCTCGAACGGCACCGAGGGCGCACACCCGGAGGGGTCATAGCCCGCGTCATGCAACGCATCCTCGCGCTGACCGCCGCGATCTGGCACAACGACGCGACCGGACAAACCGTCCTACGCTCACTGATCGCCTACGATCACTGACCCCTTGGAATAGATCATCGAGTGCGGTCAACCGCTTGTACGCTCGATAATGGAAAGCATGAACCCTGAGATCCTCGCCCAGGCGGGCTACACCTCAGCCTCCGTCGACGACGCCCCGGTCCGCGAAGTCTTCCCCGGGATCCGGCTGCGTCCGCTGTGGAAAGGACCGTCCGGCGCGCACGCCAACGTGCTGGAGATGGACCCGGGCACGTCATGGCCGCGCCCCGACGTCCACGAGCCCGGGCCGGAGGAGGTCTACGTGTTCGCGGGCACGTTCAACGACGGCGCGCGCGACTACCCCGCAGGGACCTTCCTGCACGCACCGGCCGGATCGTGGCACGTGCCCTCGACCATCACCGGCTGCAAGCTGTTCCTCTTCTATCCGGAGGGCTAGCCCGTCCGTTCACAGCTCACTGTCAGACCTCGACGGGGCCGGGTAGCCGGGGGGCGAGCAGCACGGCGACGGCGGAGAAGCCCGCGGACCACCAGAACGCCACGTGGAACGCATCCGCGAGCGTGGCCGGGCGCGGCGATGGCAGTTTCGAGGATCACCGCGAGGACGGCGGTGCCGAACCGGTCGATGCTGCCTCCGATGACGGTGCGGAGAGGCGCCCGAGATCTGCGCGAGTGTCTGCCCGTTTGGGCAAGGGGCGCGCGCTGGGGCCTCCGCTATCGTGGCGTCGCAGAGTGCAGATACCGAGCCCTGGAGGCCCCGGCGTGACGGTGGACAGCGGGAACGTCGAGCAGGTGATGGCCTGGCTCGCCGACGGGAGTCCCGCCCGGTCCGCGAACGCGGCGGGCGGGCAGTTAGTGCAGAAGCTGGCCGTGCTGGTCTTTCAGGGCGATTCGAGCTGGCCGAACCACGCCGACCGGGTGGACGCGTACCGCGATGGGCTGGCCGGGTGGTTGGCCGGCGACCGCGGGCGCGAGTCTCAGTTCATCGAACTGACGAATGCTGACGCGGATCCCGGCGTATTCATCGACTGGTTTCTGGGCGTCCTGCCCGAATGGGAGCAATGGGCCGCGCACAACGAGGTCGGCACCGCGGTGGACGGCGTGGCGGCCGCCGGGCTGCAGAACCCGAACAGCGACGGGACCCCGGGCACCGAGTTCTACCGCTTCGACGAAGCCACCGGCGACTACCTCTACGCGCCGACCGCGGACAGCACAGACTGGGTGACCTACGAAGGGCGCCGATACTCCGAACCGGAGCGCGACGACAACTACGGCCTCGACTACCGCCTGGACCGCACGAACCACGTCTACGAATGGTACGACGAGGGCTCCGGGACCTGGAAGGACCAGACCTGGGCCAACCTGTACGCGGCCCGAAGGCACGACCCGGCCGCGCAGCAGACGCCCGCAGGCGGCGCGCAGCCCGAGTGGGACGAGAGCTGGGCGATGTTCTACCGCGTCGGCCCCGGCGGCGTGTACGAATTCGCCGACGCCGGCACGCCGGGCGACGCGTCCAGCGGGTGCTCCGGCCCGTGGCTCAGCCATGAACAGGTGCTCGCCCGCGCCGCCCGCAGGGCCATCGACTCCGCCATCGCTGCACAGCCGCAGCTCGGAGACGGTCTTACCGAGGAGGACTTCGAGATCGCAATCGCGAAACTGACCGAAATGGCGCTGGGCGGCTAGGGGCGAGAAGGAGTATCGATGTCATTCTGGACACCCGCACAGGTGAAGCAGGTGCTCGTCCAAACCAAGGAGGAAAAGGAGAAGGAGGCGGGGGCGAAGGGGGGCGGAAAAGTAGAACCGCCGAAGGCTAAGCCGCTCGTCACCGGGGATGACTTCAGCGACACGGAAAGAGCCGGGCTGCAGGCCGCTGTGAAGTTCGCCAAGGAGCACGCCAAGAAGGCTCACGTTTTCATCAAAGAGGCGAACGACTATGAAGCCGCGGACAAGGTCGCCCAGGTCAGGAAGTGGTTTGGCAAGGGGTGGGATGGCCCGTTCATGAACAATATTCAAGAAGTCTACCGGGCTATAGAAGCTCAGGCCGATGTCAAATTTTTAGTGAAATACAAGGAGGGCGGCGACGCCCAGATGCAGACGGGAGTTTCGGAAGACACCGTGTACGCCTGGACGGACTTCGGGAAAAAGGAGATCGTTCTCTGTCCGAAGTTTTTTAGTGCGGAGGAAGATATTCAAGGATATTGCATCCTTCATGAGATGTCACACTTCGTGAATCAGAATGTCGTCGACGAAACGAATTATGGCGCTGCGAATGCAGAGGAGTTCGCTCGAGGCGATGGCGCGAGGGATACCTATACGAATGCTTATTCGTATCAGTACTTTGCCGAGTCGCTGAAATGATGAGCGAAACCGCCGGGTCGATGCTCCGTCGGTGACTCGGCAGCGTCTCCGGCGGCGCGCGGCGAAGCGGGCTTGTGCTGCCCCTTCTACTCCTTGCCCTGGACGGCGACCTGGGCAAGGAGTTCGTCCTTGTCGAGCTTGCCGGTGTGCTTCGTCGATCGGGTTGCTCGCGAAGTATTCGAAGTTCGCCGTCCTGAGGGCGAGAGTCGAGCCTTCTGCCGTCCTGCCATCTCACGCGGCCGGCAAGGCCTCCAGGAACGTGGCACTGGCCTGGTACGCGCGCTGGATGCGGTCGTGGGCCTGGCCGTAGTCGCGATAGCGCAGGTACCGGCCGAGGCCCTCGTCCGCGTCGCTCGGTGTGTTGCCCGTGGGCAGCAGGTGCGCCTCGACGCCGTCGGGCAGGTCGGCGAAGGCGCGGGAGAGGCGGTGGCGTCGGGCGATCTCGAAGACCACGGCCGCGACTTCCCACGGCTGCTTCGGCGCGGTCAGCGGCTGCTCGACCCGGCCGGCGTGCAGGATGTAGATCCGCTTGGCGCCCAGCTGCACGGCTCGGCCCAGCGGCACGCTGTCGACGAGACCGCCGTCGAGGTAGTGCTCGCCGTCGATCTCGACCGGCGGGAGCAGGCCGGGGACCGCGCACGAGGCGAGTACGGCCTCGATCACCGGACCCTCGGTGAACCAGTGGTCTGATGCCCGCTCGATGGAGGCGGCCACGCACTGGAACGGCAGCGGCAGATCCTCGATCCGCGGCTCGCCGAGCGCCTCGACCAGCATCCGCTTCAGCGTCTCGTTCGAGTAGAGGTGCGTCCGGCTGCGCACCGCCGTGCCGAGCCTGGTCAGCAGTGAGCCCTCGAACACGCTGCCCGAGTCGAGCTCCGTCCAGACCTTCTCCAGCCGCTCCACGCACTCGAGGCCCGGTTCGGCGGCGAAGGCGGCCCCGTTGATCGCGCCGACCGACGTGCCGAGGACGATGTCCGGTTCGATGCCAGCCTCGAGCAGCGCGCGGAGCATGCCCACCTCGTAGGCGCCCCAGGCACCGCCGCCGCCGAGTACGAACGCTGTCTCCCTGGACTCGGACACGCGCTCTGGCTCCTGTTGAGACATCCGGTCGATCTCCCGGCCGCTCGCCGCCTTCGGACGAGGTCAATCGTATCCGGGGCGGAGCGCCGAGGGTGCGCGGGACGAGGGGCGCCCGAGGCGTCGGCGCGTCGGATGGCCGGGGTCCGTCAGCCGGCCAGCGCGTCCTCGAGGTTCGCGCGCGTGTCGATCAGCTTCTCGGCGCCCGCGAGCGCGAGGGTGCGCTGGACGGCGTGGTGCGGGGCGACCAGGCGCAGCCCGGCGTGCGCGTCCCGGGCCCGGTGCGCGGCGAGGGCCAGCACGCGCAGGCCGCTGGAGTCGAGGAACTCGAGCTCGGTGCCGTCCAGCACGACGAGCGAGCCCGCGGTGATCAACGGCTCGAGTTCGGCCCAGGCCCGGTCGGCCGCGGCCAGGTCCAGCTCGCCGCGCAGCGCGACGACGTGCCGTTCCGAGCCGTCCGAGCTGACCTTGATCTCGAGTCGTTCCACCTGTTTACGCTCCTCTGCTCGCTTCGCCCGGCCTGTCCGGGTATGGGGCTCGTCATGTTTAACCCTCACCACTTCGGTTACCCGGGGTTGCACGCGACAAAGCCCGCCAACGGAAGCGAAGCCGATCGTATGAGTGGGATCTCCTTGGACCAGGCCGGTTCCGGATCGCTCGGCCGGGAGCGCGGACCCGTGGACGCCCCGCGCGGCGAGCCGCGGCGGCTGGCCGTGATGACCTTCGCCGCGGACAAGGACTACCTGGCGCTCGCCCGGATGACGGCGATGCACGTGGCCGGGCTGCTCGGGCTGCCGATCGGGCGGGTCACCGACCTGCGTCTCGCGGTCGACGAGGCCTGCACCCTGTTTCTCGCCGGTCCCTCCGGACCCGACGCGCCGCTGCTGGCCAGCTCGCGGGCCGCCGAATCCGCCACCCTCACCCTCCGCTTCGACCGGCTCGCCGAGCACCTGCGGATCTCCGTGAGCGGCCCGGTGCCGCTGCGCCGCCCGGACGAGGACGACCTCGGCTGGACGATGCTGTGCGCGCTCGTCGGCTGGCCGCGGTGGGAGGTGCGGGACGGCGTCGGCACTCTGACCCTGACCGAACCGATCCCCACGGGCCGGGCGTGACCGGACCTTCGAAAGAGGGCGTATTCCGATGAACACCACTGCCCCGCCTACCGCGGTCGACCACGGCCCGAGCGTCCGCGACGAGCAACGCGCGGCGACGATGAAGGTGCTGCGCTACCTGGCCGCGCTCGGCCCGGACGATCCCGAACGGACCCGGTTGCGCGACGAGGTCGTCGAGGACCACATGCCCTACGCCCGGCACCTCGCGCAGCGCTACGCCCGCGGCGTGGCCGAGGACGATGTCCGCCAGGTCGCCTATCTCGGCCTGGTCAAGGCCGTGGACAACTTCGACCCCGAATACGGCACCGGCTTCCTCGGCTACGCCACGCCGATGATCGTCGGCGAGATCAAACGCCACTTCCGCGACACGACGTGGTCGGTGCACGTCCCGCGGCGCATGCAGGAGCTGTCCGGCGCGCTGCGCAAGGCCGTCGCGGAGATGACCTCGGAGCTCGGCCGCGAGCCGACCGTGCTCGAACTCGCCGAACGGCTCGAGGCGGGGGAGGAGGAGATCGTCCAGGCGATCGAGGCCTCCGAGGCGTACACCACCGCGTCCCTGGACCACCCGGTCGGCGAGGAGACCGACGGCGCCGCGCTGCTCGGCGAGATGCTCGGCGGGCGCGACCCGGCCTTCGACCTGATGATCGACCGTCAGGTGCTCAAGGGCCTGGTCGCCGGGCTCGGCGAGCGCGACAAGCGGATCCTGCTGATGCGCTACTTCCGCGGCATGACGCAGTCCGAGATCGGCGACGAGCTCGGCGTCTCGCAGATGCAGGTCTCCCGGCTGCTCACCCGGATCCTCGGCGAGCTGCGGGCGGGCTTCGGCTGAGCGCGTGGGCGGGGGCGAGCGGTCGACGCCGCCCGCCCCCGCCCCGGCGTGCCGCGCCCGGCTACAGCTCGATGTTGTCCGCGACGATGCGCATCTGGTGCCGCGCCAGCGCCAGGTTGCCGCGGGTCTTGTCGAGCGCGAGGTAGAGGAACAGGCCCTGTCCCGCGCGTGAGCTCAGCGGCCTGATCAGGTGGTACTGCCGGCCGAGGGTGATCAGGATGTCCTCGATGGTGTCGTTCATCTTGAGCATCTCCATCGTGCGCATCTTCGCGCGCACGACCTCGGTGTTCCCCGCGGCCGCGATCGTCAGGTCGAGGTCCTTGCTGGCGCTGACCGCGCCGAGGGACATGCCGCTGCTGTAGTCGACCAGCGCCGCTCCGATCGCGCCCTCGACACTCATCGCCTCCTTGAGCGCGGCGTCTACGGTCATGGACATTGACTGCTCCTTAGTTGTGGCACTGGGTTTGGCACGGGCTCTCGCTGGGGTGCTTGCCGTGGAACGCGGTCGGCGGCTTGGCTTCGCGGCGTTCGGCGGCGCCATACTCGGTCCCCCGACCTCCTCGTCGGGGGCCGCGGACTGCTCCTCGGACCGCGGTACGGTTTTTCTCCTGCGTGTAGGCACGCCTCTCCACCTCGGCCGCGAGCCGCTTCGCCCACTCGGTGAGTCGGACGTCTGCTGACCCGGCCCACTCTCGCAGCGGGCCCGGGGCGGCGGTCCCGGATCGGCCGCGAAGTCCTCCGCAAGTCCGTTCGAGGGCGCGCGCCGGGCGCGCCACGGAGCGATCGCCCGCTATGCGCGCGGAAAAGCTGTGCCATTTCGGTGCGGGATCTCGGGCCCTTCGGGTAAGGCTTAGGCGGTACGCGCGCGCCTCCCGGAACCCGGCGCGCCCTCCGCCACGTTTTCTAAGGACATTGATGCCCGCTTCGCTGCCGCTTGTGCTCGGACTCGCCTCGCTCGGCGCGGGTGCGCTGGCGGCCTGCGCGGCCTGGCTGCGCGTGCGGCGAATACGCAAGCGCTTCGAGACGCTGCTCGACCAGGCCCTCGCGTGGTCGCGCTCGGCGCGGGAGACGGATCAGGACACGAATGAGAGCGCGCGGCGGGCCTTCGTCAACCTTGCCCGCCGGATCCAGGCCTTGGTCAACCGGCAGTCGCGCGAACTGCGGGAGATGGAGTCGCGGCACGGGGCGGACGCCGGGGTCTTCGGCGACCTGCTGCACCTCGACCACGGCACCGCGCTCATCGGCCGGCTCGCCGACAGCCTCGCGGTCCTCGGCGGCGACCGGCCCGGCCGGCGCTGGAGCAAGGCGATCCCCGTGCTCGGCGTGCTGCGCGGGGCGATGTCGCGGATCGCCGAGTACCGCCGCGTCGATATCGGTCCGCTGCCCGAGCAGGCCGCGCTGGACGGCGAGTTCGCGGAGCCGCTGATCCACGCGCTGGCCGAGCTGCTGGACAACGCGACGCGCTACTCGCCGCCGGACTCGCGCGTCGAGTTGCGCGCGTTCGACGTGCCGGACGGTCTTGTCATCGAGGTCGTGGACGCGGGCGTAGGGATGGGGCCGGAGGCGCTGGCCCGGGCGCAACTCGCGCTGACGACGGAGAGCGTCGGCCTTGAGCTGTCGGCGCTCGGGCGGACGCCGGGACTGGGCCTCGCGGTCGTCGGCCGGCTGTCGAGGGCGGCGGGGTTCGCCGTCACCCTGGACCGGCCGGGCGACGGCGGCGTGCGCGCGGTCATCCGCGTTCCGGCGACCCTGCTCCGAAAAATAACAGGCCCACCGGATCTCGAAACGGCAGAAGGCACCACAACAGAAGACACGACGACCCGCCCGGTCCACAGCGAGGGTGGATCTTCACATCGTGTGACGGCTCCTGCTGACGTCCCGCCGCCAGTGCTCACCGCCCACGGTCTGCCGAAGCGTCAGCACTCCGGCAACGGCTCGAGGGCCGCCGCGTCGGCGGCCTCCACTTCTTCGACTTCCACTTCAGCTTCCACTTCCGACCGTAGGCCGGGACTGTGGCTCGGTCCGTTCCACGCGGGCTTGAACGGCGACGAGAACGGAGCGCGGCGATGAGCCGGAACTCGGCGCGGCCCAGCATGGACTGGATGCTCGGCGGCCTCGTGCACAGCGTGCCGGGGACGCGCGATGTGGTGCTGCTCAGCGCCGACGGCCTGCGCATCGGGCACAGCAACACGAACGACGACTCGGCCGACCGGCTCGCGGCGGCCTGCGCCGGGCTGCAGAGCCTGGCCGGCGCGATCGGCGAGATGCATCCGGGGGCGGAGCGCGGGATCAAGCTCGTGGTGATCGAGTCGGACGGCGGCTTTTTCTACCTGATGGCCGCCGGCGCCGGGGCGTTCCTCGCCGTGCTCGCGGACGAGAGCGTGGACCCCGGCCTGATGGGGCAACAGATGCGCGACCTCGTGGCCCGACTCGGCGAGCACCTCTCGAGCCCGCCGCGCACCGACCCCGAGGCGCCCGCGTGATGCGGCGGCAATCGGGGTCCGGACGGACCGATCCGGACGACACGGGTCCCGAGCGGATCTACGTGCTGACCGGTGGTCGCGGCGGCCCGAGCGGGCAGACACGGCTGGATCTGGTCACGCTCGTGGTCGCCGTGGGACGCCGCTGGCAGGAGACTTATGTCCCCGATGCCGACGGCCTCTACTGGTGGCCGAGTGCGGTCGAGAAGCCGACGTCGACGCGGCGAAGCCTCTTCCCCGAGCACCTCGCGATCATCCGGCTCTGCCAGTGCCCGCTATCCGCCGCCGAACTCTCCGCGCACCTGCGCCTGCCCTTCAGCGCCACCGCCGTGCTGATCGACGACCTGCTGACCGCCGGACTCGTGCGGACCCGCGTGGCCACGGCGTCCGCGCTGCCCGACCCGGGCCTGATCGAAGAGGTGCTGCGTGGGCTTCAACGGCTCTGAACTGCCCGGCGGGGTGCGGGCGGACGTGCGTCCACTGGAGCCGACGGCCGCCATCGCGCTGAAGATCGCGATCGTCGGCCCGCTCGGCGTCGGCAAGACCACGCTCGTCGGCTCGGTCAGCGAGATCAGCCCGCTGACCACCGAGGAGGTGATGTCCCGGAACGCGGCCGACGTGGACCGGCTCGCCCCCGCCTCGACCAAGACCGCGACGACCGTGGCCATGGACTTCGGCCGCATCACGGTCAGCGAGCGCGTCGTGCTCTACCTGTTCGGCACGCCGGGCCAGGAGCGCTTCTGGTTCCTCTGGGACGGCCTGGTCAACGGGGCGCTCGGCGCGGTCGTGCTGGTCGACGTGCGGCGGCTGGCCGAGAGCTTCGAAGTCCTCGAACGCCTGGAGCGGCGCGGCTGCTCGTTCATCGTCGCGGCCAACGGCTTCCCCGACGCGCCGGTCTACCCGGCGGACGTGCTGCGCGAGGCGCTGGACCTGCCCCCGGCGGTCCCGATCCTGAACTTCGACGCGCGCGACCGCTCCTCCTGCCGCGACGTGCTGATCTCGCTCGCGCGATACCTGCTCGCCCTTTCCCGGTGAAAACGATCGCTGAGGTGTAGTTCGGAGCCGAGGCGATTCCGGATTGGCCTGATCCTCCTTTGGTATGAATGAAATTCCCGGAGCAATCCGGTGGCGCGCATGAGCCGAATTGCTTGGCGAAAGAGATCGCAGACTTCAACGATCGCCGATCGCCGATCGCGATCTGTCGTCGAATCGCCAAGGAGTGACCACCCATGTTCAGCACCAAGTCATCGCGCCTCGCCTCCGCCGCCGTGCTGGCCGTAGCCCTCGGCGCCAGCGTGAGCGCGTGCAGTTCCTCCAGCGGATCTTCTTCCGGCAGTTCCGCCACGTCCTCGAGTAGCAGCGCGATGGCCACGACCTCCAGCTCCCCGATGGCATCAGCTGCCGCCGCGAGCATGGACTTCGGCTCGGCCTGTTCCGCCGTGCCGAGTTCCGGCGCGGGCAGCTTCTCCGGCATGGCCGAGGCGCCGGTCGCCACCGCCGCGTCGAACAACCCGGTCCTGTCCACGCTCGTCGCCGCGGTCAAGGCCGCCGGTCTGGTGGACACGCTCAACAGTGCGCAGGGCATCACCGTCTTCGCCCCGGCCAACGCGGCGTTCGCCAAGATCCCGGCCGCCACGCTCAGTTCGGTACTCGCGAACAAGGCCGAGCTCACGAAGATCCTCACCTACCACGTCGTCTCCGGACGGCTCACCCCCGCCGAGCTCGCGGGCAAGCACACGACGCTGGAGGGCGGCACGGTCACCGTGGCCGGCAGCGGTGAGTCCTTCACCGTCACCGGCGGCTCGTCCACCAACACCGCCAACGTGATCTGCGGCAACGTGCAGACCGCGAACGCCACGGTCTACATCATCGACTCCGTCCTGATGCCCGCCAGCTGATCCTGCCCGGCCGTGGAGCGAGATTTGAACATGAAGCCCACCCTGAAGCCGGCGCCGCGCGTGCGGATCAGAATCCTGATCAGCCTGCTGACCGGCGCCCTGATCGGCGCGCTGACGGCGGGGGTCGCCCTCGCGGTCGGCGAGGCCGTGGCGGTCTTCACCGGTCCGCCGAGCGCCCCGGTGTACGCCGTCGGCGAGGCGGCGGTGAACCTCACTCCGGCGCCGGTCAAGGAGTGGGCGATCGCGCACTTCGGCGAGCACGACAAACAACTGCTGATCACCGGGATCCTGGCGATGCTGACCGTGATCGCGCTGCTCGCCGGGATCGCCGCGCTACGCCGCTTCTGGCTCGGCGCCGCGTTCGTCGCGCTGTTTGGCGCCATCGGCGTCGCGGCGGCGGTGTCCCAGCCGGAGAGCGGACCGTCCTGGGCACTGCCGAGCATCATCGGCGCGCTCATCGCGATCGGCGCGCTTCGCCTGCTCGTCCGCTTCCATCGGCGGACGGGCGCGGCGGGGCAGAGCGCCGAAGCCGAGCACGCGCCCGGCACCGGCCGACCCGGTTCCGGCCGCCGCGAGTTCATCGAGACGGCCGCCGTCCTCGCGGTCGGCTCGGCGGCGGTCGGCTTCGGCGCGAACCTGATCTCCGACCGCCGCTACAACGTCTCCGCCGCACGAGCCGCCGTCCGCATCCCCAAGCCGACGTATCCGGCCCCGCCCCTTCCGGCGGGCGTGCACCCGAACGTCGCCGGGCTGAGCTCCTTCTTCACCGACAGCGACGACTTCTATCGCGTGGACACGGATCTCGTGCTGCCCGAGGTGAATCCGGACTCGTGGACGCTGCGGATCCACGGCATGGTGGACCGGCCGACGGAGATCAGCTTCGGCGAGCTTCTCCGGCAGCCGCTGTACGAGCACGACCTCACCGTCTCGTGCGTCTCCGATCCGGTCGGCGGCCCGTACGTGGGCAACGCGCGCTGGATCGGCGCGTCCGTCCCCGCGCTGCTGCGCGCCGCCGGGGTGCGCACCGGAGCCGACCAGCTCATTGCGGGTTCCGTCGACGGCATGACGATCGGCACGCCCCTCGGATCGGTGCTCGACGGCCGCAAGGCGCTGCTCGCGGTCGCGATGAACGGCCAACCGCTGCCGATCGCGCACGGCTTCCCGGCCCGCATGCTGATCCCCGGCTTCTACGGCTACGCCTCGGCCTGCAAGTGGGTCACCGACCTGCACGTCACGACGTTCGCCGCCGAGCAGGCCTACTGGGTCCGGCGCGGATACGCCGAGATCGGAACGATGAAGACCCAGTCCCGCATCGACGTGCCGATGCCCTTCGCCCATTTGGCCGCAGGCTCGGTGATGGTCGCCGGGATCGCCTGGGCCACCGATCGCGGCATCTCGGCCGTCCAGGTCCAGATCGACGACGGACCGTGGCGCCAGGCCACGCTCGCCGCGTCCGACAACCCGGATACCTGGCGCCAGTGGACCTACGACTGGCCGGCCACCCCCGGCACCCACTCCATCCAGGTCCGGGCGGCGGACGACAGCGGGACCTACCAGACGGGCGTGCAGGCGAGTCCGTATCCGTCCGGCGCGTCGGGTTACGAGAGCCTGGTCGTCATCGTGGCGTAGCCGTCCGGCACTCGCGCGGAGGTTTACGAGTCTACGATCGGATGGCAGCAGTTCCTTGTCACGAGCGCACGAGGAAGGAGTGCCGGATCCATGAGGATGCAGGCAATCTGGAACGGAAAGGTGCTGGCGGACAGCGAGAAGACGGTGGTGATCGAGGGCAACCACTACTTCCCGCCGGACGCGGTGAACCGGGAGCTGTTCGAGGACAGCAAGACCCGCACGGTCTGCCCGTGGAAGGGCACGGCCAGCTACTTCACGGTGGCGGTGGACGGCGAGTCCAACCCGGACGCGGCCTGGTTCTATCCGGAGCCCAAGCCCGAGGCCGCCAAGATCCGCGACTACGTGGCCTTCTGGCACGGGGTTGAGGTCGCCCCGGTCGAGCAGGCCTGACCCGGAGTGGCCAACGGCCATATCTCGGTCCGCGTCCCGGTTCGCGCTCCCGCGAGCGCGGTCTGGGACGCGGTGACCGACTGGGAGGCGCAGGGGGAGTGGATGCCGGCCACCCGGGTGCGGGTGCTGGGCGGGGACGGACATGGTGTCGGCGAGCAGATTGAGGCATCCACCGGCTTCGGCCGGGTCGGAGTCCTGGACACGATGGTCGTCACCGAGTGGCGTCCGCCCACGTGGTGCGCGGTCGAGCACACCGGCCGGGTGATCCGCGGGACGGGCGACTTCAGCGTGGACGAGGCGCCCGACGGCGCGGTCATCACCTGGTCCGAGGACCTGGAGCTGCCAGGTGGCACGCTCGGCGCCCTCGGCTGGAAGCTGATCAGCCCATTCGTACGACTGGCCGTCCGCCATGCGCTCACTCGCCTGGCCCAATCCGTCGCGGGAAGATCGGGATAAGTCGGCATCAAAGTGTGTGATGGGGGCGATCGGAACCTGCCCACCGGGGTACACGGACTGTACAGGTCACTGCGCAGGTCCAGATGGCGCACCTACGGATGAGGAGGAGCCCACATGACTGCGAACGCCGACCCGCAGCAGCCGCAGCAGCGTGTGCCCGACGGCCCGGAGATCGATTCGGCTCCGACCCCCGCAGCGGCGGACGCCCCCGCAGTTCCCCAGCCGCCGCAGTCCCCGCAGCCCACCTCCACCCCCGCTCCCGCAGGCGTACATATCACCCGGCTCGGCGGACTCTGGCTGGTGTTCACGCTTGGCGCCGCCCTCCTCGTGCTGCTGCTCGTGTTCATCCTGATGAACGGCCAGCGCGTGCAGATCCACATCTACGGCGCGCACTGGAACGCCCCGGTAGGCGTGGCGCTGCTGATGGCCGCCGCGCTGGGCGTGCTGCTCGTCGTCGTGCCCGGCGGCGGCCGGATCATCCAGCTCAAGCGCGCCGCGCGCCGCATGCACAAGGACCGCGAGCGCCTCGTCAGCCGTCTCGACCAGGCCACCGCCGACGCCGCGACACCGCCCCCGACCACTGCCGCCAAATAACGCCCAATAACGAGCGTCCGCCCGATAACTAGACTGCTGCATCGGCCTAGGTTCGCCCTGTGCGTTGCGCGCGTCGAGGCGTTGAGTTGGGGGAGTTGGCTCGAGTCAGTTCCGCATATTTACCCCCCTTGGCCGGGCAGCAGCACCACCTTGCCGTGTGGGTTGCCCGCGAGGCTCAGGTGGACGGCGTCGCGCCACTGCTCGAGCGGATACGACTTCGCGATCGGGAGACGGAACGCTCCTTGGGCGGCGAGGGACGCGTAGTGCGGCAGCAGGACGGCCGGCGGGGTCAGGCCGGGCCGCAGTTCGTCGATGTTGACGCGGGCGCCGAGGTTCCTGGCCTCCTCATGGTTGCTGATCGTGACCACGCGGCGCGGGTCTCCGCCGGCCAGGGCGATGAGGTCGGGCAGTGTCCCCGGGCTCGGGCGGGGGGTGTCGAGCACGAGGTCGACGTCGTGGCCACCGGTGAGCGCGCGCACGCGGGCGGGCATGCCCTCGCCGTATGTGGTGACGCGCGCGCCGAAACCTTCGAGGTCTGCGGTGAACGTGGGGCCGGCCGTGGCGATCACGCGCGCACCGCGGCGCAGCGCGATCTGCACGGCGGCGTACCCGACCATCCCGCCGGCGCCGTGGACCAGGAGCGTTACGCCCGGGTGGAGGTCCATGAGCTCAAGCGTCCATGCGGCCGTCTGCACGACCATCGGCAGGGTGGCCGCCCGCACCGGGTCGAGTCCGTCGGGTACCCGGAACCAGCTGTTCAGGATGGCGACGTCGGCCGCGCCGGCGCTCGGCTGCCCGACGAAGTCGGCCGTCCCGAAGACGACGTCGCCGACCCCGACGGTCCCGCTGCCGGGCTCGCGGTCGGCACCGGTGTCCCGGTGAATGTCAGCGGCGTCCGGGCCGACCGCGTCGACGATGCCGGCCACGTCGTAGCCGATCCCGCGGGGCAGCGTTCCCGGCATGAACCCGCGGCACAACTCCCAGTCCGCAGGGTTGAGCCCCGCGGCCAGCACCCGTACGCGCACGCTACCGCTCGGCGGGTCCGGGATCTCGATGCGCTCCTGCCGCAGCACGTCGAGGGGTTCCCCGATCTCGTGGAAGCGGATGACGCGAGACGAAACACTCGGCATGGTCTCTCCTCCAAGGCGTAGTGACAGTAACTGACACTACCAGGGAAGCGACAGCGACTGACACCAACTAGGATGTGGCCATGCCGAGAAGCGGCGCCCAAGCGCGCGTGAGACTGCGGGAGGCGGCCCTGGACCTTTATGCCGAGCGGGGCTATGACGCCACGACCACCTCGGAGATCGCCGCCAGGGCCGGGGTGACCGAGAGGACCTACTTCCGGCACTTCGCCGACAAGCGGGAGGTGCTCTTCGACGGCGAGGCAGAGCTGCGAGAGGTCATGATCGCCCCGATCGCGTCGGCACAGGACGCGCCCTCGCCACTCTCACTCGTCCTGCGCGCCTACACCGCGGCGACACCGCTGTTCGTCGCGGGCCGTCCCATAGCCGAACGGCGGGCCCGGATTATCGCGGCCACTCCCGCGCTGCAGGAGAGAGCCCACGCCAAGTCGGCTGCGCTGACCGAGGCGCTGATCAGCGCACTCGGGCAACGGGGAATCCCCGAGCCCACCGCACGCCTGGCCGCACGCGCGGGCGCCGCCATCTTCGAACGCGCAAGTCGCGCATGGACCGGCACCTCGGCCCAGGACCTCGCGGCGCTCATCACCCAGGCCTCGCACGAACTGCGCGCCTTGACCTGAGAGGCAACGCCTCGTCCTCAGGCGCTCGCCGCCCTCGACGCCCTCGCCGATCATGGGGCCTGATCCAAGCCAGAACGCAGAACGGTAGAAGACCCGCTCATCGCCCACTGAAGACCGCAGCCCGACAGGCTTACGCAACGGGTGGGAGGGTGGGCATATGAAACCCCCGAAACGCCGCGCAGCGGCGCACCCGAAGCACCGGCGCACAAACCCGGCACCTCTACACACCGTCTAGCGTCCGACAACGAGTGTCCCCCGGTCGTCCTCGTCCCGTCCGCCGCACGCATACTGGACCGGTGAGCAACCAGACCGCCCCGGACTCGACCCGCGCCGCCGCCGTGCTCGCCGGGCTGCTGCTCGTCTCCGGGACCACGCACTTCGCCGCGCCGCGACCGTTCGACAGCATCGTCCCGCGCGTCCTGCCCGGCCCGGCACGCTGGTGGACCTACGCGAGCGGGGCCAGCGAGCTCGCCATCGGCGCGGCCGTCGCCCTCCCGGCCACCCGGAAGATCGGCGCCGCGTGCGCCGCCGGGCTGTTCGCGGCCGTGCTCCCGGCGAACGTGCAGATGGCCGTGGACTGGCGCAACCGCCCGCTGCCGCTGCGCGCCTGCGCCTACGGACGGCTTCCGCTGCAGATCCCGCTCGTGCTGCTGGCCCGCAAGGTGCACAGGTCGGCCGCGCGCTAGCCATCAGCGACCGGCGGTCAGCCCTTGCGCGCCAGCCCGCCGTAGACCAGCGGGTTCTCGCGCGGCTCGACGAGCGGGTCCGGCATCCACTCGTCGATCGAGACCAGCCCCGGCGGCACTGGATCCAGGTCGCCGAGCAGCTCCGCGACGTCCTCCGGGGTGCGCGTGACGAACGGGATCCCGGTACGCGCGGCGTAGGAGCGCGCCGCGTCCTGCTGCGTGCCAGGGTCGTGCAGGTCCGGCACACCGTGTGAGATCGCCAGGTAGCTGCCGGGCGCCGTCGACTCCATGAAGTCCCGCACGATCAGCTCGGGGCCGCCCTCGTCCGGGATGAAGTGCAGGACCGCGAACATCATCACCGCGATCGGCCGGTCGAAGTCCAGCGTCGCGCGCAGCAGCGGGTGGTCGAGCACCGAATCCGGTTTGCGCAGGTCGGCAAGGATCGCCTCGCAGCCGTCCACCTCGTCCAGCAGTGCGCGGGCGTGCGCGATGGCCACCGCGTCCACGTCCACGTAGACCACCCGCGCGTCCGGGTTCACGGCTCTCGCCACCTCGTGCACGTTCCCGGCCGTCGGCACTCCCGAGCCCAGGTCGAGCAGCTGGTCCAGGCCGAGGTCCGCCACCAGGTGGTGCACCACGCGGCCGAGGAACGCCCGGTTGGCCCGGGCCGCGACCGGCAGGTGCGGCATCGCCTCTGCGGTACGCCGGCCCACCTCGCGGTCCGCCGCGAAATTGTGCGAACCGCCGAGCCAGAAGTCATAGATCCGCGCGGGGCTCGGCGTGTCCGGGTCGATCTCGCCCAGGCTGAGGGCCATCTCGGCCTTGTCGACGGGGTCCATCATGCGTTCCAGTCTCGCACTTCCCGGCGTCTTCCCGCAGCACGTGACTCTAGGACGGCGTCCGCCCCGCGGCCGTGGTGCGGGGCGAACACCATCCTTCGTCCGGCGGCGGCGACCTCCACAAGATCGGCCGACCGGAGGTCCTCGGGCGCGAAGGGGCTCTTTCCACCCGTCAGACTCAGTGCTCAACCCTAGGCATCGCGCCTGGCCGCGGCGTCCGCCGAACTGCTGATAACGCACGGTGCTCTACGACCCCGGTCGGTCCCGGCGTACGACGCTGGTATGAGACGGGTCGTCAGATCGTGCCGTATCCCTGGTCGAAGGTCACAGATCGAGGTAGCGGAGCACCGCGAGCACCCGGCGGTGATCGTCTTCGGCGGGGAGCAGGTCGAGCTTGGTGAAGATGCTGTTGATGTGCTTGCTGACGGCCTTCTCGGTGACCCCGAGCCGCGCCGCGACGGCCGCGTTGGTGCGCCCCTCGGCTATCACGGCCAGCACCTCGTGCTCGCGCGCCGTCAGACGCTCAAGGGTGCGTTCGCGGTTGCGGCGGCCGGCCAGCAGTTGGGCGATGACCTCGGGGTCCATCGCCGTGCCGCCGCCGGCCACGTCGCGTACGGCCTCGACGAAGCGGCGCACGTCCGATACCCGGTCCTTGAGCAGGTAGCCGACGCCGCCGCGGCCCTCAGCCAGCAGTTCCCGCGCGTAGAGCCGCTCGACGTGCTGGGAGAGGACCAGGACCGGAAGGCCGGGGATGCGTGAGCGCGCCTCGATCGCGGCGGTCAGCCCTTCGTTGGTGAACGTCGGGGGCAGGCGCACGTCGACGACGGCCACGTCCGGCCGATGCGTCAGCAGTGCACTGAGAAGATCGGGTCCGGTCTCGACGGCTGCCACGACGTCCATGTCGTAGGCCGTCAGGAGTCTGATCAGCCCGTCGCGCAGCAGTGCCTGGTCCTCGGCTAGCACGACGCGCACGGCAGCTCCATGGTCACGGTCGTCGGACCGCCGATGGCGCTGTGTACGGTGAGCGTGCCGTCGAACGCTGCCAGACGCCGGTGGATTCCGTCGAGGCCGCCGCCAGGGCTCACGTACGCTCCGCCCCGGCCGTCGTCGCGTACCCTCGCGACCAGTATCTTGCGCTCGTCCAACCACACGCGCACACCCAGGCGCGTCGCTCCGCTGTGCTTGAGCGCGTTGGCGAACGCCTCGGCGACCGCGAAGTAAAGCGCTGACTCGATCGGTGCCGGGATGGGCGTCGCCAGATCGATCTCCGGATCCACCGGGATCGGCAGGGTGAGTGCCAGGGCTCTGATCGCGCCGTCGAGTCCGCGTTCCGCGAGGACCGGCGGGAGGATTCCGCGAACCAGGCCCCGTAGTTCGGCCAGCACCTGCCCGCTCGACTCCCGCGCCCCCGCGAGCAGCGCCACGGCCGCATCCGGGTCCTGATGCACCAGTTGCTCGGCGAGCCCGATGTCCAGGCCCAGCGCGGCGATCCGCGCCTGCGCGCCATCGTGCAGGTCACGCTCGATACGCCGCAGTTCGGCGGCGGACGAGTCCAGGACCTCGGACCGCGTCTGAGTCAGCACGCCGACTCGCGCCGAGAGAGCACGTCGCGCGGTGGGGGCCAGGAGTAGAGCGCTGAACGATGCATGCACCCTGAGACAGGGTCGCGCGAGGAGCGGGGCGAATACGAGTGCGAACGGAAGCAGCGGGAGGTATTTGAAGCTATCGGTGACGAGATCTATCGGAAGTGAGCCGAGTACGACTCCCGCTGGGATGTTCGCGATGAGCCACGCCACGTCCCGCCACGTCGCCGGATCGCTCCAGAGCCACCACCAGGTCCGCAGCAGGGTGACCAGTGCGCCGTCCGCCGCCGTATCGGGCCGCTGTCGGTAGGGCGAGTCGATCCGTACGCCCGACCACTCCAGCGCGTGTCGCCGCTCCCAATCCGCGAAGCGTCGCACGCCGAGCATCACAGGGGGCGTAAGTAAGACCCCGATGACAATGGTGGAGTACGCCAGAGTCATGACCGCCGCGATGAACAGCGGGAGTCCGACGGCCAGCGAGAGGAGCGCGAGCAGCGCCCCGCGTCCGGTCGCCGCCAGTGGCCCCCGTATGCCGGAAATGGGTCCGAATCGGACGATCCGCATCCTTGCCTTACCCCTTCCGTGACCGCTCCATCGCGTTCCGCGTCCATGGTAGAGGCGGGACGGGCTCGGCACAGGGGTGCTGGGTCCACCCACGGGGTGGGGAGTTCGCGCCAGTGACCTCGGATGCTGAGATCGAAATCCTGGAGAGCGCGCGCCGTCCACGTAGGAGGTGGACGGCGCGTAAGCGCTGACGTATGCGCCGAGCGAACGTATAGTCGCAACCAGAAACCGACAGTGGGATGACGGACTGTGATGAGCGACGGTTGGTTGGCCGAGGCCGGCCCGGATCCCGCGGCGAGCGCTCGCGAGATAGCCCGGGTCAAGGACGCGCTGCTGTCCGGAGACGAACCCCGCGGCAGGGATCCCGGGGTACGGCCGGTGGTCGCGCAGTCCTGGCAGCGCTGCGCCGACCTGGACCCCGACGAGATCCCGCCGGTCACCCTCTGCGGCCGCGACCTCGACGCGTACCGCGCGGCGCATCCGCTCTCGGGCGTGATCGGCCTGCTGCGCGACCTGGTGGGTTCGGTCGCCGAGGACGGCAAGCACCTGATGGCGGTCTCGGACGCCGACGGGCGGCTGCTCTGGGTCGAGGGGCACGCGTGGCCGCGGCGGCTGGCCGAGGGGATGAACTTCGTCGAGGGCGCCGTCTGGGACGAGGCGAACGCCGGCACCAACGCCCCGGGTACCGCGCTTGCTCTCGACCACGCCGTGCAGATCTTCGCCACCGAGCACTTCCGCCCCATGGTGCAGGCCTGGACCTGCGCCGCCGCCCCCATCCACGACCCGGCCACCGGGCGGATCATCGGCATCGTGGACGTGACCGGCGGGGAGATCGTCGCCCACCCGCACAGCCTCGCGCTGGTCAGCGCGGCGGCCCGGGCGGCCGAGGCGCAACTGGCCGCCGCTCCCGGCTGGCGGCGCGAACCCGGCGGCGAGCTGTGGCGGCCCGAGCGCGACGGGTCCCCGCGCGGTCCGCTCGGCGCCGCGACTCAACTGCTCGCGCTCGGCCGGGACCAGGCCGTACTCCTGCAGAACGGCCGGGAGACGCGGTTCAACCGCAGGCACAGCGAGATCCTCGTCATCCTGGCCCAGCACTCCGAGGGCCTGACCGCCGATCAGCTCGCCACGGCCCTGTACGACGACTGCGCCGCCGAGGCTACCGTGCGGGTCGAGGTGGCGCGGCTGCGCCGGGTGCTCGGCGACCTCGTCGGCTCCCGCCCCTACCGGCTGGCCGCGCCGATCAGCGCCGACTTCCTGGACGTGGCCAAGTCCCTGCGCGAGAAGGACCCGGCGTCGGCCCTCGCGGCCTACGGCGGCAGCCTGCTGCCGCGCTCCGAGGCCCCGGCCGTGATCGCCGAACGGCACTGGCTCGACGTACGGCTGCGCACCGCCGTCCTCGAGTCCGGCAACGCCCCGCTGCTCGAGGACTGGCTCGACCGCTGCGGCGCCGAGGACCTCGAGGGCTGGGAACGCCTCGTGGCGCTGCTGCCGCCGAGTGTGCGCCGCGCCGAAGCCATGGCTGAAGTGCGACGACTCCGGAGCGCGGACCATACATCGCCGAATGCAACGTTGAGGTAACGTCCCCCGGACTAGCGTCTGCGGTCGAGGTCGCTCAACGGCGAGCGGACTCGAGGATTCCCGTGGAGGCGCATGATGACGAGGTACGCGGCGCCGGGCCAACCCGACGCGCTGATGACCTATCAGGCCCGATACGACCACTGGATCGGCGGCGAGTACGTCGCCCCCGCCGGAGGGAGGTATTTCGAGAACCCGACGCCGGTCACCGGCCAGACGTTCTGCGAGATCGCCCGCGGCACCGCCGAGGACGTGGAGCGCGCCCTCGACGCCGCGCACGCCGCCGCCCCCGCCTGGGGACGCACGCCGGCCGCCGCGCGCGCCGAGATCCTGAACAAGATCGCCGACCGGATGCAGGCCCACCTGCCGGAACTCGCGCTCGCCGAGTCCTGGGAGAACGGCAAGCCGATCCGCGAGTCGCTGGCCGCGGACATCCCGCTGGCCATCGACCACTTCCGCTACTTCGCCGGGGCGGTCCGGGCGCAGGAGGGCAGCCTCGCCGAGATCGACGAGGACACGGTCGCCTACCACTTCCACGAGCCGCTCGGCGTCGTCGGCCAGATCATCCCGTGGAACTTCCCGATCCTGATGGCCGTCTGGAAGCTCGCCCCGGCCCTGGCCGCGGGCAACACGGTGGTGCTCAAGCCCGCCGAGCAGACGCCCGCGTCCATCCACTTCCTGCTCAGCCTGGTCGCCGACCTGCTGCCGCCCGGCGTGGTCAACGTCGTCAACGGCTTCGGCGTCGAGGCGGGCAAGCCGCTGGCCTCCAGCGCCCGGGTCGCCAAGATCGCGTTCACCGGCGAGACCACCACCGGCCGGCTGATCATGCAGTACGCCAGCGAGAACATCAAGCCGGTCACGCTCGAACTCGGCGGCAAGAGTCCGAACATCTTCTTCGACGACGTTTCGGAACACCGCGACGACTTCTACGACAAGGCGCTCGAGGGCTTCACGATGTTCGCCCTCAACCAGGGCGAGGTGTGCACCTGCCCGAGCCGCGCCCTGATCCAGCGCGGCCACTACGACGACTTCCTGTCCGACGCGATCGCGCGGACCGGACGGATCGTGCAGGGCCACCCGCTGGACACCGACACCATGGTCGGCGCGCAGGCCTCGAACGACCAGCTGGAGAAGATCCTGTCCTACCTGGAGATCGGCCAGGCCGAGGGCGCCAAGGTGCTGATCGGCGGCGAGCGGCTCGACCTCGGCGGCGAGCTGAGCGGCGGCTACTACGTGCAGCCGACGATCTTCGAGGGCTCCAACAGCATGCGGATCTTCCAGGAGGAGATCTTCGGCCCGGTCGTCTCGGTCGCCTCCTTCGACGACTACGACGACGCGATCAAGATGGCCAACGACACGCTCTACGGCCTCGGCGCCGGCGTCTGGACCAGGGACGCGGGCACCGCCTACCGGGCCGGCCGGGCGATCCAGGCCGGACGCGTGTGGACCAACTGCTACCACCTCTACCCGGCGCACGCGGCCTTCGGCGGCTACAAGGGCTCCGGCATCGGGCGGGAGAACCACAAGATGATGCTGGACCACTACCAGCAGACGAAGAACCTGCTGGTCAGCTACAGCCCGAAGGCCATGGGCTTCTTCTAGGCCGACGGTTGCTCCGCTGCCCGGTGAGAACTGCGGCCACCGGCAGCGGTGAGCGGATGGGGAGCGAGGGCCGGCGCCGAGGCAGCGGCGCCGGCTTAGGGCAAGGCTTGCCGAGCGGCGAGCGCGATGGAACGGCGAAGGGAGGCGAGGAGAAGTGGCGAGTGGGACGAGCGTCTCCCGCGTCGCCGTCACCGAGGCGGCCGCGGCGCTGATGCGCACGCTCTACCAGGCCAACGGCCCGTTGATGTTCCACCAGTCCGGAGGCTGCTGCGACGGCAGTTCGCCGATGTGCTACCTCGAAGGGGAGTTCCGCACCGGAGCCTCCGACGTGCTCCTCGAGCGCCTCGAGGTGGACGGCGTGGCCGAGCCGGTCTCCTTCTGGATGGGCGTCCAGCAGTTCGAGCGCTGGCGCCACACACACCTGACCGTGGACGTCGTGCCTGGGCGCGGCAGCGGTTTCTCGCTGGAAGCGCCCGAAGGCGTGCGGTTCATGGTCAGGTCGAGGCTGCTCACTGACGCTGAAGAGGAGGTGCTTGAGCGTAGAGCGCTGAGATGAGTGATGGATCCCTGCAGCCCGCCGTGCCCCTTCCTGCATAGGGGCACGGCGGGTATCCATGTCTCAGGGCACGTATGTGGTTTCAGGGTACGCACGTGGCGAGCAGCTCCGAGCGCTCCGGCGTCACGTTGACCTGCGCGGCCCGCAGTTGCGGATGTTCGAGCGTGAGCAGATCGAAGGGCTCGTATACGCGCAGCTCCCATCGCTCTCCGTGAAGGATCTCCACCTGCCGGATATCACGGAAGAATCCTGTCACTTTTGTTGCGCAATCCCCATCCGCCTCGGCGCAGACCAACCACACCGGGCCGGCGCCGGTACCGGTCCCCGTCTCGCCGATCACGCCGGGACCCGCGCCGCGTGCCAGGACCCTGAGCAGCTCGCCGTGCTCCGGCAGACAGCTGTATGCGAACCCGGATTCGCGCGCCAGCTCGACCGCCGCGCGGACCAGCGGCGGAACCTCGAAGCGCGCGGCGTACGCCTGGTACGCCGCGGTGCCGTCTATCGCCATAGCCCCGGAGTATCGCAGAACACGGCCACAGAACGCGGCGAAGCCCCGCACGTCGGGAGGGGGGACGCGCGGGGCTCGACCAGGGGGTTCGGTTCGGCTTAGTAGCCGGACCAGCAGGAGCCGCCGCAGCGGTCGGCCACGACCACGTCGAGGCCGCCGTAGGTGTCCTGCGCGTAGATCGCGGCGGCGATGATGTTGTCGACCGCGTTCCAGATGTCGCCGTACCCGGAGAGCGCGTACGCGTCGAAGGTGGTCTGCGTGGTCTGCATCAGCCCCTCCGACGGGTTGCCGTCGGCCGCGTTGGAGTCCGAGTCGTTCTCCGCGTCCGGGTTGCCGCTCGACTCGTTCATCGCGGTCTCGTACACCGCGTTGTACGACACCGAGTAGCCGTGCTCGCTCAGGATCGATATCGCCTCGTCGATCCAGCCGGCCAGGTTGTCGGCGTAGCTCGAGGACGAGGTGGACGAGCTCGACGCCGAGGACGAGTCGGACGAGGTGCTGCTGGAGGACGAGGTGGAGCTGGAGCTGGAGGCGGTCTCGGCCGTCGTCGAGCTGCTGGAGGACGAGGTCGAGGAACCGCTGGAGCTCGACGCGGTGCTCGCGACCGCCGACTTCGACCCGGACGGCAGCTCGATGGTCCAGCCGATGTCGATCAGGTCGGCGTCGGTGAGCTTGGCGCCGTCCGGCTCGGAGCGGTCCTTGTTGAGCTTGAACAGCTTGCTGTAGTCCTCGCCGTTGCCGAGGGCGCGCTCGGCGATCCCGGAGAGGGTGTCGCCGGAGACGACGGTGTAGCTGGTGCCGGCGGACGAACTCGACGAGTCGGACTTCGTCGAGGTGCCGGCGGTCGTGGCCGAGGCGGGCTTGGCGGTCGGCTTCGTCGCCGGCTTCGTGTTCTTCGGCTTGCCGGCCGGGTGCTGCCCGGCCTTCGGCGCCTGCGCGGGCTTGACGGTGCTCGTCGTGCTGCTGCTCGCGGCCTGCGCCATGACCGGCACGGCGGCGGCGCTGAAGGTGGCTGCGCACAGGGTGACGGCTCGGGCGCGTTTGCGGACCGTGGTCAACCGCGGCTTGCGGTGCGATGACATAGAGAGCTGGCTCTTTCCTCTTTTGGCCGCCTACCGGGTTAGCTGACGGGTTCGGGCGCAAGAGGTCGCCCTACCGCGCGCTCGGCGCGGATTCACCCCGGGGAAGATTGGGTCCCCGGCTCCACCTGGGCCGCTTCCGGCCCCGGCGAACTCGACGGTGTTGCTGCCGCCGCGAAAATACGTGGCTGAACACCAGCAACTGAATGAGCAGACTAGGCGAGAACGGTCCGCTGGTTCGACCCACAAACATAACAGATTGATAACGGTGCGGTGCGTGACTCAACCGTTTCGGGATTCGCTGGGAACGGACTTCGATATTCATGAATAATTCGGGCAAAATCCCTGAATTGATGCCGCGTCAGATCGGGCATTCCGGTCACTTCATCGTTGCCCGGCCTAGGCGTATCGTCGTGAGGAGACGGCGGACCGATGGTGCATCGACGGCGAGAAGGCGGTTTCCGTGAGCGAATCCGATACCCGGAGTGACGACGATGCGGGTCGCGGCGGCGGTGGGCCCGGCGGTTGGCGGGTCCGGCGGGTGCCGGTCGGCGGGCTGGTCTTCGATCTGGCCGAGCAGGGCGCGCCGGACGGGCGGCCGGTCGTGCTGCTGCACGGCTTTCCGCAGACCCACCGCGCGTACGACGGCCTGGCCGCCCGGTTGGTCGCCGCGTCCGCCCCGCTCCGGCTGCTCGCTCCCGACCAGCGCGGATATTCGCCGGGCGCGCGCCCGAAGGATCCATCGGCGTACGCGCTGCCGGAACTGGCCGGCGACGTGCTCGGCCTGATGGACGCGGCCGGGGTCGAGCACGCGGACATCGTCGGCCACGACTGGGGCTCGCTCGTCGGCTGGTATCTCGCGGGCCGCCACCCCGACCGGGTGCGCACCCTGACCGCCGTCTCCGTTCCGCATCCGGCGGCCCTGGCGGCGGCGCTCGGCCAAAGTACGCAGCAGAGAAAAATGTCGGAATATGTGAATCTTTTCCGAGATCCGGAAAAAGCGGCCCGCGTTCTTCTGGAAGAGGACGCCCGGAGATTGCGAAAGCTTTACCAGCCGTTGCCGGAATCCGCCTTCGCCCCGCACCTGGCCGTGCTCGGCGAGCCCGCGGCGCTGACGGCCGCGCTCAACTGGTACCGGGCGACGAGGCTCGGCGAGGGCTCGTCGGTGCCGCCGGTCGAGGTGCCGGTGGTCTACGTCTGGTCGACCGCCGACGCCGCGATCTCGCGGGCCGCCGCCGAGGGCTGCGTCGAGCACGTCGCCGGGCCGTACCGCTTCGTGCAGCTCGAGGGCGTCAGCCACTGGATCCCGGACGAGGCCCCGGACGCACTCGCCGCGGCCCTGCCCTTCCCGATCTCCGCCGGCCCGGCCGCTGCGACCGCCCCCGCCGAACCCCGGAGAAGGGCCTCGTGACAGTGCCCCACGCCGCCCCGCGGTCCCAGTCGCCGATCGGCCCGCTCGAGGTCAAAGTCGCGCAGGAACGCATCGCCGGCCGCATCCGACCCGTCGTCCTCGCCCCCGCCGACTCGGACCTCTATCCCGGCCGGCGCGTCACCTTCGCCCTCGAGTACATGCAGCACACCGGCAGCTTCAAGGCGCGCGGAGCGGCGAACCTCGCGGCCGCGCACGTGCGGGAAGGCACGATGCCGGCGGCGGGCGTCACCATCGCCTCGGGCGGCAACGCGGGACTGGCCTGCGCCTGGGCGGCCCGGGCGACCGGCACCCGCGCGACGGTGTTCCTGCCGGCGACCGCGCCCGCGTTCAAAGTGGCCAAGCTGCGCGGCTACGGGGCCGAGGTGCGGCTCGTCGGCACGGAGTACGCGGACGCCCTCGCCGCCTCGATCGAGTACGCGCGCGAGTCCGACGCGCTGCTGTCCCACGCATACGACAACCCCTTGATCGCAGCGGGCGCGGGCACGCTGGCGGCCGAGATCCTGACCCAGGTCCCGGACATGGACACGATCATGGTCGCGGTCGGCGGCGGAGGCTTGTTCGCGGGCACGGCCGCAGCGGTCGCCGACACCTCGGTCCGCGTCGTGGCCGTCGAGCCGGAGCGCTGCCGCGCCTTCAACGCGGCCCTCGAGGCGGGCGCTCCGGTGGACGTCACCGTTGACTCCATCGCGGCCGACTCGCTCGGCGCTCGCCGCGTGTCCCAGGCCGCGCTGGAGCTGGCGCAGAGTTCGAATGTCCGAAGCCTGCTGGTCACGGACGACGCGATTGTCGAGGCCCGGCGCGCGCTGTGGGACTGCCGCAGAGTCGTCGTCGAGAACGGGGGCGCCACCGCGTTCGCCGCGCTCGCGTCGGGTGTGTACGTACCCGAAGAGGATGAGCACGTGGTCGTCGTCCTCTGCGGCGCGAATACGGACCCTGCGGACCTCGCGGCGGCCGATCGTTGAACCTCGTCGACCGCTGGACCTCGCTGATCCCGTCGGCGGATGCCGCTGCGAGCGCGGCCGTCGCGGCGGCGGGCCTAGACCTCATCGCGCGCTATGAGGAACCGCACCGCCGCTACCACACTGTCAGGCACTTGACGGAAGTGCTGGACGTCGTCGACGAGCTCGCGAGTGAGGCGGACGACCTCGACGCGGTCCGTCTCGCCGCCTGGTTCCACGACGCCGTATACGAGTCGGGCGCCGGGCACGCGGTCGACGACGTGTCCAACGAGGAAGCCAGTGCCCTGCTGGCAGAACTCATACTCGCGGACCTCGGCCTTCCGGCTCCCCGGGTCGCGGAGGTCGCCCGGCTCGTTCGACTCACCGAGAAACACACCGCCGACTCCGGCGATCGCAACGCGTCAGTACTCTTCGACGCCGACCTGGCGATCCTCGCGGCCGAACCGGCACGGTACGAGCAGTACACGCAGGCCGTCCGCGAGGAGTACCGGGAGATCCCCGAAGAACTGTTCCGGCCCGGACGTGCCCAGATCCTCGGCGCGCTGCTGCAAGCCCCCGCGCTCTACCGCACACCCGCCGCGTACGCCCGCTTCGAATCCCGCGCCCGCGCCAACGTCACCGCCGAGATCGCCCGACTCGCCTCGCCACCGCCGAAATAAGCCGTTGACGCACCGGGCCACGCGGAGGTTGGCTCGGAGGCGTGCACATCGTCGACATGACCCCTGAGTACGCGGCCGAGATGACCACCTGGCGGTATCCGGCGCCGTGCCAGCGCTACGACTTCGTCGGCGCCGACCCGGACTACTTCACCGACCCGGCCAACGGCTTCCACGCGCTCGTCGACGACGCGGGCACGCTCCTCGGCTTCCGCTCCTTCGGCCCCGACGGCCAGGTCCCCGGCGGTGGTTACGACCCCTCCGCCCTCGACACCGGCGGCGGCCTGCGCCCCGACCTGACCGGCCTCGGCGGCGGACTCGGCAGGCAGGCGATCGCGGCAGGCCTCGCTTACGGCCGCGAGCGCTTCCACCCCGCCGCCTTCCGCGTGACGGTCGCCACCTTCAACACCCGCGCCCGCCACGTCGTCGAATCCCTCGGCTTCGAACGCACCGCCACGTTCAACGCCACCACCGACGGCACCGAGTACGACATCCTCGTCATGCGGCTTTAGCAGGCTTCCGGGTAGTTCGACCTGCTGTGCGAGACTCGTGCGCATGACCAACGACCGTCGTGCTGCCGCCGTCGCGTCGCTGCGCGGCTTGGCCGTGGGCGACGCGATCGGATCCTGCTTCTTCGTACCTTCGAACCTTGGCGCGCTCACCGCGCGGAAGCTGCCGCCGGACCCCTGGTACTGGACCGATGACACCGAGATGGCGTGCTCGATCTTCGCCGTGTTGGACCGGTACGAGCGGATCGATCAGGACGCGCTAGCCGCTTCGTTCGCGACGCATCACGACTTTGACCGTGGGTACGGCCCGGGCGTCAACAGGATGCTGCGGCTGATCAGGCAGGAGGGGGCGGACTGGCGGACGCTGGTCGCTGAGGCTTGGGGCGGGCGCGGATCCTGGGGCAATGGGGCCGCGATGCGGGTCGCGCCGCTCGGTGCGTACTACGGCGCGGGGGCGGAGGCCGGCACCTTGGATGTTGCGCGCGTGGTCGCGGAGGCGACGGCATCCGCCGAGGTCACGCACACGCATCCCGAAGGTGTCGCCGGAGCGGTGGCGGTGGGCGTGGCCGCAGCGCTCGTCGCGGCACGGGGCGAACTCGAGGGCGCGGAACTGCTGAGGGAGGTCGCCGAGTGGACGCCCGCCGGACTGGTCCGGGACGGGATCGAGAACGCCATCAGACTGCTGACGCTCGATGACCCGCGCAGCGCGTCCGCGACGCTGGGCAACGGGCGCGAGGTCTCGGCGCAGGACACCGTGCCCTTCTGCCTCTGGGTCGTGGCCAAGCACTCGCGCGACTTTGCCGGCGCCTTCTGGGCCACGGCCGGCGTCGGCGGGGACATCGACACGAACTGCGCGATCGTCGGCGGAATCGTGGCCGCGCGGACCGGGGTCGATGCGATTCCGGGGGAGTGGCTGGCGCGGTGCGAGCGGCTGCCGGACTGGGCGGGAGCGGACGAAGGGAACTGATCAGGCATGGCTGTCGACCGCAGGGACCGGTTCCCTTCGCCGCCGGGCCACGAGGAGGCTGGCCACGGCCGTGATCGCGAGGACTCCGGCGATCACCGCGAGGGACAGCGTCGTCGAGATGTGCGGGGCGTGCACGCCGATCGAGGGCAGCGCCTCCAGGAACAGCTTCACTCCGATGAACGCCAGGATCGCCGCCAGCCCGTACGACAAATAGATCAGACGGTTGAGTAGGCCGCCGATCAGGAAGTACAGCTGCCGCAAGCCCATCAGCGCGAAGGCGTTGGCGGTGAAGACGATGTACGGGTCCTTCGTCAGGCCGAAGATCGCCGGGATCGAGTCCAGGGCGAACAGCAGGTCGGTCGTGCCGATCGCGACGATGACCACGAGCAGCGGCGTCACCAGGCGTCGGCCGCCCTGGCGCACGGTCAGCCGGGTGCCGCGGTAGCCCTCGGTGCTCGGCAGGGTGCGGCGGACGCGGCGCAGCAGCGCGTTCTCGTGGTACTCCTCCCCGGCCACGCCGTCGCCGCTGACCAGCTTCCACGCCGTCCACACCAGCACCGCGCCGAATAGGAAGAAGATCCAGGTGAAGGAGGCGACGGCGGCGGCGCCGAGGGCGATGAACGCGGTGCGCATCACCAGCGCCAGCAGCACGCCGACCAGCAGCACCCGCTGCCGCAGTTCGACCGGCACCGCGAACCGCGTCATGATCAGCACGAAGACGAAGAGGTTGTCGACCGACAGCGATTTCTCGGTGACGTAGCCGGCGAGGAACGCGCTGGCCTCGTGCGATCCGCCGAACCACCAGAGCCCGGCGCAGAAGACGCCCGCGGCCACGACCCAGAACACGCCCCACAGGCCCGCTTCGCGCAGGCTCACTTCATGCGGCTTGCGGCCGACGAAGAAGTCGACGGCGATCAGGACCAGCAGGCCCGCGACGGTCGCGGCCCAGATCCACAGGGGGATGTGCATGGAATACCTCCGGCGTATGAGTCATAGCCGGAGGTCTCTTCCACCCGCGCGGAACGCGGGCCGATCTGCCGGGATCGGCCGTGGGGCCGATCCGTGATGACGGCCGGATCGTCGGGGGAATACTCCCCTCCACTCACCATTCTCGCAGTGGAGCGGCGGCCTGTCGAACAGGCCAGGTCAGGAGGACGGAGGTGTGTCCTGAGGCTGATCTTCGGGGGGCTGTCCGGATTCCGGGGCCGTGGCGTCCTTCGGCGGGCGCCCGCGCCTCGGCAGGCCGCCGACGTCGCGCGGCAGCCGCCCGGCCTGGCCCAGGCCCTGCCGCAGCAGGAACTCGATCTGGGCGGTGGTGCTGCGCAGCTCGTCGGCGGCCCATCGGCTCAGCGCGTCGTGGACCGCCGGGTCGAGCCGCAGCAGGATGCTCTTACGCTCAGGCATGGCAGCTCACTGATAGAGTGTCCCGGCATTGATGATCGGCGCCACCGGTTGGTCGCTGCACAGCACGACCAGCAGGTTGCTGACCATCGAGGCCTTGCGCTCCTCGTCCAGCTCCACCAGGTTCTCCTCCGCGATCTGCCGCAGCGCGCTGCGGACCATGCCCACCGCGCCCTCCACGAGACGCTCGCGCGCGGCCACGACGGCGTCGGCCTGCTGGCGGCGCAGCATCGCCTGCGCGATCTCCGTAGCGTACGACAGCCGCGTGATGCGCGACTCGATGATCGACACGCCGGCGACCGCGACCCGCTGCGCGAGCTCGGCGGACAGCTGCGAGGTGATCACCTCGGCCTTGTCCCGCAACGAGATCCGGTCGAGGCCGCGCGCGTCGTACGGGTAGAGCCCGGCGATGTGCCGCACGGCGGTCTCGGCCTGGATGGTGACGAAGTCCTGCGCGTCCTCGACGGAGTAGACGGACTTGGCCGTGTCCAGCACCTGCCAGACCACGACCGCGGCCATCTCGATCGGGTTGCCGTCCGCGTCGTTGACCTTGAGGGTCGCCGTCTCGTGGTTGCGGATCCGGGTGGACACGCCCCGCCGCACGGTGAACGGGTTCACCCAGCGCAGGCCGGTCTCCCGGATCGTGCCGCGGTAGCCGCCGAACAGCGCGACCACCCGGGCCTCGCCCGGGGCGACGGGCGAGAGGCCCTTGAGCGTGATCGCGGCCAGCACGATCAGGCCGAGCCCGGTCGAGATCGCGGCCGGGTTCTGCAGGGTGACCAGCGCGATGCCGCCGCCGATCACCGCGATGCCCAGGATCAGGATGGGGATCCCGGCGAGGCTGTGCTGCTCGCGCTCGGCGACCGGCGCCGCCGCCGGGCGCACCGGGACCATGCCCGCCGCCCCTGCCCCCGTTGTCGGTGTGCTCATGAGTTCCGCCCTCGATTCGAGAACCCCCGAAGCGTCCTTCGCGCTCCCGGGCGGGTCCTTAAGGGCTAGCATAGTGATATCAGTTTTTAAAGCAAGGGGGAGCGCGAGCGGAGTCTGCGCAACATCCGGGCGTCCGCGAAACCCACCGTGTGAGCCGCGGCTTCGACCGTCGCGCCGTGGCCGATCAGATGCTCGGCGCGCTCCAGCCGGAGCATCTGCTGGTAGCGCAGCGGGGTCAGGCCGGTGCTCTCCACGAACTGCCGGGTCAACGTGCGTTCGCTGACGCCGACGACCGTGGCCAGATCGCCGAGCCGCAGCGGCTCGGCGTAATGCGCGTCGATGCGGTCCTGCGCGCGGTGCACGGCGTCGCGCAGGTGCCAGCGGTGCCTGAGCATCGCGCTGTTCTGCGACTCATCGCCGGTGCGTCGCGCGTAGACGACCATGTCGCGGGCCACCCTCGCGGCCGCGGCCGGTCCATGTCCCATGGCGACGAGGTGCAGCGCGAGGTCGATCCCGCTCGCGATTCCGGCCGAGGTGACGACGCGGTCGTCGAGCACGAACAGGACGTCGCGTTCGACCCGCGCGCGCGGATAGCGGCGGGCGAGCTCGTCCTGCAGTTCGTGGTGCGTCGTGCAGCGGCGGCCGTCGAGCAGGCACGCCTGGCCGAGGATGTCCGCACCCGAACACACGCTCGCGACTGAGCCGCCGGCGGCGTGGTGCGCGACGAGCCGGTCCAGCGTCGAACCCTGCGGCTTGGGTCCCACTGCGAGCGTCGGGCTGCCGCCACCGGGCACGAGAACCAGGTCCTCGGACGTGAGCTCGGGCCACGTCGTGTCACCGCGCAGGCGAACACCCTGCGCGGTGGTGATCTCTTCCTGCTCGGATACATACGACAACTCATACGGATAGCCGAAACCGGCGGCCGTGGAGAACACCTGGGCCGGACCGGCGAGGTCCAGCAGGTGCAGCCGAGGCAGGAGCAGGAAGATGACCTTCACGATCCGGTCAGCGTACTCCGGCCTCCGCTTGCGCGCCGGACACGACCTCGTCCACGGTGGCGATCCGGGCGAACCGGCCGGCGAGCGCGTACTCGACCCGTTCCAGGACGGCCTCGGCGGGCAACGTGCGCGGGTCGGCCAGGAGCTGTTCCGCCGTCAGCGTGTCGGGGTCTTCGAGGGATTCCAGCAGCGCACGGTGCGGGATCGGGTTGGTGGCCGTCGCCTCGGTGACGAAGGTGACCTCGTACCCGAGGTCGGAGGCGAGTCGTGCGGTCGTCTCGCAGCACTGCTCGGTGCGGATCCCGCAAATGGTGACCGAGCGGATGCCGTTCTCGGTGAGGATCTGGCCGAGATTCGTCGTGGTGAAGGCGTTGTGCGAGGTCTTGCGAACCTCCGGCTCGCCGGGCAGCACGGCCGCCAGCCCGTCCTGGTAACGCACGAACCCCGAGGCGGGGTCGAAGTGCCCGCCGCTGCCGGGCTCGGAGTGCAGCACCCACACGACCAAGTCGCCCGCTTCGCGCGCGTGCCGCACTAGCCGGTTCACGTCGTGCACGATGTCGGGGTTGGAGATTGTGCTCCACAGCGGCGAGCGCTGGAAGGACTCCTGGACGTCGATGACGATCAATGCTTTGGTGGACATGAGTCGATTCTCGACGTCGACAGGCACGCGCCGGTAGATCGAATCCGGTCCGGCACCGGAACGATCCGGTCACCACTTACGGATGCGGCTACGGCAGCGCGACCGATTCGGCCAGGCTGCGCACGACGCCCTGCACGTTCTCCCAGCTCATCGTCGTATTCGCGTCCTCTATGTGGTCCCCGCGCAGTGCGGCGGCGGAGAGGCTGACGTCGTTGAGATCCCAGCGCAGCTTGTAGAGCTCGATCAACGCAGGTCGCGGCCGGTATCCGGTGGCCTCGGCGTAATTGTTGAAGGCGGAGCCGTCGCCGGGGTCGAGATTCCACAGGTCGCGCTCGGGCGGCGCGAGCGCGGCCGTGTCCCAGTCGATGAGCTTCCAGCCGTCGCCGGTGAGCATCGTGTTCCCGGCGTGCGGCTCGCCATGGGTCAGGACGCGGGGCGCGGAGGGCGTGGCTTCGGCAACGAGTTTGTCGTACTTCTGCAGCACCGCGCTCAGCGCCGGGGCGTTTCTGGTGATGAGCTCGGCGAGCGCGAGGGAGTACGGGCCGCGGTCGGGGACGTCGGCGCCCTCGGCCAGCGCCCGTTCGAGCTCGTCGCGCCGCTGGACTCGGTAGTCCTCCTGCGGAGCGCCCAGCGTTCGCCCGAGCGGCGCATTATGAAGATCAATCAGCATCGAGACGACCGCGCCCAGCTGATCGTCGTGCCGCAACGGACCCCAGCTGAAGCTCTCGCCCTCCAGCAGCGGATATACCGACGTACAGAAGCCCTCACCGACCGACAGCAGCACCGCGCCGTCGAGCGAGGGGATCGGCGCGACGATGAACTCGTACCGCGTACTCGAGTTCTTCAATGCCCGCGCGGCGCCGACGCTCGCCGCCAACCGCGCCTGGACCTGCGCGTTCGTCTCGCTCCCCACGTTACGCCGCTGCGCGAGCTCGTCGACCGTCACGAACCAGCGTCCCCCGCCCGCCTCGACGACCTCCCAGTGGTGGCTGCCGAAGCCGAGGGCCCGGTACTCGAGCCCCGCCACCTCGATACCCCAGCCGCGTGCGAGCGCCGCGGCCAGCGCTTCCTCTGTCAGGCCCTTGGGCGGAGCGAGCATGCCAGCACCATAACGCGGCGTTCGGAAGATCGCCGGAATTTCACGCCCGGGCGCTCGGCTCACGCCGCTGCGCTAGCCTGCGCGGTGTGGCAGACGAGGTGTATGCGGGGAAGGCGTCCGTGGACGGCCCGCCGAACGCGGGTTGGCTGCTCGGGCACTTCCTCCCGCCCGAGGACCCGCGGCACAGCGACGAGGTCGAGATCAAGTGGGCCGTGCATCCGGCGGGGGAGGAGCGCGCCGAATGGGTGCGCGGCGAGTCGCGCAAGGCGGTCGCCGTGCTGGTCTCGGGGCGTTTCCGATTGCGTTTTCCGGACCGCGACGTGCTGCTCGCCGAACCCGGAGACTACGTCGTCTGGGGCAAGGGCGTGGACCACTCGTGGGTGGCCGAGAGCGAGAGCGTCGTGCTGATCGTTCGCTGGCCGTCGGTTCCCGGATACAAAGTCCGTGGGGACAACGGTCCGGTGTAGTAGGCGGCAGGTCAGAGAGGCCTTACCCGCGCCTTATATGCGCAGAGTGCAGCTATGGTGACTGGCAAGCACCGACGGCAAGACCACCACGCTCTCCTCGAAGGCCCACCACCCACACCGATCCGGCGCCCGCGGCGGCGCGGAGAGGACGCAGCACATGCGCTTGAGCAACAGAGTCGCCGTGATCACCGGCGCCAAGGGCGGGATAGGCCTGGCCACGGCCGGGCGCTTCGCCGCGGAGGGCGCGGGAGTGGTGCTCGCCGACCTGCTCGACGCCTCGACCGAGGCGCGGATGCTCGTCGAGAGCGGCTCCGCGGCCCGCTTCATCCAGGTCGACGTGGGCGACGAGGCGGCGGTCGCGGCGCTGTTCGCCGAGGTCGAGGCCGAGTTCGGGCGGGTGGACGTGCTGGTGAACAACGCCGGCTTCGAGTGCGCGAGCTCGGTGCTCGAGGGCCGCGGCGACCGGTGGGACGAGCTGATGAGCGTCAACCTGCGCGGCGCCTTCCTCTGCGCGAAGGCCGCGATCCCGTCGATGGAGCGCAGCGGCGGCGGCTCGATCGTGAACATGTCCTCGGAACTCGCGCTCGTCGGCTCCCCGGGCCCGGCCGCGTACAGCACGTCGAAGGCCGCGCTCGTGCAGCTCACCCGGGTGCTCGCGGCGGACCACGCCAAGGCGAACATAAGGGTCAACGCGCTGTGCCCCGGCCCGATCTCGACGCAGCTGCTGCACGAGGTGATCGGCGCGTCTTCGGACCCCGAGGGGATGCGCAAGAATTTCGAGGAGCGCACGCTGCTCGGCCGGCTCGGCAGGCCGGAGGAGGTGGCGTCGGCGTGCGCGTACCTGGCCTCCGACGACTCGTCTTATATGACCGGAGCCACGCTCGTGCTGGACGGCGGCTGGACCGCGCACTGAGGCCGGCCCGAGACAGCGTGTCAGCTTGACGATATGCGGGTACGTATTGCATGGTCGGGTGCGGACGCGCGTCGAGCACAGGAGGCGGCGATGGCCGTCGGGCCTATTGAATTCCCCGTCGAAGTCGTCAGAGTCTTCGTCGTCGATGACCAGGAACTGCTGCGCCTCGGCATCTCCACGCTGCTCGCGGTCGAGCGCGGCATCGAGGTCGTCGGCGAGGCGGGCCGGGCGGTGGACGCGCTCGCCCGGATCCAGGCCACGCGGCCCGACGTGGTGCTCCTCGACCTCCACCTCCCCGACGGCGACGGCGTGACCCTCTGCCGCCACATCCGCACCGAGCCGCAGCCCGCCGCGTGCCTGATGCTCGCCGTGTCGCTGGACGACGACGCGCTGATCGACGCCATGCAGGCGGGAGCGGCGGGCTGCATGCTGAAGTCGGTCCACGGCCCGGATCTCGTGCACGCCGTGCGCACGCTCGCGGCCGGCGGCTCGCTCGCCGGACTCGACGGCGCGGTGTTGCGCGAACACGAGCGGCAGGAGATCGCCAAGGCGGACCCGCTCAAGGATCTCGGCGGGACGGACCGCGAGATCGTCGCGCTGATCGGCCAAGGGCTGACGAATCGGCAGATCGGCGACCGCCTCGGCCTGTCCGAGCGGACGATCAAGAACCATGTGTCGCACGTGCTGACCGTGCTCGAGATGGAACGGCGCACGCAGGTGGCGGTGCTCGCCGCGTCGTTGACGAGTAAGCCGTTCGCGTGACGTCGCGGGATCTCGTTCCATCGTTCGGCGCACTGTCTGATGATCCGTCAGCCGTGCGGGGAAGCACTCCGGGGTCCGAGTGATCCCCATCCGGGAGTGAGCCGATGGCGCCGCAAGAGACCGAGACCGCAGCACACGTGGCACCGCGCGGGAACCGCGTGCTGGTCTTGGCGGCGGTGGTGCTCGTCTCGGCAGGCGTCGCCGAACTCTGCCAGGCGAACGCGGTGACCGGCGGCCCGCCGCGTCCGCCGTCGAACGTGCTCGGCAAGCTGCCGACGTTCGCGACCGGCGTCGGCAAGGGAAAGAGCAAAGGCGGCGGCACGACGCTCAATCCGCTCGCCCCGATGCCCTACTCGATGCCGACGCAGATCTCGATCCCGGCCGTGAACCTACAGGCCGACCTGATCACCGTGGACGTCAACGATGACGGCACGATCGGCACCCCGCCGCTCGCGAACGCCAAGGTCGCCGGCTGGTACGACCGCGGTCCGGCGCCGGGCCAGGACGGCGCGGCCGTGATGGACGCCCACGTGGACTCGTCGCTGATGTCCGACTACCGCGGCGCGTTCTACTACCTCGGCCTCACCAAGCCCGGCATGCAGGTGGACGTCGTCCGAGCGGACCACTCGACGGCCGTCTTCACCATCGACGAGGTCGAAGTCGCGCTCAAGTCCGACTTCCCGACGGACCAGGTCTACGCGCCGACGTCGTACCCCGCGCTGCGCCTGATCACCTGCGGCGGCGACTTCGACAAGAAGACGCACGAGTACCTCGGCAACACGATCGTCTACGCGCACCTGACAAGTGAGCTCGCGGGACGCAAGGTGCTGGGGGAGTAGTCGAGTCGGCGGGGTGGCGGCTCAGCGCGTCGACTCAGCGCGTCGACGCGGCGAGCGGGAAGCTCACGCCGGTCATCTCCTCGGATACCGTCCACAGCCGCGCGGCGGTCTCGGTGTTCTTGGCCGCGTCCGAGCGGTCAACCACCTTGGGCGCGCCGCGGGATTCGGCGAGGTGACTCGGGCCGACGAAGGTGTCGCCCGCCAGGTCCTGCGTCGCCGCGTAGAGCGTGGGCAGCGCGCCAGCCTCGGCACTCTGCGCGATGACCACGTTGCCGAACTTCATCATCAAGTTGGCCACGGGACTCGCGGCGTGTGACTGGAGCGAGGTGGCCGCGTAGCCGGGATGCGCGGCGTACGCCCGGATCGGCGACCCGGCGGCCGTCAGCCGACGCTGCAACTCGCTCGTGAACAGCAGGTTCGAAAGCTTCGACTGCGCGTACGCGCGGGTCGGCGAGTAGTTGCCGGTCAGGTTCGGGTTGTCCAGGTACATCCGCCCACGGTCCCAGCGGTGCGCGCCTGAAGACAGCGTCACCACCCGGTCGGTGATGCGCGGCAGCAGCAGGTTCGTCAGCGCGAAGTGGCCGAGGTGGTTGGTGCCGAACTGGCGCTCGAAGCCGTCGGCGGTCTGTCCCTCTGCGACCATCATGATCCCTGCGTTGTTGATCAAGATGTTTACATCCTGGTCCCAGCCCTCGGCGAACGCGCGCACGCTCGAGAGGTCGGCCAGATCGAGCCGGCGCACCTCGCTACTGCCGGGCACGCTCGCGGCGGCCGCGCGTCCGCGGTCGAGATCGCGCACGGCGAGCACCACATGGGCGCCGACGCCGCCGAGCGCGCGGGCGGCGGCCAGGCCGATGCCGCTGTTGGCGCCGGTGACGATCACGGTGCGGCCGGACAGATCGGGCAGATCGCGTGCAGTCCATCGGGTCATGGCCCCGAATGTAGACGGTGCCTACAAAGTTGTCAACGACAACACCGCCGCCGCTTCTCCCGTATCCTGCTGACCATGCACAGCCGCGCCTATCACCACGGGGACCTGCGCGCCGCGCTGCTCGATCAGGCCGAGCGCACCCTGCGTGACAAGGGGTCGGCGGCGCTGTCGCTGCGCGAACTCGCTCGCGAACTCGGCGTCAGCCACGCCGCGCCGAGCCGGCACTTCAAGGACCGCCGGACGCTCCTCGACGCCCTGGCCATGGCCGGCTTCGACCGGATGACCGCACAGCTCGCCGAGGCCGACCTAGGCCCCGGCGCCGCCTTCCGCGAGCGCCTGACCGCGCTGGCCCGCGCCAGCGTCGAGTTCGCCCTCAGCGAGCCGGAGATGATGACGTTGATGCTGTCCAGCAAGCAGGACTCTGACGTGCTCGACGAGGTGCACAAGGCCTGGATGCGGGTCGCCGCGCCGGTATTCGCGACGATCGCCGACGGTCAGCGCACCGGCGATGTGTACGAGGGCGACGTCGAGCGGATCGCCCTCTCCGCGTTCGTCACCGTGCACGGCGTGGGCAGCCTCGCCGCCGTAGGCGTAGTGCAGGAGAACGAGATCGCGCAGACCCTCGACGACGCGCTGAACCACCTCATCAAGGGTCTGCGACCTTGAATGCGAAGGCCTGTATGTGGTTCTGGACCAGGTGGGCTGTCGTTGGTGGTCGGCCCTCCTAGGTCTCCCCGGCACTACGCTGCGCTCCGTGCCGGGTCCTCGTACGGGCCAGCCCTACGTTCCTCGGGCGCTTTTCGTCCTCCCGCCGTTCGTCCTCTACGCGTACGCCGGTCTCTGCCTGGCGCCGCGTCGGCTCCCTGCGCTCGACTCCCATTGATGGCACATCAGATCCGTATTCTGTGGTCGTGGGTCCGGTTGACGGTTGGTGGTTGGCCTTCCTACGTTCCGGTGTTCCGCTGCGCTCCACACCGGACCTCGTACGGCCACGCTGGCGCTGGTCGTGGCGTTGTGTGGTGGGACGGCCCACGTCGCTGCGCTCCTCGGGCACCTGAAGTCGGTCCTCCCTCCGGTCGTCCTCCACGCGCACGTCCGGTCGTGTGTGAGGCCGCGTCGGCTCCCTGCGTCGAGTGGTTGATGGAAAGTCAAAGTCAACTGCGCCTCCGGCGGACCGGCTCAGAGAACGCCGGGGGTGTCGGTCCGGCCGGGGTTGGCGCGGGCTGGGGTTTTACCCCGTGGTGGCTGTCGCCGGTTGGGTCGTTCTCCTCGCCTGGCACCGGAGGCGACCAGGAACCTGTCGGGGGTGCAACAGGCGGCAGTGTTCGTGGATGCTGAATTTAACATTCGCCGGTTGCACCCCCGGCAGAACCCTGGTAGGGCTGCGCCTGCCAGGCGAGGAGAGCGACCCGACCTCAGCCGGAG
>Ga0073928_10001030_pt1 | contig 56659 bp, 59 predicted proteins | sample PaiPotPPA55metaG_FD_76969 | JGI IMG/M metagenome (GOLD analysis project Ga0073928, IMG submission 76969) | Iron sulfur acid spring bacterial and archeal communities from Banff, Canada, to study Microbial Dark Matter (Phase II) - Paint Pots PPA... ... | reverse complement strand
GTGGTGCCCCTGGCCGGAATCGAACCAGCACTCCTTGCGGAACTCGATTTTGAGTCGAGCGCGTCTACCAATTCCGCCACAGGGGCCTTCGGGCGCCCGCCAAACGGCCGGCGTCGCGAAGCCGGCGGAATATAGCGGGCGGCGACTGCCGGTCAACCCGCGAACCGCCGGTTTGAACCTGAGCGTCGGCATGTTGGCTCGAACCCCGCTCGGGGGTCGCGACAGCGGCAGGTAGCCGGCGCGGTTTTTACCGCGTCATCGGGGGCAAAACACTCCGCTGTGAACCGGCATGCCTCGACAGCGCCGCCCGCGCGGGATAGGAGGCTTGCAGACAGGGAGACCAACGTGACGTTTGATGCCACCGCAAACACTTCGCTGGCGCGCAACGACGCTCATCCGGCGCTGATCGCGGCGCTGGCGATCACCGCCATCGCGGCGGCGACGCTGGCGGGAGCGTGGTTCTTCCAGCTGGTGCTGGATATCCGCCCCTGTCCGCTCTGCCTTGAGCAGCGCTATGCCTATTATCTGGTGATCCCGCTCGGCGCATTGACGGCGCTGGTCGCGGGCAGGGGTGCTCCGCGTCGCCTGCTGCTGGCCGGGCTCGCCGTTCTCGCGGTCGCCGCCCTCGGCAATGCCGTGCTCGGCACCTATCACGCCGGCGTCGAGTGGCAATTCTGGCAGGGGCCGACCGATTGCACCGGCCCGATCGGCAATCTCGGCAGCGCCGGCAGCCTGCTGGAGCGCCTCGACACCGTCAAGGTGATCCGTTGCGACGAGGTGCAGTGGCGCTTTCTCGGCCTGTCGTTGGCCGGCTACAATGTGCTGATTTCGCTGTTGATGGCCGGCATCGCGGCGTGGGGCATCGTCAGGCTGCAACGGTCTTGAGCCGCCCTTCGAACAGATCGCGCCCCTGGACCAATGCGCGGATCTTGCCGTCGGCGATGGTCCGACTGAGCATCCAGAACCCGCAGTCCGGGTGAACATACCTGATGCGGCCTGCGCCCATCGCCTGTTCCGCCAGTTCGATGGAACGCGCCACATCCTCGGGTCTTTCGATCTCGGTCCGCTTGACGTCGATGACGCCGAGACCCATGCCGATCTCGGGCCGCAAATCCCTGAAAACGGCCAATTCGCCTGCCGGGCGATGCGCATTCTCCATGACGATGTGATCGACGTGCAGGCTGTTGAGATAGGCAATCAGCTTGCCCCAGCTGCCCTTCTGGACGGATTGTCCTGCGTAGTTGCCAAAGCAGAGGTGTACGGCCGCCTTGCCCCGAACGGCATCGAGCACTCTGTTGATGGCCGCGGCGGCCCACTCCCACTCCTCGGGATGACCGGGGAGATTGGCTTCGTCGAGTTGCACGACCTCGGCATCGATATGCCGAACCTGTTGCGCCAGCACATCTGCAATCGCCATGCAAAGCGAAGGCGTGTCCTTGTAGTGCTTGTTCAGGACGGTCTTGGCGAGCATATGCGGACCGGTGACGGTAAATTTGAGCGGTCGGCTCGCGACGCCCTTGGCGCGGGCGCAGGCATCCGGAAGATTGAGCGTGCCGCTGCCCAGCGCAGCGTCGACGACGGCGGGAGGCCGCGTTCGGAAACGCATTCCTGGTTGTGCGCGGTATTCCAATAACTCGTCAAACCCGATCTCCGTGCGAACGCCAGCCATCGGCTTGACGAAGTATTCAATCATTCCATTGGTCTCGGGATGATTGATATCGAATCGATAGAGCTCGCCGTCGCAGACGAGATCAATGCCTGCCTGCTCCTGCGTGGCGATGACCACGCGGGTGGCGTCAAGCAGCGCCTGTTCCGATGGCGCCGCCACAAGCCAGCTGGGGATGGGATACGACCCGACGGTTGTGGTCTGGATACGCTTTCCGGCTGTCATTTTTCTCTCCGGCTTATTTTGGCAAGTATTGAAGGGTATAGAAGTCCTGCGGCCTGTTCGCGGCGGATTTGTTCACGCCGGCATACTCGACGAGCATCGTTACCGAATTTGCAAAATTGGCCGGGCTGACCTTGAACGCCGGCTGGTCCCTGGTTTCGTCGGTGTGATAGAGCGGCAGCGTCAGTTTCAGGCCGTCGATCAATAATTGTCGCTCGCCGGCCTTCGGATAGGCCTTGAGCATGGCATCTACGGCTGCTTCCGGCTCTTTTTCGGCGGCTTCGATCGCGCGGGTCGCGGCTTTCATGAAGTGACGCGCAGTATCAGGATTGGTCGTCAGCATGTTTTGAGAAACGACAATGCATGAACTTACAAGGTTCATCCCAAAATCCGAGAATGGGATCACCGTAACCGGTTTCCCGGTGGCTTTCTCGATGCGCAGGTTCTGATCCATGAGGTAACCAAGCATCAGGTCCGCGCGGCCATTGATCACGGCATTGAGCTTGGTCTGCGGGTCCCCGCTTACGACCGTGAGCTCATCTTCCTTCAGCCCCATCTTCTTCAGCAACAGCGGCCATACCAGCGAAAGCGAGTCACCCGGGGTGGTCGCAACGGTTTTGCCGCGGATATCCGCCGGAGCGCGAATATTTCGTTCTGTCAATCCGATCAATGCCATCGGGCTTTTTTGGAGCAGAACGCCGGTGCTGATCACCGGGGCGCCCTGCGTGGCCGCCTTGATGACCGAGGCGACATCCGCATAGCCGAAGTCCGCTGTCCCGCCGGCGACCGCCTGGACTGTCGGAACCGAACCTCGGCCCTCCTGGATTTGCAGGTCTATGCCTTCCTGGGAGAAATAGCCGCGCTCAAGACCAAGGAAAAACGGCGCATGCTCGCTGTAGACGTACCAATTGAGCAAGAAAATCGCCTTGGTCGGCGGCTTGTCTTGAGCGGGGGCGACCGATCCCAGAATCAGCACCGCGACCAGTGATGCAACGAATCGATTCAACGTTTGCTCCCCGCAAGATTATTTTGCATGTCATTGGTGCATGCTGATCAATCGGCGAAATCGTGTCCCAAGACCGAAGGCAATACAAGGACTGATTCGAGAAGCATGCTCGCTCAGGAGTCGAGCCTAATCGTCCACGTCTTCCTGCGGGCGCCCGAACAGATGGACGATGCCGGGCGTTGCGATGGTGACGAACACGAAGCGCGACAGGTGATGGGCGCCGACGAAGATCGGGTCGATATGCAGGGTCAGCGCCAGCGCCAGCATGGCGTCCATCGCCCCCGGCGCGAACGCGACGATGATGTCGGCGAGCCGCACCTGGGTGGTCAGCGCGATCACCGCGACGAAAATTCCGGAAATCGCAATCGCGATCGCGAACGATCCCAGCGCGGCGTGGATATGGCCGAGCAGGATCCTTGGCTTCATTCGCGTGAAACGGCTTCCGATCAGCGAGCCGATCCCGACCAGCGCCACGCCCCGCACCCAGTCCGGCAAGCCGCCCTCGACCCATCCCGTGCCATGCAGCACGCTGGAGGCGATCATGGCGCCGAACATCCAGCTCGCCGGAAATTTGACGAGCCGCAGCAACAGCGCAACCGCCAGCGAGGCGGCGGCCAGGGCGAACAGCCCGAGCGGCGTGGCCGACACGACCGCAAACGCCGGCGACGATGCGGATGCAACCCCCGTCGTTGCCAATATCAGCGGTAGTGCCGCGGTGAGGATGATCACGCGCATGGTCTGCACCACCGCGATCGCCGGCAAGTCCGCGCCACGTTCGACGGCGAGGATGGTGATCTGCGACAGCGCGCCGGGGCTGCCGGCCAGGAATGCCGAGGTGCGATCCCAGCCATGGACGCGTTGCAAATAGAGGCTGGAGCCGAAGGTTGAGCAGAAGGTCGCCAGCGCCAACAGGCCGATGGTCAGCGGATAGGCGCTGACGTGCTGAATCAACTGCCTGGACACCACCGAGCCCAGCGAAACCCCGAGCAGGACCAGCAATGCCTGAGTGATGTGGGGCGGGACGTTGAGCGGCCGTCCGGCCAGCGCGGCGGCGCCGACCGCGATCATGGAGCCGGAAATCAGTCCTCCCGGAAGATTGGCCCACAAGAACAGCGTGCCGCCGGCGGCGCCGATGGCAAGCGTCTCTAGTACGTTGAGGGTCTTGGCGCGGCTGGGGATGGCATCCGCCATCGCTGCAAGAATCTGGCTCACGCGGCCTTATGGCAAATCCGTCGACCGGGGACAAATGCGTCAACGCGATGCAGCAATGCGCGTGGAAAAGTCAAAATAAGCTTGCTGCCCGCCTTGCGGACACCTGTGCTAACCGGGGGGGACCAATCGGCGGCCAAATCGGCGGCAATGTCCCCATCCTCCTCCGTGCGGGGGAGGATGGGTAAACGATCGGGTTAGATCACTTCTTTTCCGCTGCGGCCTTCTTGCACTCGGAACGGAATTTCTTGCGCTCCTTGCCATGAAGCCCCTTGGCATCCGCCTCCTTGGAACATTCCAGCGAGGCCGCGCTGTGAACCATGGGTGCCTTGGTGTCGGATTTTGCGGCCGGTGCGGCGGTCTGCGCGAACGCTGAGCCCATCAGCAGCAGGGAGGCAAAGGCGGTCGCGGCGGCGCGGGAAGATATCTTCATCATGGGAGCACCTCGGGTTGAAGAGGGCCGCAACGTCGCGCCGCGATGCTGAACCGTGGATGAATGAAGCCGGCCCCGCCGCTGTTTCGCGGCGCGATATTTTTGTGCAGCGGCGGATGGTTGTTGTCACACGCTTTCGCTACGCTAGGATGGGCGCCTTAAGCTAGCCATGCCCCCCAGGGAGACCAAGGATGACCATTAAAGCCAAATTATTGTGCGCAGTCGCGGTGTCGGGGTTTGCCGCATTCGCGGTCACCGCGCCGGCGCAGGCCCTGACCACGCAGGAATGCAGTGCAAAATACCAGGCCGCCAAGGCCGCCGGCACGCTCAACGGCCAGAAATGGAATGATTTCCGCAAGGCCGAATGCGGAGCGGACGCTGTTGCCGCGCCCGCCGCACCGGCGGCGCCCAAGGAAGTGGAAGCCAAGCCGAAAAAGCCGGAAGCAGCGCCAGCCGCCGCACCGGGACCAAGCGGCCCCGCGATATTCCCGATCGCGGTGGATCCGAAATACGCCAAGGAAAGCGCCGGCAAGGGCCGGATGCACACCTGTGTCGATCAGTACAACGCCAACAAGGCCACGAATGGCAATGGCGGCCTGAAATGGATCCAGAAGGGCGGCGGCTACTACAGCGAGTGCAACAAGAAGCTGAAGGGTTAAGCGTCGTTCGATGGCGGGCCCGGGCTGACCTTGTCCGGGCCTGTTAGTCGGTAGCAACGGCCCCATACAAAAAGGATGATTGCCGGGTGCGAGTCGTCGATTTCACGAGGGGCGTATGGGAAAAATTAGCTGGAAAATAGCGGCCGCGGTCGGGTTTATCGTATTTTCCCAAACAGCCTCAGCGGCGCCGAACAGCCCTGTGGCGATGGTGGCGGGCGATTCAGCCTATCAAGATGTGGCGCAACCCGATGATCCCCGAAGTGTAGGCCTGCTCGCCCAGGCTGAAGCGCCCGCAGCACCCGCGGCATCCGCAACGACAGCGCCCCCGGATTCGAAGGGTCCGCAGGACCCATCGCCGCCGGCAATCGCCTCGTCGCCGAACCCGACGTCCAAAGCGGTTGTCATGAAAGCCGGGCCAACGGTTGTGGGATGCGGCCTGAAATACCTGAGCGCTGAACTTGCCGGCAAGCTAAAGGGTCGCAAGTGGAAACAGTTTAGCCAGCAAGAATGCGGACCGATAAGTACGCAGGCCGTGTTTCCTTCGACGATTGCGCCGAAATACTCCGCAGAGCACCCGGACAAGGCGCGAACGCTGACTTGTGCGGATCAGTTCAATGCCAACAAGGCAACGAATGCCAATGATGGCCTGAAATGGATCGAAAAGGGCGGCGGCTACTACAGCGAGTGCGTCAGCCGCTTGAAGGGTTGAGCTTACTTCGATTGGGCGCATTGTGATCGCGAGCCTCAGCCTCATTTTGCTGTGCCAGCTTGCCGGCGAAATCCTCGTGCGCGGCCTCAAGCTGCCGATGCCGGGCCCGGTGATCGGCCTCGTGCTTCTCTTGGCGCTGCTGCTGGCGCGGGATCGCTTCGCGGTGCTCGCGCGCGGACCGTTGCAAGGCGATGGCGTGGAGAATGCCAGCCGGGGCCTGCTTGCCAATCTGTCGCTGCTGTTTGTTCCGGCCGGCGTCGGCGTCGTGCAGAAGCTCGATCTCGTGACCGAGCATGGCATCGCCTTCCTGGGCGTGCTCGCGATTTCGGTGATCGTGACCCTGCTGGTGACGGTGGCGACGTTTCTGGCTGCCAGCCGCCTGGCGGCGCGCGGAGGGAGCGGCCATGAATGACAATCCGTTCTCGCTGTGGGTTTATCTCTCGCAGTCCCCATTGCTCTGGCTGACGGTGACGTTGCTGGTTTACGCGATCGCCGACGCGGTATCGCTCAAGACCCATCGGCATCCGCTGGCCAATCCGGTGCTGCATTCGATGTGGATCATCGGGGCGTTCCTGCTGCTCACGGGCACACCCTACGCCACCTATTTCGGCGGCGCCCAGTTCGTGCACTTCCTGCTCGGCCCGGCGACCGTGGCGCTGGCGGTGCCGCTCTACGAAAACCGCAAGGTGGTGGCGTCGGCGGTCCTGCCGATGCTGGTGGCGCTGGCGGCAGGCTCGGTCACCGCGGTCGTTTCGGTGGTGCTGCTGGCGGAAGCCGCGGGCCTGCCACGCGCGGTGGTCTTGTCGCTGGCACCGAAATCGGTCACGGCGGGGGTCGCGATGGGCATCAGCGAATTCCTGCATGCCGATCCGTCGCTGACCGCGGTTGCGGTCGTTCTTACCGGCATCATGGGCGCGATCACGGTCACGCCATTGATGAACCGGATAGGCATTACCGATTTCCGCGCGCGGGGTTTTGCGGTCGGCATCGCGGCCCACGGCATCGGCACCGCACGCGCATTTCAGGTCGACGAGGTCGCAGGCGTGTTCGCCGGCATCGCCATGAGCCTCAACGCGCTCGTGACATCGCTCCTGGTGCCGCTCGCCGTGACACTGCTGCTGCGCTGACCTTCATTATAGTTTGTGATGCCGCCGCCATGGCGATTTGCGGAAATTCCTTCTAGGGTCTCGCGGTAAGGTCGAGGTGACTTTCTTGATGATCTCCACGATGCAAGGCGTGCTCGGACTGGCATCGGGAGCGCTGGTTGGATTTTCGCTAGGCCTGATCGGCGGCGGCGGATCAATTCTGGCGGTGCCATTGATGGTCTATGTGGTCGGCGTCTCCGATCCCCACGTCGCAATCGGTACCAGCGCTATCGCGGTGGCTGTCAACGCCGCGATCAACCTGTCGAACCACGCACGCGGCGGCACCGTGCGGTGGTGGTGCGCGCTCACCTTCGCGGCGGCGGGAATTATCGGGGCGTTCATAGGCGCGATTTTCGGCAAGATGCTCGACGGTCACAGGTTGCTCGCGCTGTTCGCGCTGTTGATGCTGGTGATCGCGGTCCTGATGCTCAAGACACGATCGCGCGTCGGCCTGCCCGATGTGCGGATGAACTGGGACAATATGCCCGCCATCGTCGGGCTCGGGCTTGCGACCGGGACGTTATCCGGCTTCTTCGGCATTGGCGGCGGGTTCCTGATCGTGCCGGCATTGATGCTGGCGACGGGAATGTCGATGATCAACGCCGTCTCCTCGTCGCTGGTCGCGGTGACGGCTTTTGGCCTGACCACGGCGGCAAGTTACGCCTGGTCCGGATTGATCTCCTGGGAGCTTGCGGGATTGTTCATCGCGGGCGGTCTCGTTGGCGGATTGATCGGAACCCGCTCGGCGCAACGATTGTCGGCGCGGCGCGGCGCGCTCAACATCGTGTTTGCAGCTGTCATTATTGCGGTGGCGCTCTATATGCTGGCACGCAACTTATCCTTATTCTGATGGTAGACAGTGAAGAGCTACAGGAACAGCCGGGAGACCACACATGACCAAATCGATCGACCCGGCCTCGCCGCGTCAGCGGCGCTCTCGGCGTGAAACGCTAGGCTTGCTTGGCGCAGGTGCCGCCATGCTCGGTATCGAGATCGCCCCTTGCCCGGTGCTCGGCCAAAGCGACGACGTGCTGACGGAAGCGCTGGTGTTGCGCGATCCGGAAATCCCGGTAGCCGGAAATGCCGCCGGCGACATCACGATCGTTGAATATTTCGACTACCAATGCCCCTATTGCCGCAAGCTTGAACCCGAGCTGCGACAGGTGGTGCAGGACGACGGCAAGGTCCGGCTGGTATTGAAAGACTGGCCGATCCTGGGGCCGCTGTCGGTGACGGCAGCGCGGATGGCGCTGGCGAGCAAATATCAGGACAAGTTTCTCCAGGTCCACGATGCGCTGATCGGCGTCAATTCGAAGCTGACGGAGCCGCGGATCCGCGAGCTGATCGCGGGCGCCGGTATCGACGTCGCTCGCCTCGACCGCGACCTTGCCGGCAACGCGACGGCGATTGACGCGATCCTCGCGCGTAACAACGAACAGGCCACCGCGTTTGACTTCAAGGGGACGCCGTCCTTTATCGTCGGAAAATTTCGCGTGCCGGGCGTGCTGACCATGGCCCAGTTCGGTCAGGTCATCGCCGACGCGCGAAAGGCGGCGGCGAAAAAGTAGCGTGAGCCAAACGCATAGCGCCTTCACCGGAAGGCGAAGGCGCTGGTTTGGCGGATATTTGCGCGGTTACTTCGACGACAGCTTGATCCAGTCGTCATGGGCGCGTGTCGTCAGTGCGTGCCAGTCGGTGGCCGCGACGTCCCAGTTGACGATGGTGCGGCTGCCGGACGCATTCTGCCCGTTGGCGACGGTCGAGGTCGACTGCGAATCATAGACATAGACGCCCGCGACCAGAAGCATCGCCCCCTAAAATCATTCCCAGAAAAACGCGCATTGCATACCCTCTGATGATGACGGACAACGTTGTCCGGCCGGGATGGTTCCATGCACGGGAAATCACCCGACGCCGGTCATCACGGAGCCTTGAAACGAAGGTCCGCGGTGCATCCACGTAACAGTGCAAGTCAATGGGATAAGGAGCAAAAATGACCGACAAGACCAGCAGGGTCGCGATCGTGACCGGGGCCTCGCGCGGCATTGGTGCCGCGGTGGCGGAGCGGCTCGCCGGCGACGGCTTCACCGTCGTCATCAATTACTCGGCCAGCGCAGGGCCCGCCGAGACGCTTGCCCGCGAGATCGAAGCCAAAGGCGGCCGGGCACTCGCCGCGAAGGCTGACGTGAGCGACGCGGACGCGATGCGCGGGATGTTCGAAGCGACTGAGCGGGCATTCGGCGGCGTCGATGTGCTCGTCAACAATGCCGGCATCATGAAGCTCGCCAAAATCGCCGACAGCGATGACGCGTCGTTCGACCGGCAGATCGCGGTCAACCTCAAAGGCAGCTTCAACGGGATGCGCGAGGCAGCCAGACGCCTGCGCGACGGAGGACGGATCGTCAATTTCTCGACCAGTGTCGTCGGGACCAAACTGGAGACTTACAGCATTTATGCCGCGACCAAAGCCGCGGTGGAAACGATGACCGCGATTCTTTCCAAAGAATTGCGTGGTCGCAACATCACCGTCAATGCTGTAGCTCCGGGGCCGGTCGCGACTGACCTCTTTCTCAATGGCAAATCGCCCGAGCTGGTCGAGCGCATGGCGAAGATGAATCCGATGGAGCGGATCGGCACGCCGGAGGATATTGCCTCTGTCGTTTCCTTCCTCGTTGGCCCCGATGGCGGATGGGTCAACGGCCAGGTGCTGCGCGCCAATGGCGGTATGGTTTAGCGCGTGATCCGGCGTGAGCGGTTAGCGATGAAATGTTGCGCCCTTTCAGTCGCCCAAGGCGTGATTTCAGGTTCGGCCGAACGCCCGCATCAGCCAGTCGATGAACACGCGGACCCGTGGTGACAGCTGCCGGTTGCGCGGATACAGCAGCGACACCGGAACCGAAGGCGGCGGACACTCTGCCAGTACTTGCACCAGCGTGTTGCGCGCGAGGTCCGCTTCCGCGTGGAAGCGCGGCACCTGCACCAGGCCGAGGCCGAGCCGCGCGGTGGCCAGATAGCTTTCCGGGCCGGTTACGGACATGATCACCGGCAAGTCGATTTCTCGCAGCGTCTCGCCGATCATGAATTCCATCGGCCGCAATCTTGCTGTCGTGAGCGAGCGCCGCCCGATCATGCGGTGGCCGTCGAGTGCGTCAGGATCAGTCGGCATCCCGTAGCGCTCGAAATATTTCGGCGCGGCACATGTCAACCGTTCCAGCATCGCGACCTGTCGCGCGATCATGTCGCTGTCCGGCAGATGGCCGAAGCGCAGCACGCAATCGACACCCTCGCTGATCAGGTCGATCCAGCGGTCTCCCTCGCTCATGTTGAGTTCGATGTCGGGGTATTGTGCGAAGAAATCCGGCAGATTTGGCAGCAGGAAATGACGCGCAAGCGTGCCTTGCACCTCGAGCCGCACCAGCCCCTTGGGTCTGGCGCCGCCGAAGGCGCCTTCGGCGTCCTCGAGATCGGCGATCAGCGACAGACAGCGCCGGTGATAGGCCTCGCCGTCCAGGGTCGGGTTGACTTGCCGCGTGGTGCGCTCCAGCAGCCGCACGCCGAGGCGCGCTTCAAGCTGCTTCACTGCATCGGTGACGGTCGAGCGCGGCAGTCCGAGATCGTCTGCCGCGAGCGTGAAGCTGCGCCGCTCCACGACCCGCGTAAACACCCGCATCGCATCGAATCTATCCATATGATTATTCGCATATTCCGGATTGTGATGTCAAATAATGGATGATTATCCGAAAATTGAAAGAGCCTAGCTTTCTCCCATCAGACGCGGATTTGCCGCGAAATCATGAGGAGACTGAAAATGGCTAACAAGATCAATAAAGTAGCGATTGTAACCGGCGCCTCGCGCGGGATAGGTGCCGCGGTAGCCGAGCGCCTCGCCGACGACGGCTTGACGGTCGTCATCAATTATTCCGGCGACGTCAAATCCGCCGAGGCGCTCGCCCGCAAGATCGAAGCCAAGGGCGGCCGGGCGCTCACCGCAAGAGCCGACGTCAGCGACGTCAACGCGGTGCGCGGAATGTTCGACGCCGCGGAAGCTGCGTTCGGCGGCGTCGATGTGCTGGTCAACAATGCCGGCATCATGAAGCTCGCAAAAATCGCCGACAGCGACGATTCACTGTTCGATCAGCAGGTCGCGGTCAACCTCAAGGGCACCTTCAACACGTTGCGCGAGGCGGCAAGACGGCTGCGTGACGGCGGGAGGATCATCAATTTCTCGACCAGCGTCGTCGGGGTCAAACTGGAGACATACGGCGTTTACGCCGCCACCAAATCGGCGATCGAAACGCTGACGGCGATCCTGTCGAAGGAATTGCGCGGCCGCAGCATCACCGTCAACGCAGTGGCGCCCGGGCCGACCGCGACCGATCTGTTCCTCAAGGGCAAGTCGCAGGAACTGATCGACCGCATGGCAAAGATGAATCCGCTGGAGCGTCTCGGCACGCCAGCGGACATCGCATCCGCCGTCGCCTTCCTCGCAGGTCCCGACGGATCGTGGATCAACGGCCAAGTGCTGCGCGCCAATGGCGGCATGGTCTGAACGGAGCGACCGATGTGCGGCATGGCGCCGTAGACCGCCGATCACCACAAACCTTCAACCATCATTTCAAAGGATATGTGTCATGAAACAGGTAATCGTCATCACCGGCGCTTCCAGCGGCTTTGGTCGGCTGTCCGCCAATGCCCTGGCCCATGCAGGCCATACCGTCTATGCATCGATGCGTGGTATCGCCGGCCGAAATGCGGCGCAAGCCGCCGACGTCGAAAAATACGCCGAAAATAACGACGTCGATCTGCGCGCCATCGAACTCGATGTCGGCTCGCAGGGATCGGTCGATGCGGCCATCGCCAGGATCGTCGCCGAGCAGGGACGTCTCGATGTCGTGATGCACAACGCTGGTCATATGGTGTTCGGGCCAGCCGAGGCTTTCACGCCCGAACAGCTCGCGGAAGTCTACGACGTCAACGTCCTCAGCACGCAGCGCGTCAACCGGGCCGTCCTGCCGCAGTTACGCAAGCAAGGCAGGGGATTGCTGATCTGGGTCTCAAGCAGCAGCTCGGCAGGAGGCACGCCGCCGTACCTTGCGCCATACTTCGCGGCCAAGGCGGGCATGGACGCGATGGCGGTGGTCTATGCACGCGAACTCACCCGTTGGGGAATCGAGACCTCCATCATCGTGCCGGGCGCCTTCACCGGCGGCACCAATCACTTCGCGCGTTCGGGTTCGCCGGCCGATCTTGCACGCGTCGCGGAATACGAGGCGGGTCCCTATGCAGGCATTGGCGAGCAAATTCAGAAGGCATTCGCCGCGATCGTGCCGCCGGAGGCCGACGCCTCTTCGGTAGCCGATGCGATCGTCAGGGTCGTCGATATGCCGTTCGGCAAGCGGCCATTCCGGGTCCATGTCGATCCGACAGAAGATGGTGCCGACGTCGCGTTCGCGGTCATCGATCGCGTCCGCAGTGAAATGCTGCATCGTGTCGGCTTTTCCGATCTTCTCAAGCCGAGGATCAACGGCTGAATCTTCAACGGGCGGCGCGCCGGGCGTGCCGCCCGTTGTTCGAAACATCAGTGCTTCTGTGTTGTGGCGAAGGTCATCGCTCGTCCGCCAGCCATTTCAGGATCGGCGCGTTGATCTCGCGCGGATAGCAATGGCTGAGATCGTCAAGCTCCCGGTAGGTGACGTCGGCACCGGCCGCCGCCAGCGCATCTTTGGTTTGCCGCGCCACCTGCACCGGGAACATCCAGTCGAGCAGGCCATGCACGATATGGACGGGCAGGCCCCGCAGCCGCTCCGCGTCGGCCGTCTCGGCCATCAGGGGATGGAAGGTGGCGGCGACGGGGGCAAGGTGGGTGAAGGGGGAGGCGCGTTCCAGCCCGGTGACATAGCAGAACGTGCCGCCGTCGCTCATCCCGGTCAGCAGCAGCCGTGTGGGATCGACGTTCCAGCGGCTTCGCACCGAATCGAGAATCCGGGCGAGGTTCGGCGTGTCGGTGTCTTCCCCCATCAAGGCCCAGGTGCTCCCCGTGGCAGTGGGGGCTACGAGGATCGCGCCAAAGCTGCGTGCGTCGCGCAGCCAGCTCCACAGGAAGCCGCGGCCGTTGCCGCTGCCGCCGTGCAGCGCCATCACCAGCGGCCAGGCGCGGTGGGGCGTGTAATATTCCGGGACGTAGAGCGAGAAGCCGCCGCGGCTGCCGGGTTCGTTGCGGTCATGAATGATCCCGGTGGCTTCTTCGGCCGGCTGTTCCAGCCGCGCCAGCAGACCGGCATCTTCGCGAAAGGCAGGATCAACGAAGAAGCTGCTCACCGGGGGCAGTTTCGCGGCAAGCGGATACAGCGCTTCCTGCGCCCGCGGGGCGTGACGCAGCGCCCGAAACACGGCGATGAGGTCGCCATTGCCCGACTGCACGGCGCGCAAGCCCTCGAACGCCGCCAGCGCCGCGTCGCTGGCGGTTTCAAGCGAGGCCTGTACGTTCGCGAATTGCTCCGGCCAATTCGCCAGCCGCGAACGGACGGCCTTCAAGGCCTGGTCCGGCTGGCCTGCGGCTTCCATGACCCTGCCGAAATCCGGCGGATTCAAATGGCGGGCGATGAAGCCGAGCGCTTCGAGCGATTGCAGCAATGGCGGCAGCACAGTCACGACGTCGTCCACCACGGCCTCGTTCATGGCTTCGTTCCTGCACGGTTTATTTTAATGCGTGATCGGGAGCAAAACCGGGCTGCTCCAGCCAAGCGCGCCAGCCTTCATTTTGTCGTGTTTTGTTTCTGCGAACCGGTACCCACTTCGCTCGACTCTAGTGCAGCCGTGGCCCCTTGAGCAGGCGCGCCCGGTCGGTCGAGGCCAGCACCACGTCGAAGGTGACGCCCTCATGGTAGACGGTGAGCGGCACGTCGACACCGGCAGGCCCGAGCGCCCAGAGCTTTCGGTAGAAACCGGTTTGACTTGAGATTTTTTCGCCGTTGACGGCCAGGATGACGTCGCCGGCCTTGATTTCGGCGCTCGCCGCCGGGCCTTTCGCGGAGACCCCGACCACCACGACCCTGTTGTCGATCTCGGTTGAATACATCCCGAGCCAGGGCCGGGCCGGCTTGTTGACGTGGCCGAATTTGCGCAAATCATCGAGCACCGGCTTGAGCAGATCGATCGGCACGACCATGTTGACATGCTCGGCCTTGCCTTCGCGCTCGCGCTCGAGCTGGAGCGAGCCGATACCGATCAGTTCGCCGCGGTTCGAAATCAGCCCGGTGCCGCCCCAATTGGGATGGGCGGGATAGGTGAAGATCGCCTCATCCAGCAAATACTCCCAATAGCCGGCAAATTCCTGCTTGGCGGCGATGTGGCTCGCGACCGACCGGGTGCGCCCGCCGGCACCGCCCATCACCACGCGGTCGCCGATCTCGGTTGCGGCCGAAGAGCCGAGCGGCACCGGATCGAGATCCATCTGGCCAAGCGCCTGCACCAGGCCGAAGCCGCTCACCGAATCGAAGCCGAGCGCGTGGCCCGGCACCACACGGCCGTCGCCGATATGCAGCCAGACGGTTTCGGCCTCGGTGATCAGATAGCCGATGGTCAGCACCAATCCGTCGTCGATCACGACGCCGTTGCCGGCGCGCTCGGTGCCGAGCGTATCGGCGCTGAAGCCGTCGGCGGGAATGATCGAATGCAGGCCGACCACCGATGAAAGCACATGGTCGAGATCGAAACTGTAATCGCCAGCGCGGGGCTGATTCGCCGGCGGTACCTTCCATTCAGTCAAAGCGGGCATGGAGAATCTCCTGGCCAATCGGCGTGCGCGTGTTCCGCGGACGAGGCGATCAGGCGGGCGCAAAACAGGCGACGATCTTATGTCGCAAATGCGCGTCTTGGAAGTCTTCCATAATAACCCGGCCGAACCGCTTGCTACGGATCGAGCTCGGTGTCCCAGTATAAATAGTCCAGCCAGCTTTGGTGCAGATAGTTCGGCGGAAACAGCCGGCCGTTGCGATGCAGCTGATGCACCGTCGGCGCGAACGGGTGCTGCCTCGGAAACATCCGCGCCTGCTGGGGCGTCAGGTTTCCCTTGCGCAGATTGCATGGCGAACATGCGGCGACCACGTTTTCCCACGTGGTCTGGCCGCCTTTGCTGCGCGGAATGATGTGGTCGAAGGTGAGATCGTCGTTGGCCGAACAGTACTGGCAGGCGAAACGGTCGCGCAGGAACACGTTGAACCGGGTGAAGGCCGGGTGTGTGGTCGGCTTGACGAAGGATTTCAGCGAAACCACGCTCGGCAATTGAATTTCGAACGAGGGGCTGCGCACGGCGCGGTCGTAGTGCTCGACGATATTGACGCGATCGAGGAACACCGCCTTGATCGCGTCCTGCCACGACCAGAGAGACAGCGGGTAATAACTCAGCGGCCGGAAGTCGGCATTCAGTACCAGTACCGGCCAACCGCCTTGCGAGACATGTGCGTTCAAACTAACGCTCCTGGCCCCCATATAGCTGCGAAGCAGCATGAGTTGACATACTACATGCAGCGTGACGGGATTGTGAAGAGTGTTGGCGGCCTTATCCGCCCCGGCGCCGGTCCGAGGGGACGATTGCAGGAGCGGCGTTAACACCGCTAAACGAGGCGGGCGGCCCCTTTTTGGCCGCAAACGGACACGGCAAAATGATCACCAAGTCCCGCTACCTCGAGGCGCCGCGCCGGCTGAGGGCATTCGTTCGTGCCCACGAAACCAGCCTGGTGGTGCTTGCGGCGATGGTCGGAATCATTGGCGGATTGGTGGTGACGGCCATGGGTGCCGCGGTCGAAGCGCTCCACGTGGCGCTGTTCAACCTCGACGCGGGGGATCGTCTCTCGAGCCAGTTCAGGATTGAGCCGCTGCGCGCCCTGCTGGTTCCGAGTCTCGGTGGGCTTTTGCTGGGGGTGGCATTTCTGTGGCTCGCGCGCTGGCGGCCGGCGCGTGAAATCGATCCGATCGAGGCCAATGCCCTGCATGGCGGACGGATGTCGTTTCGCGGCAGCGTGATCGTTGCGTTGCAGACGATCTGGTCCAGCGGCGTCGGCGCCTCGGTCGGGCTTGAAGCGGGATACACCCAGCTTTCCAGCGGTCTTGCCGCCTCGCTCGGCCGCGGATTTCACCTGCGCCGCGCCGACCAGCGTCTGATGGTCGGCTGCGGTGCCGCGGCCGCGATCGCCGGCGCGTTCGGGGCGCCGCTGGCCGGCGCTTTCTATGCCTTTGAACTTGTCATCGGGGGCTATACGCCCGCCAGTCTGACGCCGGTCGGCGTCGCCTCGGTCGTCGGCTATTTTGTCGCCCACGCATTTACGGTGTTGTCGCTCGGCGTCGGCGTCGGGCCGGTCGGCGAGGTACTCGGGCGCGATCTTGCCATTGCCGCACTGCTCGGGATTCTCGCGGCGCTGTTCGGTATCGGAATTATGCGCGGCGTCGCGCTGCTGGAGACGCTGCTGTCGAAGACGGGTCTCTGGCCACCGCTGCGCCCGGCGCTTGGTGGCCTCGTGGTGGGTGTGCTCGCGTTGAGTTCGCCGGAAGTGTTGTCGTCGGGACACGGCGCACTCCACTTCGCCGGGATTGTCTCCATGCCGCTCGCGTTCGTCGCGATGGTGCTCGTCCTGAAGACGATCGCATCCGTGATATCGCTGGGAACCGGTTTTCGCGGCGGCTTGTTTTTCGCCACGCTTTTTCTCGGCGCGCTCGGCGGCCGCCTGTTCGCGGCCGGCTTTGATATGGTCTGGCCCGGTCTTAACCTCGATCCGAACGTCTATGCGATCGTCGGCATGAGCGCGCTGTCCGCGTCCGTGATCGGCGGACCATTGACGATGTCGTTCATCGCGCTGGAATCGACCGGCGACCTCTGGCTGACCACGGTCGTGCTGGTCGCGGTGATCATCTCGACCCAGATTACCCGCGAACTGTTCGGTTACTCGTTCGCGACCTGGCGATTGCACCTGCGTGGCGAGACCATCCGCAGCGCCGCCGATGTGGGCTGGATTCGCGATCTCACGGTTCGGCGCCTGATGCGGCCGGATGTGGCCACCGTGAACGCCGATATGCCGATTGCGGAATTCCGCGCCAAATTTCCGCTGGGATCGAAGACCCAGGCGGTCGCGGTCGACGACGCCGGTCATTATGTGGGGCTGGTGCTGGTGGCGGAAGCCCACGCGCCGGACCTCGATCCGACAAAAGGTGTTCGCGGCATCCTTCATCACCAGCGGGTCGTGCTGCATCCCGCCATGAACATCCAGGAAGCCATTGGCGTTTTCGACGCGGCGGAAGCCGAATCGCTCGCCGTCATCGAAACCGGAGAGGAACACCGGCCAATCGGCATTCTGACCGAGGCCCACGCGATGCGGCGCTACGCCGAAGAATCCGAACGCCGGCGGCGCGAGGTGGTCGGTGGTGGCTGATCGCCCCATCCGCCGATCGCGGGGAAGCCTCATGCGCGGATGGCTGACGGCGGTGGTCGCGGCCATGTTCGCTCTCGGATGGACCGGCGTCGTCGCGGCGCAAGTCTATCCGGTCCGCACCATTACCATGATCGTACCGTTTCCCGCAGGGGGCGCGACCGATACGCTGGCGCGATACCTGGCCGAGCAGATGCGCGGAATTCTCGGGCAATCCATCATCATCGAGAACGTCGCAGGCGCCGCCGGCAGTATCGGCGTCGGCCGCGCCGTCCGTTCGCCCGCCGACGGCTACACCCTCAGCATCGGCACTTCGACTACGCATATGCTCACCGGCGGCCTTTACGCCCTTCCGTTCGATCTGTTGAAGGATCTTGAACCGGTCATCGAAATCGGCAGCGAACCGCTTTTGATCGCCGGGCGGAACACCCTGCCCGCGGACGATCTGAGGGGATTGATTGCGTATCTGAAGGCCAATCCCGACAAGGCGTCGGTCGGCATCGCCGGCGTCGGCGCGACCGGCCACCTCGCCGGAATCTCGTTTCAGAAGGAGACTGGAACGAAGTTTCAATTCGTGCCCTATCGCGGCAATGCGCCGGCCATGCAGGATCTCCTGGCGGGACAGATCGATTTCATGATCGAGCCGGCGTCGAATTTAAAATCGCTGGTTGGTAGCGGCAGCATCAAGCCCTATGCCGTCACCGGCCAAACGCGGCTATCTTCGTTACCCGATATTCCGACAGTGGACGAGGCGGGGATACCCGGATTTGTTGCCTCGCTCTGGTACGGACTGTGGGTGCCGAAGGATACGCCGAAGGAGATTGTGGAAAAGCTCAATGCCACGCTGAGACGGGTGCTCGCCGATCCCACGGTCGAGAGGCGTTTTGCGGATCTCGGTATTCAGATATCGCCGCGCGACCAGCAATCGCCGGAAGCCTTGCGGGCCTTTCAGAAAACCGAAATGGAGCGGTGGTGGCCGATCATCAAGGCGTCCAACCTCAGGGCCGAATAAAAGGCGCGGGCGCCGCGTCAGATTCCGCCGTGCACATCCCGCGACAACAGGCCTTCCTCGATCGCCTTGATCTGCAGCGCCAGATATTTCGAATTGATGCGGCACTGCGCGAGGCTGCCGGCGATGAACCAGAGGCCGGGCTGGCCGGTGCGGGTATACATGTTGCGCAATTCCTGCCCCTCGCCAAATCCCCAGATCGGGCCGACGCGCGCCGAGACCTCCTCGCCGAACAAAGCGGCTTAGTCCGCGAGCGACAGCATATGGCCCTGCTGCGGCGGGATACGCCCGTTGAGTGTGTCGAGATAGACCTGCTTCACGGCCGCAGGGCCGCGGCCTTCCACCACCGTGAGCCGGCTCGAAAGCGTCGGGGCGAAGCCCGACCACGCCGCGCCAATTCGTGTGTCGATGCCGCCCGGTCCCCATTCCCTGGCGCGCTTGCGAATCTGGTCGGGTGCGAAGAACCAGACAGGTTTTGCGCCCGGCAATTCCGGCTCATCCGGCGACGAACGGCGGTGCGTGAGCCCGACCCTGCCGGAATATTTCATCTGGTCGCCGAAATGCCGATGCAGCTGCGCGCGCAGCTCGCTGTTGCCGGCCATGTCGACGAAGGCGACGGGTGAATCCGATGGCAGCGAGGTCGCGCGGTCATAGGTCAGGACGTCGTCATAGCAGCCGAGCGACTGGACAAAATCGGCGTTCGCCGCAGAGGTGAGTCCGATCACCCGGATACCCTTGCGCTTCGTATGCAGGAGATGCGCGAGGCCGAACGCGGTCTTGCTGGAAGCGCTGGAGAGCATCACGCTGCGCGCGCCGTGAAATTCATGCTCGGCCAAGTCATCATCGACCAGGAACGACAGCATGAACAGCGGCCGCAGCAGCGCCTGATAGTCGCCCTCGCACCCGGCGAAAGCAGGATCGCCGCTGACGCGCGCGTAAGCGTTGTAGACCGGCGCCACGCTCTGACGATGCGCAGCGGCGTCGCGCAAGGAGCGCTTGCCGACGTCGGCAGCTTCGATCACCAGATGCGTTGCCATCGGAAAATAGCCGAACAGGCGTTCTCCGATCTCGACACCGGGATGGCGCGAGGCGATCACCTCGCCAAATCCCCACACCGGGATGTTGCCGAAATTCTCCGGCGCCGGAAACAGCTGCCAGTATTTCAGCTGATCGCCGAGCTGAGCGTAGGTGATATTGTTGGCGGTGAAGGCGAAGCGATCGACTTTTACCAGCAGCGCCTCGTCAGGCAGCGCGGCCGCCTCCGGCAATCGGGTCTCGATGAATTTGCAATCCCGCAACAAATTGTCGCGGGCGACGATGAAGTCGGTGGATTTCATTTTTTCGATCCCGGCAGTTTGGCTGCCGCTAACTTTGCTCTCGCCGAGGACGCTTTTGCAACAGCGACTTAGTTTAAAACAACGTTCGTCTTTTGTGGGTGTTGCTGCAAAGCGGGCATTCGCCACCATACCGATGCTGGTGCGTTGCCAGGAACCGACGTGCTCACAAGAACCGACGTGCTCAAGTGAGCGCTTCTCAACGAACGTCGGCGCAGTTCTATCATCAGGCGTATCGAGTTCCCTCTTCTCATTTTTGTCTAATTTCGAGCCGGATGAGCGTCACATGCTCGTCGTCCGCCCAGTGTCAGTTACGCGCCTCTGGTCAATCACCAAGGAGGATCGAAAATGGCTTCTGTAGGTAATGTGAAAACCTTCGCTGTAGCTCCAAATGGCGATAGCGCTCCCGACTCCATCACGACTGCGAACGGCACGTTCTTTGTCGAGTACGGTAATAACGCGGATTCAACCGGCGCAGGTGGTTCGAGCACGATCATCCAGTACGACAAGGCAGGAAATATCGAGCACACCTATACGATTGCGGGTTCCGTCGACGGCTTGAAATACAATCCGTACACCGGCCAGATCTGGGCGCTGCAGAATCAGGACGGCAACTCGACGCTGTCGCTGATCGATCCCGTGAGCCACAAGGTCACGGGCCCGCTGAGCTATGCCAATCCGTCCCCGACAAGTGGCTACGACGATGTTGTTTTCGAGGGCAATAAGGTTTTCCTGAGCTATACCAATCCGAATGGCGCCGGCGATCCGACGCTCGTGGAACTCGTCAACGGCGATCGGCCGAGCGGCTTGTTGCTGACGTCGACCATTCTGGCCGATGGCGCGACCGGCTTCGACACCGTGACCGGCAAGGTCGAGGTCGTGCCGCAAAGCGATCCTGATTCGCTGAAGATGGCGCCGAACGGCGACCTGATCTTCGCCAGCGGTAACGATGGCACGATCATCGACGTCCAGAATCCGGGGAAGTCCAATCAGGCGGTTTCTTTCACCAATATCAAGGGCGTGACCGCAGGCAATGCCGGGCTCGACGACGTGATCAAGCCCAGCGCCACGGCGGGCACCTTCTATCTTACCGATACGGCGACCAACAAAGTCTATTCGTTTCATGCGACGGGCCTCAACACCAACGACTATTACGCTTCGGTCGGAAGCCTGAAGGCCTTCGGCCAGGTCGATCCGACCACGGGCGTCTTTACGCCGCTTCTCACCGCCGCGAATGCGGGTGACATGAACTTTGCTTCGCCTCACGGCGTGGTCTTCGTGCCCGACAAGAATGCGCCGCCGCAGGCGCATGTCGATTCCATCAAGGCATTCGGCAGCACCCCGAACGGCGTCAGCGGTCTGGATTCGATCGCAATCGCCGGCGACTACGTATTCGTCGAATACGGCAACAACGTCGACTCCACCGGGGCGATACCGGGCACGAGCACCATCATCCAGTACGACAAGGCAGGAAACTTCGTGCATGCCTACGCGATCGAAGGCTCCGTCGACGGCCTGAAGTTCAATCCCGATACCGGGATGGTCTGGGCGCTGCAGAACCAGGACGGCCGCTCGTCGCTGTCGCTGATCGATCCCAAGACGCAAAAGGTCACGGCGCATTTTGATTATGCCAACACCTCGACCACGCGGGGCTACGACGACGTCGTGTTCGACGGCAAGAACGTGTTCCTGAGCTATACCAATCCGACCGGAAACGGCGATCCGACCATCGTGAAACTCCTCAACGGCCCCGACCCGAAGCCGGGCCAGTTGCTGCAAACGACCCCCGTGCTGCTGGACGGCGCGATGGGCTATGACACCGTCACCGGCAAGATGGAATTGGTCCCACAGACCGATCCGGACTCGCTCAAGCTCGCCGCCAACGGCGATCTGATCTTCTCCAGCGCTGCCGACGGTTCCATCATCGACATCCAGAACCCCGGCACCGCCAAGCAGGCGATCGCCTTCACCCCGATCCAGGGAATTCCCGCGGCGTCCGTCGGCAATGCCGGCCTCGACGACGTGATCAAGCCGGGCGCCACATCCGGCACGTTCCTGATTTCCGATGCGACGGACGGCCGTGTGCTGTCAGTCCATGTGTCAGGTCTCGACCCCAACGCTTATTACGCCTCGGTCGCTTCGCTGGGCGCCTTCGGCCAGGTCGACGAGAACACCGGCGCATTCACCCCGCTGGTCTCTGCCAGCGACGCGCCGGGCTTCACCTTTGGTTCGCCGCACGGCGTCGCCTTCGTCCCGGACAAGAACGCGGCGCCCTCTCCGCAGATCGGCGCGATCAAAACGTTCCAGGCGCCGATCGACGGCTCCAGCCAGCCTGACTCGATCGCGACGGCGGATGGCTCGACCTTCGTGGAATATGGCAACGGCGCGGATTCCACCGGAGCGGGTGGCTCAAGCACAATCGTTCAGTACGACAAGGCCGGCAAAATCGAATACTCCTATACGTTGTCGGGATCGGTCGACGGGCTGAAACTCAACCCCGTCACCGGTGAGCTCTGGGCGCTGCAAAATCAGGATGGCAACCCCACCTTGACGCTGATCGACCCGAAGACGCATACGATCTCGGCGCCGCTCAGTTACGCCAATTCGTCGGCCAGCCGTGGCTATGACGACGTCGTGTTCGAAGGCAACAAGGTGTTCCTGAGCTACACCAACCCGGTCAATCCCGGCGATCCGACGCTGGTCGAATTGGTACAGGGCGATCATCCGGCTGGGCTACTCACCACCAAGACAGTATTGAGCTTCGGCGCCACCGGCCTCGACACCGTCACCGGGCAGATTGAAACGGTGCCGCAAACCGATCCTGACTCCCTGAAGATGGCGCCGAATGGCGACCTGCTACTGACCAGCGGTAACGATGGCACGATCATCGACATCCACAAGGCCGGCACCGCGCAACAGTCGGTGTCGTTTACGAATGTAGCGGGGGTCACCAGCGGCAACGCCGGCCTCGACGACGTCATCAAGCCGGGTGCCACCTCAGGCACGTTTACGCTGACGGATACCGCGACCAACAAGGTCTACTCCTTCCATGCGACCGGGCTGAACACCAGCGACTACTATGCCTCGGTCGGAAGCCTGAAGGCGTTCGGCCAGGTCGATCCCACGACCGGTGCATTCACGCCGCTGTTGTCGGCCGACAATGCGCCGGGCTTCAATTTCAGCTCGCCGCATGGCGTCAGCTTCGTGGCCGATCCGGCGCCCGCGAGCCCCGACAAGGGTGGAAACCACGATCTGATGGCATCGCTCACGGGCCAGGCGTCGATATTCGGCCACGCCATCGCTTCGTTCGCGACGGCGCCAGGCGAAGGTGGCGGCAGCCATGTCATCGCCGATGCGCATGTCCAGAACCCGGTTCTGGCCATCCCGCACAGCCACGGTTGATCGTTCCATTCGCACGGTGCCGGCCTTCGGGCCGGCGCCACTGCCATCTCTTAATTTTGGGAGGCCCGGGAAGAGCGTGAGCTTCCGGCGGCCGATGAGCCGAGGAACCGATGCATGACGTGAAGACAAAGCCGGTCGATGCCGGTCTCGCCGCACTGGTGACACTGATGCGCTTTCAGGGCGTCGCGGCGGAACCGGATCAAATCCAGCACCGCTTCGGCGGAGTCCCGATCGGCCTCACTGAAATGCTTCGCTGCGCGAAGGATTTCGGCCTGAAGGCCCGCGTCGTCAAAACCAGCTGGGCGCGCCTGGCGAACAGTCCGTTGCCCGCGATCGGCTGCCTTGGCGATGGCAGCTTCCTGCTCGTCGGCAAGGCCTCCGACGATCAGGTGCTGGTTTCCGATCCGTCGGTAGGACGGCCGGAGATGCTGACCCGCGCCGCATTCGAGGCACGCTGGGACGGCCGCCTCCTGTTCCTGGCACGCCGCGCCAATTTGAGCGATCTCACCAATCGCTTCGGCATCTCATGGTTTGTGACCGCGATCCATAAATACCGTCGCCTGATCGGCGAGGTGTTTCTGTTCTCGTTCGTCCTGCAGCTGTTCGCGCTGATCTCGCCGCTGTTCTTCCAGGTCGTGATCGACAAATCGCTGGTGCATCACAGCGAGAGCACGCTCAACGTGTTGATCATCGGCCTCGTCGCAATATCCGTTTTCGAAACAATTCTCGGAATGCTGCGGACCTATCTGTTCGCACATACCACCAACCGCATCGATGTCGAACTGGGCGCTCGGCTGTTCCGGCACCTGCTGGCGCTGCCGTCGGCCTATTTCCAGGCGCGGCGCGTCGGCGACTCCGTCGCCCGGGTCCGCGAGCTGGAAAATATCCGCAACTTCCTGACCGGTTCGGCCCTGACGCTGGTGATCGACGCGTTCTTCACCATCGTGTTTCTGGCTGTCATGTTCGTGTATTCGCCGTTCCTGACCTGGGTCGTGATGGCGAGCCTGCCATTCTACATCGCGATCTCCGCCGGCATGACGCCGCTGTTTCGCGCCCGTCTCGACGAAAAATTCAAACGCGGCGCCGAGAACCAGGCGTTCCTGGTCGAGAGTGTGGCCGGCATCGAAACGCTGAAGGTCATGGCGGTCGAGCCGCAGGTTCAGCGCCGCTGGGAAGAACAACTCGCCGGTTACGTCAGCGCGAGCTTTCGTGTTCTCAACCTCGGCAACGTCGGCAGTCAGGCTGTCCAGTTCGTCAACAAGATGGTGATGGCGGCGATTCTGTTCTTCGGCGCCAAACTCGTGATCCAGGGTTCGCTCAGCGTCGGCGAATTCGTCGCCTTCAACATGCTGGCGGGCCGTGTCAGCGCGCCGGTATTGCGGCTGGCCGGACTTTGGCAGGACTTTCACCAGGCTCGCCTGTCGATAGCGCGGCTGGGCGATATCCTCAATACACCGATCGAGCCATCCTATAACGCGACGAAGGCGGCGCTTCCGGCGCTGATCGGCGACATCAGGTTCGAGCACGTCACGTTCCGCTACCGCATCGACGGACCGGCGGTGCTCACGAATGTCAGTCTGGACATTGCCGCCGGTCAAGTGGTCGGCATTGTCGGTTCCTCCGGCTCCGGCAAAAGCACCTTTGCCAAATTGATCGAGCGGCTCTATGTGCCGGAGAGTGGCCGTGTCTTCGTCGATGGGGTGGATCTCGCCCAGGTCGACAGCTCCTGGCTGCGCCGGCAGATCGGCGTCGTCATGCAGGACAATGTGCTGTTCAACGCCACCGTTCGCGACAACATCGCCCTCGCCAATCCGGCGATGCCGGGCGAGGACGTGATCGCCGCCGCGCGGCTCGCCGGCGCGCACGACTTCATCCTGGAACTGCCTGACGGCTACGACACCATGATCGGCGAGCGCGGCAGCACGCTTTCCGGCGGTCAGCGCCAGCGCATCGCCATCGCACGCGCGCTGGTCACGAACCCGCGCATCCTGATCTTCGACGAGGCGACCAGCGCGCTCGACTACGAAAGCGAACGCATCATCCACGACAACATGCGTCAGATCGTGAAAGGCCGCACCGTCTTCATCATCGCGCATCGGCTGATGGCGGTGCGGGTCGCCGACCGCATTTTGACCGTCGAACGCGGCCGCATCACGGAGGATGGCACCCATGAGGATCTTCTGCGCCGCGGCGGCCGGTACGCCGCGCTTCACGCCATGCAATCCTGATATCCACGGTTCCAGATGACAACCGCCGTCGTCCCCGCCCGAAAGCAACCCATCCGCCGCGCCGAGCGCGAATTTCTTCCGGCTGCGCTGGAAATCGTCGAAACACCACCTTCGCCGATCGGCCGGCTAGGCGCCTATTGCCTCGTCGCCGTCTTTACGATCGCGATCGTCTGGGCGTGGTTCGGCCATGTCGATATCGTCGCCGTTTCCAAAGGCAAGATCATCCCGACCGGCCATACAAAAATCGTGCAGCCGTTCGAGATCGGCGTCGTGCGCGCCATCCTGGTGCACGATGGGCAAAGAGTGAAGACCGGCGACGTTCTGATCGAACTCGACCCGACCATGAACCAGGCCGATCTCGACCATCAACGGAGCGACCTGATGGCGGCGAAGATCGACATTGCAAGACTGACGGCGGCACTTGAAAGCGAGAACAATCCCGATGCGCGCTTCGTGCCGCCAGAGGGCGCGACCCCCGAACAGGCCAGCATGGGCGAGCAATTCCTGGCCGGCCAGCTGTCGCAGCATCGCAGCAAGCTCGCTTCGCTCTCCAGCGACGAATCGCAGAAGCGCGCCGAGCTGGAAAGTCAGAAGGTCTCGATCAGCAAGATCCAGACGCTGCTGCCGCTGATGGAAGAGCGCACCCAGATGCGCAAGACGCTGTACGATCATCAGACCGGCACGAAGCTTGCCTATCTCGAAAATCTGCAGGAACTGCTGTCGAGCCAAAAGGATCTCGAGTTTCAGACCAGTCGCCTGAGGGAGGCCGAGGCTGCCGTTGTTGCGGCGAAGGCGAAACTGGAAGAGACGCGGGCCGAATTCCACCGGCAGAACTTGAACGATCTCGCCGAGGCTACCCGCAAGGCAAACGGCCTTTCACAGGACGTTGCCAAGTTGGAGCAGCGTACCAGGTTTCAGGCGCTGACGGCGCCGATCGACGGCACGGTTCAGCAACTGGCGATCCATTCGGTCGGCGGCGTCGTTACCCCGGCACAGACGCTTTTGTCGATCGTGCCCGCCGACAGCACGATCGAGATCGAAGCGATGGTCGAAAACCAGGACATAGGCTTTGTGCATCCCGGTCAGGAAGCTGCAATCAAGGTCGATACCTTCAATTTCACCCGTTACGGGTTGCTGCACGGCAAGGTCATCACCTTGTCGAAGGATGCCATTCCACGCGACGGAGCGGGAAAATCGGAGCTATCGAAACAGGGCGCCATGGACGGCGCCGCTGCGGAGCCGGCGTATGCGGCTCGCGTCTCGCTCGATCAGACGCAGATGCAGATTGACGACAAGTTGCTCGATCTCTCGCCCGGCATGGCTATCACCGTCGAGATCAAGACCGGCACGCGGAGGATCATCGACTATCTGCTCTCGCCGATATTGCGCCATTCCCAGGAGAGCCTGCGGGAACGCTGATTGGGGACGATCGCGGCGCCCCCGGGCGGCCAAAAACTCGCTGGCCGCGTTCTTCCTAAAGGAGCATCGCCCGGAAGGCCGCCGCCGCGATGGGGTCGGGTCGACGGGGATCGCGCGGCGCATGCGAACTATTTCGGGTTGCCGATCACGCCCTCGCGCTTCTTGATCGCCCGGTAATAGGCCCACCACAGATGCGCCGCGGCGCCGCGCAGCGGACGCCACGGTTCGGCCAGCGGCATCATCTCTTTCGCGGTCGGGCGCGTCTTCAGCCCAAGTCCGATCTTGAGCGCTTCCTGCATGGCGAGATCGCCGGCCGGCCAGGCGTCGCCATGGCCGAGGCAAAACAGCAGGTAAACGTCGGCGGTCCATGGGCCGATGCCGTGCAGCGACGTCAATGTATGATGCGCGGCGTCGGCGTCTTCATTTGCCAGCACGTCGAGATTCAGCCGTTCCGCGGCGATTTCACGCGCCAGACTCTTCAGGGTTTTGATCTTCGCGGCCGACAGTCCGAGCCGGCCCAGACGGTCGGCCCGGACGCGGCGCAGCGTATCATGGTGAAACGGGTCGAACGCGGCCGTGAGGCGAGCCCAGATCGCCGCGGCGCTTGCGGTGGATAGTTGCTGGCCGCAGACGATAGCGGCGAGGCCCGCATAGCCGGGCTCGCGCCGCCGCAGCGCCGGCATGCCCGCAAGTTCAAATACCGTTTTGAGCCGCGGGTCCTGCTTCACCAGCGCGTGGATGGCGCTTTCGAGGTCGGCCTGGCTGTTGAGGTGAAGGGTCATTCGAAAGGATCAACTTGCTGAGGTCGTCATGCGCGGGCTTGACCCGCGCATCCATCTCATATCGTAAAAGACGCTTGTAAGGGATGGATTGCCGGGTCAAGCCCGGCAATGACAAGTGTGAAAATTCAATGCCGCCCCCCGTCTTCCGCTTTGCGCCGAGCCCGAACGGCTATCTGCATCTCGGCCACGCTTACTCGGCGTTGCTGAATTTCGATTTGGCGCGCCAGACCGGCGGCCGGTTCCTGCTCCGCATCGAGGATATCGATCCGACCCGCTGCAGGATAGAATTCGAGGAGGCGATTTATCGGGACCTTGCCTGGCTCGGCATCGTCTGGGAAACCCCGGTGCGCCGGCAATCCGAACATCTTGCCGACTATCGCGAGGGGCTCGAGACGCTCTTGGCGCAGGGGCTGGTCTATCCGGGTTTCGAGAGCCGTGCCGAGATCGCGCGCCTGGTCACCCGGAGGGAGGCCGCCGCGCCGTGGCCGCGCGACCCCGACGGCGCGCCGCACTATCCCGGTACGGCGCGATCGCTGTCGCCCGAAGCGCGCGCGCGACGGCTCCAATCGGGCACGCCTTATGCGCTGCGGCTGGACATGGCGGCGGCGTGCGCACGCGCCGGCGAGCTGACCTGGATCGAGAACGGCGAAGGTCCCGGCGGCGAGACCGGCACGGTGGCCGCCGGGCCCGGGGCCTGGGGCGACATCGTCCTGGCGCGCAAGGAGACGCCGACCAGTTATCACCTCGCGGTGGCCATCGATGACGCCCTGCAGGGCGTGACGGAGGTGGTGCGGGGCCAGGATCTGTTCTGGTCGACGAGCGTGCACCGGCTGCTGCAGCAGCTGCTCGGACTGCCGCGGCCGGCCTATCGGCATCACCGTCTCATTTTGGATGATGCCGGCCGCAAGCTGTCGAAATCGAACAAGGCCACCGGCTTGCGCGAACTCCGCGCTGGCGGGGCGACGCCGGCCGAAATCCGCCGCCTCGTCGGCCTGACCTAGATTACCCCGGCTTTGCGCGAGGTCGGCCGCACCTTGAAAACGCGCTGCGGCGTGACTCCGCAAGCCCAGCCATGGCATGGTGGGGCCGGCCAGGGTCGGGGGAATCATGGCGTTGAAATCGCGCCCACGGCGCAGCTTGCGGCGGCCGAAAAAAGGGCCGTCGAAGAAACGCGCTGCACATGCCGCCGCCGGCAAGGCGAGCAAGCCCGCCGCCAAGACAGCCGCACCCGGCATCGTCGAGACGGCGCTGGCTACGTTTGCGCACGAGGTCCGCACCCCGCTGACCGGAATTCTTGCCATCAGCGATCTGCTGGCGACGTCCGATCTCGACGAGCGCGAACGCCGCTGGGTCGATACCATCAAGGCCGGCGCCGAACATCTCGCCAGCCTGGCGACCTTGTTCGTCGACGCCGCCAGGAGCGGCCGTTCCGGATTTGGTGTGCGGCAGGACTTTTTCGATTTGCGCACGCTGGCCCGCAACGCAGGCGATTCGCTGGCCGGCCGGGCAACGGCCAAGGGCCTGCAATCCGAGGTCGGGATTTCGGAAAAGCTTCCGGCATTCGTGATCGGCGATCCGGTCCGCCTGCGTGCGGCGCTGGAAAACCTGATCGACAACGCCATCAAATTCACCGAACAGGGCGGCGTCGCGCTCATGGTCAGGCCGATGCGCGCCGCAAAGGGCAAGGTCGGCGCCGCGTTTGCGATTTCGGACAGCGGCATCGGCCTCTCGATCAGCGAGATCAAGCGCCTGTTCCGTCCGTTTTCGCAGGCCAATGTCAGCATCGCCTCGCGGTTCGGTGGCGCAGGCCTCGGATTGTCGTCGGTGAAACAGCTCGCACGCGCGATGGGCGGCGACATCGTCGTCGCAGCACGGCACGGTGGAGGAACCACATTCACGTTGACGGTAGCGCTGACCCGCGCCAAAGCTTCAAAAACGACGAGTTCAGGGGCGGATACCGATATCCCGTCGGATCAGGCGCGAGCGCTGCGCATTCTCAGCGTCGAGGACAATCCGTTCGGCCGCGTCGTGCTCAATGCGGTGCTTACCGAACTCGGTCATCAGGCGGAATTCATCGGGCGGGGCGAGGCTGCCACCGGACGGATCGCGCAAGGCGGTTTCGACGCGGTGCTGATGGATATGGTGTTGCCGGGCATCACCGGGATCGAGGCCATCAGGCGGATTCGCGCGCTTGGCTCGCCGTTTGGCCGCATCGCCATCATCGGGGTGTCGGGCCGCGGCGACGACGAAGCGGCATCGCGCGCGGCCGGCGCGGACGCGTTCCTGGTCAAGCCCGTGTCTCCGAGGGCTTTAGCGACTGCGCTGCTTGAAGCGACACGCCGTGCGGCAGCTGCGACTTGATGATCGCCGCGTTCAGCTCGCCGCCATATACGAAGATCGCGGCGATGAAATACAGAAACACCAGCGCGATGATGACCGACGCCAGGCCGGCATACATCGTCACGTAGTTGTTGGCGAAGCGCGCGAGATACTGTCCGAACACGACGCCCGATACCAGCGAGGCCACCAGGGTGAAGATGATGCCCGGCAGGATCTGCAGAAAGCTGCGGCGGCCGGCCGGAAGCCACGCGTGCAGAATAAACAGGGCGACGATCAGGGCCGCAATGGTGATGCCGTAGCGTGAAACATTGAGAAATTGCTCGTTGGATTCGACGACAAGCGGAATGTGCCGCCGCACCGCCTCGATGATCAGGGGGCCCAGCACGATCAGGAACGCCATCGCCAGCGAGGTGATGGCAGCGATCAGCGTATAGCCGATCGATTCCAGCCGCAGCCAGTACCAGCGCCGCGGCTCGATCATCGAATAGGCGCGATTGAGCGCGACGCGCAGGGCTTCAACGCCGTTGGAGGCGAAATATACCGCGAGCACCGCGCCGATGGTCAGGATGTCGCCGCGGGTGGTCGTCATGACGTCGTGGATCTGGCCGGACAATGAATCGGCGACCTGCTTCGGCCAGACCTGCAGCAACAATCCCGCGGCCTGATCGGCGAGTTCCTTCGACCCGAAAAAGCCGGCCAGCGATGTCAGCACGATCAGAAACGGAAACAGCGCCATCAATGTCGACAGCGCGATGTGGCTGGCGATCGCCCAGCCGTCATCGGCGAGAAACGTGTAGAACGCGTCCATGCCGACGTGAAAGGTGTAGCGAATCTGCCTCACAACGAGCCTTGGTCCGGGGAAGACGATCTTTTCGGCGAACCAACCCACTTTCCGATATTATTGATCCAAAAGCCAGATCGTTGCACCGGAGTTCGCCTCGATGCAAGCAATGGCGGACGGCCTTGCGCGGTGTTATGTACGATAAATGGCTTCATTCCTGAGTACCATCATTCTTCCGATTGCCGTTGCTGCCGTCGCGCTCGTGCTGCTGCTTGGTCTCGTCAACATGATGCGGGGCGGGTCGCCGCAGCGGTCCCAGAAACTGATGCGGTTGCGGGTACTGCTGCAATTCGTCGCGATTGTCATCACCATGCTCGCGGTCTGGGCGATGGGCCGCTAAAGGAGGCAGGTATGGTCGTCCTGAACCGTATCTACACGCGAACCGGCGACGACGGCACCACGGCACTCGGCAGCGGCGAGCGCCGCCCGAAATACGATCTGCGCATCGGCGCCTATGGAACCGTCGATGAGACCAACGCCGCCATTGGCATGGTCCGGCTCCATCTGGCGGATGCGCGCGAGCTCGATGCGATGCTGGGCCTGATCCAGAACGATCTGTTCGACCTTGGCGCCGACCTCGCGGTGCCGCAAGCCGAGGGCAAGGCGGAACGGCTGCGGATGCTGTCGAGCCAGGTCGAACGCCTCGAGCGCGACATCGACGGCTTGAACGCGCAACTTGCGCCCTTGACCTCGTTTGTGCTGCCCGGCGGTACCCCTGCCGCGGCGCATCTGCATCTGGCACGCACAATATGCCGCCGCGCGGAACGGATGATGGTGGAACTCGCGGCCAGGCCCGACGAACCGGTCGGCGATGCCGCGATCCAGTATATGAACCGGTTGTCGGACTTCCTGTTCGTCGCCAGCCGTGCCGCCAACAATAACGGCGCCGGAGACGTCTTGTGGGTGCCCGGCCAGAACCGCTGACCGCACCCGTTCGGCGGGGGGCGTTTTTTAGCCGTCGCGCGTTGACCGGGGTTGGCGGGACCTTTAGGTTCCGCGCCGAAGCTGATCAAACCTCATAATTCCAGCGAAAGAGGGTCGATGAAGGTCCTGGTACCGGTAAAACGGGTGGTCGATTTTAACGTCAAGGTCCGCGTCAAAAGCGACGGATCGGGCGTCGAACTGTCCAACGTCAAGATGTCGATGAATCCGTTCGACGAAATCGCCGTCGAGGAGGCCCTGCGCCTGAAAGAGGCCGGCAAGGCAACCGAAGTCGTGGTCGTGTCGATCGGTCCCGCGCAGGCGGCCGAAACCATCCGGACCGGGCTTGCGATGGGCGCCGATCGCGGCATCCTGGTCAAGGCGGAGGGCAATGTCGAGCCGCTGGCGGTCGCGAAGATCCTCAAGGCCATCGCCGACGAAGAGAAGCCCGGCCTCGTGATTCTCGGCAAGCAGGCGATCGACGACGATTCGAACCAGACCGGCCAGATGCTGGCGGCCCTGCTCGGATGGCCGCAGGCGACCTTTGCCTCCAGGCTTGAGGTCGATGGTTCCGATTTCAAGGTGACCCGCGAAGTCGACGGCGGCCTGCAAACCGTGAAACTGAAGGGACCGGCCGTCGTAACGACCGATCTGCGGCTGAACGAGCCGCGTTATGCGAGCCTGCCCAACATCATGAAGGCGAAGAAGAAGCCGATCGCCGACAAGAGCGCATCCGATTACGGCGTTGATCTTGCGCCCCATCTGGAAATCCTCAAGACCTCCGAACCGCCGGGCCGCAAGGGCGGCGTCAAGGTCAAGGACGTCGCCGAGCTGGTGTCGAAGCTGAAGAATGAAGCCGGGGTTCTTTAAGATGACTACGCTGTTGATCGCCGAACACGATAACGCATCGATCAAGGACTCCACCAACAAGGCGCTGACCGCCGCCGCCGCGCTCGGCGGCGAAGTGCATGTGCTGATCGCCGGCGAAAACGCCAAGACTGCCGCGGACGCCGCGGCCAAGCTTGCCGGCGTGAAGAAGGTCCTGCTCGCGGACAACGCCGCCTACGCCCATGATCTCGCCGAGCCGCTGGCTGCCCTGATCGTCGCGCTGGCCCCCGGCTACGACGCCTTTGTCGCGCCCGCGACCTCGCGCTTCAAGAACGTCATGCCGCGCGTGGCGGCGCTGCTCGACGTCATGCAGGTGTCGGAGATCATCAAGGTGGTTTCGCCCGATACTTTCGAGCGGCCGATCTATGCCGGCAACGCGATCCAGACCGTGAAATCGAACGACGCCAAGAAGGTGATCACCGTGCGGACCTCGACATTTGCCGCGGCTGGAGACGGCGGCAGCGCGGGCGTGGAAAATGCGCCTTTAGCCGCCGATCCCGGTCTTTCCAGCTTTGTCGGCGAGGAAGTCGCCAAGAGCGATCGTCCCGAACTGACGTCGGCGAAGATCATCGTCTCCGGCGGCCGCGCCATGCAGAGCCGCGAGAATTTCGCCAAATATATCGAGCCGCTGGCCGACAAGCTCGGCGCCGCCGTCGGTGCGTCGCGCGCCGCGGTCGATGCCGGATATGCGCCAAACGACTGGCAGGTCGGCCAGACCGGCAAGGTGGTGGCGCCGGAGCTCTATGTCGCGATCGGCATTTCCGGGGCGATCCAGCATCTCGCCGGCATGAAGGATTCCAAGGTCATCGTCGCGATCAACAAGGATGAAGACGCGCCGATCTTCCAGGTTGCCGATTATGGCCTCGTCGCGGATTTGTATCAGGTGGTCCCCGAACTGACCGAGGCGCTCGGCAAGCTCGGAAAGTAGCGGGGATGGAAATGGCGCAGGTATCCCGCAAAAGTGGAGGTCGACTCTGCGACAGGAATACGCGCATTATAGCCTAGGGGCGTTTTCTGAAGAAAAATGCTTTGCCGGTCGAGGGGCATTTCGGCCGGGGCTTATGCAAGGGAATAAGCGGCGCTGCGCGCGTCGCTGCTGTGAGATGGCAAAATGGCGGTTTTGATCAAGAAGGTCGGCGTAATCGGTTCGGGCCAGATGGGCAACGGCATCGCTCATGTCGCGGCGCTGGCCGGCTTCGACGTGGTGCTCAACGATGTATCCGCCGACCGCCTGAAATCGGGGATGGCGACCATCAACGGCAACCTGTCGCGTCAGGTCGCCAAGAAAATCATCACCGAGGACGCCCGCAAGCAGGCGCTGGGGCGGATCGTTCCCGCCGAGACCATCGACGGATTGTCCGACTGCGACCTCGTGATCGAGACCGCGGTCGAGAAGGAAGAGGTCAAGCGCAAGATTTTTCACGATGTTTGCGCGGTGCTGAAGCCCAGCGCCATCGTCGCCTCCAATACCTCCTCGATCTCGATCACCCGGCTTGCCGCGTCAACCGACCGGCCGGAGCGCTTCATCGGCATTCACTTCATGAATCCGGTGCCGTTGATGGAACTGGTCGAACTGATCCGCGGCATTGCCACCGATGACACCACCTTCGACGCGGCCAAGGACTTCGTCACCCGGCTCGGCAAGCACATCGCAGTGTCGGAGGATTTCCCGGCCTTCATCGTCAACCGCGTTCTGCTGCCGATGATCAACGAGGCGATCTATACGCTGTATGAAGGGGTCGGGAACGTCGAGGCCATCGATGCCGCGATGAAGCTCGGCGCGCACCATCCGATGGGGCCGCTCGAGCTTGCCGACTTCATCGGTCTCGATACCTGTCTTTCGATCATGCAGGTGCTGCATGAGGGGCTGGCCGATTCCAAATACCGGCCGTGTCCGCTGCTGGTGAAATATGTCGAGGCCGGCTGGCTCGGCCGCAAGACCCAGCGCGGCTTCTACGACTATCGCGGCGACAAGCCGGTTCCGACGCGCTGATCGATCTCCAGCATTCCTTAACCACCGTCCGCTAGGTTGTCGGGGTCGGAGGCGTTGCGTATGGATATGATGAGTATGGTCAGCAGCATTCTTGCTGCGCAGGCGGGCAACACGCAGCAGCAGGTCGCAACGACCATCATGAGCGCGAACGCCAAGGCCGAGAAATCCGCGGTTCTGACCCTGTTGGGTGCTGGAACCCCCTCGCTTGCCAATGTGGCCGCGGGTATTGGCGGCAATATCAACGTATCCGCCTAAAGCCCACCGGCTGCCGGCGTGATTGCCGCCGTGATCAGTTTGACCGCGTCATCGCTATCCCATTCCGCGGGGCCGGAAATGGTGCCGATCTCGCAGCCCTGGCCATCGACCAGCACCGAGGTCGGCATGCCCAGCGCCCGGCCTGCGGCTTTAAGGTCCTGAAAAACCTTGGCTTTTTGGTCACTAAAGTAGCCGATCCGGTTCAGATTGGCCTCTTTCAGGAAGCTTCTGGGCTTTTCCGGGTCGCGGGTATCGATATTGATCGCGACCACCGCGAAATCCTTGCCGCCGAGCCTGGTCTGCAAGCGGTCCAGCGCGGGCATTTCCTTGCGGCAGGGCACGCACCAGGTCGCCCACAGGTTCACCAGCACGGTGCGGCCGCGCCAGTCCGAGAGCTTCCTGGGCTTGCCGTCGCTGTCGTCGAAGGCGAGGTCCGGCAGCCGCAGGGGCGCCGTTGCCATGGTCAGGGCGGCAACCTCGCCATGCGCCAGCGGCGCGAGCTTGCGTGAAAGGTCGACCGCCGCGGCGCAGGCGGAATCGGCCGCCGCGTTGCGCTTCAGCCCGCCGATCCCGTATACCCCGGCAAATCCAATCATCGTCCCGACCAGGACCGCCCCGATGACATAGGGAATCCGGCGCATGGCGGCCGGGGCGGGTGAGGGTCGTTCGGGCATATCGTTTGTCATCCGGTATCAGATACGGCTATGCAGGGTTTTGGCTGCGCCACTAACGGCACACGGCGTGTAACGGGCGCAGGCGATAGGCGGCAGGCAAGAGCAATAGGTCATGAGTATCGGGTCATGAGCAACAAGATGTGGGGCGGCCGGTTCACCGAGCGCCCGGACGCGATCATGGAGGAAATCAACGTCTCCATCGACGTCGATCGTCACCTTTACGCCCAGGACATCGCCGCGTCCAAGGCCCACGCCGCGATGCTGTCCGCGCAGGGCATCATTACGGTGAACGATGCGAAAAATATTGCCAGGGGTCTAGACACGATTTTGTCAGAAATCGGCAAGGGATCGTTCGATTTCAAGCGCGCGCTCGAGGACATTCACATGAATGTCGAGAGCAGGCTCGGCGAGTTGATCGGGCCCGCCGCGGGACGGCTGCACACCGCGCGTTCGCGCAATGATCAGGTCGCAACCGATTTTCGGCTGTATGTCCGCGACACCATCGACGCGACGGATGCCGCACTGGCTTCGTTCCAGTATGCGCTGGCGCAGAGGGCGCTGGAACATGCCGCGACCGTAATGCCCGGATTCACGCATCTGCAGACCGCGCAGCCGGTGACGTTCGGGCACCATCTGCTCGCCTATGTCGAGATGGCGGCGCGCGATCGCGGCCGCTTCGCCGACGCCCGCAAACGCCTGAACGAATCGCCGCTCGGCGCGGCAGCGCTGGCCGGCACCTCGTTCCCGATTGATCGCCACGCGACCGCGAAGGCGCTCGGTTTCGACCGGCCGATGGCCAATTCGCTCGACGCGGTCTCGGACCGGGACTTCGTGCTCGAGACGTTGTCGGCGGCGGCGATCACGTCGGTGCATCTGTCGCGTTTCGCCGAGGAGATCGTGATCTGGACCTCGCCGCTGGTGGGGCTGGTGCGGCTTTCCGACAAATTCACTACCGGCTCCTCGATCATGCCGCAGAAGCGCAACCCGGATGCGGCCGAACTGGTGCGCGCCAAAACCGGCAGGGTGATCGGCGCGCTGACCGCATTGCTGATCGTGATGAAGGGGCTGCCGCTCGCCTATCAAAAGGACATGCAGGAAGACAAGCAGGGCGCGATGGAGGCGTTCGGTGCGCTTTCGCTCGCCGTTCGCGCGATGACCGGAATGGTCACCGACATCGTGCCGGACGAGGCGCGGATGAAAGCCGCGGCCGGGGAAGGCTACGCCACCGCCACCGACCTCGCGGACTGGCTGGTGCGGACGTTGAAAATGCCGTTCCGCGACGCCCATCATGTCACCGGGCGTATCGTCGCCAAGGCATCCAGCGATGGCGTCGCGTTGCATGAGCTGCCGTTGAAGGCGATGCAGGCCATCGAGCCCAGGATGACCGCCCCGGCGCTGGCGGCGCTGTCGGTCGAGGCCTCCGTCAAGAGCCGCACGAGCCTTGGCGGAACCGCCCCGAAGAACGTGCTGGCGCAGGCCAAGACGTGGCTCAAGCGGCTGGAAAAAGAGCGAAAATTGGGCTGAGCCGTGATTCCTGCGGGAAATTCAGCACGCCGCAGGTCTCGCCAGAGCAGGTCAATCTTTGTATGGTGCCGCCGCATTGGGGATTTTGACGTGAATCGCAACTACCGCCCAAAATATCGGGGATGGGCCCTTGTTCTGCTGGGCGCGGCGCTGCTTGCGGTCGGAGGCTGCGGCCGCAAGGGGCCGCTCGAATTGCCGCCGACCGCGTCGTCGCAGCCGGGCGCCGCCGTCCAGGGCAACGCGGATACCGATCAGGCGAGCAAGCCAAGCGTGTTCGATCCGAGCTATGGCGCCAATGCGCCGCCGGCAGCCGGCAGAGGTCCCAAGAGACCATTCGCCCTCGACCCGCTCCTGAACAGCAACTGATCAACCGAGCCCGCCATGAATCACTTCGACTATCGCAACGGCGTGCTTCACGCCGAGGCGGTGAATCTGATCGATCTGGCGGAAGCCGTCGGTACGCCGTTCTATTGCTATTCGACGGCGACGCTGGAGCGGCATTACCGGGTGTTCAGCGAGGCCTTTGCCGACGAGAAGTCGCTGGTCTGTTACGCCATGAAGGCCAACTCCAACCAGTCGGTGCTGCGGACGCTGGCAAAGCTCGGCGCCGGCGCGGACGTGGTTTCAGGCGGCGAGTTGAAGCGCGCGCTGGCCGCCGGCATTCCGCCCGCAAAGATTTTATTCTCCGGGGTTGGCAAGACCGAAGCCGAGCTGCGCTCGGCGCTGGCGGCAGACATTCTCTGCATCAACGTCGAATCCGAGCCCGAACTCGAATTGCTGTCGCGGTTGGCGAGCGAGCAGGGGCGGGTGGCGCGGATCTCGGTTCGGGTCAATCCCGACGTCGATTCCGGCTCGCATGCGAAAATCTCGACCGGCAAGTCCGAGAACAAGTTCGGCGTGCCGCTCGATCGGGCGCGGGCGGTCTACGCCCGCGCGGCAAAGCTGCCCGGCATTCGCGTGACCGGCGTCGACATGCATATCGGCAGCCAGATCACCGATCTGGTGCCGCTGGAAGCCGCTTTCAGGCTGCTGGCCGAATTCGTGCAGACGCTGCGCGCCGATGGCCACACCATCTCGCATATCGATTTCGGCGGCGGCCTTGGCATTCCCTATTATATGGACCGCGAAGCGCCGCCATTGCCTTCCGCCTACGCCGCCGTGGTCAAGCGGGTGACGCACAATCTCGGCTGCACGCTGGTGTTCGAGCCCGGCAGGCTGATCGTCGGCAATGCCGGGATCCTGGTGACCCGTGTGATCTATGTGAAGCATGGCGACGCCAGGAATTTTGTCATCATCGACGCGGCGATGAATGACTTGATCCGCCCCACTCTGTACGAGGCGCATCACGACATCCTCCCGGTCTGCCTGGCCCCGCAAGGCCTGCCAACCATTGTCGCCGACGTGGTCGGGCCGGTCTGCGAAAGCGGCGATTATCTTGCGCTCGGGCGCACCATGCCCGAGCCCAAAGCCGGCGATCTGCTGGCGGTCATGACCGCCGGGGCCTACGGCGCGGTGCAGTCCGGCACCTACAACACCCGCGCGCTGGTGCCGGAAATCCTGGTCAAGGACGACCAGTATGCGGTGGTGCGGCCGCGCATCGAGGTCGAAGCCCTGATCGCGATGGACAAGCCCGCGCCGTGGCTGTGACTTGATGTCGTTCCCGCGAAAGCGGGAACCCATACGCCGCGGCCCTTCGGTGAGACGCTGGATGTCGAGACCTTCCGTGACCACAAACGCCGGTGGCTATGGGTCCCTGCGTTCGCAGGGACGACGAAATCAGTTTACTTTTTTCCGCCAACCACCACGCCCGCCGCTTTTTCGATCGGCTTGATCGCGGAAGTGAAATCGGACTCCGCGCCCATGTCGCGGATCACCACTTCCCACAGACGCCCAACCGCTTCGGCGACTTCCAGCGACATTCCGAGTGCCTTGGCCCTCTTCCAGGCAAAGCCGCTACATGTCGGAGTGGGGCCAGCGGCTCGAGATCAAGGCGAGGGAGAACTTACGGCGCTCCCTGCGAGCACTGCGAGGCGCTTAGATTAACGGCCCGGTGCCCGCCAGATAGGGAAAACCTGGTTGGTGGTGCAGGTCATCGCATTGATCATGGCTTGGTGGTCGAAGCCCGGAAGCGCCATCAGCGCATCCACCACGCCCTTTTCACCTGTCGAGCCTTGCGGAAATGCGACGGCCACCTTGTCGTCTTTGCCGAATAGGAGCCACCAAACGTCGGCGCCCCAAGGCCCAGTGTCGTTAGTTTCTACCGCGACCCCGGTCAGTTCATTGAGCTGAACGCGCTGGGACTCGCCGTCCGGAATAGTCAACTCAACCGCGCCGTCCCGAAGAGAAAGCGCCCAGCGGCTCTCGGGGTTCAGGCGCTCTTCGCGCTTCTTTTTGAATATGTTCCAAAGCGCCACGGGAAAGCTCCTTCAAGCTGAGCCTATGTTAGAGATGTCCGGCGTCAAACGTTGAACATATGCTCCGCCTGAGCGGTTCTCGCCGGCGCCCTGCTGCTGCGTGGGTCCCTGCGTTGCGTTCGCAGGGACGACGAAATCAGTTTACTTTTTTCCGCCAACCACCACGCCGGCCGCTTTCTCGATCGGCTTGATCGCGGAAGTGAAATCGGACTCCGCGCCCATGTCGCGGATCACCACTTCCCAGAGCCGTCCGACCGCTTCGGCAACCTCCATCGAAAGTCCCAGCGATTTCGCCTCTTCGAGACAAAGCCGCACGTCCTTGACCATCAGCCCGGTTGCAAATCCGAAATCGAAGCTGCGCGGCAGGATCGAGCGGGGAAACTTGTCGCGGCTCGCGGTGTTCATGCCCGAGCCCGCGTTGATCACGTCGATCATCACGGCAGGATCGAGGCCCGACTTGACCCCCATCACCACGGCCTCGGACGTGGCCACCACGGCGGTCGCCGACAACAGATTGTTGGCGAGCTTCATGGTCTGTGCCGAGCCGGGTTTCTCGCCGATGAAGAACACCTTGCCGATCACCTCAAGCGCGGACTTGATGGCTTCGAACTCCGCCTTAGGTCCCGACACCATGACCGCGAGTGTGCCCTTTTCGGCGCCGCCGACACCGCCGCTGACGGGGCTGTCGAGCTGTACGATGTTCTTTTTCGCCAACAGATCGTGAATCCGCACCGCCATATGCGATCCGACCGTGGAGAGATCGACGAAGCGTTTTACCTTTTTGCCTTCGATCACGCCGCCGCTGCCGGTCGCAATCTCCAGCGAGGCCTGCAGCGAGGGCAGGCTCGCCAGCACGGTCTCGGTGCGGTCGGCGACGTCTTTCGGTGAGGAGGCCGCCTGCGCGCCCAGCGCTACCAGTCTGTCCACGACCTCCGTGCGCTGGTCAAACACGATGAGCTGATGCTTGGCCTCGATCAGGCGGCGGGCCATGGGAAAACCCATTTTGCCGAGGCCGATGAATCCGATGTCCATGGTGATTTGTCCCTAAAGATTATTTCAAGGCGTTATTGCGAGGAGCGAAGCGACGAAGCAATCCAACTCTTGCCCTTTGGCCGTATGGATTGCTTCGCGGAGTTTATCATCGGGCGGCGCTGTGCGCCGACCCGTTGGCCCGCAATGACGGATAAGATTCCCGCGGCTTGGCTAAACGGCTCTCAAGCCTTGTCGAGTTCGGCGAACACTTCGCGCGCGATCCGGAAGCTGTCGACGCCCGCGGGAATGCCGGCGTAGATCGCGACCTGCATGAAGACTTCGCGAATCTCGTCGCGGCTCACCCCATTGGTCAACGCGCCCTTGATGTGCGCCCGCAATTCGTGCGGCCGGTTCAGGATCGAGATCATGGCGAGATTGAGCATGCTGCGGGTCTTGTGCGGCAGTTCCTCGCGGCCCCACACCGCGCCCCAGCAATATTCGGTGACCAGTTCCTGAAAGGGCCTGTTGAAGTCATCGGCGTTTTTCAGCGCGTTGGCGACATACGCCTCGCCCAGCACCGCTTTTCGAATCTCCAGTCCCTTGTCGTGTGTTTTCTTGTCCATGAGGTTTCCTTCGGGTTCCCCTAGAATGCACTTTGATTGTTCCGTGGCCAACGTTACGAGGTCGTGGCGGCACAGTCACGTCTGCGTGTTATGCGTATTTCCGGGTGTGGGTTACCCTTGCCGGATGGGTGCCTCACTGCTGACGTTGTGCTAGGTTGTGACCCGGACAACCCGGAGAGATTGTTGATCGGCGCCACCCCCGACCCGTCAGAGCCAGTGCAAAACCCGGATGCGGTCTCGCGGCTGCAGCTGGCGCAGGCCTTGCGGCGGGCCGAATATGCGATCGCGTGGGAGCGACTTTGGCCGCATCTGGCCCGGCTTTTCACCGTAGCCGGGTTGTTTCTGGCGCTATCCTGGGCCGGCCTGTGGCTGGCGCTGCCGTTCGTAGCCCGCGGCATCGGGCTCGGGGTGTTCCTGGCTCTGGCGCTGGCTGCGCTGTTCCCGCTGGTCCGGTTTCGCTGGCCGAGCCGGCAGCAGGCGCTGAACAGGCTCGATCGCGGCACCGGCATCCGCCATCGCCCGGCGACGGCGCTGACCGACACACTGGTGATGCACGATCCGGTCGCGCTGGCACTGTGGCAGGCCCAGCGTGAGCGCACCTTGGCATCGATCAAGCGCATCCGCGCCGGCCTGCCGTCGCCGCGGCTGGCGATCCATGATCCCTGGGCGCTGCGGGCGTTGATCGTGGTGATGATGGTCGCGGCCTATATCGCCGCGGGCGACGAACGCCGGATGCGGGTCGCTGCCGCCTTCGACTGGAATGGCGTGCTGGCGGCGGCCAATGTCAGGGTCGATGCCTGGGTGACGCCGCCGCTTTATACGGGCAAGCCACCGATCATTCTGTCGGCGGCGAACAAGGAAGCCGCGACACCTGCTGCGGGGCCGCTGGCGGTCCCGACCGGCAGCACGCTGATCGTGCGCTCCAGCGGCGGCACCCTCGATGTGGTGGCCGGCGGCGGCGTGACTGAAGCGGTGCCGGCCGAACAGGCGCCCAAGGGGACCAATGAGAAGCATTTCGCCATCACCGGCGACGGCACCGTGCACGTCCGCGCGCCCTCCGGTCAGCCGCAATGGAGGTTCAGCGCCACCCCCGACCGCGCCCCGACCATCGCGCTTGCGAAGGATCCGGAGCGTCAGGCCCGCGGCTCGCTGCAGCTGTCCTACAAGATCGAGGATGATTACGGCGTCACCGAAGCCCGGGCGCTTTTTGCCGCCCGTCGTGCCGCCGCGCCGAAGGCTGCCGCCGAGCCGCGGCCGCTGTTCGACCCGCCGCAACTTTCGCTGGTGCTGCCGAATGCGCGGACCCGCAATGGCGTGGGCCAGACCGTCAAGGACCTCAGCGAGGATCCCTATGCCGGCGCCGACGTCACCTTGACGCTGACGGCCAAGGACGAGGCCGGCAATGAGGGGCGCAGTGAGCCCTTCAACATGCGGCTGCCGGAGCGGCTGTTCACCAAGCCCCTGGCGCGGGCGTTGATCGAGCAGCGCCGCATTCTGGCGCTCGACGCCAATCAGAACGCGCAAGTCGATGACGCGCTCGAAGCTATGATGATCGCGCCGGAATTGTTCATGCCCGAGACCGGCCAGTATCTCGGCCTCTACAGCGTCGCGCGGCAGCTCCAGACGGCGCGGACCGACGATGCCTTGCGCGAGGTGGTCGCCAGCCTGTGGGCGCTCGCCGTCACCATCGAGGACGGCAACATCACCGATGTGGACAAGGCGCTCCGGGCCGCGCAGGACGCGCTCAAGCAGGCGCTGGAAAGGGGCGCCAGCGACGAAGAAATCAAGAAACTCACGCAGGACCTGCGCGCGGCGCTGGACAATTTCATGCGTCAGCTCGCCGAGCAGCTGCGCAACAACCCGCAAGCACTGGCGCGGCCACTCGATCCCAATACCAAGGTGATGCGCCAGCAGGATCTCAACAACATGATCGAGCGCATGGAGCGGCTGTCACGTTCCGGCGACAAGGACGCCGCCAAGCAGTTGCTCGAACAATTGCAGCAGATGCTGGAGAACCTGCAACTGGCACAGCCCGGCCAGTCCGACGGCGACATGGAGCAGGCGCTGAACGAGCTCGGCGACATGATTCGCAAACAACAGCAATTGCGCGACAAGACCTTCAAGCAGGGCCAGGATTCACGGCGCGACCGGCAGCGCGGCAAGCAGGGCGATCAGGGCATGAGTGACCTGCAGCAGGATCAGCAGGGCCTGCGCGACCGGCTCAACAAATTGCAGCAAGAGCTTGCCAGGCGCGGCATGGGGCAGGGCCCGCGCGGCGAGAAGGGTCAGCAGGGTCAACAAGGTCAGGACGGCGATCCGCAACAAGGTGACGGCGAGGACGGCCTCGGCGAAGCCGACAACGCGATGGGCGATGCCGGTGGCAAGCTCGGCGAAGGCAACGCCGATGGCGCCGTCGATTCGCAAGGCAAGGCGCTGGATGCGATGCGCAAGGGCGCCCAGAACCTCGCTGAAGCGATGCAGCAGGGCGATGGCGAAGGCCAGAGCGACGGCCCCGGCAACCGCGCCGGCCGCCAGCAGAGCGGCGGCAACCAGAGCGATCCGCTTGGACCCCCGCTGCACGGGCGTGAATTCGGCGACGATCTGACGGTCAAGATTCCCGGTGAGATCGACGTGCAGCGGGTGCGCCGGATTCTTGAAGAGCTCCGCCGCCGCCTCGCCGATCCCCAGCGCCCGCAGATCGAACTCGATTACATCGAGCGGCTGCTGAAGGATTTTTAGGGTTTCGTTTCAATGCAGGCGGCATCGCAAGGAAGGCGTCATACGCGGGCTTGACCCGCGTATCCATCATCTTCGTAAGAGTCCATCGAGAAAGGTGGATTGCCGGGTCAAGCCCGGCAATGACAAGTTGGGGAGCAATGGCTCCGCTAACCGTTCCTCCGCGCCGCCAGCGCATCCGCGACCGCGGTGCGGATATCGGCCACCGAGAACGGCTTGGCGATGACGTCATGGGCGATGGCGTGAAGGCCCGAGGCGCGTTCGCGCTGGTCGGCAAAGCCCGTCATCAGCAAGATCGTCAGGTCGGGAAAATCGCGGGCGGCCGCCAGCGCCAGTGCGATGCCGTCCATCACCGGCATCTGGATATCGGTCAGCAGCAGATCGAAGGCGCCCTGTTCGCTGCTCAGAATCTCCAGCGCTTCGGCGCCGTCCTGGGCGGTGGCAATGTCGTGGCCGTCCATGGCAATGGCGCGCGCCACGAGCACGCGCATGGAATCCTCATCGTCGACGATCAGCACCCGCGGCATCGAAGCACCTGTTTCGTGAATGGGATCAGGCGGCGTTGCTCATACATGGCCGCCGGCGATATCGCGCCTGCTGAAGAACCGCACATCGATGTTGCGCCCTTCGGGAGGCGGCGAGGCCAGCCGCGACTTGAACCAGGCTTTTTCGCCGGGCTTCAGCACCGGCTGTTCCAGGATCGTATTCCAGGCGTAGATCTCGGCGCCCTGCGCGTCGCGAACGCTGAAGCGCAGCCGCGGCAGCTCCACCGGTTTCCTGGATTCGCCGGTGATGACGCCCTCGATCACGAGCACCGGTTTGCCTTCCACGGTCTCGGAGGTGATCTTGACGTCCTTGAACCTCAATCCGCGCAGATTGACGTCGAGGCCGGCCAGTTTGTAGAACGCGGCGGTCTGCGGCAGCAGCCGCACCACGTCGACCCGCCAGATCAAGAGCGCCAGCACCAGCGCCCCCATCGCGGCGCAGGCGGTGGAGAGGCTGAGGGATGGCTTTCTCGGCCCGCGACGCGGCGGCTTCGGTCGCAGCAGCGCGCGCAGCCATGACGGGCGCCGGCCGGCGGGTTCCGGGTCGTGCAGATCGTTCTGGGCGATGGATGGCCAGTCGGTGTCGGCGGTCCTGGACGAAGCGGTGCCGTCAGGCGGGGCCGGCCAGTCGCCGACAATCGAGGGACTATCGACAACCGGGGTTTGCTGCTCCTCGCCGCCGTCCTCGCGCGCGAGCGCCTCCCATTCCGCGGCGGCGTCCTGCTCGGCGTCCTGCCGGCTGGCCTCCGCCATCGCGGGCGCCGGTGCAGGGATTTCGGTCGCATCTTCCGGACGCGCCAGCCAGACTTCCTTGCAACGGGAACAGCGCACGGCACGGCCAGCGGCGCCCAAACTAGCCAAATCAATGGCATAGGACGTTGAACAATGAGGGCAAACGATGTGCATGGAGCCACTCTCCACAATGATACTCGCGAAATGCTACAAGGCGACCGTTAACGAATCGGAAACCATAAACGACGCACAACCATTTTGTTTGGTTCGCGGCCGCAGCGAAACCAGCGGGCTGGGGGCTACCGGTTTCGGGTTTCCGGTCGTGCCCCCCATCGAACGGAGCTGAGCTTGGTTCGGTTCGAAAATGTCGGATTGCGTTACGGGCTCGGCCCGGAGATTTTGCGCGACCTCAATTTCCTGATTCCCGCCCATTCCTTCCAGTTCCTCACCGGCCCGTCCGGCGCCGGCAAAACCTCGCTGTTGAGGCTGCTGTTTTTGTCGCTGCGGCCGACCCGCGGCCTGGTCAATCTGTTCGGCCAGGACGTCTCGCTGCTCGGCAAGGATGAAATCGCCGACCTGCGCAAGCGGATCGGCATCGTATTGCAGGATTTCCGGCTGCTCGACCACATGACCACCTATGAGAACGTCGCGCTGCCGTTCCGGGTGATGGGCCGGGCGGAATCGAGCTACCGCAAGGAGGTCATCGATCTCCTGAAATGGGTCGGTCTCGGCGAACGAATGGACGCGCTGCCGCCGATCCTGTCGGGGGGCGAGAAGCAGCGGGCGGCGATCGCGCGCGCCGTGATCTCGCGGCCGCATCTGCTGTTGGCGGACGAGCCGACCGGCAACGTCGATCCGACCCTGGGGCGGCGATTGCTGCGGCTGTTCATCGAGCTGAACAAATCCGGCACCGCGGTCGTCATCGCGACCCACGACATTACCCTGATGGATCAATATGAGGCGCGGCGCCTGGTGCTGCACCAGGGACGGCTGCATATCTATGAGTAGGACCGATCATCAGCACGGCCCGTTGGTGGACCTCGGACGCGAACGTCCGCAGCTGCCGGCGCGGGCGCGCAATCTGTCGCCGATCGTGCCCCGCGCCTCGATCGCCGGCCGCGCGCTGGTCGCGGTCGTCGCCATCATGACCTTCCTCGCATCGATGACCACCGGCGCCGTGCTGCTGATAGCTGCGTCGGCGGCGGAGTGGCAATCGGAGGTCGCGAGCGAAATCACCGTACAGGTGCGCCCGATGCCCGGGCGCGACATCGACCGCGACGCGGCGGCGATAGCCGAAGCGATGCGGGCGCAATCCGGAATCCTCGAGATCCGGCCTTTCACCAAGGAGGAGTCCGCCAAACTGCTGGAACCCTGGCTCGGCAGCGGACTTTCGCTCGACGATCTGCCGGTGCCGCGCATGATTGTCGCGCGGGTGCAGCCGGGAGCCACGCTCGACCTGGCGGCGCTGCGCCGCCGGGTGACGCAGGTGGCGCCCTCGGCCACCGTCGACGACCACCGCGCCTGGATCGAGCGGATGCGGTCGATGACCGGCGCGACCGTGATCGCCGGGATCGGGATCCTGGCACTGGTGATTATCGCGACCATCATTTCGGTGTCGTTCGCGACACGCGGTGCGATGGCGGCTAACCGCCCGATCGTCGAAGTCCTGCATTTCGTGGGGGCAGGGGACCGCTATATCGCCAACCGGTTCCTGCGGCATTTCCTTCGGCTTGGCCTGCAGGGCGGGCTGATCGGCGGCGGCATCGCCATGCTCCTTTTCGGGTTCTCCGAATCGATTGCGGGCTGGTTCTCGGGCACCCCCGTCGGGGACCAGTTCGTCGCATTGTTGGGGACATTCTCGCTGCGTCCCTCGGGTTATCTGGCGCTGGCGGCGCAGGCGGTGCTGATCGCGGCGATCACGGCCTGGGCATCGCGGCGCACGCTGTTCGCCACGCTCGACGACATCGACTGATGCGGCAATACCGCGCCGTCCGGACTCCACTTCGTCCGAAAAGCCTCTAGACTTGAACGGAGAAGGATCGCCAGATCAGCATGAACCGGCCACCCGACGATAGATCGCCTGCCGCGCCGGCCGCGCCGCGGAGCTGGCTGCACGCCGCGATCGTTGCCGTGCTGGCGATCACGTTCGCGGCTGCCGCGATCGGCTTCGTCGGGTTTGTTTCGCAGTTGCGCGGGGCCGAAACCAGGCCCGCCCGCACCGCCGACGGCATCGTGGTGCTCACCGGCGGGTCGTCGCGCGTGTCCGACGCGATGGAACTGCTGGCCGACGGTTATGGCAAGCGGTTACTGATCTCCGGCGTTCATCCGACCAATGCCGCAAGCGACATTTCGCGTTCGCTGACCGACAATCAATCGTTGCTGAGCTGCTGCGTCGATCTCGACCGCTCCGCCGTCAACACCCGCAGCAATGCGGCGGAGACGCGGCGCTGGGCGCACGAGCGCGGCTTCAAGTCGCTGATCGTGGTAACGTCGAATTACCACATGCCGCGGGCGATCGTCGAATTGTCGCACGCGATGCCCGACATCACCCTGATTCCATTCGCGGTGGTCGGCGACAAATGGCGCGACGAGCCGTGGTGGACGAGTGGCGCGACAGTGCGGCTGCTGCTATCGGAATATGTCAAATACGTCGCCGCCGAAGTGCGGGTGCGTCTGGCCGATGCCGGCCTCGACATGATGGGCGAGGCCGCGGAACAGCCGGCCGGCTCCCTCGCGCCGCGCCGACCGGCGACGGCTCTAGCCAACTGATCGGGTTTTCGATGGTCTCGATTTTCTTGCGTTCGCTGATCTACAACGTGCTGTTCTATCTGATGCTGGTGTTTTGGGTGATGGTCGGAATCCCGACCTACCTGATGCCCCGCTCGGGTATCTTGACCGTGGCCCGATATTGGGCGCGCAGCAGCATCTGGCTGATGCGCGTGGTCTGCAACACCAAAGTGGAGTATCGCGGCCTGGAGAAAATTCCAAAGGGACCGCTGATCGTCGCGTCGAAGCACCAGTCGATGTGGGAAACCTTCGCGCTGCTGCAATTCTTCGATCAGCCGCTTTTTATTTTCAAGCGCGAGCTGAAATGGATACCGCTGTTCGGCTGGTATCTGATCAAGGCGAACATGATCGGAGTTGATCGCCGCGCCGGCGGCCGCGCGCTGCTGGCGATGGCGCGCCGCGCCGGCGAGGAAGTGCGGCGCGGCCGGCAGTTGATTATCTTCCCGGAAGGTACGCGGGTCGCCGTCGATGCGCCGCCAAACTACAAGACCGGCATCGCCCAGATCTATGCCGATTGCGGCGTGACCTGTCTGCCGGTGGCGCTCAATTCGGGACTGTTCTGGCCGCGCCGGACCTTCATGCGCTATCCGGGAACGCTGGTGGTCGAATTTCTCGATCCGCTGCCTCCCGGCCTGTCGCGCCGCGAATTTATCGTGCGCGTCTCCGCGGCGATCGAGGACGCCACCAGCCGGCTGGTCGAGGCGGCGCGCCGCGAGCAGGCCCAGTTGTTCGGCCGCGTGCCAGGTTCGGCGTCGGCGAAAGCGTGAGGCGTTGCGGCGTCGGGTCCGCGCAGGATGAACTCACCGATGCAGGGGCGTGTCGTCATGAAGCATCCCCGCGAGCCGATGCAGTTGCGGGTCGCGAAAACCCTGTGCCTCGATCGATTTTACGGTCGACAGGACGTAGTCGCGGTTATTTCCCGAACGACCGTGCCCCTGCCGGACATAGTGCAGCTGTTCGGCCAGCGAGAGCCGCCCGGCATATTGGACATGGCCGCGATCGACCACATAAGCGAGCGCGCTGACCCGCTGCCGGGCTTCGTTTTCCAGCCAGACCGAACGCATGACTTCGCGATAGACGTTGGTGGTCTGCTCGCGGCTGCGCAGGTAGCCCACGGTATCGTTGCGCCGCCTTGCCGCGACCCTGAACGCGATGCCGCGACAGGCGCCGCCGCGGTCGAGGCCAAGCACGAGCCCGGGCTTTTCCGGCGTCCCGCGATGGTCAAACGAATAGACGCACAGCGCACGGTGCTCGCCGATCAGCCGGGCGGGGACCTGCTCGGCGAACTCGAAGCCCGGCCGCCACATCAGCGACCCATAGCCGAACACCCAAAGGTCGTCTGTGGACAGGTCCGTTTTGGGCTGGATTTCGGCTGACATCTTGCGCACGGCTATCAGAACTGCGAAGTGAAACGAAGCGGAAACTCGGCGTCTTTTGCGGCCCGGACTCGCCGCTTATATTTGACAAAATCGTCAGCCAAAGCACGCCCCATGACCGATATGACCCTCGCGCCCCGCCACCGCCCGCTTTGGCGCCTTTTCCTGATGCCCGTCTTGCTCCTGATCGCCGCCGCGGCGTGGAGTGCGTTCTGGTTCTATGCCGCCTCCGAGGCCGAGGTGAAAGCCGACGCCTGGCGCGCGCAGGAGGCGAAATCGGGCCGGGTCTACGATTGCGCGAGGCGAACGATAGGCGGTTTTCCGTTCCGCCTCGAACTGCGCTGCGGCGGCGCCGGTGTGTCGCTGATATCGCAGACCGCGGGTCAGGCCGCGGCGCAGACGCCGGTGGCGGCCCATCTCGGCGAAATCCTGGTGGTGGCGCAGGTCTACGATCCGAAATTGCTGATCGCGGAATTTACCGCGCCGGCGACGATCTCCGATTCCGGCGGGACCTCTTCGATGCTGGTGAACTGGAGCAAGGCCCGTTCCAGCGTGGTGGGATTGCCGGCCGTTCCGCAGCGAGCCTCGATCGTATTCGATGACGCATCGATCGATCGCATCAATGGATCGGTGCAGCTGCCGCTGGCGCGCGCCAGGCATGTTGAACTGCACGGCCGTCTTGCGGAAGGCTCAGCTCTCGATCATCCCGTGATCGAGACCGCCCTGAAGATCGAAGCCGGCAGTGTGCAAGAACTGCACCCGCTGCTGGCGCAGCCGTTCGACGTCGACGCGCGGATGCTGCTGAGCGGCCTGAAGGATATGGCGCCGAAACCCTGGCCGGAACGGTTCCGTGAACTGCAGGCCGGCGGCGGGCATGTCGAGATCGTGCAATCCCGCATCCGGCAGGGTGATCTGATCGCGGTTGCCGCCGGCACCCTCGGGCTCAGCGCTCAGGGGCGTCTCGACGGAGAGTTGCAGATGACGGTTGCCGGTCTCGAGAAGGTGATTCCGGCGCTCGGCATCGAGAAAATGCTCGATGAGGGCGTGCCGCAGGCGACGCTGGATCGCGTCGCGCCGGGCGTCAAGACACGGGATGTCAGCAATCTGCTTGGCGCGCTCGACCGGGCGATTCCCGGCCTCGGCAACGCGGTGAAGCAAAATGCCAATATCGGCGTCGCCGCAGGCATCAACGCCCTGGGCACGGAAGCGGTGCTGGAAGGCAAAACGGCGCGGACATTTCCTCTGCGCTTCGTCGACGGCACGGTTTTTCTGGGTCCACTGAAGGTGGGGCAGATACCGGCGTTGTTTTAAGAGCCTGGATTCATGAGCGCGCAGCCCGATGCGGGAGCGTGGGCACGGCGGCACCACCAATCCGCAAAGGCCCGTCGCGGAACAGCCACTGCTCCGGATTTATTTCCGCTTCCGGGGCATATCGGATTTGCTGTTGGCTCGACCCGGTCGCCAATGACCAGAATAGACATCTCCACAGCAATGCCTATCGCACTGTGAGGGCGACCGCAGCCAGTGCGGCCGGCAATGACCAGGCCCAGTCTCCCAACAGGGTGACGGCGGCGGTCCCTACGACACAGCCCAAGAGAAAGCCGAGCAGTAGATGAAGCGACCTTCTTAAGCGACCGGCATCGACCGGCAGCAGGGGATGGCGCCTCGACAACAAGTCCATTAGCGATAGCACTGTGTTGGTCAAATTGCCGGTCATTACCGCGGTTGAAATTGCGCCCGGAATCGCCAGGCGAAGCAGTGCGTACTGGCAGGCCATCGCGGAGACCGCGATCATGACGGCAACGCCGGCCGTTAATCCGCGCGGATCCGTGGAGGGCCTGGTGATGACGCTGAAAATCAGGACCGCGGCGAGCAGCAGGAATTGAACCAGAAGCAGCGGCCGCGCCAAGCTCGGCCCGCGTCGGTCCGAAGCCTGGGCGATCAACCAGACGACCGCCACGGCCAGCATGAAGACCGGAATGGCCAGCGCCTGCGCCACGTTGAGCGGGTCGCTATGCACCGCCGCGGCGGCGGCCACCACGAGGTTGCCGGTGATATGGGCGGTAAAAATATGGCCCAGGGTAAAGAAGCCGGTGAGGTCGACCATTCCCGCGATCACGCTGAGCAACGGCGGCAGGCGCGCCTCCAGGCGCGACGGCTCCCCCGCATCATCCGCCGGATGGGACGGGTCCGGGAGCGCGGCGGAACTTCTAGCGAGCGTTGACACGTTCAGCCGCTCCCATGATTTTCGTTCGCGTTGATCGGTGGCCGAGATAGTCGACAATCATCTTCGGAATGATGAGGCCCAAGCTCATCGCCAAAATGATGATCGTTGCGGTCATGCCGTCTGCGATCGTCACGCTGATCAGTTGCAGCGTCGGCTGTGAGTCACCGACTAATTGCAGCAGGCCGCTTGCCATTCTGAAAAGGTAGACGCCCGGCATCATCGACACGACGGAGGCAAAGCCGATGGCCGCGAACGGCATGTGCGTGCGGCGTGAGACGGGAGTGAGGATCAGCCCAACGATAATGCATGCGATCAGCGCGCCCGCTGCGACGCCAAAGCCGAACACGTTGAGTGCAACCCACCGCAGCGCGTGGGCCAGCATGCCCACCGCCACCGGCCAGGGCAGCATGTTCAACGGCGTTGAGAAGAAGACGCTGTAGGACGCCACCGCGACACCGGCAGCAACGACGTCCTGCCACAACGGAACAGCTCGCCCCGGCGGATCGACGGGCAGGGAGGCGCCAAGAAGCGCCAGCCCAAGCAGCAATCCGGTCGAGATCGCGACGACGATGAGGCCGGCATAGAGCAACCGGGCCGCGCCAAGATGGATTCGGCCACCGATGAGGTCCAGGGCGCTGTTGAGCAAGTGCGGTCCCGGCACCAGGACCATGCATGGGCAGATCGCGACGAGGCGCAGCGACGAGCTTAGATCGTAGCGGACCGCCAGCGCGCCGATAAGGCCGGCAAGAATCGCAGCGCCGAATGGCTGAATGAAGTAGTTTACACTCAACTGCGCGAGAGCGCGGCGCAGAATGGCGCCCGCCCCGGCGCTCACGAATATCAGTACCGCGGGAAAAAAATGGCCGACACCGAAGATCACCGACAGCGCCACGGCCCCCGCCGCCGCCGCGAGCGCAAAAAGCCATGTCGGAGCCGGCGGTGCCCGCGAGATCACGCCGATCGCCTTCATTGCGGCATCCGGCGCCAGCCGCCCGGACTCGACATCGTCTATGGCCCGCATCGTCGAAGCTACACGATCCATATCCACGCCGGCAGGATCAGCTGGTACCTGGCAGAATGGAGTGGCCTCGCTGTCAGACTGAAGTTGTAGTTCGCCCCAGCGCGCCATGAGATTCGCGTGCAGGCCCAGTATGCGACCGAGCCGCTCCGCAGCGGCCGCACTCTGGTCCGTGGCTTGTCCGTTGACGAACAGCGTCCGCGCGAAGTTGAGGACAAGATCGCAACGCTCATCAGCCTTCATGGCAACGCCTCCCGATCCATGCGTCAGGACGCCTGTGCTCCGGGCGGAGCCGGCCCGAACGTTTCGCGCCGGCTCCGGCCCGATGAGTGCCGCTGTTCAGGCTGCGTGGGCCGTCGATGGCGCGCCTGCCACGTACGGCTTCACCATTTTCTTCGGATCGACAACCCGATCGAATTCGGCCTCCGTCACGAAGCCCAATTTCAACGCGGCCGCCTTCAAGGTGAGATCGTTGTCCATGGCGTAGTGGGCGATCTTCGATGCCTTGTCGTAGCCAATCACGGGCGAAAGCGCGGTCACCAGCATCAGCGAACGTTCGACATATTCGTTGATCTTCTTCAGGTTGGGCTTGGTGCCCTCGATCAGGAACTTGCGGAAGTTCGTGCAGCCGTCGGTCATGATCGTCGTGGAATGGGTGATGTTGAAGATGATCAGCGGCTTGTAGACGTTCATTTCGAGGTAGCCGCCGGCGCCGCCGAAACCCACCGCCACGTCATTGCCCATTACCTGCGCGGCAATCATCGCCAGCGCCTCGCACTGGGTCGGATTGACCTTGCCCGGCATGATCGAGGAGCCCGGCTCATTCTCGGGAATCATCAATTCCGCAAAGCCGGCGCGCGGGCCGCACGACATCAGCCGAATGTCGTTCGCGATCTTGTAGAGCGACACAGCGAGCGTCCGCAGCGTTCCGGAGAGCTGCACCTGCGCATCGTGAGCGCCCTGCACGGTGAACTTGTTGGGCGCGGTGACGAAAGGCAGGCCGGTGAGCTTGGCAATCTGAGCGGCCACCGCCTCGGCGAAGCCCGGCGCCGAGTTGATACCGGTGCCAACGGCCGTGCCACCGAGCGCCAATCGGTACACGCCCGACAAAGCCGCTTCGATCCGCTCCAGATTGTCCGACAGCATGCCTGCATAACCCGACCATTCCTGGCCCAGCGTCAGAGGCGTGGCATCCTGCATGTGCGTGCGCCCAATCTTGATGATGTCGTCCCACTCCTTCGATTTCGCGGCAATCGCGTCGCGGAGACTGGATACGGCGGGAATAAGGCGTTCTTTCACGTTCACGGCCGCAGCGATGCACATGGCGGAAGGGAAAGAGTCGTTCGACGACTGCGCCATGTTGACGTGGTCGTTGGGATGGACGGGCGCGTGGCTTCCGAGGGGAGTGCCGGCGAGCTGGCAACACCGGTTGGAGATTACTTCGTTCACGTTCATGTTGAACTGGGTGCCGCTGCCGGTCATCCAGACGTGCAGGGGAAACATGTCGTGATGCTGCCCGGCCAGAATTTCGTTGCAGGTCTGAACGATCAGCTCACACCGTTGATCGTCAAGGCGCTTGCCGTCGCGGTTTGCGATGGCAGCGGCTTTCTTCAAAGTGGCGTAGGCCGTAATCATTTCGCGGGGAATCAAGTCCTTCCCGATGCTGAAATGTTCAAGCGAGCGCTGGGTTTGAGCACCCCATAGCTTGTCGGCGGCTACTTCAACGACGCCAAGGCTGTCAGTCTCTTCTCTCATGCCCGTCATGTTCATTCTCCTGGGTTTGCAAGTGATGGACGCCACCGTCAAACCGGCCATTGGACCGAGGAGGTAATTAGTTCCCCCTCAGACGATGACCAGAGCTTGTGTGAACATGTCTAGTTTATCATATCCCAGACATCGACGGACTCGGATTCTGCGGCACAGGCTGCCGGTTCCAGGCATCCGCGCTATCGTTGTGACATCGCCAAGGCAGTTCCTTAAGGGGAACGCCATGATGTTAGCGTGTTGGCCCTTGGTTTGATGATGGTGAGGCCGACACCTCAAAGTCAAACCCGTCACGATTAAATGGCTCATTGATAAGTTCGAAGTGCCACCACTCCTTGGCATAGGCACGAAAGCCTGCCCCTATCATGTAGGATTTCAGTGTTTGACGGTTGTGTTGTGCTATTCCACTCACAAGAGGGTTTGATGTATTTGCAAGCACGTCCAAACAATCGTAGCCCGTGCCAAAATCGACCGTTCCATCTTCGAATCTCTCGCCTTTTGGAGACGTGCATGCCTTAAGGGGCTGCGAAGGATTCGTCGGCTGCGCGATCGAAAAAGCGCTTGGGACTATTCCCAGGTCTACCGTGCTCCCCCGGGAGTGAGCTGATCGTCTTGCGAGATACCCAAGAGCGAACAGCTTTTCCTTATCGGTGCGTGGATAGAATTCCGCCTTCATTTCGGAGTGAGTTGGGTCTTTGCTCCACTGAAGAAAATCCTCGACAGCCGGCTTCGGCCGATAGCAATCCCAGACGATGAGCGAGAGTTTTTTCTCGGCCAACTTCCTCTGCACGGTTTCAAGGGCATTTGCGGCTGATACGCTGAGGATACACTCGGCGGCGAGGTAACCCGTTATCGGTCGGCCCACGAAGTTATGAGATCCTGCATAGCGAATGTCTTGAACAATTGTAGGATCGATATCACGCAAATAAACGAATCCCTCAGGCAAGGCGGAGCCTGCCAAGGCAGAAGCAGGCAGTAGCGTGATTATCAAGGCAACGCCAGCGCGGATGAGCATGCTGAATGTGCTCGCCGGTCGCCTTCGTGCAACGGGTCTCCTCTGACTCAAGTTCGCCGGCATCGATACTGAAATCCTGAAGGGGATGCGAGGTGTCGTCACTGGGCCATCAGAGCGGACCGAGGAAGGCCTCTTGCGGACCACAGAATTCCTTCGCTGCCGCCGCGACAGCGCCGCTGATGATGTCCCGGCGTTCAGGCGAGTCCATCTTGAGCTCTTCGTCCCGGTTGGTGATAGAGCCTGCCTCCAGGAGGACGGCAGGCATCCGGGTCAATCTCAGCACGACGAGCTGATCGTAGCTATAGACACCGGTTTCCTTGTTCAGCAGCGGGTGCTGGTACCGGCCCATGATGGCCTGGGTATATTGCTGGGCATATTGCAGCCCCTGGGCCTTCATTTCCTTAGCCACCAGTTCGGCGAACGAAAGGCTCGTCTTGAAGTCCGGATTGTTGCGGGAGACGAAGACGGAATAACCGCTGAAGCGGTCGCTGAAATGGCTTTTCTTGCCCTCGAATTCCCAGTTCTCGAGCAATGAGTTGGGCACGGAGTCGTGGTGGATCGAAAGGAAGAGGTTCGCATGCAGATCGTTCGCCGCGGCGACTCGCTTGACGAGGCTGGGCCTGGCCTTGCCCTCGGTCACGAGCAGCTTGGTCTCAGGAAAGCCATCGGCCTTCAATTTCTCCTCGATCCGATGCGCAAGACGCAGATTGAAGACGAACTCGGCGACGTTGCGGGCGCTGGTCGCGCCTTCTGAGCCGGCGGTATGTCCCACATCCAGAACGATCCGGAATTTCGAGGGATCGCATTTCGTTGCGACAGGTTTCGAGGCGGAAGGCTTCAGGATGGCCGGCCCCAGGGCGGCGAGCTTTGCGGTGTGGGGTTTTCGCGAAGCGGCGCGCTTTGCCAAGGTGGCTGGCTTTCGAGAGATGACGTGCGTTGGCGATTTGCCGTGCTTTGGTGAGTTTTTGAAGATATCCGACCGCCAACTGGCATCGCTGACCTCGATCGGCAGAAGCACCGTAGCGGCCATCGCGGCGATGATGGTGCGGCGGCGGGGCCAAACGGCAGAGCCTGCCGCAAATCCCGCCGCAAATCCTGCTTTGGCGAATTTTCTCCCTGACGACAGCAATTCCTGCCTTCCCCCCAGAGTGATTTTCCGTTCACGCCTCATGAAGGCATGGCGGTAAGAGGACATTATCAGCGATTCTAAACCATGAGTTAGCGGAAATATATCACGCATGAGGTTATCTGCTGACCTCAACCCTTTTGCCGCGCCTTGATCTCGTCGAACTTGGAAAGCGCTCGTTCAAATTTGGAATTGAAGAGCCACATCGCATCAAGAATTTCGCGGAAGGTTGCAGATGTTTTTG
>Ga0073928_10001029_pt1 | contig 56666 bp, 43 predicted proteins | sample PaiPotPPA55metaG_FD_76969 | JGI IMG/M metagenome (GOLD analysis project Ga0073928, IMG submission 76969) | Iron sulfur acid spring bacterial and archeal communities from Banff, Canada, to study Microbial Dark Matter (Phase II) - Paint Pots PPA... ... | reverse complement strand
TCGCCGAGTTGCAAGTGCTCCTCGAAGTACTTCTCCGCGTTGCTCAGATTGCACTGTGTCTTGATCGTCAACACGCCTCATTTTTTAGCGCAGCCAGTTCGGTGAAGTTGTAATGAATTCATTACAATGTCCGCGCAAGAAGTGCGTTTCAATGGTGCGCATGATCGCGAAGCTGAAGCTTGATTTTTCATGGCACGCCTTACCTCTAACATTCGTTAGAAAATCGGCTCCCGAGGCGGGCATGAAGCGCATCCGCAGCCGCGCTGACGGCTGCCGACATCGGTTCGGAATTGTCTCCGAGCGTCATCCGATTTCTATCCGAATCTCATCCGATTCATTTATGAGGTTATCGCGGTCTTCGACCGAACCTTCATTGAACACAATCTGACGAACGAATTGTGAATGCCGCAACCCCATCCGACGAGACGAAGGCCCGCTTCGCGGAACTGGCCCGGAAGTACGAGCCGAAGCTCCCCAGGAAATTTGCCCAAATGATGCCATTTAAGGAATGGATTCGCGAACTGCGCTCAAAAGGGGCTTCGTGCGACGACATCCGAACCCTGCTGGCGGATGTAAACGTGACCGTGGCCAATGACACGGTTCATCGGTTCTGCCGCGACATGATTGGGCATGAATCCCGACGGGATCGCAGACGACGAGTGGGTGTTTCCCCGCAAGCGTCAAAAAATGCCTCTCCGCAACCTGGAGAAACTGCGGCGCAATCTAATTCACTGGCGGAGAGTCTAGCGGAACAACGGGGGCGAGTTCTCGGTCCTTGGACGCCACGAAAGCGAGGCCCCCGCATTGCCGATTCAAAAAACCTTTAGGAGACCAAGCTTATGCAAAAACGAATTGACACTATCATCAACGGCAAGGGGGGCGTCGGCAAAAGCTTCTTTGCGGTGAACCTCATCCAATATCTCAAGGACAAGACCATCCCCCACGTCGCCATTGACACCGACAACGAAAACTCAACGCTCAAACGCTTCCACCCCGAAGCAACTTTCTTGGACATTGAGGACGCCAAGGAGATTGACTCAATCTTTGCCGCCCTTGATACGGCCGACTTGGTGGTAGTGGACTGCCGGGCGGCTTCAACGGACATTTTCCTGAACTATTTCGAGGAGTTGGAGATTTTTCGGCTGCTTGAGAAATCGGGAGCTTCAATGACGGTCGTTTCCCCGGTGAACCACGAAACTGACAGCGTGGAGCAGATTCGCAACCTCAGCGAGCGATTGAATGACCGCTGCAATTACCTAATCGTCAAAAATCAGGCATTATCGGAACGGTTCGGCAATTACGAGCAGAGCAAAACCCGCGCCCGACTCGTCGAGCAACTCGGAGCAAAGGAAATTCAGATGCCGAAGCTTTATGACTGGCTGGTCGCCGACCTAAACAAAAGAGATTTGACGATTACCCCCGCGATTCGGCACGAATCCTTCACCCTGTTCGACCGGCAGCGCCTCTGCAACTGGCAGCGACGGTTCTACGCGGAATTGGAAACAGTCACCGACCTCCTGCTTCCACCCACGAAGAAGACGCGGAAACCGAAGGAGGAATCGAAATCCAGCGATTTGCTTGTATGACTGAACCGTCCAGTTTTGAAAACAGCGTTGTCGAATGGAAGCATCGGCATCGCATCCGCGACGACGATCCAATTCTGGCCGCGTTGGAGTTGTTAAAGGTGTTCTTTCAGGACGTGAAAATCGAACTCCCTGCCGACTCGGATTCCGCCAAGCTCGTTGAGGTTCGAGCCGCGATTCAACAGTTAAATCGGCTCGGAACTGATTTTTCAAAGCAAGCACGCGATTTAACGCTGGAGATGCGCACGCTACCGGAACTCGACAAGCAATTGCGCTACGGGCGGACGACAGCGTTTGTTATTATGGCCGTCGCCTGCCTGGGCGCGGGCATTCTCATCGGAAAATTTCTATTATGAACACGAACTGGCTTGGTTTTCTTACCGCAGGTCTCTCGCTTTTGGCCTGCGCGTATTCATTCCTCCACCTCCACCAACCCACGGCATCACTCGTTGCGCTCGCATTCGTGGGCCTCGCCTCGTATGCGATCACGACATCGGCGGGGAATGAGGCTGGCAAAATCATCGTCCGCTTGAAAGGCTTTGCGTGGAGCCGTGAAGACTTCTGTCGCGGGTGGCTCATCACGGGCGACACGGGTTCGGGCAAAACCCGTTCCGGCATCAACCAATTGCTGTTTCAGGTCTTCACCAATGACCCGAAATGGGGCGGCCTTTGCATTGACGACAAGGGCGTCTATTGGGAAACACTGGTGGAAATGGCGGCTCATTTTCATCGTGAGAATGATTTGATTCTGGTCCAAATCAAACCCGATGACCCACCCGACGACTGGAAACCGACCCACACGTTCAATCTGCTTTCCGACCCGTCCATCCCATATTCCACCTACGCCAAATTTGTGGTGGACACCGTAACGAGCTTGGGCCAAAAAACGGAGCAATCGTTTTTCAAAAGCCAGGCGCAGACCCACATTGCGCTCGGTTTGGAAGTGCTCTCCCGCACCGGAATGGATGTGACGTTGGAAAACGTCCACGGCTTTCTCTTGGACGAAGACACCATGAAAAAAACTCTCATCGAATTGGCGACGGAATATCCCACGGAACGGGCGAAGCGATTGGGGGATCATTTTGAAGACCGGTATGCGAAGCAGCCGCCTGAACAAATGGGCGGCGTCAAGGAGACCATTGCCAACTACCTTCAATTCTTCCTGACCCCCGACATCGCCCAAGTGTTCAGCGCCCACAAGAACACTTTTGAATTCAACGAGATTGATCGCGGCAAAATCATCTGTATGGCGATGCCCCAAAAGTACCAGACCGAACGCCGTTACATTAACACCTTTTTGAAGATGCTCTTTTACACCCATGTTTTGCGACGATTCGACCGTCGGAAGGACGAGCGCACGGACGACAATCTCCTCATTTTGTGGGCGGACGAAGCGCAACGATTTGTGACAGCAAGCGACGAGGGCATGAGCGATTACAATTGCATTGATGTGATGCGGGAGGCGGGAGCAACTCTTGTGGCCGCAGCGCAATCGTCCACGTCCTTCATTCCTCCGCTTGGAGAGGAAAAGGCGCAAGTCCTCACGCTCAACCTTCGTAACCGGATGATTTTCAAAGCCGCCGATGAAGCTGGTGCCGTCGAAAGTGCGGATTTTATAGGACAACGGAAGGTCCAGCAGACGACCCGTGGCTTTTCCGGTGGGATGCCTTCGCGCTCGTACACGAGCGTCGAAGAACACAAGATTAAACCATACGAAATGCGCCATCTGAAAAAGCACCAGTGCGTTCTGGTGCATTGTGAACACGGGTTCAAACGAACCGTTCTTGCACCATTGGAACCGGATGGCGAAATTTCTTCATGGTATAAAGGGAATTGGTTTTGATTCGGTGTTCCTCCATCCGTGACACTGTGTTGGCCGTCGTGGTAGTGTTGCTTCGTGTCGGACGTTCACCCGCACCGAATCATCGATTGAAAATGAACAGAGTCTCACAACCGCCAATCCGAAAACGGAGCGTCAGCGCCGTCCACTCCACGATTGTACGTGGGGCGTCCGTCTCCTGTCCCGGCACGGGAGGTCAGACGTGAGCAAACTGCGGGTATTTGTCAGTTCCGTTCAAAAGGAGATGGAATCCGAGCGAGTTGCCATTGCCTCGCTCATCACTACCGATCCTTACCTGTTGCAGCACTGCGAACCGATTTTGTTCGAGAAGGAACCGGCACCGGCCCGAAAATTGAGCCAGCCGTACCTGAAATGCCTCGAAAGCTGCCACATTTACCTTCTCCTCATTCACAAGGAATACGGCAAGCCGGACGGTTCGCTGTCTGCAACCCATCACGAATACCGACACGCACAGAAATTGGGCCTGCCTTCCCTCATTTTCATCAAGGGAGAAAACCCTGTTGACGAAGACCGTGCGTCTGAAACCAAGGCGTTTTTTGCCGAAATCCGAAACGACAAGCACACTTACAAGCGGTTCCTCGACCGGCTGGACCTACGGGCAGAGGTCCGCCGCGCCTTGCTCCAATTGCTCAAGGATGATTTTCAAATTGAGCCTTCCAGCGAGGAAGCCGCTGGCGGGAAGGAACTGATCGAAGCCGCGTCCGCTTTTGAATCCACTCCGTTGAACGACATCCATTGGAAATCATTGGATGAACAAATGGTTGGAGCCTTTGCGGCCAAAGTGGTGGAGAGTCCCGGTTTGCGTGTCTTCGAAGAACCAGTCTTCCAGGCGCTTCACTCTCGCGGCTTGCTTTGGCGCAAGGGTGAAAAGGGCGACCACTTTGCCACCGCCGCCGGTTTCCTGCTCTTTGGCGTCCGTCCGGGCGACCGTTACCCCCAATGCGAAATCCTCGTTGACGCCTACGCCGACACGAAAATCTCCGGCAAACCACGCGGACAGGTCAACATCAATGCCGCCTTGCCCAAGGCCATTGACCAAATTCTCGAATTTGTGGACAAACACACGTTCCACCCGGCTCGTGTCGTCGGCATCAACAATATCGCGTTAGATGAATACCCGCAACGGGCGCTCCGCGAAGCCCTCGTCAACGCCGTCGCACACCGCAATTACGAGGACGCCAGCCGGAAAATCGCCGTCCAAATTTTTTCCGACCGCATTGTCGTGGCCAGTCCCGGTTATCCGCCATCACCCCTGACGCTGGCAAAACTCCGTCGCGGCAACTATCGTCCTTGCTCCCGCAATTCCGTGATTGCCCAAGCCCTTGCGACGATGAACCTCATGGAACAGCGCGGCAGCGGTTTTGCACGAATGCGCGACACAATGCTCGACCACGGATTGGACGCTCCCCTTTACGGTCAACAGGACGGCTTCTTTGTCGTCACCTTCCACGGCCCGAACGGGAATTACGAGCGGCTAAAACTGCCCGAAGGCGCAACCGGACTCATCACTACTGCCGTTGAAGCACAACTCAACGACCGGCAAAAGAAAATCATGATTCAGGCGCAAAAAGAAGGATTCGTGACCAGCGGATGGTGTGGAAAGACTTTTCATGTCGCTTACCAAACGGTATATCGAGATTTGACCGGCCTGTTGAAACTTGAACTGGTTGAAGCGATTGGGCGCGGCAGGAGTACACGATATATTCCAAAGATCAGGCAGGGATAATCCATCACATTTCTATCACCATTTCCTCGAAATCTATCACCGAAGGATGTTCAAAAGCCCCACGTTCAGCAAACGACTCGTGGCTTTTCCGGCGGAATGCCATCGCGCTCATACACCAGCGTTGAAGAGCATAAAATCAAACCTTACGAGTTGCGCCACTTGAAAAAACACCAGTGCGTACTCGTGCATTGCGAAGGAGGCTTCAAGCGAACGGCTCTTGCACCACTGGAACCAGACGGCGAAGTCTGCCAGTGGTATATATAAGAGGGCTTGGTTCTAAATCCGTACCACGCCGCACATCCTGCGCGACGTTCTCACTCGCCTGCCCAAGCTGATCAACCGGCAAATATCAGAGATCATGCCCGAAGCCTAGACCAGCCACACTGCTTCTCTCTCATCCGACTCTGTCAATAGGTGCGAAGCGTTACGGTTACGAACAACCGGTGTGGAGAATTTCGGTCTTTCTCCCAACAACAAACCCGAATTCGTCCACGACTGCGCCGGAGAATACGCCGTCCGGGTCGTATCCAAATTTACGAAATGCCTCGGCGCGGAGAAGCCACGCAAAAAAGGGATACTCATCGCACATACCGTCGGCTATCGGATGCACAGCCACAACGCCAGCGCTTTGGGTAAAGTGTCGGCAACTTTTAGCGGAATGCAGCGTTGAAGCTTTTCCAATGTAGGGAAATTTGCCGGAGTAAATATGGTGAATGCTCCAGCCGTTGTGGCTCCCGTAGCGTTTCGGGCGCATCCCTCCTGCGACGACAAATGCCGCGATGGCCGGGCCGTTCGAACGAGTGTCAAGTGGAGCTTTTACAGCTTTGGCCGCTCGTTTTATTGCCTCCGGGAACGAATGAATTCTCTGCCGCTCCCCCGCTGGGGCAATACGGTCACACCCGTCCCAAAGCAAAATCGCCTTAGGCGGCCAGCGGACAAATGCGTCGAGTGATTTGCAGACTGTCGCAATACACTCTCGTGGAACGATGTCAGTAATCCCCCTGGCTTCGTCAAGCGCCCAAGCGTTCAAATCATCAAGAACGCATTTCTTGGACAGTCGGTTGGGAGATTCAAGGTTGAAGCGTGGCATACCAATTTTACGAGTCTCGAATGAGCAACCACTTTGAAGTGTCGGCCTCGTTAAAGCGCACCATTACAAATTTTCCGGCGACGCGCTTGCCTGCCAAAGTGAAGGCAATTCGCTTTTCAGACCATTCCATAAGCTCGTATTCGCCACTGTCCCAGACTTGAATGGTTCCAGCACCATATTTTCCGTTGGGAATGCTTCCCTCAAAACTGCCAAAAGCAAGGTCATGGTCCTCCACTTGGACTGCGAGTCGCTTTACGCCTGAGGTTTCGGGCAAGCCTTTTGGAACAGCCCAACTTTTGAATACGCCGTCCAACTCGAGTCGAAAGTCAAAATGGTGAGACCTCGCATGGTGCTCTTGGATAACGAACCGAGCCTTCATGCAGGTTGGGCTGGTAGCCTCAAATGCGGACTCTGGTTTTGGGGGTCAACAACCGCTTTGTAGTCCAATTGCAATTGTGTTGCGTCTTCGTTGAGCCCAAGTAAATAGCCCCACAACCGCGAGGCTAATTTTTCGGCTTCGACCGTCACGTTCATCTTATTCGTTACTGAATTCCAGAGAAGTCCAGCCCATGGTGCGGAATCCAAGTTTTGAAATTGATTTACCACCGCACGAGTATGGTCAATTGTTAGCTCGTCGGCACCCGTCGCAAAGGCCCGCACAAATGCCGTTATTCCGATAGGTCGGACAAGAACATGTCCTCCATTTGTGCGACGTATACCCTCCAAAGACTTGGCGGGATCAAGCAACATTTGCCACGGCTCGACCGCCTCGATCATTTTGTCCCAGCGCTCCTTCAATCCAGTAAACGCGGCTTCCAAACTCTCAAAGCCTGGCGTTCGTTGTTCGTTTGAGAATTCCTCTTTCAAACCCGGCGGCAACAAGTGCGCGTTGCATTTACGGGTTCTTCCGGAATTCATTGGGGATTTTTTGTTGGATAAATGTGAGGGGATGGAAGAAAGACAAAGAGCTTTTAGGATGGAGACCATTATGGACAGGCAGGGCAAAGAGGTGAGTTTTGATTGAGCGGGTGGCGCACCGCTTCGCGTCGGCTTTCGCTCCGCTGCGCTGCGCTCGGCCGGGCGGCGCTGTTGTCAAAGCAAGGGATGCCGGGGCAATATTCCAGGCATGAAAGACATTCAACTGTATCAGCAGATTCTAGGTTTGGAGGAACCGTGGCGGGTGGAGAGCGTGACCTTGAAGGTCAAAGAGCGGGAAATAGAGGTGCGGGTGGGCTATGCCGAGACGCTGTGGGGATGTCCGCAGTGCGGCCAGCGGATGCACCTTCACGACCATGAGAAGCGGCGCTGGCGCCATTTGGACAGTTGCCAGTTCAAGACCGTAATCGTGTCGGAGGTGCCCGTCGTCCGATGCCAGGAGCATGGCTCGCAAACGGTGGCGGCGCCTTGGGCGGAGAAGTATTCTCGTTTCAGCCGGCTCTTTGAGCGTCTGGCCATTGATGTGATGTTGGAGTGCTCCATCAGCGGGGCCTGCGACCTTTTGCGCATCAGTTGGGATGAAGCCGACGGCATCAAGCAACGGGCGGTCCGGCGGGGGTTGGCGCGCAGGGCCTCGGCGGTGATGCCGCGCTTGTGCGTGGATGAAAAGTCGATGGGCCGCGGGCAGAACTATTTGACCATCGTGGCCGAAGTCACCGACGGGGCGACGACGGTCCAGTATGTGGGGGAGGATCGCCGCCAGGAAAGCCTCGATGCCTTTTGGCAGAGGCTGACGTCCGAGCAACTGGCGGGGGTGGAAGCGGTGGCCATGGACATGTGGGATCCCTTCGTGCAATCGACCCTGGCCCATGTGCCTGGGGCGGCGGGCAAGATCGTGCATGATCCCTTTCATTTAGTCAAATATATGAATGAAGCGGTCAACGCGGTGCGCCAGAGCGAGCACCGGCGGTTGCAGGCCGCGGGCGATGACATTCTCAAGAACACCCGGCAACTCTGGCTCTACGGGATGGAAAACATGCCCGCCCGGCATGTCCAGCGTTTTGCGGAGGTCAAGGAACTCAATTTGCAGACCTCGCGGGCGTGGGCGATCAAAGAAGTGTTCCGCAATTTCTGGCGGTGCGACCAGGTGAAGGAAGCGCAGCGATATTTCAAGGACTGGTATGGGTGGGCCATCCGCAGCCGTCTGGAGCCTGTCAAGAAAGTCGCCCGCCTGTGCCAAGCCCGCCTCGGCAACATCCTGACCTTCTTTGTCCATCGGCTCACCAACGGTCCCATCGAGGGTTTGAACAACAAAATCCAGGGGCTGATCAAGAAGGCCTATGGTTATCGGAGCAAAGAGCGATTCAAGACCGACATCTTTTTTCACTTGGGCGGACTAGACCTTTATCCGGCCCAATGAAAAAACCCCAGAACATTCCGGAAGAAGCCATTTACGAAACGATTCGATTGCCATCAGGTATTTGTGATCGGAAGGAGACATTGCATTTCCAGATGCAATTTTCGCTCTCCCGTTCTTTCCAAGCACCATGACTTTGATTCGCTCTTTGAATAACGTGTGTTCGCGAATGAGCCGGCGGGTCGTGATCGCAACTCCGTCATCTTCACTCATGGCTGTATGCGTGGCCGGAGAAGTCTTTTTCGCGTAGCGATTGACGGTAGTAAACAGTCGCCTTGCCCGCGTCATTCCGACTTCATCTTTGGTGTGGCAGATCACAATCATCGAAACCTGATCAGACTGATAACGAGCGGCATTATTATCTAATTCGATTTTTAATGCAGCCAAACGGTGCTGTCCGTCCAAAGCGTAGTATTGTTCCGTTCCATCAAATTGGAGAACGCCAACACTGCCTTGAAACTGACTCATGAGCGGAGCGTCTGCAAAGGCGATGGGAAGAAACCGAGGTTGTCCGTCATAAGCCGCAACGATCAACGATCCGAAAAAGCGTTGGTCGTTAGTCCGGAGGTATTCTGCAATGTCTTTGGAGCGGTTCGATACTTCGCGCTGGATCATATTGTCCAAGTCCTTGTTCGGGCACACTTCTTCCGCGAAATGGACGTACCGCACAAGCTCGGCAACGCCCATCACCGTGACGTAGTACGTCCAGTCTCCCATGCTGCCTTTGACGCACGGAAAATATGTTGTTTTCATGTCGTTGTTAATTTGCCGATAATTTCTAATTGAGTGTTGGACACGGGCGTAAGATTGTCTTTCAAAAGACCTTCTGCACGGTCCAATTCAGCTTCGGGCACTTCAGTAAAATGAAAATCAAGAAACCCATCAAAGTCATTTAATAGGAGCATTATTGGGCCCCGGGGATTCTCACCGCGCCCTTCCTTTTCATCCAAATAATTGCTGTAACGCCGCTTGATGTTTTTAGCCTTCCCGACATAGAAAATATATGAATGGTCTTTCAACCCGCCGCAATACGGACCAACGACAAACATATAAATGCCAGAAGCTTCTGGCAGGGTCGGAGGAGGATCAGCGAATTTTACAACGTTCCATGTTCGTCCCGTATAATAATTCTTGAGGTCATTGGATTTCCAAAGCTGTGGGTACAGCCTGAATTGATACTCCCCGGCCTTTTTAGCTTGGAATTCTGCGAGCAACGTTTTGCCCACCATGGCTTCACCATATCGCGACATACCTATGAGAAAACCTCTTTCGAGACGTTCGAGTTCGTGGCAAGAACCGAAAGGGCTTTCGGAAAAGCCTCCAGAAAGAGATTCACTTCGTTCTCTGTCGATTCAACCGAAAGGCTCAGCCGCACGCAACTCTTTGCCTTCTCGTAGCTAAGTCCTTGGGCGATGGCTACATGCGAGGGGCTTTGAGCACCGTATGAACAGGCCGACCCGGTGGAGATGGCAATCCCTTGGACCGCCAATTGGTCTACGAGCGCCTCAGCCTGAATACCCGGGAGACAAATGTTAGTGGTTGAAGGAAGACGTTCAACCGCCGCTCCCAGCACAAATGCACTTGGATGAATGTCGAATACTCCCTTTTCAATCCTTGCTCGTAGTTCCAGCATTGTCTTGGGCGCACAGGAAAACGTTAAAACCTTTGCGATCGCTGCGGCCATCCCGACAACCCCCGCCGGGTTTTCGGTTCCCGGCCTCATTCCCGCTTGTTGGCCACCACCGTAAAAGAGGGGAGATACTTGGTCCATATTGCGAATATATAGCGCGCCTGTACCTTTTGGTCCGTGGAACTTGTGCGCGGAAAAAGAAAGCAGGTCAACGCAGGATAAGTCACCCGATAGATTTATCTCAATTTTCCCAACCGCCTGGGTTGCGTCTGTGTGGAAAAGGACTGAAGGGTTGGTTTCCTTTACGATTTTGGCTAGTTCAGATACCGGCTGAATGACTCCGGTTTCATTGTTCGCCGACATTACCGACACCAGCAAGGTGTCTGAAGCAAGAAGGCCTGCTAGGGCGTCTAGTTCTACGACTCCATCGGAATTTGTCGGAAGTAGGCTTATTCGATAACCGTTGGTTCGAAGAGCTTCGATAATCTCCAAAACAGAGGGGTGTTCAATTGCAGAAGCGATGATGTGACGCCTTTGAGGATTAGCTTTGGCTGCGCCGAATATCGAAAGATTATTACTCTCAGTGGCTCCTGATGTAATGAGCAACTGGTCGGTGGTTTCTACGCCCAATGCTTTGCAAATGCGAGCTTTGGCAAGATTCAATGTCTGCGGGATACCGCAAAACTGCGCGATTGCGGAGGATGAGTTCGCATACCGGTCCGTGAAAAAGGGCAGCATTGCGTCCAACACACAATCGAACACCCGCGTAGTCGCGTTGTTATCAAAGTAAATCATGGGGCCTTTTCTGCGGGTCTCCCGTGTTGGACTCGAATTAGCCGCACAATTTGGGGGATAGTATGCTCCATATCAATAAACGGCACTTGTGCAAAAACAGGGTCCTGCATATCTCCAGTTTTTGCCAGCATGTGCCCTCTACCAAGCAGTCTTTCCGCGCCAGAATTCTTGATTCCCATCGCGATTTCTGCGGTGGCGGCGTTATCTACTTTCAAAATAAGACGGTTGCCCAATTGCGAACGTAGTTGCATCGGCATCACGTCTTTGTCGGGACGCTGAGCGGCGAACATAAGAAAAATTCCAGCGGCTCTTGCTTTCACGCTCAGTCTTCCAACAATGTTCGGGACTGCGTCGCGGTATTCTTCGGTTTGCATCCAATCAGCAAATTCGTCGTGAATAACCCACAATGTTGGCAACGGCTGTCCTGTTGCCCGGCGATACGAGTGGATGTTTGGCACCTTGGCCGATTTAAAAAGCTCGTATCGGCGATTCATTTCGTCCACCAAGCCGGACAGAATTTCAATTGCGGCGTTGAGGTCGTCAATTATGCCGCCAGAACCCACCTCCACATGAGGCAGTTCGTCAAGCGGTCGGTAATCGACACCGAATTTAGGATCGATAAGATAAATGTGCGCCTCAGCGGGCGCTCGTGTTATAGCAATTCCTAAAATCAAATTTTGCATCAAAACCGACTTTCCACTCCCTGTGATGCCAGCAATGAGCGTATGGGGTTGGTTAAATGGGTCCAGCAACAGTGGATGGCCGTCCTCCTCCTTAATCCCTACACACAGTTTTTCTCCCAGATCGTGTTGGCTGAAGTCTCGGAGGTATTGGAGCAGCACGGGTTCCGCTCTCAAAACTTGACGGTTGGGGCGTTCCACAGCGATTGATACCCGCCCCGACTCGGGTGCCGCATTAATTATTTTAACGCCTTCAGAGGTAAAAATCTCGTTAGCGCGAGCTTCAACCGCTTGGACCGTGAGGTCTTTAGAGCCCTGCAATTTAATAATTCCTGAGTTCGGCGTGAGAATTGTGGAGACACCCTCCACAAGCCTCGCCGGCAGCCCGCGCGCAACAAGAGCCTGACGAAGTCGGACGGTGACTTCCTCAAGCCAGGCTTGCCCTCCTTCAATACTGGTCTTAAACATCGCCGCACGCTCTTCCAAGAACGACACAAGCGACGATGCTGCGGGATCGCCGGTCAATTTGCCACATGGAGCAGGTACGCCCTCGATTGCTGACGAGTTCGCAGGCGGGTTGGCACTCTGTGCGGGAGGACCCGAGGGCGATGGGGTTTCAGTTAATGGAGACCCTCCAACGCCTCCTTCGGCGCCATCGGGGAAGGCGTGGCTACTACTCTTTGTGGCCTTGGACTCTGCTCCTTCTTGGCTTGCGAGATGATAAAGCTTGGACTTTCCAAAAGCAGGGTGGCCGTTGCGGAGACGTAATTCTGCTGTCAGCTTGAAAGTATCGTTATGATAGTGGGTAACGATCTCTCGCACATGACCCGGACCGAAAATCTCCTGAAGAGCATCGAGTCGGGCACGGCCTTTTGCGGCGGTGATTCCTTTCGCGCACGATACTTGGACGGTCAAATCCTGCGGTTCATTTACGAATATATGCGAATAACCCCAAATGCTAACCGAACATTGCCGTTTTCGTATGGCCCGACGCCATGCCGCCGTATCGAGGGTCGGCATCCCGGGCGCAATTACAGTTTGAGAAACGAGAAGATCGGATAGTCGAGCGAGCCAAATATCCTGGTCAATGGTTCGGGCCTGTCCGTCCATGGCGTCGGTAAGTTGAGAGAGCGTATCAAGTAGCTGCTTTGAAGAAGTGGATGCTGCCCCTTGAAGGGTGTCATGCGTGATAAATTTTGCTTCCGTTACGACAATATCGAGATGAAAACTTCCGTCTTCGTTGGTCTTTGGAGCGAGGACAAGGAGATCTGCGATATTCGCGCCCTCTTTTTTTCCAAGCCATTCGCTGTAATCGTCGAGGAAACACCACGCGATTGCTCGTCCCGTTCCCAACTCGGATTGCACAAGATAACGTGACAACACCATGCCGAGTAGTTCGTTTGTGTTGTTTGCGCGTCGCGCGGCCTTCAAGACGAGACCACCGGAGATTTTGTTGGCGTCGTCCATAATACGGGCGCGCAACGCTTCAATTGTCTGCGCCTGGGTATCGGACGGCAGAAGAGCTCGCAATTTCTCGACGAGCGTGTTAAACAGCAAAACCTCTCTGGCAGCGGAAGAAATAATTAGGTTGCGACCATGGGTTGCTGACTGCACATAACGAATAACCTTAATCCCGCGAGCCTCGAGGAGTTTTCGGTCGAGCAACTCGTCTTGGTTTACAACCCACGTTGCGAGATCATGAGTCTCCCGAAATATCCGGTCGACGCTTTGCTCGTCAAAATCCAAGCAGCGCATCAGGACAGGGCACTTTCCGGCATCCCAAGCCTCATCCGCGCCATTTGCACAAAGTGTGGCAAGCGAATAGAGATACGCCCATCCCGTTTCGGTTTGCGAAGGACAAGCCAGTTGCAATCGAACCGTTCGGTCTCCCACGCCCACGGGCAAGCGTCGACTCCATTGATGAGGCTGCAATTCCTCCGGTGTGGACGTTTCTCGGGAAAGCCATTCCCATTTCGGTTTTGACTCCCTCGAAATTAAGTCGCGGCAATAAGCGATGTCTACAGGTTGGGATCGGCCCTCGCGGCGCAGCCGGTTGGCCGCAGTAATGTTCACCCTCACTTTTGCCAAGAAATCTCCGGATGCTTCGGTGGAATCCGCCTCAGTGTCGATTCCACGAGCAACAAGGTCTCGATAAATCTGGCGCAAATGGTCCTCGTCGCGGTGCATCAAAAGAACTTGGCAAGTGATTTTGTCTTCGTCTCGTTTTGCATTGATGCGGTTAATGGCGTTTACCACCGCCGTGGGCAATTCAGGGGAGTCGCAGTTGTATAAAAGGATGGAGAAATTATCCCGTTCGTGCGGTTGGAGACGCAGATATTCGAGGACCTCGTGTTCGATTGTTTCCGCCGCAGTAGACGATTCATCATCGAGAGCAGGCATCGTCGATTCACTGGAAGGTTCTGGTGGCTGGTGAAGGGTGTAAGCATTAAATACTTGAGTAACAATACGCGGGTGAGCTTGCGTATTCTCCCAAACGACTGTCATCTCCGGATAAAGGGGATGTGCCAGAAGTTGATGCACCTCCCGAAAGAAAAGCGCCCCACTTGTTCCGTCTGAGAACGGGGGTCGGTCTTTTCCCAGCAATTCACCAATGAGAAAGAGGATTTGGTGCTGCCGGGCGGCGGAGGCTTCCATGCGTAGGGGATGCCATGGACAAACAACGGCCATGGGAGGGCGACGCCCCGAGCGCGGCACTTGTGCTAACCCGACGCGAAGCAATATACGAAGAAGCTGCCGACGCAGGTCTTGATGTTTTAGTCGGTTAATCCACAGCAACAAATGCCCGTAGGCCTCGGCAGATGCCGAAACACCGTTCGTTTCGAGACTGTTTTTACGAATTGCAAGGACTGCCGTACTATATTTCGTCTCGAATTCCGAGAAGAGTCTCGCCAACTCGGGTTGCTGATCTGGAAGGAGCCAATGTTGTGCCACTGCACTGTCCACCGTCTGCTTCCACAACGCTGCCAAAGATTCAATTCGATCTTGAGCGGGGATGAACGCCCCCCTGTGGTCCCCTCGCGCAGCGTCAGCAAAGCCGTCGACATTCTCAAGCGACAAGGCAACTGGCATTCCCTTTCGTCCGACAACCTCGTATTCAGCTACCCCAGCAACAAGAGTAGTTCCCTTGTGGGTATGATAGCGATAGATGGAATCAAGGTCGACGAGCTCTTGACCAAGAACCGACTCAATGGGAAATTTCCAATTGAGAGAAAGTGTTGAAACCTTCCGGTCGCTTCCTCCGCGATGCCTTTGAAAAACTGAGACCAAAAAACCTAGGGTGGTTGCTTTGCCAGATTTGCTAGAACCCTTGAATTTTGATTTGTCCTTTATTTTCGGAAGAACTGATTTCGAATAGTCGCATATCAAGGTCTCTCGAAATTGAATTTGTTTGCCGGACCGCACATCAAGCCCCCCGTATGCGCGCTCGAAGTACTCGCAGGCCCGTTGGTTACATTCGAGAAAACTGTTTGGCTTGGACTGCCGCTTTCCTTCCAGAACTACATACGCTGATTCGTGCGGAGAAAGCCCTCGAACCGATCTGTGCAGGCACTCGAAAATGCCCTCGAATAAATCTGAGCATTCAATTCGCTTGCCATGAACAAAATCCTCCCATTCAAGAAAAAGCCCCGTATCTTTTTCGAGTTGCTCGCTGCGGCGCTCAAAGAATTCTCTAAATTCATCCGCCGCCGAACCCGGCCTGCGAGCGATTTTGGTGAGCGCCTGAATAACGAGCTCGTCATCGGACGTAGGCGTCAGTCCTTCAGCTTCTAGTGCATCGCGTGTGCGCTCTGAAAAATCCTTCGCCGAAGACTTTTTCGCTCGATCAAAGCAGTGCGTTGTGTAGTTCCAATCGAAATTAAATAGCAGGTTTTCGGTAGCCGGGTTTCTAACGCCATCCGAATTAATGTAAACCTCAAATGCGTTCAATAAGGCGTCCGGAATCGGGGGCTGTTGTTCGTCGGAGCGGAGTCTTGCAAGCGTTTCCCGAAGGGTATCTGGTTCTAACAATTCCTGCGTTGCTGCTCGCTTATCAAGATAGCACTCAAGCGAATAGTGTCCCTTAAACTTTGCGGCCCACTGTGAGGGCTGCGCCATTTTCATTTCGTTGAGGGAACTGAAACAGTCCTCGAAAAGTGGTAAGCCGAGTATCGGGAGTGCCTTTCCCGCAGCGCGGTTGAGGGGTTCGCTTTTGAAATTCGCGAGCACTGTGGATAAAAACTCTCCAGCTTTCGAAGTCGGGCACCTCCCTGTATCAAAGAGCCCCTTCAGCATCGCTTCCACCTTCTTTCGATCTTCAGGCAGCAGATTGATACCAACCGATCTCGATACGGACTCCACCCAAACCGGGAGAATGGCTTTGTCTTTTAAGTCGGAAGCATCTGTTCTGTCGCTGTCCGCGAGGGAGGCTTCAGCGTCCGCCTCGACTTCGGCGGTTAGAGTGACAGAGCCGCTTCTCTCCCTGTTCCGAACATGCACTGAGGAGTCGGCCGTGGTGAACCGTGAATCAACTCCAAAACCGCGAAGCTCGAATTCCGGAAATTGGATTTGTAGGCGCGAAGTCCTGGCCCCGGCGTTCACGCTTGCGTTAATAAAGCCAACGAGCTGTTCAGCAGAGAAACCAGAAAGAACATGGAATGCCCCGCGAAAATCGGGATCCTCCTCAAGCTGTGGCTTTAGTTTTAAGAGAACGTATTCGAGGGCGATTGCCCCAACCAACGCGTCTGGCGGATTAATGCTCATGCCTGTGCTTCCATCGGATTAATGACGTATGTGCATGCATCACTCATCCGTTGGGCCAGCCCCATTCCGATCAAGTGTTGCGCAAATCGGTCTTTGTTTTTTTTGAAATCAGTTTCATCAAACTGATAACTAACAAGCTCAGCCTTGGCTTCAACAGGGCCGATAACCATTCGATATTGAGTATAGAGATGTCTTAGGAATGCGCTTTCCTCCATCGGGGAAGAAACGTTCGCCAGCACCAATGCTCGCAATAGTTCGTCGGTGGGGGCGTAGCGATAACGATTGGTCCCGCGCTTTGAAGCGAGACCACAACCAGTAGCGAGTGATGTTAATCCGTCCGCAGTGCGGTCGCGGTATAGACGTGAAGCGAAGCTATAAAAGCGTTCAGTGAGCGTTGTTGGGTCGGAAGCCTCGATTACCTCCTTAAGCGAAACAGTTCGAGCAAGATGCTCACCGAGATATTCCCGTTTCGCCAAATCATCCAGCGAATTGTCCGCAAGTTTGCTTTTTAGGTCTGGATCCGAAAAAACCATCTTTTGGAGGAATGCCTTTACAGCCCTACCTCCAAGCCCATCATTTTGAAGATAAGATCCCACTGCGGCCTTTCTCACGAGGTCGTTGCGAGGGGCAAGAATTTCGCAAATGATCGGAGGCAGTCGGCACGCTCCTAGCCAACAGTTTGCCGTTTCTATCCCGTAAAGGTATAGGTGAAATCCGAGCAGCGGTTGTAAATATTGAAATGCATCTTGATCGGGGAGATTAAGACTCAGCACTGCGGCGACATCTTTTGCCATCCGGTCGAAGGCAGGGTGTTTCTTATGCGGCAAATAGGTCCCCCCCTTCAGGTCGCCCCGATCCGGTTCGGCCGAAGAAATAAGACGCATAATCAAACGGTTTCGCGACGTGTTTGGGTCGAAAGAGGGAGCAAGCCGCCCTCTGATTTTCTCGCGAAGCGGTGCGGCCGCGCGAGTGAGCATCAGATACGCAAGTTCTCCGGTTCGCGTAAAAACGCGTCTCGTGCGCTCAAAGCCATCTCCCTTGGGTAATATAGCCTCATAAAGCGCCGCCGGGCCGATCGGAAAGACAAATTGAGTGGTCCAATTCCGCTCGCTGCCTGGGTCGAGCGCGATTCTGCGTAAAAGGCGAACCACGCATACCAATTCCTCAAAAGTATCAAAACGAGAACGGAGATAGGAAAAATCGGAGGAAAGGTGGTCGCCAAGAACTGCGCTCTCTTTCATCACTTGCAGCCACTTAGTCCAACCGTCCAAGTCGCTGCCCTGTGAGTCTCTCAAAATTTCCTCTATTCTCGGATTGTTGAATAACAAATTTCTGAGTTGAAGTGAGCGATTGGCCACATATTCTGGATTCTCTCCGGGGTGCGTTTCCGCAAGGAGCTTCCCCTGACGGAACATGCCTTCGGCCATCCCCAAAAATTCCAGGAGAAGTGCAGAGAATGGCTGCCGCTCGACGCGGTGCCCCCAAATTGCCTCGGCAATCCAAGCCTCGTTCCTGTCCTTTGAACCGAAATAAGGTTCGGTATTCGCAGGCGAAATCAAATCGAGCTCGATTGGTTCCGGGGATGTCATTGTTCTGCGAGGTGGATCGGACGACGTTGGATTGTGCCACTCCCATGAACCTCGATCAAATGCAGTGACCTCGAATTCGCCTTAAGCTGGAGGTCGCGGAGGCAGCGTTGTTTGAGCGACATGAAATCAGCACAAGACTCTCGCGAAAAGCTAGACGGCATGGCTCCATCTGCCACTCTGGCGAGGAACTCGAATCGAGGAAGCGTGAGTCCGAAACGAAATTCTCTTCCGTTCGAGCGAAGCACGGCTTCAGGCACAGATCCCGACTCTTTGCGGGTTATCTCCAAGCCAGGGGGATCAGAATCCAAATCGAGTTGAGAAAGATAAATGTCGCTGATTGGGGAGGTGGTAAGATCCAGCCCGGTTGCGAGGTAAACTTCGTTAGCATGCTCGGCAAGGAGAAGCCCGGTCCAAATTCGGTTCAAACCCGAAGCAAGTTTACGCAGATGCAAACGAGCCGGCGGTTTGCCTGTCTCAAGGGGTCTCAATATTTCCTCCAGATATTCCCTCGCGTGGTGGAAGACGGAAGTCTTCCACAGATAATATTTGTGAAGCTGAGCCTCTGACGCTTGTAGGAATACGCGTCGGCGCTCGGCCGCAAGCTCCACAAGAAAGCCTCTGGTCTCCTCGTCGCTATTTATGTCCCCGCGAATGTACCGCTTTAATAGACTATCGAAATCCGGATTACGTTGGAGGTATGGGTCCGTCGCTATCAGTTCTTGGTAGGCGGCCTGAAGCTCAGGGTCGGGATCTCGCGAACCGAAAATGAATAGTTCATCGAGGTCATTTGTGGTTTCATCCCCTATGTGGAGCATTGCCAAAAAGCGATAAACTTCACGTTTCCGGCGATTGTGCGGGGTTAAGTTTTCACCAAAAAGAGTGCGGTGAAGCGAGGCTTGTTGGGAGGGTTCATCTTTTGCGAGTGCATTAGCCTCCGTTCCTGGGCGAATCACACGATCGCGAGCTGCGGGATGGCCGAGTAAAGCGTTAGCGAGCAAGCAAAGCATTCCCCGGGTGGGTAGGTGATGGCCCGTCACGTCAGCAATGCGGGCAAGCATTATAAGTTTTCGCCGGACATCGGGCGTATTAAGGCGCTTAAAATTTCTGGAAAGGGAGAACGACTCTGAGAATAAGGCTTGGTCTGCCTCTTCCTCAAAGCAACTCCATTCTGGCCGGTCAAGCACAGCAGCCAGACAAAGCTCCATTATTCGTTCGCTCGGCACTTTGCTGAGATTGACAAGTCGAAGCCGATCCCCGCAGTCACTCTCTCCGCTTGCGTGAAGTCCGATGAGACTTTTTTCTAGCCTCCGCAGCTTTTCAGAGGCATCGGGCGGCAGCGCAAGGAAAAGTTCATGCATTTGTCCGTCGTTGACTGCGAGAACAAAAAACTCGCCTCCGTTTCCGAACGACGATTCAGCCATTCTATCAAGCAACGCAACAGCTTCCTTAGTCAGATATCCGTTGGTCTTCTTTCTCCAAGCCGTAACGTCGTAAATTAGAGTTACCTTCCGTTGCCCGTATGGCGTGTCTATTTGAATCTCTTCAACTCCGTTAGCCCCCTTTGGCGGTCCACCGGTGAGTTCGCTAACGAGCTCAAAGCAAAGCGAGGTTTTTCCCTCTCCCGCGGTCCCCGTGAGCACCACATTTCGAAAAGCCCCCGATTCTTTTGGGAAACAATCGACGAGGATTGTTCGCGCCGGATGGCAAAAGGCCAATTTCGGAATGCCAAGATAGTTGGCAAGCCTGTCAACATGCTCCGCCTGTTGTGCTTCGTTGTCAGCGACCGGCCCGTATGCCCGCAAAAGGCGAATCCATTTTTCTCCTTTGGTGCGGGTCGGCATAGACTTTTTACAAATGGCAAAGCAGGCATCCCTGCTGAATTTTGGGGGTTACTTTGAGTCCCCCAAGGGTTTCTGCTAAAGTTCGGTTTCCCTGCCGCTTTAACAACCTCTCTTGTGATTTCATCCAATTGGCTTCGATTTCGGCCATACGCTCCGGCTGCTCAAGTTCAGCCAACGATTCGTCATCGTTCCAATTGAAAACGTTTCCGTTTACGGAATTCGGTTTTTCGTAAGCCTTTGCTTGTTCGTAAAGTTCTGGGTAGCGCCGCCTTAGATTGACCCATTCAATCTTCTGTTGGTAAAAGCAAAAAAAACAGCCGCTCCGAGTTCGTCCCCATTCCGTATACGGTGGCATTCCAAGTCCAGAATTTTCCAATATGCGCTGCACTCCGGCATAGTCGATTTTATCTTCCCGAAAAGGAAACACTGCTCGGATATTTGGTTTGTGGCTGATATAGCCCAAACGGTTTTCGTCGGCGCGAATTCCCACATAGTTGATGCAGAAATCGGCTCCGATATAGTTTTCGAAGGGCTTTAATTTCATCATCTCTGTGCACCAACGCCGATGGTTCGACGGCAGCATTCCGCCTTTCATCCGCAGAATGTGATCGAAAGTCGTGCCGAAGGTGGTGCGAACAATTTTCCGTCCGAGGTATCCCTCCAACCGCTCTAAATATTCATAAGTGTCGGGTAATTCCTTTGCTGTATCGTGAAAAATATATTCCATATTAGGAACACGATCCCGAAGATGAACTGCGAGCGCGGCACTATCTTTTCCGCCTGAGAGGCTAAGGACATGACGAACTTTCGAAGATTCGTTCGGCCAGCTACCGGTGATTGTCTGTGTATTGGCAGGCATTTATTTAGGTTCCCTTTGTCTTATCCTCAGCATCAAGTTGTGTCCAAATGGCGCGCATCGCGGCTGCCAGACCGTGGCGCCCGTGTTTTGAAAGAATCTCTTGGATTTCGCCTTCGACAGGGCGAATGCGGTTTTCATCCATGCCTTCCCAATTGATAAGATCGCCGACTTCGCTTCCGTCGCTTTTTGTAAGGGCGATACGACATGCGTGGCCATTAAGTTTTTGCGTTGTCCCAATTAGCGCGAGCTCGGTCCTTTTAAAGCGTTTTGCCGCGATTTCCAGTTGGTGGTGAAATTCGGTCTCGTCAATGTCAATCCACCTTTCTGGGGATTTGCGTGTGAGCAGATTCGCGACGGATTCGACCCAAGCCCGATCATCCAAGACGGGGTCGGCGAGGCGACCGGCGAAAGCTTTCAGCGCAGGCTCCGTGACCGCTGCAAAAAGTTGCGCAGCTCGGTCCGTGATGATGCCTCTTCCAGGGATTACACCATTTTCAACGTTGAACGCCGCGAAAACGGCGCTCTCAAGACGTTTAATCAATTTGGGGTAGGCGGTGCGTATTTCGTGCAAGGCGGTACGCAACCGGCCCGCGAGATCGTCCGGACTCCTAAGCCCTTCCTCTCCGATTGGAGGAAGTCCGCACGCCTCAGGCAACATCGTGAAAACCAGCTTTATGGGTTCTCTTGCCTCAAGAAGTGCGCGTCGGACTGCCACAGCCGTTGCAGAAAGAGTATTTGTTTTTCGGGCATACTCTGGAACTTCCCGGCCAATAAACACGGTCAACGGACGCAGCAGATCAATAAGGTCGGCCTTTGTCGCGTCCCTTGGGTCAATCTTTAGTAGGCGTAGCAGTTTGGTGAACACTTGGGAGCGGACAGCGTCCAATTCACAGTACTGAACATGGAAAAATTGAGGCTCCTTCATTAGTCTCAAAAAGACCTCTCCTCCAACTTCAGGAAGGTAGGAGCCGTCCTCGTAAAGAGCCACTCGTTGGTGGAAGGTAGCAAGGTAAATGGCCAAAATAAACGGCTGTAAACCTTCACGGACGCCAAAAGGAACCTTCGACAAGCCTTCGAACACGCGTGGGACTGGAACAAGCGCATCAAGTCCATCACCTTTTAATATTGTGGTGATACGGTTGAGCGCTGGAAGTAGCTTGCACAAATCTTTTTTCAGACTGGGAAGCTGAAACGCCCAACCGTCTTGGGCTTCAACGTGAAAGCCTCCCTCCTTTACGACCGACAAATACAAAGCTGTCTCCGGTGGACGTTTCGAATCGTCCAATCCCAGCATTGGCAAATGTGGCGATGTAGCCATCGCTTCCGCCAATTTGGTTCGCGCTGCAACAGCGGCGCTACTCGGAAAACGCCGGTTGATTAATTCATTCAAGACGCGCGGGGCTTCGAAGTATATCCTATCGCATTGTTCGCCAAGAAAGGTGAGGAGCGGCCGCCCAGGCTTCAGCGTGTGTTCGCCAATCTTGGAAAACCAGACCATGGCTTCGGCAATCGGCAATTCAAGACTGTCAAGGCCGGCCAAACGCTCTCTGAATGATCGCTCCGCCCGAGCGACCTGCCGCGCGACCTCTTCGCGTGCATAACGGTCTCCCGCAAGAGCCTGAGTGTTTGCTTGAACCCACTTCCACGCTACGAGGTCAGCGAGTGCCGAATTGCTGGTCACGGGTGGTTGTGCGATAGCGATGAACAAACCGTCTTTTAGGTTTTCACGTTGCGCCCGCAGTTGTTGCTCAGCCTCTCGCAATTGTACCTGGTTCGCGGGAATCAACACTCGCAGGTTCAAATCTGCGCCTTTCCCATTTAACTCAGGTTGATTCATGAGCAGTTTAGGAAGCGCACTTGCGGGGACAAATTGAACCTCTCCGTAACGGAGCGTTCCCCAACGAAAATAATGCCCGCGAGGGACGATCTGCTCTGCTGGCAATTGGGCGCAAAAGAGTTGAATATTGTCGCCTTCGGACCGCGTGGCCAAAGCGCCGCGTTCGAAAGCCTCATCCAAATTGACCGACGTGTGCGGCCAGAGGCAAAGCCCCCGTGCCATGCCGCGTTCGTAGAGGGCTCCGCGCCCTTTCATTTCATCGATAACTTTAGTCACTGTGCGCGCACCGAAGCTTCCGTCAAATGCCAAGCGCAAAAACTCTTCAGTGGCTGGTAGATCCGGAGCATCGAGCAGCGTAAGCAGAGCGACCGTCTTGAATAATTGCTCTTCCTCGATACTGTGAAGCGGAGTCGAGGAAAGCATGGACTCAATAAAGCCCCAATGGACGTATGAGGTTCCGGTGTTGACAGAGGGCATCAGGTTCTGGCGAACGTATTCAAAGAGGTCGTGAACCCGGTACGACTCAAGATGAGTTCGTTTTTGTTCAATGTGATGCTGCAACCCCATTGGTTCAGCGGCAGACAGAAAACTGAACATAGAGCGCTCGTTTTGCCCAAACTTACGAATTGCTCGGATTAGGACAGGCAAAACCGTGGGATGCAGTGGAAAGATCTGCGGACCAAGGTGAGAAAAACTCGACGCGGTGGAGACTCCGTAAACTCCAGCGCGAACTGCTGCGGCCATAGTTCGCCTTGCATCCTCAGCAACGGAACGGGGGAGGAGACGAAGGTTGACGTTTAAGGTGGCTGCCACCAACGTCGCGAGTTGTTCCAAGGGTTGAGCGAAAATTATTTCTTCGAAACGACCGGCAACTTTGTCCCACTCGCGCCGGGCAGCAGTGTCGAGCCCCGATGAATACGCCGCCACGCCTTGGTGAAGCATTAAAACTACTACCAGCGGTTGGTCGCCGCTTCGAGTAGCCTCCTCGGCAAGGCGCTGAAGAAGAAAAATGTCGTCAAATTCCGGATTTTGAGCGGCAAATTCAAAATTTTTGCCGAGTTCATCAAGAATTAACAATACTCCCCTGAAACCTTTGGCTCGCGCCTTTACTATGGCTTTCGTCATTTTTGCCAAGACTTCCGCCGTGGTTGGTCGAGAGCCAGAGGAAGTCTTTACGCCAATCGCGCGAAGGACTGTTATGCCTAGAGGCTCATGGTCACCTGTTGCAAGAAGTGGAAGCAAACGATTGCGCCCGCAAAAGGAGCGCATGTCTTTCGGCAAAGCTCGGTTGTACCCCGCCGCAACCCTAGCCAGAGCGAGGCCGAAAGCACTCTTACCTGAACCATAGTCGCCCGAAAGGCGGAAGGCGCGCTGTGTTGACCCCGTATTAAAACCTGCGCAGATACGAAGGACTGCGTTACGAGCTACGGGCGTCACCACATAGCCGAGTGAGGACGACGGATCAACGAAATCGCGTTCCAAGTGCACCGATCGCATATAGCGAGGGTGAACGCGCAGCAAGGCTTTCATGAGCAAACTATCTTGGTTTTTTTGTTGGTGGTACATCGTTCAAATAAAAGTCGGATGGCGGTAGGCATCCTTTAGATCGCCTACTCCGTCACTGATGATAGGACGATGCAATTGGCGCATGCTCATCGAGTCAACAATTTGAAACACCTTGGGCTGGCTGCTCGCAAGGTTCATCGCGCGTTGGACAAGTTCAGGTTCTTGCATTTTAAGCAATCGTCCCGGGCTGTGATCGCTCAGCATCATTTCTCGCAACGGCACAGTCTTTTCGTTCGGATAATTGCGATTCCACCAATCGTGGACGAAGAATGAAAAAAGCTGTTCCGGAATTGCCGACTTGCGCGCCGGATCGAAGGAATAAAGGTTCTCCCACTTTCCAGCCGCATTAGCCCTCTCTCCAGATTCTCTAATGAGCCGCAGAGGAGACATTGCGCTATCGAGATGGTCCTCTCCCTTGTCAGAACGCGGAGGTCGATAACTATGCAGAAAAACCTCCCAGTGCTGCCTTAACGTGATGGATGAGGCTGGCTTTGCCGTTCGATTCGTTTCTCGCTCAAACGCGTCGATAATTTGCGAGGCGCTAAACTCCAAAGCCGTCCAGCGATTAAAGACGCACTCCCAAGCGAAAAAAGGCGACTCGACATTCGTGCTGATTAACCAATGCAGAAGCCATGAGGTGCAAACGTCTTCGAGGAACGGGTCAAGACCCGTGTCGGGATGAAAGATCAAGTTTCCGATATGAGTGAGGGTCCACACTCCATCAACGCGATGTGCTATTTGGAATGCTTCGATCCAACAGCGGAGGGCATCGACCATGTTCTTACCAAGCCCAAGTTTGGTGATGCCTTCGTCTGGGTCGGTTAAGGGGTCGCGGCCTCGGGCGATCTCGCCGGCGGCTTTTGGAATCCAAGCGATGCGAAGCGCGAATGTTTGATGCCCCGAAAAACGAAAACTCGGTTCTGCCCGGGGGGGAGTCCCCAGGATTGCTTCCGCTTTTAATGTCGGCGCTGTGCCGGTTTTTGTCATTATCGTAACTGATTGATTTCCACCGGCTTCCATAACGCAATTGGTGGCCGAAAAAACTTTAACAGGTTTTCAAAAGGGTTAAAGAAGAAACGCAGGCGCAGATTTGCCCGATTTCGTCCAGCCAATTTTATAGTTTTTTCGGCCTGACGGCTTTTTTTGTTCTGGGCGAATCTCGACGACGATCCTGGGTTTCTCGACGCGAACCGCGCGTTCGTCATCACCCGAATTTTGAAGGATCGCCAGAAGCGCCATCCTTGCGTCCACGATGCAGTGTCGAATGATTTGGGCCTGCCTGATTCGCTGGACAGTCCTCCTATCGCGCATCCGCTGATGAAGTTTTCCGTCGGGTTCATCCCGTCACCCCCCGCGCCTCTGGTTGCTCCGCGCAACCTCGCGCCACGAGACAGAGCTTTTCCCCAATGCGCTTCGCGCAGCCCGTTAGTTTGCGTCTCGTGGCACTCCGTTGCTTCGTGCTCCGCTGCCCGGCGGCGCGGGCGCTGACGGGTGCCTTTCGTGCGGATCGGCCCTGCTCTCTCGGGGCCTGGTGAAGAGAGCAGGTCCGCTCCTTCAGAACGAAAGGCAAAAAATGAACACGACAGAAACCCTCATCTCCCCGGAATGCACCCCAATCATAGGCCAACCGCAGAACACGCTCGTCAAACCGATCAAATTTCCGAATCAACCGCAGGAATGGAAAATCATTTCCTTGAGGGAATGTCCCATACCCGAAGAAATGCAGCAATGCGAGACGCCGGAGCAGGCAGCCGCTTATTGGCAGGCGCATGTGGCGCAGCACCCATACTTCAATCCCGAATGTGAATGCTTGGTGGTAATGATTCTTAACACACGTCGGCGGATCAAGGGGCACTACCTGGTGTCAGTTGGCACAATGGACACAATTCTTTGCCATCCGAGAGAGGTATTCCGTCTGGCCATTATGGCGAGCGCGTCCGCAATCGTGATCGCGCACAATCATCCGAGCGGCGAACCCACCCCATCCGAAGCGGACATCAAAATCACCCGCGACCTCATTCGAGCGGGCCAGTTGCTCAAAATCGAAGTCCTCGATCACATCGTCATGGGAAATCCCAACCACACATCACTTCGCCAGCTTGGCTATTTTCTTTCGTGAAAGCGACATGGCTTTCAGAAAAGAATCGGACCGATTGATACTCAATGATTACGGCGAAGGATCGCGACCCGCATCAAAAACGGCCCAAGGCCATTGACCAAAGTTTTGAATTTGAGGGCAGCAACAATATCACGCTGGATGAATACCCGCAGCACGCGCTACGCGAATGCGGCTGGAAAGGAGTCGAGAGCAGGGAATAAAAGTGTTTTTTCAAACCGGGGCAGTCCGGCCAAAAGAGTCGCAACGAAAAACCGGCAACAAATGCCGCTTGCACAATGACCTGACCTGTGCCTTCAATTCGGGGATGTTCCGAAAAAAGACGTATATGATTTAAACAATTGAAAAACAGATTTGCGGCTTCGGCTGCTGTCCAACTCGAAACTGGTAATTTCACACAACGGACACTGTTCGAGGCACGCCCACATCGGGCGTGCCCGAAAGCGTTCCGTTGAAGGCATACCAGTGCCTGAGTTGGGGCGTGAGTAGGTCACGCCTCTTTTGATTTTTGAACAGCCGAAGCGCCCAAAAGCGGCAGCACTTAACTTGTATGCAATTCAGTTTTGAACCAAAAGCGATACTGCGTGCGGCGATTTCTCCGGTCACCAAGTTGCAGCGTGCGATGGGGACTGAGGGCGCTGCGTTGCTGGTCGCGGTCGTCATCGGCTCGCTGATCTATGTCTCGTTGACGGCGCTATATCGAAACGCTCGGAGCAACCAAATTCACCAATCGTTGCAGGCACTAGCCGGGAAAGACCCTGCGTTATTGAGCAGTGTCACCAACCGAGTCAGCCGGCTGGGTTTCTATCTTGGTACAGGCGGTGCGCCCAAAAGAAATCTTTATGGTTTGATCAGTGCAGGGGACGTTGAGGCTGATGCCCGGAAGCTTAAACGCTTGCTAACAGAGCGCATGGATTCTTTCGCGGAAAACGGGGCGGATCCGGCCAGTTTGGCGAGTGCGAATACTGGTCCCACGGCTGACCTGAAGCAATTCCTGGACGAACAATTGGTGAACGGACTGCTTGCCTCAACGATTCGGTCCAAGTTTTTCGGACCGTTCCAGTTTGTGTGTTACATTCTCACTCTGTGGGTTTCCCTGTTTATCGTTGAGCGCTGGCGGGCAGTTTCTGTAGAACGTCGTTTTTTGGAAGGCAGCGTTTTGCGGCTCGGCGGGGAACGGCTGCTCACACCAGACGAAGCGGACGAAGGCTTGATCTTGCCGCAAGTTTCCAAGAGCTTGGTCGGCCAAGTGCTCCGTAGGGCGGTGGAACGTTTTGCAGCCTCCAGGGACGCAGCGGCTGCTGAAGCTGTTGTCAGGACGGAATGTGAGGCGATTGCGCAAGAACACGACACTTCGTTGGCGATGGTGCGCTACGTGATTTGGGCTGTTCCTGCAATCGGCTTCATTGGGACAACCGGCGGTATGGGCTCGGCGATGTCGAAGGCCGATTCGCCGGAAAATTTGCCTGATGTTGTGGGTTTTCTTGGGGGCGCGTTCGATACTACTCTGGTTGCATTGCTACTATGCCTCGTCTTGATGCTCCTGAGCCACCAGTTCCAGCGTTACTACGAAGAATTTGTGCTTCGCTTAGGCAACAAATGCGAGCGTGACTTCATACGAAGGCTTTATGTGCCTCGCATCGCTGAGAACTCGGCCCCTGCCGACAGCAAATTTGGAGCATGAAAAAGAGGGGTACAGGCGAAGGTGGGTTCGGAGTATCACTCCTGGACTTGCTTTGCTCCACAATGGGAGCCGTGGTGCTGCTTATCGTATTGAACAACTTTCGCACAACCGGGGATTTGAGAACAGCCCGTGCATCCGTGCATAAAGTTCGAAGCCAAAATCAGGCGATGATGCAAACCTCCTCAGCTTTGGAGACTCAAGCAGAACATTTCGATGAACTGGCCAGTCGATTGACTGCCAGCCCGACCCTGGTTCAGGCAGACAGGTCGAGCCGACTCCAGCTTATGCCCCAGGGTTCGATGACGAATCTCGTTATCATTTTGGACGTTTCCGGTAGCATGAGTCGGTACTACCCCGATACGCCAAAGTATAGTTCATTGCCCGCAAATCTGAAAGAGCCTGGCCCAAAATGGCAGCAGAGCGTGCGATTGGTCGAAAAAATTCTCGCGACATCCGCGTCGTTGGAACATTTTGTAATCCTTCGGCTTGATGACAATCGAGAAGGCCATTGCGGGGAGCCTCTGGTTCCGATTAATAATGGCGTTTGGCTCCCAGATAATCAGCAACTTGGCGATGAATCGTTCAGGCTTGTGAAGGCGATCAGCAGAGCAGTTGATGCTTTGGGAAAAATCAAGCCTACCGGTGGTTCCTCGCATTGGGAGGCTATTCGACAATCTTTCCGTTACGTGGACGACGATTCGTTTCTTCGTGGAGAGCCAGCCGCGGATACAATCATCCTCATCACTGATGGCCTGCCAAATCATGGAGACGCACCCGGCGAGGCTACTCATCCCTCCGCAGGTTCAATGGTTTCAGCAGCTTCAAAAAACGCCAGGGCTGCGGCGGTCATAGAAAAAGTTGAAAACACTTTTCAGGAATGGCAGAGGGTGGGCAAGCACACAAACGTCAAATTTCATGTTATCTGCCTTCCGTGGCCGGACGATTTAGAATTGCAGGGATTTGCGCTGGATTTGGCCAGAGCCTCAAAAGGCATAGTGGTGTCTGTTCCACAAGAAGCGAACACATCACAGTGAACTACTATGGCTAGAAAACATAGATCGGCCATAGACCCATTCGGCACTTCGCTGCTTGACATGATGACCTGCTCACTCGGTGCCGTGATTCTTGTCTTCGTGCTTAAGCAAGCGCTAATCAACGGTGCAGCCGCACAAGCCAAAGAGCAGTTGCGCTACCAGCAAACCCTCACGGAGATAAATAGTAATCATTTGGTCCAGGCCGAAGGGTGGTTAAAGAAAAAGGCTGAAGATTTACATCGTAGGGCGCAGGGCAGCATCTTCGGCTTGCCGCCGTTGGAGGGTGATGTGTGTATTCTAATCGACCAGTCGTACAGCATGGACTGGTTTCGCTTCGAAACTATTCAGGACAGGAATCTCAACATGTTTGAAGAACATCCTGACATTCCGGCCAAATCTGCAAAAATCGCCCGTGCCCGAACGATAGTTGAAGCCATAATCCGCAACAGTCCTGGCATTGAAAATGTCTGCGTATTCACTTTCGCACGCAACATGGAAAGGGTTGTGGATTGGACGCCAATTGCCGCAGATGATTCTGCCGTTGCGTCGGCCAACATGGAAACAGTTGTTAGCGCCGCCAGAAATAGAATTGGGATGACACGACCTTACACCGACTTGATTGGCGCAATGATTTTGGCCATCCGCGAGATGAAAGCGCGTCCTCATGGAGGCGTGATCGTTCTTATTTCAGACGGAGAGCAGGAGAATGGAGAGCCTGTACGGCCTGGAATTGCGGAGACTTTGAGCCGAATCCAGGAAGGCGTCGGCTCGCTGGACGCAGCCAGCGAAAATCGCCCAGTGATTGTTCATTGCATTGGTTTGATTGACCAGGTTGGCAGTTGGCCACCACCGTCCGCATTCGTTGAAGACTGTGGCATCATTCAAATTCTAAACACACTGGGCAACGAAAAAAAATCGCTGGGACTTGTTAGCGACTTTGACATCACGCAAGCTATTGGGAAGTGGAGACAACAAAAGGACCTTGAAGGAGCCTTTCGGCTATTGGGTGCATCGCGAGATGACGCGATTCGCGAACTTGACCGAGTAAGCGTCGGTGACTTGGGCAAATTGCTGTCACCGCTCGCAAAAATAAACAACGGAGTTTTTATCGGTCTTCCAGTGCCGGTAATGGAGGACTGAATATGATTTCAAAACCTCACTACGTGTCTCTGTTATTCTTCCTCTGTTGTGGCGGAATTTCGTCCGCACAAAACTCACCTGGTCCGGCCTATGACCTTTATGATGGTCGCAGAACCGACAGCAAAATCAGCCAGGAGGAAAGAAAACGTGTGAGTCAAGTTTTGGACGACGCCCGAAACGGAAGTTCTGTGCAGACGCTACGCGAAGCAAGAAGAAAGCTTCTAGCCATACCCGAGGGTTCAGTTGATTCCGACAAGAACCTAAAGCTGGCAGAGGACAAGGAAACGACACCAAAACCACACAGCCCCCCGCCGTTACAGGATCAGCCCACCAAAGTGCCTCGCGACGAACAGCGCAAGCCGTTTGTTTTCCCTGCGAATGACGGGGCCGGGAAGGAGGAGAGCGATCCGACTCGCGAGGACCTCTAAAGAAGATGAAAAGCATGAGAACAAAATTGAGGGCGGGCATGTGCGCCGTGATGGCTTGGCTTATGGTTCTAGCAAGTGTGGCGGCTGAAAAGCCTTCCAGCGACTTCTGGCTGGGTGCGGATCAGACTCGCGCTTACATGGATTTGTCGGGGAACGAAAGCACGAAACTTTGGGCATGGATGGGCGAACACTCCGCCAATCAAGGACTGCCAAATAAAAAGGGAAACTACCTGTACTATCGGCACGAACAGCTCGCAGTATGGTTCGGACCTTATTCGGACCAAAATCAACTCGCGTCTGATTTCGACCACTTTAAGCGCCTCACGTCTGAACTGCATGACAGAAACCCGGAACGCTACGGCAATGCCCGAGCCGTTCGAATTTTTGCGCCAGCAGACGACACCATTGCAAAGCTCGCGCGCAACGACCCAAAGGCGCTGGAGTTGCTCTGGGTGCTGGAAACGTATGACCAACTGGAATCGGTCGAACTAGCCGATAAAGACCTTCAGGAGGCAGAAAGACAATTCGACGCTGGCGTCGCAGCCGGAGACGTAAAGCACGTCCATGCAGTTGTGACGGATATGGAAAAGCGTGTGCGCGAGTTGGAGCTTACTGCCGCAGGAGCCGATGAAGGGTTTACAGCAGCGTCCGTCTTCGGAACGAACAGAGTCCTTCTCGCCAGCGATGCTACCCGGCTCAAAGAGGAAATGGCCGGCCAGTTGGCGCGATCCATTGATTCCACTCTGGACCCGTCAGTAATGCTCGAAAAGCTCTCTCAGCCAGTAGCCGTACGCCAAGTTGCTGCCGCTTTAATTGAGGCTTTGCAGCGGCAAGGCATCTCCAAGGCGCAGGCAGAAGAAACAGTCTCAGACCTAACCGAGTTGTCCAACCCTCAAGGCTTGGTAAGCCCTAGCAATATTCGCTCCAGCTTTCAACGCGTCGGGGAAGCCTACCTACAACAGGTAGGGAAAAAGGCAGGTGTCCCCAATTCCTCTTTATCGACGAAAGCTTTGGAAGCTCAAACTCTCGAAAAAATTGCCAATACCGCCGAATTCGGGCGCAACGGTACAACGTTCGCCGAGACTATCAGGGAATTCGTTAATCAACATGCCGTGGATGCCACAACTCTGGACGCCTCACAGCGGGCGACATCTCCGTCTCCTTCCGTGCTCGCACGGAGTTTTCTTACGACTCCGCCGCAAGCGGGAACTTCAAGTGACACCACGGCCACTACTGATGCGGCCGCTTTCCAGCAAACATTTCCTTCGGCGGCGTTGGACTTTCAAGCCGCAGCCCAAACAGGGCTTAACGAAGCAGCCGCGCACGAGTTGACGGCATCTGTTCAAAAAGATGCTGCGGAGGCCGCATGGTCTGTCCTCGGGATGTTTAGCTCGTCTTCGCAACGAACCATGACCCAGAAAGGGCTCCCTCCTTCCGCTGCAAAAGCCGCGCTGAAATGGGCTCAAAATCAGGAAGTGCCTCCGTCGGCTCTTGGCATGGGGCCGAATGAGATTACTCAATCGCAGACACAAGGCTTGACAGGAGCGCAGACCCGTTCTCTCGTGCAGCAGGTCGCCGCACAAAAGGCACGTTCAGTTTTGACTCAGGCATTTGCGAATACCTTGCGTTCGGAAATCAATGACGGCAGCGCAGTATCTCCTGCGGACGAGGCCAATCACTTGATTAAAGCCATTCAGAAGAATGGTATTACAGCTTCGGACGTCGGGCTTGACCAGACTGCCAATAGTTCGGCCGATTCAGTCAGCAAGGCTTTGAACAAGGCCGCGCAAACTCTGGCAAGCCGTTATCTGCCGGCGACATTCTCTGGAGCGGGTGCCAACGCGGGTGGTAGTCAGCGCCAGGGTCCTTCCGGTTCAGCGGCGGGAGCCACGGGAAGCCCGCAGGCGGGTTCGGGAATCGCTGGATCTTCCCAAGTGGCAAGCGGTGCAAGTCAAACAGGTAACGGCGGGGTCTCAGGCGCAGGTTCAACTTCGGGTAGCGGAGGCCCCGGGAACACATCTTCTGCGGCTGGCGCAGGAATGACCGGCAGCCAGGGAGCAGGAGGCTCGGGCGGATTCAGTTCCGGCACGGTGCAGAACATTCTTCAATCCGCCATGAATGGTTTTGGGAAAGGCGGCCGGAACGGAGGGGGAGGCGGTGGCAACGGGAATAAAAGCTACAGAATTGTTGGAAACGCTCAATCCGATGGAGGCAATCAAGTGCGAATGAATCCACCGAATTCCGGCTCCTCCAACTCAGCGGGTGACTCCAATCCGCCCGTCGCAGATGCCCAAATTTCATCGGCTCTTGATGAGTTTGCGAAGCTGAACGGGATCAGTGGGGGCGGCGATGCGCTGATGCGAGCCGCCAAGGCCGAGAATGGTCCGCGTTTTGACCAAGCCGCCGAGTTGTTCGGTCAGACCCAAGCGCGGTACGCACAGGCGCTGAACTCAAAAACAGAAGAAGAACGAAATCAAAATGTGCGGGACTTGTCCCAAAACCTGTCCAAGCTCGATAATGTTTCGGACGCACTCTTTGATAACCGCGTTGCGGTTGTGGCTGGCAAAGCCGCCAATCGACGAACTGAGGCTTACGAACTGAAAACCCGGCAGAACATCGCTCATGAACAGGATGTTTCGGAAGAGACTGTCCGCGAGCTTCAAAACATTCCTAAAGGATTCGATGCCGGGCAGGCGGCTAAGGCGATGGTAAGGTCTATTCGCTTCCTTTTGGCCTTTTCCTTAGCGCGCGCTAACGCCCCAGATCCTCTCCTATCAGACATAATAAGAGGTGACAGACCGGCGATGATCATACATGGAAGCCAGTTCGCACGCGACCGGGTTTCAGCTTATTTGTCCGCAGTCCACTTGAACACCAACTTCCTAACGCAGGTTGAGCGCGGAAATTGGAACGAGGCCGCTGATCTCATCGCCAAGGCTCCTCGTCAAACACTCAGCAATCTTGTCTCACAGCAAATTATCGATGAACAGAACATGTTAAAATTGGAGAACGGCAACAAGTCAACTCTGGCTAACGAACTAAAGTCCGAAGGAACGAACGCTATCCTGGTTGCGATAATTCAAGCGTCTGGCCACGAAATGAGATTGCATGGTAGACCAAACGAGTATCTCGATGGAGACTGGGTAGCAGAAGATTATGAGCGGATGTTTCAGTCAATACTCGGAGCGACCGCCTCGGAATCCTTGGCACTGGAATCTGGACATTTAGATCACATTGAGCGCGTTCGGTTCCACAACATGCTCTTCAATTGGGGCCGTTTTGTTGGTTGGGACAACGCGGGACACTTATTGAAGACCCACCCTACTCGCCTTCAGACGTTCGCCCAAGCTCTTCCGTGGGATGTAACTTCCAGTGATGTTGCCTCACACGCAACGAAAACAATGACAAATGAAGAGGGGCAACTGGAGATGTCGCGCCTGCGCCTTCGCTTGGCGCTCCTTCGATCAGGACTTGATGGGGAGATTCATGAATATGAAGACGGCCTAAAAAAATGAACGACCGAGAAACATCACAATGAATATTGCGCTCGGAAAATCACATACCGGTCCGACAAAAAGGAGGATGAGCGCGGGTCCGCTCTTACCTTGGAATGATGGACTACCCAGACCGACTCTTACGGAAAAAGATTGTAGACTTGTTGATCTAGTAATGACTTCACCTTTGATCGATGGCGATCTGCGCCTAGCGGATTATTCTGCTCAGAAACCCCGCCTCTCAAACGACGGATTTATGCCTACTTTTACTCGCCACCCCCTTAGATTGGTTTTAGTACTCATAACCCTCTTCTACAGTATAACAAACGCGACCGCACAGCTTTCAGACGCCAAAAACGAGTTTGACCAATGCACATGCGGTTGCGGTCAAGAGAGGGATTTATGCGGACCTACCACGGGGAAAAACTGCACCTGCAATTCGGGCCAGGGGCAAGGCGACTGTGATTCGGCGAAATCTGCTCTGCTTGCTGCGCTCGATGCGGGGGACGTTTGGGTCGTGAATGGAGAGGGCAAGCAAGTCAGCAAAGAAGATGCACAAAAGTTCATCAACGGAATGGGATGCGGAGATGCAATGGACGCAGCCGGAAAATTCACTCATTGGTCTGGTGATACTGGCGAATCACAAAACGCTGTGAGTGCGGGTCAATCCACAGCAGCCAACTCCACCCGTGCTGACAATCCAGGAGTGCGTATAATCCGAACCTTTAATGGCCTTACCGATGCTCAGATCGAGAATATTCAGAGACTTCGGAATTTACGAGCGCCAGAAGACATCAACCCCAAGGACATTGCGCCACTCATAGCGGGGAGCAAAGCAGAGCAAGCAGCAAACACTGGCCCCAAAATCGGAGATGGTTTAACGAATCCTTCACTCGGCTTTTACGACCGACGCGCATTGCTTGACCGGGTTTTAACTCACTCTGGAGTTAATAGTCCGATGCAATATGACATGAATGGCAAAGACATAGCGAATGCTGGTCTTCACACACTCAATAATAACGCTACAGACATTGCTGATGCTATAATGGCTGGAGCAGAGGGGGATGTCGTTAAGCCGCTATATGTGAGCCAGAATGCTTTGAGGGAGTTTTTGGATGCGACGACCTCCGACAAGGAAATCAATTTAGACCGACTCCAAAAGATGGATGGCCTATATCAGCAGGGCCAACAACTTTTCTCTGACAAAGCTTCACAAGAGCTTGCAAAGTATAACGAGATAACTGAAGCAATGGCCAAGTCAGGCTTTGCAATGACTCCCGCGCAAGTGGTCGAAGCGGAGAACGCAGCCGCCTACTATCTCAGCCAGTCGCAGTATGATTATACCGTTGCGGACACAGCACTACTTAACAAGCTGCTCATGGATTATCGGATTGATGCAAAACAGAATGACAACGGCAATAATTGACCATCAGCGCATGAACTTTTCGACTTGCTCAAGATGTGACATCCGTCGTTTTGGGTCTATTGACCGCTGCTGGTCTTTTCCTTTCGACAGTTTCGCTGGGAGACGAGATGCAAGAATGCGCAACGTCAAGTTTCTCCGCGCGGAGATAAAACATTGACTACAATATGAAGAAAGTTTTCATGCTAGAGGTCGGTGGCGAAGGCTTGTTGCGGGCCATCTCGTCGGGGGAGACGGAGCCAAAGGTCATCGGCAATGCGGGTGAGTTTGCCGGCATTAACGAAACACTATTCGCAAGAGTCAAAGAATCTATTGAGCCGAGTGGTCAGGAAAAGTGGATTGTCCTCGTTCTTGCCGACATCTCCGATGCGAAGCAGGCACGCGCTGTAGGTGAAACTTGGTCACAGGCAGGAATCAAATTGTCCGCCATCCTGGGCCGGGCGGCAATTGCCGAGAGGGTTGCCCGACTTGCGCCCCTCCCTGGAGGAACGCAAGCCTGGCTGCTTGACGTGCTCACCGATTCGCTCGTGCTCTGGAAATTGGACGGTACTTCCAGCCCGCAAACAGTCGAGTTTGCTTTCCAAGATTGGATGGCGCGTCAACACGGCAGGGTTCGCGCCGCATTCCGAGAGTCGGCGAGATGCGACATCCGGGAAATGGGCGGGACAGAGGACGAGATTGAGAGTTGGCTTCAAGCAAACTGGCAACGCATCTGGGAAGCAGATAAGCCCGTGGAGTGGGTCGTAAGCGACAAGGCGCGCCCGAGGATTGATGCGAAAGTTGTCCGCGCCAAACTGGAACCTCTGTCGGAGGAAAATGCGCGGGCCATCGCCGAGTCCTGCGCGCCTTTGATCAAACACGGTTCTACCCTCTTTGTCGAAACGACTTTGACAAACCGGATGAACGGCTCTGCGCTGTTGGCAAAAATGTTGCCCGGCATCAATCTCGAAGTCCTTCCCTCTGCCAAGAAATTCTCCGTTCTTGAATCCTGGGTGACGGGCGTTGCTGAACCCGCGCCGGAGACTGTGCTTTGGGCAAACCTTCGACTGGACGCGACTGAAAGACTGGAAGCTCCCAAAGTGGAGGCAAAAACATCCCGACAGGCTAATGACGTTTCCACCCTGAAACGAAAGAACAAACAAATGGCTGTTGCCGTCGCTTCGCTTTCGCTGGTGGTAGTTGCAATGCTTGCGACAACGCTTCTCAAAAAAGGGGGAGTGACTCCGGCGGCGCCCTCAACAAATGAAGTTGTCGTAAAACAATCGGAGGCAAGCAATGTTGTAGGGCAAATAGTCGAGACGAATCAGACAGTCGCGTCCTCGGAGCAGCCGGACACATTTGCACCTTCGACTCCGCTTGATTTTGAAGATGTCAAGGGGCAGGTGAACGTTCGCACTCTAAATTTCTTCGTTCCCGTTACCATCTTGTCGCTCCCCTGTGCGATGCCCATTGAAATCCGAGCGGCATACAATTCCTATTCCGGTGATTCCAGCATCTTTGGGCCAAAATGGACGTTTAACCACAACATCAGGGTCATTCCCAAGAGAACGCAAATCCTCGTAATGGAGGGCGACGGCTTTGAAAACTACTACACCAAGGAAAAGGACCAGCAGGAAGCTAAAGAGAATCTGGTTGACCAGCTAATCACAGCCCGAAGGAAGCTTGATTCCAAATCTGGAAGCATCAAACCGGACGCGACCTACGACGACATCAGAAGAAAACTACTCATTGACGACTCCTTTCGCAATCAGCAAGAAACCACTCTTCTTCCTGCCAAATCTTTGGAGCCAGGGGTGTTCTACAGCTTTTTGCGTGGGCCTACGACTCTTGAACTGAAATCTGACGGGAGTTTTGTCAGAACCTTCTTAAATAAGTCGGTGGAATATTTCAATCGGGATGGCCAACTCATTCGCAGCGTTGACAAATACAATCACGCCATTAACTACAAGTATGCCGGAAAAAACCTAGTGAAAATAACCGATGATTGCGGGGGCTGGGTCGCCTTTTTCTACAAATCCGATCCGGCGATGGCGGCCCTCGTGGATTCGATTAGAGACTCTCTTGGGCGTGAGGCAAAATTTGATTTCTTTCCAAAAGCCGTTCGAGGTTATCTGGGAGTAATGCACAGAGATTTGAGTGAGGCGCTGGCGAAACAGGTTGGCGTCAAGATTACGCACGGCGTACTCCTTACTGCGATTACGCCGAACGCGTCCGCCGACAAAGCTGGGATGAAAACCAATGATGTTATCGTCGAATTTAATGGAATTCCGGTCGAAGAAACTCGCACCCTTAATAAACAGGTCGGAGACGCCGTACCGGGCGCGCGAGTGCCTGTAAAAATCTCGCGGATTGAAAATGGAAAACCCGTGGAGAAAGTCATTCAGGTCACGTTGCAGCAACGCCCCGGCAGTTTAGACCCACAGCCAAAGCTCAAGGGATTCTCGACTACCACGAAGGCTGCTGAGTTCACCTATGATGGCGTCGGCAATATGCTCTCAATTACCAACACGGTTAAGTCCGGTTATAGTCGCAATCGCGCAAGCGCCGTGCTGACTTATAATAGCCAGTACGAAATCCAGAGCCAGACCGACAGCGACGGGCTTGAAACCCGTTTTACAAGGTCGTACGTGGACAACGATCCGAATCACTCCATTACCGAATCCTCCAAGTTCAGGAGTGGCAAATTGCTCGCGCGAACGGTTCAGGAAGTGAAGCTGAGGGAGTTGGAGATAGTCACGCAATTTGATGCTGATGGCAAAGAAATCAGCCAAGAGACGAAGAAACTCTCGCCGTCCACCGGTTATCCCATTTCTACGCTAGACGATAAAGGACGCGGGGAACTGGTCACGTACGACCCGAGCACTGGCAACCCGATCCGGCGAGAACTTCTTCCAAGCGGGGATGTTACCGAATACGAGTACGACACGACGTGTCATCAGGTTTCCAAGGTGACAACGAGCCGCAACGGAACAGAAGTGTCGGTGGAGAAGTTTCGATACGACCCCTCCTGCAATCCCCTGAGAGTTGAGGAGGTTCGCGGGAGTGAGAAAACTGTAAGCATTGCGCTCACGTGGAATGAACAAGGAAAACTCTCCTCCCTATTGGACGAAATAGGTCATCGAGAAATTGTTTTCACCTATGTGCGGTTTGGAAAGACTGAATCCATCACGCTTCGGGACACAGGCACCCTTCGTGTAAAGTACACTTCAACGGGCGAAATCCAAAAAGTCGATACATTCCCTGACGGCAAAGGAAAGGAACGCTTTAATGCTATGGAAACAGTAAAGGCCAATGGAATCATTCTAAGCGAGGTAAAGGGGGCACTTGATTCTATAATGGCCACACTGAAACCTTCGGGAATCAATGTCGGCCTTTAACTTTAAGCGACGAGGGCCACCAAACACTGCAATTTTATGCCTAATCTAATCATCTTTGAACTCGGAGGCGACGGTCTCATGCGTGCGCTGACATCGGAGAACACTGCGCCCAAAGTGATTGGGCAGGCCGACTCGTTACTGAGATTTTGCATAGACCCGTCCGAAAGCGACTCGTCAGACTTTGCCGAGTGGAGCGCGAGGATGAAAGAGATCATCGCTGCCACAGCGGACGCGACCTGGACTGTATTAGTGCTCCCACAGATTTCTTGCTCGAAGGAAATTGAAACGATTGTCCAAAAGTTCTCAGAAACGGGTATTCGGTTGCACGCGGTTCTCGGTCGCGCAGCGATAGCCGAAAAAGTCGCGGCTCAGGCCGCCCTTTCGCAACCGATGACCACATGGTTTTTGGATGCCATGCCTGATGCGCTATTACTCCGAAAGCTTGACGGAACCACCAGCGCCCAAAACTATGAGTTCGCTTTTCACAATTGGATCGTGCGACGTCACGGACAAATTCGCAATGTGTTCAAGGAACTCGCGAGAGTCGAATTGAGAGAAATTGGAGGCACGCCGTATGAGATTGAGCGCTGGATGATGGCGAATGAGGAGGCCATTTGGCGTTCAGATGCCCCTGTCGAGTGGTGTATCGGGGCCAAACGCGCAGCGAAAGTCCACCCGAAGAATATTCGCGACAAATTGGTTCCTTTATCGGATGAGTTCGTTCAGCGCATTTCGGAGTTCTGTATGCCGACCATCCAACAAGGCGACAAGCTCCTAATCGATGAAGCCCTAGTTCAACGAATGCCAACTCTCGACCTATTGGCAAAAGCGATGCCTCACGTCACCATTGAGGCTTTGCGAACTCAGAAATGCGCGATTATAGCTTCTTGGACCAATAGTCAACAGTCTGTGCTTCCCCATATGGTGCTTTGGGCTGATCGACGGCTTGATGGTGTGGAAAGATGCGCCTGGAAGTCTCCACAAGCGGAAACGATTAAGGAAGATCAAACTGCCAGTTCTTATATTGAAAGAGTGAGCCGATTGGAGCGGATGAATAGATATCTGATCGGGGCCACAGCCGTGATGATTTGCCTCACGGCTGTGTCTTTGTTCTGGAGGCCCTCATCTCACAAGTCCAGCAGCATCGCGAACAATTCTGGCGGAAGTTTTGCCACATTAGAGTCAAGGATACAGAAACTCGAAGATACGGTGGCCAACATGTCCGAGCAAATCGCTTCTCTTCGGAAAAATTCAACTACTAGCGGAGAAACTGTCACACGCTTGGAATCCTCACTTGAAGCCCAGCGTCGCGCCACTGAAAGCCAACTCACCAACCTCCAGCAACGGATTCTTGCGGCGACCGATAGCCGAACATCATTTGATTCGCTCACTACGAAGGAATTGAAAGTCCTGGATTCGACCGGCAATTTGCGCGTTCTTATGGGAACGGACGCTGACGGCGGCAAAATAACGGTGCTGAATAGTCAAGGAACCGTCGCGCTTGTCTTTGATGTCAATAGCGGTGCTGGGACAGTCGTAGTCAATGACAAACGTGGTAATACCGCTGTGTTCGCGGGAATGAACGATGGCGGACGAGGATTGCTCAAAATCATGAATGAATCGGGAAAGGGCACGGTCGCAATGGCATCAGACATAAATGGCGATGGTGTGATCTTAATGATGGATAAATTAGAGAGAAACTTGGTGAAGATCGAATCGCTCTCAGGCGATGGGTTTATTGAGGTTCTTGACAAACAAGGTAATTCTGCAGTTCAGGTCGATGGCCAAAACCGTCGAATATGGTCGGCCAACTATTCAGGAGCTTCGCAAGGCACTGTTTGGCCGGGCAAATAATGAAACAGACGGATACTCTCCGATCCGCCTTCCCTCACCAACATCCCAACCGAAGCTAAACGCAGAGGTTCAACGCTCTGGGATAAAGCGCGAAATACCAAGCTGCACGCGCTTATTACGCACTGATGCAAATAACGTCCGGAGCAGCGCGCAATTTGGACATCGGGCAATCGGCCAAACATGCAGTCTGATCGAAAAATGAACGACAATCTCTTTCATTGACCCAATTCCGGATGTGGCTTACGAGTAATGCCTTTATGACACCTCTCAATAGTTTGAGCGTTGCGCAACTCTGCGCGGCCGTTGCCGTTAAGGAACAAATTGAGCAGCTTGAGACTCAGCTTGCCTCGATCTTTGGACAGACAACGGCTCCCGAAGTTGCCGGTAAAAAGCGTCGCCGGATGTCGGCGGCGGGCAGAGCAAGGATGGCTGCCGCAGCCCGCGCAAGATGGACTAAAATAAAGAACACCCATGTGGCTCCCACCAAAAAGAGGAGCAAAATGAGCGCAGAAGGTCGGGCGCGAATTTCAGCAGCCGCTAAGGCCAGATGGAAAAAAGCCAAGGCCGCTGGAAAAACTACTCTCTGACGGGTTGGACAACGGTTGGCCGTCGTGACCAACACGCGGTTTGCTCGTTCCACGGGCTTCCGGTCGGCCCTCTCCCCCTCACGACCACGCCCGTTCCTCTGCGCAAACCGCGTGCTCGTCACGATCTGAATTCTGCTGAACCGCATGAGCGGCGCGCTTCCGTCTGCGGACGGCAGTCGGCGTTTCGCTCCGGCTGCGCTCCGCTAGACGCTTCTCTCCGCTCTCCGCGACACTTTCCCGCCCGTCGTCCTCAGACCGAAGCCAGGTTGAATGACCCGAATTGACCGGTGCAAATCCAACTACCGGGAAACATCCAGAAGGGTTGCACTCCCGCTCTCGAGCGGTCTCTATAGCACGGAAAAATTAACCATGCGTTTCGCCGTAGAGCCAGGCGACCGAAACTCTCAAGCATTTGGCGATGGCGGCCACTTCATAATCCATCAAATACCGGGCCTGTTTTTCGATGCGGGAAATGGCAGTTTGATCGAGAAAGATGCCCTGAGCGGCCAACCGGCCTGACAGGTCATCCTGAGAGGTGGGGCGCTTGCTTTTGAGTCGCGCCTCCCGGATGCGCTTGCCCACAATGTTTCTGTGGGCTGATTGATGCGTTTTCTTCACAGGCATGTGGAGTTCACATGCCCAACAATTACCGGAGAACGGGCGTCAATTTATGTGGACGTCACATATACCATGTGGCACGTTGACTGCGAGCCCCCTTTGAGGGAAAGTGTGATGGCTGGCAAGATCAAATTCTCGTGATCGCGCATGAGCGCGAAGGAGCTTTCAAAATGCGATTCCAACCAATTCCAGAAACACGCCGCCGGACCAAATCGTCAAACAAAGGTTCTCCCGGCAAGGGGGCGGGCATGAACGGCGCTTCGCCTCGTGACATGCTTGAAATCAGACGGAGCATTTTGAAGAAACTGTCCGTCCGCATGAAAAAGGAATCGGGATGTCCTCCGTCACTGGAAACTTCTGTAGCGGGCCATGTGACGATTGGGATACAACCTCACAGAAAGACTTCCCAAAGCCAACTCGAACTGATATTCGTTTGGCAGGTCAACCGGGAACTTTGTACGGAAATCATTACAACTGGTTGAAGGGTTCATGGTATTCACATCCGTAACGATGACGCAATTTCATGAAACAAGACGTTGATCGAAATGCGGCCTCTGTGGCAACCACTGGCGGAACTGAGCATGAGCAACTCATCCGCCGACTTTTGGCCGACACGACAAAAAAAGAAGCGCTGGAATGGCTCAAAAGCGGCGTGACGAACGAAAGTCGAATCATCGGCGCGTGCGAAACAAAGCAGGATTCAATCGAATTTGTCCGTGGAATTTATCACCTGGGCGCACTGGAAATTGTGGCGGTGAACATCCAACCGCGCAAGAATGGAAGAGGCGAACGTACGGGGAAATTGGTCGTGACCCTCCCGCAGAATTCAAAGCAGCGGAACGCGATTTTCGAGTGGTGCAAGGGCCAGGGCGATTCGCTGGGATTCACACCAGACCCGGACCACGGGGAAAGCCACCTGTTTCTATTGCTTGATTGAAGCCGTTGGTTGTGAGTCGGTCTTTTGAATACCGAGGAACCCGCCGTTGCCGTCAACGGTCAACAGTCCTCTGCCGTCACCACCAATAAGCAGATCTGTGGAGACCGCATCCCCAACGAACTTTTCAATGGCATCCCGCATCGGGCGCGCGCCCAACTTGGGATGAAAACCGCGCTGCACTAAAAATGGCAAAACCGATTTGTCCGGTGTGAGCGCGAATCCCTTTCCGCGCAAGAATTCCAGTTCGTTGTTCAAAAGCAAATTTGCGATTTCAAGTTGATCGTCATAGCTGAGGCGATTGAAGACAAGTTTCTCGGTAATCCGGGCGAACATTTCAGGACGCAGGGATTGTTGGGCGCGGGTCAAAACATGGCGCTCCATCGTGGCGTGGGTCGAATGCTGAATGTGCAGGATTTCCGCCGCGCCAATGTTGGAAGTCAGGACAATGTAGAAGCCGGAAAAATCAAGCGTTTCGCCGCTGGCCATCGTCACGCGGGCCGCGTCCAGAATTTGCAGGAACACATCCAGCACTCGCGGATGCGCCTTTTCAATTTCGTCGAAAAGCAGCGTGCCGAGTGGCGACCGGTCAAAAGCCATCCCCAGCGTACCGCGCTCGCCAAGTTTCGCCCCCAAAAGCAGTCCAAGTGATTCCTGCGTCTGGTATTCGGACATATCGAAGCGGGAGAGCTTTTCCTTGCCGAAAAGGAATTCAGTGAACGCGAGAGTTATTTCCGTTTTGCCGACGCCGGTAGGACCAAGCAGCAGAAAGCTGCCACGCGGACGGGTGGGCTTAGTTAATCCGAGTTCACCCCTTTGGAGAATCGAAACCACTCGCGGAATGACGTGATTCTGACCGCGAATCCGTTGTTGCAGGAAGGTTTCCAGCCCGTGAAGACGGCCATGTAATTCATTTCTTCTCGTGACAATACTCGATGCGGTTTCCATGCCTCCACTGAACCAGAAGGCCGGACCAAAGATTGTAATGATTTCATTACAACCTCACATCGAGAGCGGGTGTAAAAAGACCGCCATGAAAAGTATTTTTCTTTCCAAGTTCGGCGGGTTCACTCCCATTCTTGCGCAAGCCGCTGGCGGCACCAGCCTCACATCGGCGGCTTCATCGGCGTTGGGCATTGTCATGCTCATCGGATTCATTTTCGGCACCATCTGCGTCGTCAGCGGCGGTTTCGCCATCCGGCGCGGGGATGCGGATTCGGGCAAACTTTCCATCGTTGGCGGTCTAATCATTGCGGGCGCGCCCGTCATCGTGAAAGCCTTGTTCACCGCTTTTGGCATCGGCAGTTCCACCGTTGATGTCGGCTCTTTCCAATGAACTCCCCGGAAATCAGGTTCACGGAGACGAACAGCGCCGACGATTCCCAGGGCCGCACATGGGGTTTGGACGGAAATCTTTTCTGGTTCATGGCGGGCGGGGCATTTGCGGCCGTCATCATCCTGCTTGTTTGTTTCAGCGTCATGCGAATGAGCTTCTTCACTTCCCTGCTGATAGCGGCGATGCCGCTGGCGCTTTGCGCCACTTACGTTTTCGTATTTCGGCAGGGCAAGCCAGCGGGTTACGACATGGATTGTCTTGATTATTGGTTGAGCGGACCGGGTTTCGGCCCAAACCCGCAAAAACAACCTGAACGTCCTTTATGTTTGAGCAAACGCCCAATGGATATTTCCTCAATGATTTGATCGTTTTCAACTCGTTGAAGGAAGGCGGTTTCGTCTCCAAAGGTTTCATCTTTGAAGCGCCGGACCTGACCAACGCACAGGTCGGCGAACTGAACGATTTCCAGGACCAACTTTCGCTCATGCTCGCCTCGCTGGGTGAACAGCAACGGCTGCAAATCCAGTTTTTTTGCGATTCCGATTACCGCCAGGAGTTGTTGCGGTATCAGGAGGAAACCCAGATGGCGGCAAATGTCTGGACTCGCCGTTCGCGTAACCAGCGGTTCGAGCGGTATTGGCAAATGATGGCCGAACGCAAACTACGGCGACAACGGTTGGTCTTTTACATATCGCGGCGCATTGAATCCTCGCCCCGTGGAATTCAGTCAAAGTCGGCACTTACCGAGTACTACGAACAGCTTTTGGCGCAGTTGCGGGCGGAGTTTGAGCACGTTCACGAAATGCTGGCGGGCATTTTCGCCGGCCAGGGTGCGCGGATCATTCCGATGAAGGACGCTGACCATTACCGCCATTACAAAACGTTTCTCAATCCCTCGTTGTCGGACCGCTTCGATTACGACCCGATTGACGGTTTCGACCCGGACCTGTCCATTCAGGAAAATTGCTGGCATTCGGAAGGCAACGGCCAGGCTGACTTCGGCTTTTTCATGGACGGGCGCTACCACTCCATCATCGTCCTGTCCCGCTGGCCGAAAACGACGTATCCCGGAATCATTCATCGGCTCACCAGCCTGTGGTTGCTCGATTACACGCTCACGGTGAATCTCGACCCGTTGCCGGTTCGCCGGGAGATTTCCAAGGAGGAAAAGGAGCACGACCGAATCGCCGGGGATTATGCCAGCGAGAAGAAGCTCTCGCTCTTGACGGTGATGGAAAAAAAGCAGCGAAAAATCGCGGCGTTGATGCAGGGACACACGATTCCATTTCATGTCCTGTTTGCCGTGCGCGCCTGGGACAAAACCAAGGAAGGGCTGATTGCCAAAACCACGGCGATCAAGAATGCCATCAACGGCATGAACAGCGCCCAATACTCCGAGAGCACATTGCCCAGCACTTCAAAACGATTGTTTTTCGAGACTTGGCCCGGCTGGACTTGGGGGAACTACCGGGCGCGAAAACTCTATGGAGAAAACCGTTATATCGCCGACATGCTGCCGGTGGTTTCGACGTTCACCGGCCATCTCGATACTGCCGAAGCCATCTACGAAGGCCCGTACCAAAATCTGGTTGGAATCAAAACCTTCTCCGGTTCGGCGGGCAACCAGTCTCCGCAGCACGCCGTTTTGCTGGGCATGAGCGGGGCGGGGAAATCCGTCACCATCTGCGACCTGTTATCGCAGACTGAAGGCTATTTCGCATATACCGTCATCATCGAGGAGGGGCTGTCCTACGGCATCTATACCCAAACCGTTGAACCCGGCGCAAAACCCATCGTGATTCAGCCCGATGGCGACACGACCATCAATTACCTCGACACGCAGGGATTGCCAGTCACGCCTGACCACTTGAGCGCCGCCACCGCGCTCGTGGCCCGCATGGTTGGTTTCAGCCAGAGCGAAGACAAACAAATGCTCCGGCAGGCGCAGATCGCCAAGTATATCAATCTGCTTTACGAGGACGTATTCCAGGACTGGTCCCGCAAACACGACCATCAGATGCTCGAAATCGCCCGCCGCGCTCATGCGTTGAACCGTTTCCGCAAGGAGAAGATGCCTGCGGGGGCGACCATGCTGGAAGCGTTCGCGGACTTCCGCGATTGGCTCGCGTCGAATGAGGATGAGGCTCTCGCCTTTGAAAACCAGTCTCCCGAAGCCGATGTGCTCCGCTTTTTGAAAGACCCGGCGACCAACAAGGAGGTTCGCAACGTGTCCTTCGCTTACTTCAAACCAGACGAACATCCCACGCACCGCATGTTGCAGGAATTGATGTCCTTGGACGCCAGCGGAGCCGAGCGCGATCAGATCGTCGAAATTGCGACCTTGCTGCTGCCGTGGTGTCGCGACGGCAATTATGGCGCGTTGTTTGACGGCGTCAGCAATCTCTCCCTCACCGGCAAAATCGCCCATTTTGAATTGGGATACATTCCCGATGCGGCCAAGGAATTGCGGGCCGCAGCCGGTTTCCTCATCACGAACCACGCCCGGAAGCACATCATCACGCTCCCGCGAGCGTTGCGGAAACGAAACGTGTATGAGGAAGTTGCCCGATTCCTCGACATTCCGGGCGGCGAGGAAATCGTGAAGGAAAGCTACGCCCAGCTTCGCAAATTCAATTGCTGGAACATCTCCATCGTTCAGCAGTACGCCCGGTTCAAACAAAGCCGGATTCGCTCCGCAGTTTTCGGCAACAGCCGCCAGTTTTATCTGATGCGCCAGAATGACCGCGCCGACTTGGATGACATCGCGCACGACATCGCGCTCCCCGAAATCACCAAGCACACGATCATGAATTATTCGCTGCCGGACCATCAAACCGGGCAGAAGTACTGCGCGTTTACCTATCTGCACGTTGATTCCAACCGGCCCATTTGCGGCACGGCGCACAACATCGCATCCGAAGAAATGCTCTATTGCTCCAGTTCGAGCGGGGAGCATTTTGAGAAGCGGGCCAAGGAACTGCGCGCTTCCGCCAACATCGTCGAGGGAATTCTAACGCATTCCCGCAAACGCGAACTCTTGGAGACCACATGAAAATTATCTGCCTTATCCTTCCGCTTTTCCTCATGGGCTGCGCCGCGACCCGTCCCATCGCTGACATTGCCGCCGCTGGCGGTGGGGGCTATCTCGCCAACGACCTCTCTCACGGCGACCCAGCCATTACGGCGGCGGGCGCCGCCGGGGGAGTCCTCGTGAGCGAAGGCGCGTTCTATCTCAGCAAAAAGCAATCCGACAAGTCATACGTCAATGGCTACGAAAAAGGACGGAGCGACGCCGTGAAACAACAATACTGGCTTCAGGTGAACCAACAACGTGCGATGCCTCAGCAGGACGACGTTCGCCTTTACGCCATCCCCGTCCCGGAACAGACGCTTGATGGCATCGTTCTCAAACCCACCACGAAATATCTACGCATCGAAGAATGAAGGACAAATTATGAAAACTTTAATCGCCATCACCATCACGGGCTTCTTCGCGGTTCTGCCGGGTCGCGCTCAGTGGATTGTTTACGACCCGACCATGAACGTGCAGCAGATCATTGACCAGGCCGAGAACATCGCCAAGTACGTCCAGATGGTTGACAATCAGGTGCAGCAAATCCAGCAGTTGACCGCGCAACTCCAGCAGCTTCAGCAATACAACAAGGCATTCGGCGACCCATCGGTCATCGTCAACGTGAACGGAGCCAACGCTCTGGTTTCCGATTTGCAGCAGCCCGTTGTCGGGAAGAACATCGCCACTCTGGAAGTGGGTTCTGATGGTGCCGAAGCCCTGACCTATAATGGCAATGGCCTTTACGTCCAAATTGGGGCGACATTCACCACGCCTTCGGGGAACCAAATCCAGCGCAACACGAATTATTACCGGCCTTATGAGGGGGTGAACCGGGCCACTGAGAACTATACCAACGTAAACGCGTCCGCGCTGCAACGCCGAGCGGCGCTGAAAGCGCAGATCGCCAGCACCACCGAAGCCCTCCAATCCGCCACCACAGCCTCGGAAGTTCAGAAACTCACCGGCGTTTTGATCGGTCAAAGCGCCGCGCTGGCGGCGACGGACAAGGAAATTGACCAGGCTGGCACGCTGAGTCTCGTGCAGGACATTGAGAACCGGAACGATGTTGAAAAGCAGGCCACGGCGCGAAGCGAGCAACAGCGGGCCGAGATGGTCGAAACCTTTGGAAACTACCGGACGAATTTCACGCTCATCACCCAGCCACCGTTATTCCAGGAGGGTAATCCATGAAACTCAAAATTCTTTTGCTCGCCGCCACCATCGTGATGGCGGGCAGCACCGTCACCGTTCTGGTTGTTCAGTCGAACGCGCAAAAGGCGAAGCTTCGCCAAACGCAGCAGAGCCAATGGCCCGCCGCCATTAGCAATTACAACCAAACCTTCAAGCTTAACACCAGCAAGCCTCTTTGGCCTGAGACTCAACAAAGCGGAGGCACCAATGGACTCCCTGCAAAATGAACCGAGATTTACGCCGGTTACCGGCAACGGACACACAGCGGAAATTCCCCGCAAGCGGTTTGACCCAACCCGCATCTTCGTCGAGAAGGACCGCCTGACATGGTTCTGGTTTGGCTTCTCCATGCTCGTTCTGGTCGGGTCAGCCGTTGACCGGATTTATCTAGTCCAAAGCCTCAAGCAGCGCGAGCGCGTCATCGTTGTCGATCCGGCCAGTACTTTTTATGTCTCGCCGCTCCTGAAATTCTCGGAGGCCAAGGATTTGCACGCGCAGCAAAGCACGCTCGCCGCCGTCACGTTTTTGCAGCGCAATCCCAAAGGGTTCGATAACGACGAACTGCTGAAGCAGATGTTCTTGAAACATGCCTTGGAAAAAGCCAACGCCGCCCGCACCGCCGAAGAGCCGGAGTTCAAGGCGAAGCAGCTTCACCAGAAAGTCGAAGTCGGCCAGGTGGACGTGCTCAATACCCGCGAAGATGTCGTTCTCACCCAAGTCACCGGCCAACTCGTCCGCAATGGGATCTTTCAGGACCGGACGTTCACCGAAGTCATTCCGTTCAAGTTGCTGCTCCGCCTCCAGCGAAACCCAAACATGGTGCAGAACGGAAGATTCCCCACGGCGGTAAATGATTTCAAATATGAAACCGTTCGCAATTAGCTTTTTACTCGCCATCTGTCTTGCGGCCAGCGCCAAGGACAAGGCCATTCAGGAACTCGTGCTGGATGAACAAACGGTTTATGTCATTCCGGTTTCCGTCAACCGGGTCACCACCATCAGTTTTCCGGGGTCGATTTCCGCGATTGACGCCGCACAGGTGACCGTTGACACCAGAAAGTCCGCCGCCTTCCAGATTGCCCATACCAAGGGCTCATCGTTTTTTTCCGTCCGCGCGCTGGCGAAGAAAACCGTCACGAACGTCAACGTCCGGTGGAACAAGAAAACGTACGTGCTCGAATTGGTCGAGAGTGACGAGCCGTTGTTGTCCGTGATTTTCCAATATCAAGCCGACAGCGCGGGGGTGATTCCGGCCTCACCGCTCACACCGTCACGTTTGCTCGCTTTGCTCGACAAGGCGAAAGCCTATGCGCTGTTGCGCGCGTATCACCCGGATGCAGTAGCCCAAATCGAGTATCGCAGTTACGAAAAGGAGCCGCGCATTCTGGATTGCAAGGATTACACCATTCAAATCGCGGAGGTCTTCCGATTCAACCCCGAGGACACTCTCATCTTCCGGGTGCTCCTGAAAAACAAGACCGACAAGCCGCTGCGCTTTGCGCCGAACGGGTTCTCGTTGCGCGTGGGTGAACGCACATATCCCCAATCCATCAGCGACGCCAGCGGCATCATCCCGCCCAACGGCGAAGTCCCTGCCTATTTCGCCGTCACGGGAACCCCGAACGGCGGCTACAATGACATTTCCCTCAAGAACGATTTCTTTGTGATTTTGGAGGCAAAACCAGCCGAACTGTCTGCGGAGGACAAACCATGAACGCCCGCGATGCGGTCAATTTTGCCAAGAGTCCGACCGGGGCATTCCTCGGCTTTTGCCTCCTGCTCGGATTCGTGCTGTTCATGGTGAAGGGTTTCAAGCCCGCCAATACCAAATCGTCCCCGTTATCCCTCGTCTCGAAAGCGTCAGCGGCCACGCCGCCGCAAACCATGCAAACGGTTCAGAACGCGGATTTCACGCCGATGAAAATTCCGCCAGCGGCCAACCCCGATCCGCAGCACGACGTGCCATCCAACAAAAATGCCGCGCCGCCCGCGCCGGAGGTTCTCCCGTTGAGCGTATTTGCCGAGACTCCCGAACCGGAGCCGAAACAATTGAGCAAGAATTATGCGCCCTATGGCCGTCTCATTCCGTGCGAACTCATCGTCACTGTGGATTCGGCTGCGATCCGCACGCCCATCATCGGCCTGATTACTGAGGATGTTTACCACGCAGGCCGCTTAATCATTCCTGCCGGAACCGAAGTTCATGGCACCGCGCAAACCGACCGCACCCGCGAACGCATTGCCAGCGGCAACGGCTGGACACTGGTTTGGAAAACAGGCGAGGAACTCACGCTTTCCGGCATCGCCCTCGACCGGGAGACGAACCCCGATGGTGACGGCTGGGGCATCACTGACGGCAGCGCCGGCCTCCGGGGTCGCCTCATCAAGACCGACGATCTCGCGGAAATAAAATTGTTTGCCGCCACTTTCCTCAGTGGAGCCGCTGGTTTGCTGACTGAACGGCAGCAAACCATTTTCGGCAATACAGAGACCCCGTCGCTGGGCAACGCCCCGCTGCAAGGTGCGGAGAGCGTGTTGGGAGCATACGCACAACAAATCTACGATTCGATTCAGCGCGATGGGTTTTACGTCCGCGTTCCAGCGGGAAAACAGTTTTACTTGTACGTCACACAGACCATTGACAAGTCCGACGCGGCATTGGGAGAAACCCGTTTCAACTCTGGCGATTCTCAGCCGACTCCGGCCACCAATCAGATTTCGAACATCTCCGCGCCGCCTGCTCGCTTTGCCACGCCGGTTGGGCCATTCAATCCAAGAGGAATCACACCATGAAACGAATCCTAATTCTCATACCGTTGTTGTTTTTGCCCGCCTGCGCCACGAAGAAACCCGTGGTCGTACGAATGCCCCATTCCGTTCCGGGAACCACACTCCCAGCCGACGACATGGAATCCGTGCGGTACGGCGAGAACCTCAAGGCGTATCCGGTGGGCCGTTATGTTGATCCGAACAATGGGCTGGTGATGCACGAGGCCCACACGGTTTACCGGGTTGAAACCACCGCGAAATGGAATCTCCATCCGAACGGGCCGGCCAATGTTCCAGTCGGCCCGGTGGTTGGGATCGTTGACCCGGCCCATCGGGAAAGTCCCGTGACCGCCGAAGTCGCCGCCGAGGTAAACCGCCAAAAGTACGCGACACAGGCGTTGATCGCGCAAGGCGCACGCATGAATCAGGCCCTCAATCAACTTTCGCAAAGCGTTTCCATCTCCAAACAGGTCTCGGAAGAAAACGCCCAACTCAAAACGGCTGTGAATACAACCCAGCAGCGTTTGGAAGCGTTGGAAGAAGCTTTTCGGCAAAAACAAACCGAAACCACGTTCACCACGCCATCCGGCCCGCCGAAGCAGGGCACGAATGACTGGTAACATAAACAAAAACAAATAAGCATTATTATGCAAAAGCAAAAAGCACGAGAGGCTGCCACAGCCCCACCCCAAAATGGGACCGCGCCACTACAGTACCGCGAGAACCCGCAAACCAATGAGAAGATCGACGCCTGGATCAAGGACAATCCCGACCGCTGGGCGTACTTCAGCAACCTGCCCCCCGACCGGGCGGCTCGCAAGCTCGTCCTGAATGAAATTCAAAAGTACGAGCGCCAGCAGAAGATGAACGCCGGCATCATGAAGAAACTCGACGGCGACCCGGAGGCCAAGCAAGCCTACGAGACGCTGTTGAAACGGTTGCCGGAAGACCAGCGGGAACGGGCAATGGCCTCGGTCGCCAGACACGTTCTTCGCATCACCACCCCGCGCGAGCAGAAGCCCAGGGCGGAAACAGCGGGAGTAGGTGTCGCGGTCTAGGCGAAGCGCGCTTGGCAAAGACTTACGATTCCGCTCAGGCTTCCGACGCTTTCAGTCTGCCCTGTCCCCATCAGACTCCGCGCCGGCTCCTTCGCTCCATCCGTAAGACTTTGCCGGGCCGCTTGTCGCAGCAACAATACGGCTCTTGATGCCGTCGCTGCGAAGTGTCTTGCGACCGCATCACCACGAGGAGTTCTCATGGACGCCCAAATCCATCGGCAACTTGCCAATCTTGAAGTGGCCGAGTTGGCCTTGCGCCAGAATCTTCATGGCCACGTTCAGGACGCGACCACACGCGCTCACTTGGAGCGTGCCCTTGCCCATGTGCGCGAAGCGTCTCTCAGCGAGGAAGGCGCGAACGCCCGTTCAGTCAACCAGTTGGTCACCGAACTGACTGGCATGGAGCGATTCTTTGAATCGTTGCAAACCCAAACCGATGGTCCGCTCCGGCCTTCATGAACTCTAGCCTTCCCGGCGAAAATCGGGTATTATGTTATGGCCGTAAAACGAAACAAACCGGATGCGAACGATCAATTAGACCTTTTTTCGTATGCAAGAAACAATAATCACCCTGACACAGTACGGCTTGATGGCCGAGAAGCATTGGCGGGAATTCCTGCCACGAATGGTGAAGGAACTGGAGGCCCACGGCAGGCTTCAGGAGGCGTTGCTGGAGGCGGAGGAGAAGACGAAGGACGAGATGTACGACTTGACCACCCGATTGAGGACGCAGGGATTAACGGCGCAGCAGGCGCACGATCAAGCCTGGGAAATGGTGCGGGAGGAATACATCTTGTTGACGCCGGAAGAAACGGCGTAGTCCACAATCAGAATAATTACCGCATCGCCGAGGCTGAGGGCGTGGGCGGGGGTTCGCTCAAGGAAAAATGCCGGGCCAATCTCGCCGCCATCCGGTTGGTTCGCAAACTCCAATCGGAAAACCGAAATCCCACCCACGAGGAAAAGTCCGCGCTGGTGCGTTATGTCGGTTGGGGCGGTCTGCCCCAAATTTTCAGTCCGGCGACCGACTGGCAGGCCGAAAATGTGGAACTGGCTTCACTTCTCTCCGAAGATGAATTTCGCGCTGCCCGCGCCACCACCCTCAACGCCCATTACACGGCGGGCGCGGTCGTCAAAGGGATGTATTCCGCGCTGGAACGTCTTGGATTCAATCAGGGGCGTATTTTGGAACCGGCCTGTGGCATCGGTCATTTTATAGGATTCATGCCGGAGCCGATGCTGTCCCATTCCACCGTCACGGGCGTTGAGATTGACCCGCTGACGGCGCAAATCGCCAAGGCGCTATATCCCGACGCGGACATCCGCAACCAGGCTTTCGAGAAATCCAAGCTGCCCAACGAATTCTTTGATCTCGCCATTTCCAATATCCCGTTTGGCGACTACAAACCGTTTGACCCCAAGTTTAACGAGCATGGATTCCTGATTCATGATTATTTTTTCGCGGCGGCTTTGGAAAAAGTCCGGCCTGGCGGCTTGGTTGTATTCATCACCTCACGCGGCACAATGGACAAGGCCGACCCCGCGCTCCGCAAATATGTCAGTGAGCGTGCCGAACTTTTGGGCGCAATCCGTTTGCCCAACAATGCCTTCAAACGCAACGCCAACACCGAAGTCACCACGGACATTTTGTTTCTCAAGAAGCCGCCCGCGGGCGAATCCGTGCAGGGTGCTGCGTGGCTCAATACGGCTCCGCACACCAACTCCAAAGGCGAGGTCATTGAGATCAACGAGTATTTCGTCGAACGGCCACAGATGATGCTTGGCGAAATGCGGCTCGAAGGCCGGATGTACCAGCGCAATGAACCCACCCTCGTTGCCGCCAAACAGCAGGACATTGCGACGGCTCTGGCCAAAGCCATTCCACATCTACCGGAGAAGATATATGCGCCGGTTCAACATGCAGTCGCTATGCCCGGTCTGGAGCAGATGATTCCCATCCCCGGCGACGTGAAACCAAATGCCTACACCGTTCACGAGGATGAAATCGCCATTCGCGACGGCGACCGATTAAAACCACTAAAGCATCTGGCGATTCAGACCAAACTTCGTATTCGCGGCATGATTCAGGTCCGCGACGCCGTGCGCGAATGCCTGCGTTCCCAATTGGAGGACAAGGACGACTCGGACGTGGAGCTTGCCCGCGCCCAATTGAACCAAAGCTATGACCGGTTCTTTTCCCGATTCGGCCCGCTGTCGGATCGCGTTAATGCTAAGGCGTTCCAAGGTGATCCCGACTTGCCGTTGCTCATGTCGCTGGAAAACTATGACGCCGAAACCAAGAAGGCCACCAAGACGGCAGTTTTCCGGGAGCGGACCATCCAACGTCAAAAACCGATTGAATCGGTTGGTTCACCCAAGGAAGCCCTCATCGTTTCCCTTAACGAAAAAGGGAAGGTGGACTTGCCGCACATGGCTCGGCTGTTGAGTCGGCCTGTTGACGAGTTTTTGCCTGAACTGAGTGGGGTGCTGTTTCTCAATCCCCAAACCCAGGAGTGGGAAACCGAGGATCATTATCTGTCGGGGAACGTGCGCGAAAAACTTGAGATTGCGGAAGCCGCCAGCATTACCGAACCGCGCTTCAAGGAAAACGTCGAGGCGCTGAAATCCGTGCAGCCCGAGGATTTGTCGGCCACTGAGATTGATGCCCGCTTGGGTGCCTGTTGGATTCCGCCCAAAGACGTGCAAGGCTTCGTTCAGGAGTTGCTCGCAACGGACGATGTGACCATCAAATTCGTCCCGCAGCTTGGCACTTGGTCGGTACAGGCCGGTTACACGGCCAAGGCCACCGTCGCAAACACCACCGATTGGGGCACCAATCGGGCGACCGCGCTTGAACTCATCGAAGACGCGCTCAATCTCAGAACCCCGACGATTTACGACAAAGTGCGCGATGGCAAATCCGATAAACAGGTGGTAAATCCCGCCGCCACCGAGGCAGCACGGGAAAAACAGCAGAAAATCAAAGACCGCTTCAAAGAGTGGATTTGGCAGGATGACGACCGCCGCGAGCGGCTTGCCCAAAAATATAATCAGGAATTCAACTGCGTCCGTCTCCGTGTTTTCAACGGCGACCATTTGACGTTGCCGGGCGCGAGCCAGACCGTGGCTTTGCGTTCCCATCAAAAGACCGGAACATGGCGCATCCTGCAAACGCCAAACACATTGTTGGGTCACGTTGTTGGGGCGGGGAAAACGTACACAATGGTTGCGGCCGGGATGGAGTTGAAACGCCTGGGTCTGGCGCGCAAACCAATGTTCACCGTTCCCAATCACATGCTCGGCCAGTTTTCTTCCGAACTGCTCACCCTTTATCCGAGCGCGAACATTTTGGCGGCGACACGGGAGGATTTCGAGAAGGACAAACGCCGCGAGTTGATGAGCCGCATCGCCACCGGCAATTGGGATGCCATTATCGTGACCCATTCCGGTTTTGAAAAAATCCCGATGTCGGAGGATACCAAGCAACAATTCTTTCAGACCCAGCTTGACGAACTGGAACGGGCCATTTTGGAACAAAAGCAGGACACCAGCAATCGCCGGATTGTGAAGCAACTTGAAGCCGCCAAGAAAAGATTGGAAACCCGATTGAAGCTGCTTTCCGCCGAGGAAAAGAAGGATAACACGCTCACGTTTGAGGAATTGGGTGTGGATCGGCTGTTCGTGGATGAAGCCCACTTTTTCAAAAACCTGTTTTACATCACCAAAATGACCCGCATCGCCGGCCTGCCGCAAACCTCGTCCGAGCGGGCCTTCGATATGTTTCTGAAAATCCAATACATCCAAAAGACGAACGGCGGCGGCGGGGTCGTGTTTGCCACCGGGACGCCGATTGCCAACAGCGTGGCCGAAATGTACACGATGCAACGCTACCTCCAAATGCCCACCCTCCGAAAACAGGGATTACACCATTTCGATTCCTGGGCGGCGACTTTCGGTGAACCGGTCACGGCAATGGAACTGGCCCCGGACGGCGCGGGCTACCGGCTCAACACGCGCTTTGCCCGGTTCATCAATGTGCCGGAACTCATGCAGGTGTTCTGCCAAGTGGCGGATATTCAGACCGCCGACAATTTGAAATTGCCCGTCCCAGAACTTCAAACCGGAAAGCCCATCATCATCCGCGCTCCCAGCACGCCGGAATTGAAAAAAATCGTGAAGGGACTTGTGGAACGCGCTGAAGCCATCCGCAGCGGACGGGTTCGCCCCGACGAGGACAACATGCTGAAGATCACTTCCGAAGGGCGCAAAGCCGCTTTGGATTTGCGCGTGCTCAATTCCCGCGCCCCGGATCATCCCGACAGCAAAATCAATCTGGCCGCAGATAAAATCTTTCAAATCTGGAAAGACACCACCGAACT
>Ga0073928_10001028_pt1 | contig 56698 bp, 48 predicted proteins | sample PaiPotPPA55metaG_FD_76969 | JGI IMG/M metagenome (GOLD analysis project Ga0073928, IMG submission 76969) | Iron sulfur acid spring bacterial and archeal communities from Banff, Canada, to study Microbial Dark Matter (Phase II) - Paint Pots PPA... ... | reverse complement strand
CGGTGCGGCTGGCCCGGCAGCACACGTCGTATCCGGTATGAACCGGCCGGCGGCAGGCGCACCGTTGAGGCGGGATGGACGGGCGCCCGAACAGCTCCGGCCCGTCAGCCTGGTCCGGGACTACACCGAGTTCGCGGCCGGCTCGGTGCTGGTCGAGTTCGGCAAGACCCGGGTGCTGTGCACGGCGTCGGTGGAGGAGCGGGTGCCGCCGTGGCTGCGCGGCTCGGGTCGGGGCTGGGTCACCGCCGAGTACTCGATGCTGCCCGGCTCGACGACCGAGCGCAGCGACCGCGAAGCCGCCCGCGGCCGGCAGTCGGGTCGCACCCAGGAGATCCAGCGCCTCATCGGCCGCTCGCTGCGGGCGGTGACCGAGCTCACGACGATGGGGGAGGTGCAGATCACGGTCGACTGCGACGCGCTCCAAGCCGACGGGGGCACCCGGACCGCGTCCATCTGCGGCGCGTACCTCGCCCTCCACGACGCCTGCACCCGGCTGGTCGGCCTCGGGAAGCTCACGTCGCACCCCGTCACGGACGCCTGCGGAGCGGTGTCGGTGGGCGTGGTCGACGCGCTCCCGTGCCTCGACCTCGACTACTCCGAGGACGCCCGGGCCGAGGTGGACATGAACGTGGTCATGACCGGGAGCGGCCGCTACATCGAGGTGCAGGGCACCGCGGAGGGGACGCCGTTCTCGCGCGGTGAGCTCGACGACCTGCTCCGCCTCGCCGAGCTCGGGATCGCCGACCTGGTCGCGCTGCAGCGCGAGCTCGTCGCCGAGCCGCCGCCGCCCCGGCCCACCTGATGCGGTTCGTGCTGGCGACCGCCAACCCCGGCAAGGCACGCGAGATCGACGCCATCCTCACCGACGCCGGCCTGCCCCTCGAGCTGGTGCCGCGGCCGGCGACGCTCCCGCCGGTCGACGAGACCGGCGCCACCATCGAGGACAACGCCCGGCTGAAGGCACGGGCGGTGCGGGACGCAACCGGCGAAGCCGCGATCGCCGACGACACCGGGCTCGAGGTCGACGCGCTCGCCGGCGCGCCGGGCGTGCACGCGGCCCGCTTCGCCGGACCCGCGGCCAGCGACGACGACAACGTGGCGCTGCTCCTCGAGCGCCTCGACGGGGTCCCGCTCGAGCGGCGCCGGGCCCGGTTCGTGACCGTCGCCGTGGCCAGCTTCCCCGACGGGCGCGAGCTGGCGGCGATCGGCACCGCGGCCGGCGCGATCGCCAGTGAGCGTCGAGGCCACCGCGGGTTCGGGTACGACTCGGTGTTCATCGCCGACGCCGGCGACGGCCGCACCTTCGCCGAGCTCACCGGCCCCGAGAAGGACGCCTGCTCGCACCGGGGCGCCGCGTTCCGTACGCTCGCCGAGGGCCTCGCCATCCTCGACCAGGCCGGCCATCTCGATCCGCCCGGGCCCGGTGGGGCCAGCGTCGGCCCCGAGGAGGTGTGACGTGGCGGTCATCGACGTGCCCGGGTTCGTCGCCGACCTGAAGGACCACGCGGTCGAGCACGGCTTCCATGTCCACGACGAGCGCCACTTCGTCGAGAGCTACTCGCTGCGCCAGACGTGGGAGGTCGACGTGCACCCCGAGGAGGGGTGCGAGGGCCCGGTCGACCTCTACCTGTCGCTCGAGGTCGACCCCCGCACCCTGCTCGGGTTCGAGGACGCCGTGATGGCCCGCCCCGAGGGCGACGACCCGCCCGACGAGTACGGGTTCCCGCTCAACTTCACGTGGGGCCTTCCGCCGCTGCCCCAGGATCCCGACCTGCTGGTGCTCGCCACCGACCTGGCCGGGATCGGCGGCCCCGAGCTGCCGCTCGAGGTGTCGGCGATCGACTCGATCCCCTCCGCCACCGAGGCGCCCGAGCGGGCGCTGCGCGTCGTCGCGCACCAGCGGGTGTCGCTCCTGCGCATCCGCGACGGGGATGCGGTGTCGTGCGAGCTGCTCGACCGCTGCCTCGAGGTGAGCCGGTTCCTGCTGGCGCGGGCCGAGGGCTGGCTCGGCTAGGTCCCCGGCTACAGCAGCGACTCGTCGAAGACCTGGGCCCGGCCCCGGCCCTCGTGCTTGGCGCGGTAGAGCGCGACGTCGGCGTCGCGGACCAGCTCGCCGATGCCCTCCTCGGTGCCCTGGGAGAACGCGATCCCGATGCTGAGGCCGACGCGGACCTCGTGACCGTCGATCGCGAACGGCTGCGACACCGTCTCGATGATGCGCTCGGACAGCTCGAGCATCTGGTGCTCGCCGCGGGGGTTCTCGCAGAGGATGACGAACTCGTCGCCGCCCAGCCGGGCGAGCACATCGCCGGCCCGGACCGCCTCCCGGAGCCGGCGCGCCACCATCCCGAGGAGCAGGTCGCCGATGTCGTGCCCGTAGCTGTCGTTGACGAGCTTGAAGCCGTCGAGGTCGAGGAACAGCACGGCCAGGTCGTCGCTCGTGCGACGGGCCCGGGAGAGGGCGCGCTCACCGATCTCGCGGAACAGGGCCCGGTTCGGCAGGCTCGTCAGCGCGTCGTGGGTGGCGTCGAACTCGAGGCGGCGCTGGGCGGCCTTGAGCTCTGAGATGTCGTGGGCGATCGTGGCCAGGCGGGCCACGCTGCCGTCGTCGTCGCGGTGGGCCTGCACCGTCGCCGCGACCGGGAACCGCCGACCGTCGCGGTCGACGAGCTCGAGCTCCCCGGACCAGGCGCCCCGGCGGCGCACCTCCGGCATGATCTCGCCCCGCAGCCGCTCTCGTGACGTCGGCGACGACAGCTCGGACACGTGCTGGCGCTCGCGCGCGCCGAGCAGCGCCCGAGCCGAGCGGTTCGCGTAGTTGATCGTGCCCCGCACGTCCGACACGACGACGAGCTCGTTCGTGGCCTCGAGGATCTCGACCAGGCCCGACGCTCGGCGCTCGGCGAACCGGCGGTCGGTGATATCGCGGGCATTGGTCACGACGCCGAGGACCGACGGCTCCTCGATGAGGTCGGTGACGATCGCCTCGAAGTCGCGCCAGGAGCCGTCCCGGTGGCGGGCCCGATACTGGATCGGCGCCGGCACCCCCCGGGCGAACTGCTCGGCGGCGGTGCGCTCGACCCGGTCCACGTCGTCGGGGTGGATGAGGTCGCGGGCTTGGGTCCCGACCAGGTCAGCCGGCTCGTAGCCGAGCACGCTCGCCGACGAGGGGCTCACGTAGGTGACGATCCCCTCGAGGTCGTTCACGGTGATGAGGTCGGACGCGTGCTCGACGAGGGCCTCGAAGCGATCCTGGGTGGCCCGCAGGACGGCGTCGCTTCGGACCCGGTCCGTGATGTCGCGGGCGTTGATGACCAGCCCGGCGACCGCAGGGTGGTCGAGGAGGTTCTGGCCCACCGCCTCGACCCACCGGTAGGAGCCGTCGCGGTGGCGAACCCGGCAGTTGACCCGACCGGTGGCGCCGGGCTCGGCGAGCACGCCCGCGACCCGGGCCGCGACCAGCTCGAGGTCGTCGGGGTGGACGAGCTCGGTCGCCGTCATCCCCATCGTCTCCGACGCCGGGAGGCCGACCAGGCTCTCGGCGGCCGAGCTGAGGTAGCTGACCCGCAGGTCGGCGTCGAGGACGATGATGAGGTCGGACGAGTGCTCGAGCAGCGCCCGCAGCCACTCCTCGCCGGCCGCCAGCTCGGCGGCCGCCGTCAGCTGCTCCGTGACGTCGACGGCGTCGGTCGCGAAGTAGAGCGGCTGGCCGTCGTCGCCGTAGACGTGCCAGACCGTGAACCGGACCCAGACCGTGGCCCCGTCGGGACGCACGAACCGGGTGTTGACCGTCGCCCGGTCGACGTCGCCGGCGACCAGCCGGGCCAGCTCGGCGCGGACCCGACGCTGGTCGTCCGGGTGGACGAGGTCGATGCCGTCGCGGCCGCGGAGGTCCTCGGGCCGGCTGCCGAGCATCGCGGCGAAGGGCGCGTTGACCTGCAACCAGTTGCCGTGCAGGTCGACCAGCGCTCGCCCGACTGGCGAGAGCTCGAACGCGGCGCTGAAGCTGTGCTCGAGCTCGTGGACCCGGCGCTCGAGATGGCGGCGCTCGGTGAGGTCGCGGGCGCTCAGCGCGACGCCGCGCACGGTCGGCTCGTCGAGCAGGTTCGTCGCCACCACCTCGAGCTCGTGCCACGTCCCGTCGGCGCCCCCGATGCGGAGGTTCACGGGGGCCGGGGTCTCCTCGGCCGTCACCCGGGCCAGCCCCTCGGTGGCGCGGCGCCGGTCCTCGGGGTGGACGAGGTCGAAGATGGATGTCCCGAACTTCGTCGCCCGTTCGTGCCCGAGCTCCCGCTCGGCGGCCTCGTTCGCCCACAGGATCTTCCCCGCCGGGTCGATGACGGCCACCATCTCGGAGCTGCGCTCGAGGATCTGGGTGACGCGCGAGATGACGGCCCGGCGGTCGGTGCGCTGGGTGACCGTCCCGACCGAGCCGACGAAGCGACCCTGCTCGTCGCGCTCGGCGCGGGCCTGGGCCCGCACCCAGCGGGTCTTGCCGTCCGGCCGGCAGAATCGGAACTCGACCGACAGGGGCTCGGGGCCCTCGGCGAAGCGGTGCCAGGCCCGGCTGACCGCGGCCCGGTCGTCCGGGAACAGCGCCTCGATCCAGCCCCGGCCCAGCGCCGCCTTCTCCGCCAGTCCGCTGAGCTCGGTCCACCGCTCGCTCACGTAGGTGCAGCGGCCCTCGGCGTCGGTCGTGAAGACGCCGACCGGCAGGAGGTCGGCCAGCTCGGTGAGCGAGCGCGCGTCGACGCTCCCCGGCGCGTGCCCCCGCTGGTTGATCGCCATCAAGCCTCCCCTCCCCGGTTGATCGGCGCGGCGGGGACCCGACCTGAGGCCGGCCGAGGCCGGGCCGGCGCTCGGCCCGGGGCTCGGTCGAGCAGAATGCAGGCCATGCCGATGCGGACCGACTGCCGCCACTGCGAGAGCCGCACCTACGAATCGGGCGAGGTCGTCCGGCGCTGCAAGCTCGACCTGGCGCCGGAGGCCCCGTTCCGCTGCCCCGAGGAGTGCTCGGGCTTCTCGCCCCGGCGCATGGACGCCGGCTGGCACTACGGCAGCCTCCGCCACGACCGCCCCGCCGACCCCGAGCCGGTCGGCGAGGACGTGGCGGCGCTGCTCGGCGCGGCGGAGGAGATCGTGAACAGCGCCGCCCCCGACATCGTCGCCGAGCTGTCGTCGCCGAAGCGCCGGCGCCGGCGCCGGCGCAAGGGCCGGTAGACCGCGCCGTCGGGGTGCGAGCGGGGGGATTCGAACCCCCACGCCCCGAAGGGCACCGGGACCTAAACCCGACGCGTCTGCCGGTTCCGCCACGCTCGCGTCGGGCCAGTCTCGCACCGCCGCGGCACCGGGTAGCGTGCCTCGCCGTGACCGACGCCCCACCGGCCCGCGTCCCGCTCGTCGACTACCTCGTCCTCGACGACGGCGACCCCCACCTGGTCGCCAACGAGTCGACCGAGACCGGCGCCCTCTACTTCGACCGCCGCAACGCCGACGCCAAGTCGGGCCGGCCCGGCTTCAAGCAGCGCCGCCTCGAGAACACCGGCACCGTGCGCACCTTCACGATCGTCCACCGGGCCGCGCCCGGTGTCCCGACGCCCTACGTGTCGGTCGTCGTGGACCTCGACGGGGGCGGGGTCGTGAAGGCCAACCTGCTGAACGTCGAGCCCGATCCCGACCAAGTCCGGGCCGGCATGCCGGTCCGGCTGACCACCTTCACCGCCGGGACGGACGACAATGGGACCGAGGCGGTCGGCTTCGCCTACGAGCCGGCCTGAGCCGGCCTGACCTGAGGAGGCCCCGTGGCTGAGAACGACGTCTGGATCATCGGCGCCGCGATGACGAAGTTCGGCCGCTACCTGGACAAGGACGTGATCGACCTCGCGTCCGAGGCTTCCATGGCCGCGCTCGACGACGGCGACGTGAGCATCTACGACATGGACGTGCTCGGCGCCGGCAACCTCATGGAGGCCGCCAGCGGCATCGGTCAGCGGATCCAGAAGCAGATCGGCCAGACCGGCATCCCGGTCTACAACGTCGCCAACGCGTGCGCGACCGGCGCCACCGCGGTCCGGTGCGTGTTCCTGGCCATCAAGGCCGGCGAGGCCGACGCCGGGCTCGCGGTGGGCTGCGAGCAGATGGGCAAGGCGGGGCTGCTCGGCGCGTCGGCCCGCTCCGACAAGCAGGTCTACGAGCCGTCCGGTCGCTACGGGGCGGTGATGAGCGTCGAGGGCCGCCTCGGCACCACCCTCATGCCGGGCGTGTTCGCGCAGGCGGGCATGGAGTACGCGGGCCGCCACGACGGGGTCGGCTTCGAGCAGTTCGCCAAGGTGGCGGAGAAGAACCACGCCCACTCGACCCTGAACCCGCTCGCCCAGTACCAGAAGGCGTTCAGCCTCGAGGAGGTCATGGGCGCCGACATGATGGCGTACCCGAACACCCTGCTGATGTGCTGCCCGACCGGCGACGGCGCGGCGGCGCTGGTGATGGTCTCGGAGGCCAAGCTGCGGACGCTGTCCGACGAGCAGCGTCGGCGGGCGGTGAAGGTGTCGGCGTCGGTGATGACGTCCGACCCGTGGACCGACGCCGACCAGGTCCAGCCGGACGTGAACACCCTGACCCGGGCCGCCGCCGACCGCGCCTACGAGCAGTCGGGCGTCGACCCGAAGGACCTCGACCTCGTGGAGCTCCACGACTGCTTCGCCACCGCCGAGCTCATCCACTACGACAACCTGCGGCTCTGCGAGCCCGGCGAGGCCGGGAAGTTCATCGACGAGCGGGGGCCGTGGCGCGACGGCTCCACCCCGGTCAACGTGTCGGGCGGCCTGATCTCGAAGGGCCACCCGCTCGGCGCGACCGGCGTCGCCAACCTCTACGAGGTGGCCACCCACCTGCGGGGCGAGGCCGGCGACCGACAGGTCGACGGCGCGAAGGTCGGGCTGACCCACGTGATCGGGCTCGGGTCGGCGTGCGCGGTGCACGTCCTCGAGAAGGCGGCCGCCTGAGCCGAGCCGCCCGCCCGGCCGGCTCGACCTAGGCCGGGGTCAGCGCGCGGTCCTCGACGACGACCGCGGTCGGCAGCTCCACGATCACGAGCAGCCCGCCGTCGGGCTGGGCCTCCGCGGTGGCGGTGCCGCCGTGGGCGCGCGCGACGGCGTCGACGATCGAGAGCCCGAGCCCGAACCCGCGGCGGCCGCGCCGCGGGTCCCAGTCGTCGAGGCGCCGGAACCGGTCGAACAGGCTCGCCACCGCCTCCGGCGGGACGGCGGGGCCGCTGTTGGCGACCCGCAGCGACGCGGTGGTGGCGTCGGCCGTCGTCGCGACCGAGATCCAGCCGCCGTGCTCGTTGTAGCGGAGCGCGTTCTCGACCAGGTTCTCGACCAGCCGGTCGAGGAGGGCGGCGTCGCCGCGCACCGGCGCCGCGTCGAGGCTGAGGTCCAGGGCCAGCTCGAGCTCGTCGGCCGCCGGCGCCAGCCGGTCGACCACCTGGGCCGCGACGTCGGCCAGGTCGACGGCCCGGGCCGCCGCCGGCGCGGCGCCGGTGCGGGCCAGGGTCAGGAGCCCATCGACGAGCGCCTGGCTGCGGATGGTGGCGTCGCGCACGACCTCGCCCATGGCCCGGAGCTCGTCGGCGGTCGCCGACGGGTCCGCCAGCGCGACCTCGACCTCGGTGCGAATCACGGCCAGCGGGGTCCTGAGCTCGTGCGACGCGTCGGCGACGAAGCGCTGCTGGCTCATGAAGGCGCGGTCGAGCCGTTCCAGCATCTCGTCGAAGGTGTCGGCCAGCTCCTTCAGCTCGTCGGCGGGGCCCTCGAGGCCGATCCGCTCGTGCAAGGTCACGTCGGACAGCCGCCGGGCGGTCGTCGTGATCGTCTGCAGCGGTCGCAGCATGCGCCCGGCGACGACCCACCCGATCCCGACCGAGCCGATCGAGAGCACGCCGAGCGCGACGAGCGACTCGACGAGCATGCGGTGCAGGTTCTCGTTGGTGATCTCGCGCTGCACTTCCGCGAACACCTGGCGCCGCGACGCCGCGTTCCGGGCCTGGGTCGTCGGCGCCCGGCGGGTCGCCTCGTTCAGCACGTTCGGCTCCACGCCGAGCCGGCGGGCCACCTCGGCGCGGACCTGGGCCGGGTTGGTGTCCAGGCTGTGGCGGACCAGCAGGTAGGTGAGGCCGAGCAGGATGCTGCCGGCCAGGATCAGCACCGCGCCGATCAGCAGGGTGAGCCGCAGGCGGATCGTGAGGCCGCGGGGGCGCGGGGCGCTCACGGGATCCGGTACCCGGCGCCGACGACGGTCTCGATGACCGCCGGCGCGCCGAGCTTCTTGCGCAGCGTCATGATGGTCACTCGCACGACATTCGTGAAGGGGTCGACGTGCTCGTCCCACACCTGGTCGAGGAGCGTCTCGGGGCTCACGACGGCGCCGTTGGCGACCATCAGCGCCTCCAAGACGGCTAGCTCCTTCGGGGTCAGCACGATGGTATGACCGTCCCGGCTCACGTCGTGGCGCGCCGGGTCGACGCGCACCCCCACCCGCTCGAGCACGATGTCCGGCGCGACCGGACGGCGCCGGCCGAGGGCCCGCACCCGGGCCGTCAGCTCCATGAACGCGAACGGCTTCGGGAGGTAGTCGTCGGCGCCGAGGTTGAGGCCGGACACCCGGTCCTCGAGGGTGCCCGACGCGGTCAGCATGAGGATCCTCGCCTCGCTCCCGCCCGCGCGCAGCGTCTGGCAGACCTCGTCGCCGTGGAGACGCGGCAGGTCACGGTCGAGCACGACCACGTCGTAGGTGTTGATCGCCGCCTTCTCGAGGGCGAGGTCACCGTCGCCCGCGGTGTCGACGGCCATCCCCTCCCGGCGCAGCCCCCGCGCGATGGCGTCGGCCAGCTGCGCCTCGTCCTCGACGACGAGCACTCGCATGCTGGGCTATTCGTAGCGCAACGCCGCCGACCGCGGGAAGCGCCGAGCGCAGGAGGATGACACGCAGCCGTCGGCGGCCGCGGCGAGGCCGGTCCGTCGCGATGCGTGCACCCTGGCCATGCCCATCTCCTCGACCGTCCTCGCGGACGACCGTATTGGCGGGAGGATAAGCGGGCCGTCAAGGCGCCGTCCGCGCTTATCGCACGCTTACGCGGCGCTTCGTACCCTCCGGCGATGGCCCCCGCCGTCGCGGCGCTCGAGTTGGCGAACCGCGGCCGCAACTCGCCGAGCCGCGGCGGCCCGGTCGACGCCTCGGCCGTGATCATCCAATCCATGACCCCAACCAGCACTTCTAACGGCCGGACCTGCCGCTAGCCGGCGCCCGTCCCGCCGTCGACCCCCGCCGCTCGTTCGACCGAGTCCGCCCGCTCGGCCGGCGGGCGGCGGGTCGCGTCGGCCTCCGTCCCGTCCCGCCGCACGGCGACGCGGTACCGTGCAACGGATCCCGCAGGAGGACTGCGATGCTGGCCGAAGGGACGACGGCTCCCGACTTCACGCTGCCGGACCAGGACAACAACCCGGTGAAGCTGAGCGACGAGCGCGGCCACTGGGTGCTGCTCTGGTGGTACCCGATGGCCGACACCCCTGGCTGAACGATCCAGGGCAAGGGCCTGCGTGACCAGGCCTCAGACTACGAAGCCAACGAGGTCGTCGTACTCGGCGCTTCCTTCGACGACACCGGCGCCAACAAGGCGTTCCGGGAGAAGTTCGACTTCCCGTTCCGGCTGCTCTCGGACTGGGACGAGCAGGTCGGTGTCGCGTACGAGGTGCGCGACCCCGGCACCGAGAAGGTGAAGTTCGCCAAGCGCGTCGCCTACCTCGTCGACCCGGACGGCGTCATCCGCAAGTCGTACGAGGTCGCCGACGTGAACGCGTTCGCGGGCCAGGTGCTCGCCGACCTCCAGGAGATCAAGCCGGGCTGACCGCCCCTTTTCCCCGGCCCGGTGGGGGTCAGACGGCGGTCCAGCCCCCGTCGACGGGGAGGACGGCGCCGGTCACGAAGCTGCTGGCGTCGGAGGCGAGGAACAACAGCGCGCCGTCGAGCTCGTGCTCCTGTCCGCCCCGCCCCATCGGGGTTCGGCGCCGCATCCACGCCTCGCCGCGCTCGTCGCCGAAGATCCGTCCCGGGCCGCTCGTCATCTCGCTCGGGAACCAACCTGGGCACAGCGCGTTGACGCGCACGCCCCGCCTTGCCCACTGCGCGGCCAGCTCGCGGGTCAGGTTGATGAGCCCACCCTTGGACGCCGCGTAGCCGGCGTCTGGGATCTGCCCGACACCGGCCAGGCCCCAGATCGACGCCACGTTGACGATCGAGCCTCGCGCCTGCGCGTCGACCATCGTCTGGGCCACCAGGCGGGCCAGCTCGAACGGCGCCACGAGGTTCACCTCGAGCTCCCGGCGGAACTCGGCGAGCGGCTGATCGAGCGCCGCCTCGATGTGCTCGACGCCGGCGTTGTTCACCAGCACGTCGACGTGCCCACAGGTTGTGATCGCGGTGTCGAGCAGCTGGGCCGACGCGTCCGGCGCGGCGAGATCGCACGCGACCGGGTGGCCGTCGCGCAGCTCGGCGGCCAGCTTCTCGAGTCGCTCGACGCGCCGTGCCGCGAGCACGACGGTGGCGCCCGCCGCATCGAGTACTCGGGCAAAGCGCGCCCCGAGTCCCGAGCTGGCGCCCGTGACGAGCGCCACGCGCCTGTCGAGGCGGAAGGTAGACGCCGGATCAGGTTCGGGCATCGAGGAACGACGGTAGTCGTGCCGTCAACATTCGCTGGCACGACGCCGCCGAGCACGGGGCGCGCCGGCGGCTATCCGCTCTCGCCCACCTCGTCGAGCTCAGGGTCGCCGACCGGCGACGCGGGGACGGCGAGGTCGGCTTGGAGCCGCTGCCAGATGGTCTCCGCCCAGCTGCGCACCGGCGGCCAGTCCCGCCAGAACACCTGCAGCGTCGCGTCGTCAAGCACCGCCGTGGGATCGTCGACGCTCACCTGCTGGGTGATGGCATCCAGCTCGCCCAGCACGGCGACCAGCCGATCGCCGATGGTTGTCTCGCCCATGGCGCTGACGCTAGGGGGCCATGGCGGCGGTAATGAAGTTGGACACGAACCGAGCCGGGGGACATCGATGTCCTGCTTGTACCCTTGGCGCGGTTGCCCCCGTAGCTCAGCTGGATAGAGCAAGTCACTTCTAATGACGAGGTCGCAGGTTCGAGTCCTGCCGGGGGCGCGATATGACGTCACCAGACTCGGCATGGCGAGGCGGCTCGACCAGACTGTCGGCGTCCAGCACGTCCGACCAGCTATCGAACAGGGTCACCGCCGATGACACCGCGTGAGTGCGGCTAACGACCTCATCCAAAGACGCTTGTACGCCCCCGGGGACTCGAACCCCGAACCTAGTGATTAAGAGTCACTTGCTCTAGCCAGTTGAGCTAGGGGCGCCCAGCCGCTCATCGTAACCACGGCCTCGAGATGGGCCGGGTTGGGATCCACCGCCTACCGTTCGCGAGCGTGGAGGTGCTGGTCACCGGGGCGGGTGGGTTCATCGGCTCGGAACTCGTACGCCAGCTCGCGGCCGCGGGTAGCCGCCCGGTACGCGCCGTGCGCGGCAGATCGGTGCCAGCGGGCGTCGACGGGATCGCCTGGGACCCGACGACCGGATACGTCGACCGGCCCGCGCTCGAGGGAATCGACGCCGTCGTCCATCTGGCCGGTGCCGGCATCGGTGACCGGCGGTGGACACCGGCGCGGAAGACGGTCGTGCTCGACAGCCGACGGCGCGGGACCAGCACCCTGGCATCGGCGGTGGCAAGCCTGCGGAGAAAGCCAGCCGTCGTCGTCTCCAGCTCGGCCGTCGGCTACTACGGCGACCGGGGCGGCGAAGAGGTCACCGAGGACGCTCCGCCCGGCGACGACTTTGCGGCGCGGCTCTGCGTGGAATGGGAGGCGGCCGCGCAGCCGGTTCGGGACGCGGGCGTCCGCCTGGTCACGATCCGCACCGGCATCGTCCTCGGATCCGGTGGCGGCATGCTCCGGCGCGTCCTCCCTCCGTTTCGGCTCGGGCTGGGTGGCCGGCTGGGGTCCGGCCGGCAGTACCTGAGCTGGATCTCGCTCGCCGACGAGGTCGGCGCCATCCGCTACGCCCTGACCGAGGCGCGGCTCACCGGGCCGGTCAACCTCACCGCGCCGACGCCGGTCACCAACGCCGAGTTCACCTCGACGCTCGGCCGGGTGGTGCACCGCCCGACCGCCATCCCGACGCCACTGGCGCCGCTCCGCCTCGTCTACGGATCCGAGCTGGTCAACACCCTGCTGCTCGGCGGCCAACGGGCGTTGCCCCGCGCGCTCGAGACGTCCGGGTTCTCGTTCACGCATCCGACCCTCACCGACGCGCTCCGAGCCGCGCTGGGCCGCCGGGAGCGCTGACGCGGTGCGGCTCTGGATCGACACCGACGTCGGTGACGACCCGGACGACGCCATCGCCTTGCTCTGCGCCCGTGCCCACCCCGACGTCGAGATCGTCGGGGTCAGCACCGTCGATGGCGACCTCGACCGTAGGGTCCAGCTCGCGCGGGCGCTCATCGACGCACCCGTCTACCGGGGCGATGATCCCCACCTGGCCGGCGCGCTCACGGCTGCCCAGCCCGACGCGGTGCTCGCCATCGGTCCGCTCACGAACGTCGCCGCGCTCCTCAACGCCGACATCGGGTTGCCGCCGGTCACGCTCATGGGCGGTGTGCTCGGCACGGTTCGGCACTGGGGCGTCGTCCTCGACATCGAGCACAACTTCTCTCGGGATCCGGCGGCGGCCGCCCGCGTCGTCGACTGCCACCCGGTCGTGGTGCCGCTCAACGTCACCCTGCGCCTGCGGCTCCAGCCGGAGCAGCTCGACCGACTGCTCGTGGCCGCCCCCGACCTCGGGCCGAGTGTGGCGGCGTTCCTGCAGCTCCAGCGGGACTTCGGCCTCCCGGAGGCCGACCGGGCGGTGTTCCTGCACGACCCGCTCGCCTTCCTCACCCTCGTGGACCCCGGCCTGGTCCGTCTCGACGAGCATCGGCTCGTCGTCGATGGCGCTGGTCGCTTGCTCGAAACGCCGGAGGGTGCCGCCACGAAGGTTGGGGGTTCGGTCGACGCGGAAGCGGCGATCGACCGCGTGCTCGGGCTCGTGGCCCGAGCTGGAGGGTGACCGAGGGGTTTCGAACCCCCGACCTCCGGGACCACAACCCGGCGCTCTAACCAACTGAGCTACGGCCACCAAGCGCATCGGCCGCACGTGACCGCGCCCGGAGCTCCGGCAGATCCGACGGGAACCAACGGCTCGGCGGGGACGGCAGCCGCAGCGAGGATACTGCACGCGTCGTGCGACGAGGTCTGGGGTTGCTCGTGCCCCGGGGGCTCGCGCGCTTACAGGTCGGGCAGCCCCATGGCAAGGTTCGGGGCCTCGATCCCACCGTCGATCTCGAACACCTTCCCGGTCACGAAGCTCGACGCGTCTGACGCGAGGTAGAGGACGCCGATCGCGATGTCCTCGACCTCACCGAGCCGACGGAGCGGCGTCTGGCCGATCATCTCGTTTCGCAGTCGCTCGTCGGTGAGCACGATCTCGAGGGCCGAGGTTGCGACCGAGCCCACCGCGATCGCATTGACGCGCACCCGCGGCGCGCAGTCGGCCGCCAGCAGCCGCGTGAGATGCGCCAGCGCCCCTTTGGCCGTCCCGTAGGCGGCGAAGCCGCGATCGCGCAGGCGCCCCATCGCCGAGCTGATGTTGACGACGGAGCCACCGCCCTCGAGCAGGTGGGGAAGGGCGGTCTGGGTGAGCGCGAACGCGGTGGTGACGTTGAAGTGGAAGGCCTGCTCGAAGGAGCGCACCGACGTGTCGAGGAACGGAGCGGGCATGGAGCCGCCGGCGTTGTTCACGACGACGTCGATGCGCCCGAACTCGTTCACGGTGGCGTCGACGAGCCGATCCAGGTTCGCGAGGTCGCTGACGTCGCCGGGGAAGACGAGGACCCGCCGGCCCAAGGCCCGGATGCCTTCGGCGACCTCGTCGAGCTGGGCCTTGGTGCGGGCGATCAGCGCCACGTCGGCCCCGGCCTCGGCGAGGGCCCGGGCCGCGCCGGCACCGATTCCCCGGCCGGCCCCGGTGACGATCGCCGCCCGCCCGTCGAGCCGGAAGCGGTCCAGGAGCACGGCTGGGGACCGTATCTCTCCTGTCGGAGTCGCCGTTCGCCGCCGGTATCGTCCACGAGGTGAGCGACGAGCCGGCGACGGTCCTCGAGGCGGTGAGGCTCCTCGCCGCCGAGGGCTTCGACGCGTCCTTCTCGGTCACGCCGGACGGGATTCGCTGCAGCGTGTGCGGCGAGGCGGGCATGATGGAGCAGGCCGAGGTCGTCCGCGTCTACCGCTTCGAGGGCCCGAGCGACCCCGACGAGGAGGCCGTCGTGTACGCCCTGTGCTGCCCGAGCTGCGGGGCCCGCGGGACGCTCGTGTCCTCGTTCGGCCCCGGCGCGGATCCCGAGATCACCGACCGGCTGGTCATGCTCGACTCTCGGTTCCGAGGCCGCTGAGGTACCCGTGGCGGACACCTGCACCCATCTCGAGGACCTCTCGATCGACGCCGCGCCGACCGGCCCGGGCTGCTACGAGTGCACGCTGATTGGCGCGACGTGGGTGCACCTGCGCCGGTGCATCGAGTGCGGCCACATCGGCTGCTGCGACAGCTCCCCGAACCGTCACGCCACCAAGCACTTCCACGAGACCACCCATCCCCTCGTCCAGTCCTATGAGCCGGGCGAGGAGTGGGTGTGGTGCTACGCCGACGAGCTCATGTTCGAAGTCCCCGACCGCGCACCGAGCCCGTCTCACCCGTGAGCGATCCCGCTCCGGGCGGGCACCCCGACCTCGGGCTCCACACCCGTCGTGGACGGTGGGTCGTCGCGGCGGCCGTGCTCGGCTCGGGCGTGGCCTTCATCGACGGGACGGTCGTCAACGCCGCCCTGCCGGCGATCGCGCGGGACCTGCACGCGAACCTCGCTGACCTGCAGTGGGTGATCACGGCCTACCTGCTCACCATGGGCGCTCTGCTCGTCATCGGCGGGTCGCTCGGCGACCTCTTTGGACGGCGCCGGGTCTTCCTGATCGGTCTCCTCGCCTTCGCTGCCACCTCCATCCTGAGCGGCGTCGCGCCGACGATCGAGACCCTCATCGCGGCCAGGGCCGTCCAGGGCATCGCGGCCGCCCTGCTCGTCCCCGGCAGCCTCGCCATCATCTCGGCGTCGTTCCGCACCCAGGACCGCGGTGCCGCGATCGGCGCGTGGAGCGGCCTGGGCGGCGTCACCACGGCCATCGGCCCGTTCCTCGGCGGGTGGCTCATCGACAGCTACAGCTGGCGGCTCGTCTTCCTCATCAACCCGCCGATCATTCTGATCACGGCCCTACTCACCTGGCGCCACGTGCCCGAGACGGTCGAGGAGACGGCGGACCGGCGCGTCGACGTCCTCGGCGGGGTCGTGCTCGCCCTCGGGCTGGCCGGCCTCGTCGACGCCCTCATCGAGGGTCCCTCCCACGGCTGGACCGGGACGACGGTCGTGTTCGGCGTCGCCGGCGTGGTGGCGCTGCTCCTGTTCCTCGTCGTCGAGACGCGGTCCTCGCATCCGATGGTCCCGCTGTTCGTGTTTCGCTCCCGACAGTTCTCGGGCGCCAACGCCGTGACGTTCGTCGTCTACGCGGCGTTGAGCTCGGTGACGTTCTTGCTGGTCGTCCATCTGCAGACCGACCTCGGGTACTCCGCCCTGGCGGCGGGGGCCTCCTTCCTGCCGCTGACGTTCCTGATGCTCTTCTTCTCGGCGCGCGCCGGGGCCTGGGCGCAGCGCATCGGGCCCCGGCTCCCGATGACGATGGGGCCGATCATCGTCGGCATCGGCACCGCGCTGCTGGCCCGGGTCGACGTCGGCTCGTCGTACTGGACCACGGTCCTCCCGGCCGCGATCGTGATCGGGGTCGGGCTGGTGTTCACCGTCGCGCCGCTCACGGCCGCTGTCCTCGGTGCGATCGACGACGACCACGCCGGGATCGGATCCGCCATCAACAACGCCGTCTCCCGCATCGCCGGGTTGCTCGCGGTGGCGGTGCTCCCGGCGGCCGCCGGCCTCACCGGTGTCGGCGGGCGCCTCAACCTCGTGCACGGCTTCGGGCGCGCGATGGGAATCTCCGGCGGGCTCGCGGCGGCCGGCGGAGTCCTGGCCTTCCTCACTATCCGACGGGCCGCACCGGTCACCAGCGTCCCGCACGTCACCGCCATGGCCTGTCAGGACGCGTGCGTCTTGGAGAAGCAGGCCGCCTGATTCCGCCCGCAGGGTCGGGCGCCGGGCCTAGTTCGGCGACGTTCGCGACCAGCCCGGTGCGAGTGGCCCCGGCACCAACGCCAGTCGCAGCGAGCGCGGGGTGGGCGGCGCGGCAGCGTCCTCGAGGACCGACGCTTCGACGCCGAGCAGGGCGCCCAGGCTGAGCCCGCGCTCGTGCGCGTCGAAGAGCGCCCGGACCCCCGCCAGCGAGAAGCCCTGGGCCTGCAGGCGCCGCACCGCGCGGAGCCGCGATACGTGCTCGGGCCCGTAGCGGCCCACCCGTCCGTCGAGCTCCGGCGGGGGGAGCAGCCCGAGCGACTGGTAGGCGCGGACGTTCCGGGTGCTGAGGCCGGAGACCCGGGCCGCCTCTTCGATTCGCAGCCCCCGCTTATCCGCCATAGATTGATGTTACATCATCTGATGGCGAAAAGGACGGACCGCGGTGGAGAAGGCCAGCGAGGCGATCGAGCGACACGCCCGGGCCGTAACCGGGTTCACGGCGGTGGTCGACGAGTCGGCTGCGAGCGGCTGGGACCGTCCGACGCCGTGCTCGGCGTGGGACGCGCGTGCCCTCGTGGAGCACGTCATTGGCTTCCACGAGTTCCTGCTGCTTCGGCCGCTCGAGCTCCGTGCGCACCGACCCCGCGAGGGCCCGGCCGCCCGCTGGCGGGCGACCGTGACCGCCATCGGTCGGGCCCACGCCGACCCCGCGGCGTTGCGCGTCGTCGCCGCGTACTTCGACGGGAGCCAGCGGCGGCCGGTCGACGTGCTCGACGCGCTGGCGGCCGACACCCTTGTCCACACCTGGGATCTGGCCCGCGCCGTCGGTGCGTCGGACCGACTCGACCGGGCCCTCTGCGAGCGCGCCTATCGCGACGCGGTCCGCGATGGCATCGCACGCGGCGCGTCCGAGCTCTTCGCGACTCCGATCCCCGTCCCCGACAATGCCGACCTCCAGGACCGTCTGCTCGGGCTCCTCGGACGCGACCCGGCCTGGCGGCCCGCGGCGGGCTGAACCCGGACCCGCGATGTCGGGCCAAGCAGCTGAACGAGGGCGCGAGCCGTTTCGCGTTCTCGAGCGGCGGACGGGAATCGAACCCGCGTCATCGCCTTGGAAGGGCGAGGCTCTGCCGTTGAGCTACCGCCGCGCGCACGAACACCCACGGTGGGCGGTCCGGGCGGCTGGCCCAGTCTGCATCGCAGGATGACTGCGCCGCCACGAGCTTTGCTCCGTCGCGACGCGAGTCCGTCGATCCACGCCGCGCCGGGTCGGCCGGGTCGGGGAGGGGGGATTTGAACCCCCGACCGCCTGCCCCCAAAGCAGGTGCGCTACCGGGCTGCGCTACTCCCCGTCGCTTCCTGGCCCTGGCTTGTGCTCTCGCGCCACCCGGGCCAGCGTCACCGCCGAGCGTCAGGCTCGAAGACCGCCTGCCTCCCCTGACACTCCCAACGCTCTCCGGGTCTCGGCGACCCTGACGGCGGCGCGCCGTACAGCGTAGGCGTGGTCGCGGTGGTCACCACTTACGCTCTTCTTAGAATTGAAACCGTAGTTTCTTCGTGGATGCTGGCCGTCGCGCAGTAGGAGACCAGCCGCTCCGATGAAGCCTCCCGGTGGACGGCGATCCCTGACGGCGATCCCCAAGGAAGGAACCTCACGACCGCCCCTTGCGTTGGGGGCTCGGGAGGGCGAGGTCCGATGAGCATTGCCAAACAGCGACGGGCAGCCGTGACTGAGCCCGTTGCCGTCACCGTCGAGCCCGACGGGTTCGACGACGAGGAGGCCTCCGCCGAATCGGCCGCGAGCCACCCTGGCGGCCGGCTGGCGCCGTGGCGGCAGGGTCTGCGTCGGGTTCCCGGCTGGGCGGTGTTCGCGGTGGCGGTGGTCCTCGCGATGGTGGTCGCCGTGGTGACCCAATCGGGCGGCGCTCTGGTTCCGGCGACGGCGTCGAACCAGCAGCTGGTCACGGTCACGAGGGGCACGCTGAGTACGACCGTCTCGGCCCAAGGGACGGTGGCGGCGGCGAACACCGCGAACCTGAGCTTCACCGCGGCGGGGACGGTCACCGCGGTCAACGTCGGCGCCGGAGACATGGTCACGGCGGGCCAGGTGCTCGCAACGATGAACTCGGCCTCGCTGCAGGCCCAGGTCGCTTCGGCACAGGCGACCCTGACGAGCGCACAGGCGAAGGTGTCCGACGACGGGTCGTCGGGGGCAACCGCGGCGCAGCTCGCTGCGGACCAGGCGGCACTGACCTCCGACTACGACGCGTTGGGCCAGGCGCAGCAGGCGCTGGCCGGCGCGTCGCTGGTCGCACCGTTCAACGGTGAGGTCGCGCAGGTGAACGTCACGGCTGGCGAGCAGCTCGCGAGTGGCGGCACCGGTGGGACGTCGCTCACGGGGTCACAGAGCGGATCCGGTCGGTCCGCCTCCGGGATCGGCTCGAGCGGCGGCGGCAGCGGGGGTGGTGGCGCCGGTGGCGGGGGCGGCGCGGGCGGCGGCGGCTCGTCGTCATCGTCGTCGTCATCGTCGTCGTCGTCGTCGTCGAGTCCCGCGATCCAGGTCATCACGCCCGGCAGCTACACGGCGACCATCCCGATGTCGAGCGCCGACATCGGCAACGTCGCCGTCGGCCAGAGCGCGACGCTGACCGTCACGACCGCCGTCAACTCGGGTGGCTTCGGCGGGGGCCTCGGCGGCTTCCTCAGCCGCCTCGGTCTGCGCGGCGGGGGCAGCTCGACCTCGTCGTCGAGCCGGTCGGCGACCGGGGCGACCGCGACCGGCACCGTGACCGCCGTCTCGAAGGTCGCGACCGGGAGCTCGGGCGTTGCGCAGTACCCAGTGACGGTCTCGTTCAACGCGCCGCAGACGGGCTTCTACGTCGGCGCGAGCGTGATCGGGGCGGTCGCGATCAACGCGATCCCGAACGTGCTGCTGGTGCCGACTGCCGCGGTGACGACGAGCAATGGCAAGTCGACGGTGGTGGTGGCCACGAAGGGGACGCTGTCGGGACCCACCGAGCTTCGCGTCGTCCAAACTGGCGGCTCGGGGAACGGGTTCGTCGAGATCACGGGTGGTCTCAAAGAAGGCGATCAGATCGTCGAGACTTCGGCCGCGCCGACGAGCGGCGCGGCAGGTCCCACGCCGTCCGGCAGCGGCTCAACGCCCTCGGGGGGAACGGGTAGTACGGGCAGCGGTCCGGGCGGGTGACGGCGTGCCGACCAGTCACGACGTGACGTCCCCCGCGGTCGTCGAGCTGATCGACGTCGGGAAGGTCTACCGGAACGGCGAGCTCGAGGTCGCCGCGTTGCGCGGCGTGTCGCTGCGCATCGACGAGAAGGAGTTCGTCGCGATCGTCGGCCCGTCAGGGTCAGGCAAGTCCACCCTCATGCACATCCTCGGCTGCCTCGACGTTCCGACCAGCGGCGTCTTCCGGATCGTCGGACACGACGCCCAATCGCTTGACGAGGATGTGCTTGCTCGCATCCGCAACATGTTCATCGGATTCGTGTTCCAGCAGTTCAACCTGCTCGCCCATATGACCGCGCTGCAGAACGTCGAGCTCCCGCTCGTCTACGCCGCCATCGATCCGGATGAGCGGCGCGCCCGTGCCGTGGCTGCGCTCGAGCGGGTCAGCCTCGTGGATCGGGCCGAGCACCGACCCGGCGAGCTCTCCGGCGGGCAGCAGCAGCGAGTGGCTGTGGCCCGAGCCCTGGTCACGGATCCGGCCTTGATCCTTGCCGACGAGCCGACCGGCAATCTCGACTCCGTCGCGGCGGCCGACGTGCTGGTGTTGTTGGAGGAGCTCAACGCCGACGGGCGCACCCTCGTGCTCATCACCCACGAGCGTGACGTCGCAACGCGCGCGCATCGAATCATCGAGATGCGGGATGGTCAGGCCGTGGACTCCGACCATGCCGTCGAGGTCGTCCGTCGCGGGGGCCGGGTGTGACCTGGCGCGACACGCTCTGGACCGCACTGGACGCGGTGCGGTCGCATCGCCTGCGTTCCTCGCTCACGATGCTCGGGATCCTCATCGGGATCACGGCCGTCGTACTCACGGTGGGCATCGGGCAGGGAGCCTCAGCCACGGTGCGGGACCAGATCAACGAGCTCGGCACCAACTTGCTGGTCGTGTCACCCGGCAGCTCGACCAACAGCACCGGTGTGCGGACCGGTTTCGCCACCGCGACGACGTTGACGCAGGCGGACGCCACCGCCCTCACCTCGAAAGTCGCTGCGCCCGACGTCGAGGCCGTCAGCCCGGTGTCGACGGCGTCGGCGGAGCTGGTCAACCCCACGACCGGCGCCAACTGGACGACGACCCTGACCGGCACCACGCCGAGCTGGCAGACCACCCGATCACGAGGCGCGGTCCAAGGCCGCTTCCTCACCGCGACGGACGAACGGAACGCGGCGGCCGTGGTCGTGCTCGGCCCCGACACGGTCACCCAGCTCTTCCCGGGCGTCGACCCGCTCGGGAGCTCGGTGACCTACAACGGCGTCAAGCTCCAGGTGGTCGGGGTCCTCGCGAACCTGAGCTCGGCCGAGCAGGCGGCGAGCAACGACCTCGCGGTCGTTCCCCTCAGCACGTACTCGCAGCGTCTGGTCGGAGGCGCCAGCCGGAACTCGGTGAGCTCGATCTACGTGAAGTCGACCTCGGCCGGCACCCTCTCCGCGGCCTACCAGGAGACGAACGCGCTGCTGCTCAACAGCCACCACGTGGCCAACGCCGGCACCGCCGATTTCTCAGTCGCTACCCAGCAGTCGATCCTCGCCGCGTCGAACCAGGTCGACAACACGCTGACCGTCATGCTCGCCGGGATCGCGGTCATCTCGCTGCTGGTCGGCGGGATCGGCGTGATGAACATCATGCTGGTCTCCGTCACCGAGCGGATCCGCGAGATCGGCGTCCGCAAGGCGATCGGAGCTGCGCCCAGCGTCATCCGCCGCCAGTTCCTCGTCGAGGCGTCGGTGCTCGGGCTGGCCGGAGGGCTCTTGGGCGTCGGGCTCGGTGTTCTCGGGGCAGTGCTCGTGCCGGAGTTCAGCGACCAACGCGTCATCCTGTCGATCCCCGCCTCGATCGGAGCGATCGTGATCGCGGTCGGGATTGGCGTCGTCTTCGGTGTCTACCCGGCGTCGCGCGCGGCCCGGCTCGCCCCCATCGACGCGCTGCGAAGCGAGTGACCTGATGAGCGACAGCACCTCCTCGACGATGAGCGCCCGGCTGGCGACGATCTTCCCCGACCTGGATCCGGTCGCCGCGGAGACCACGCCGCCGGCCCGCCGACCGTCGCTGCGCGCGCTGGGGGCGCTCGCGTTCGTGATCGTGGTCGTGATCGGGGCCATCCTCGGCGGAGCGTTCGACTCGTCCGGCTCCGGTTACCGCACCGCGGCTGCCTCGACCCAGAACGTGGACGCGGCACTCAGCGGCGTCGCGACGATCGAGCCCACGCTCGAGGCCACGATCGCGTTCCCGATGACCGGGACCGTGGCGTCGGTCGGCGTGAAGATCGGCGACAAGGTCAGCGCCGGCCAGGCGCTGGCCCAGCTCGACACGCAGTCGCTCACCCAGACGGTCGACCAGGACAAGAACACCCTCGCCCAGGACCAGCTCGCGTTGTCCCGGGCGCTGTCCGGACAGGGCGGCAGCACCTCCGGGCTCGGTGGCGCCGGCGCCGGGCTGGGCGGCGCGGGCGCCGGATCGGGCGGCACGGGTACCGGGAATGCGAGCGGTACCAGTTGGGTGGCCCCGTCGGCCACGCCCCGCCTCGAGCTCGTCTCGGTGCGGTCGGCCGCGAGCAATCCGGCGCTGGCCGCCGCGCAACAAGCGGTGCTCGCGGCGCAACAGGCGGTCGACAAGGCCCAGGCCACCGCCCAGGGCGCGGTGAACGCCGCCGTCACGGCCTGTCAGAAGGACCTCTCCGTGCCCGCGAACGCCACGGCGTGCACCACCGCCGTCCAGACGCTGAACGGCGACGAGACCGCGGTGCAGAACGCCTTGAGTGCCCTGACGGCGGCCTCCAACAATCTCGACCAGATCATCAGCCAGCTCCCCTCGCCGTCGGCGTCCTCCGGCACCGGCTCGGGCGCCGGGGCCGCCGGCAGCGGATCGGGGCGGTCGGGCTCGGGTGGAGCGGTGGCGGGCGGGAGGACCGGGGCGGCGACGGCCGCGCCCACCGCAGCCGACCTCAGCGCCGATCAAGCCGCTGTCGACGCGGCCTTCGCCAACGTCGGGGTCGCCGAGCAGGCCCTAGCCCAAGCCACGCTGACGAGCCCGATCGCCGGCACTGTCGACGCGGTCAACATCATGGCGGGTCAGTCGGTGACCGCTGCATCCTCGACCGCCAACATCGTCGTGCAGGGCAGCGGCTCCTACCAGGTGTCCACGACGATCGGGGTCGACAACATCCCGCACGTCGCGGTCGGCCAATCGGCAAGCGTCGTGCCGGACGGCAGGCACAAGACGCTGTCCGGCAAGGTCTCATCGATCTCGATCGTCCCCAACTCGACCAGCGCCTTGTCGACGACCTACCTGGTCGTGGTCGCGTTGAACGACCGGAACGTCACCCTCGGCAACGCGTCAACGGGCACGGTGACGATCATCACCCAGCACGCCAAGTCGACGCTCGCGGTCCCGACCTCCGCGGTCACGACCAGCGGGACGACGAGCACCGTCGAGGCGCTCGTCGGCGGCACCGTACGCCGAACGGTCGTGCACGTCGGCGTCGTCGGCTACGAGTGGACGCAGATCACGTCCGGCCTCAAGAAGGGCGAGCAGGTCGTGCTCGCCAACATGTCCGCGCCATTGCCCGGATCCGCCACGAGCTCCGCGAACTCCAGCACGTCCACCACCACGCCACTCCCCGCAGGCCTCTTCGGCGGAGGCGGAGGCGGCGGGTTCGGGCGGAGAGGCGGCTGACCGCATGCCATATCGTTCCGACCCCCAATGCGAGGTATCGAGATGAACCACCAGCCCACATCCGCCCGTCGTGCCCGGACATCGGGCCTCGAGCGCGCTGCATGGGCGATGCTCCCGATCGTGACGCTGGTTTCGCTCGCGCTCGCCTCCGGGCCAGCCGACGCGCAGACCTCGGGCAACACGCCATCACCGTTCGCGACCGGCATGCTGGCCGGACTCACGGGATCGACGCTCACCGTGCAGGCCAGAAACGGCAACAACCGGACGGTGGTCGTCACCAGCTCGACCGGCTATCTGCAAACCAAGTCGGCCAGCGCCTCTGACATCGCGTCCGGGGACTGCGTGCGCGTCGTCGGAACGGGAAGCGCCGGGAGCGGCATCCAGGCATCCACCGTGCTGATCAGCACGCCAACGTCGAAGGCGGGGTGCACGCGGAACCCGGGCGGAGGCGCGGGCCGGGGAGGCGGTGGCAGTCGGTTTGGGACCCCCGGCAGCGGCGGGACCCCGTTCACCTCACCCAACGGAACCCCCTTCACCCTGCCCAACGGGAGCACCGTGCCCAGCAACATCGCGGCGGCGTTCGGCACCGTCAGCAGCGTCTCGGGCAGTCAGCTCAGCGTGAAGACCCAGGCCCGCCCGGCCAACAAGAAGTCCAAGCCGAAGACCAAGACCGTCACCGTCACGCTCACCAGCTCCACCACCCTCACCCAGACGGTCAAGGCAGCCATGTCCGATCTCGCGGTCGGGTCATGCGTGAGCGCCAACGGAACCGTGGACAGCTTGGGAACGGTCACCGCCAAGAACGTCACCATCTCCCAGCCCCAGAACGGCACCTGCTTCGCGGGCTTCGGCGGCTTCGGCGGCCGGTTCCGTGGCGGTGCCGGCGGGGGAGCACCAGCCTCGTCCAGCTCCAGCTGAGCGGATCGGCGGCCCGGGCGAACGTTGAGCGCCTGCGGACCCTCGGGCCACCGACGAGCTCGTTGCCCTTGACCGGGGCGGCTCAGCTCAGCGAGGCGGGGAAACAGCGCGACGCGAGCCGAGCGAGCACAGTTGCGCCGAGACGCGGGTCGGCTCGTCGCTCAGACCGGAACGGCCGCCGTGGCCGAAACCACGGCGCCGGGGCTCGCCGCGACCCGAGCCGAGCGAGCACAGCGGGTCCGACCCGGGGCCAACCCGGCTTGGCAGACCCGCATGGCGCCCGAGGCCGGCGCCAGTCGGTATGGGCGCCGCGTCGCGACGTGCACCGGAGCCAGCGCCACCCGCTGGAGGCCGGCGGTGGCCCGACGCCGCCGGGCTGGACGCCCCTGCAGGAAGTCGCAGACTGCCGCGCCGCCAAAGACCATGCTGTCAACGACTGCGCTCCGAAGCCCCAGGAGGGCGAGGGTGCAGGAGCCGATCACTGCGGTGACGGCGAGGCCGATCATGAGTCGACGCATCATCTTGGTATCCCCATCCCTGGTGGACGTGCTGCAGCCACCATGCGGGACGTCCCTGTCCGCCGGGCCTCCCGCCACCCTCGGATCGCTTTCATCCGGCTTTCATCCGGTGCCTCGGCCGCCCAGGCCCGGCGAAGGGTCCCCATCGAGCCTCCGCAAGTCGGCCAAGCCGGGGGCAGCCGCCGACCGCGTAGCGGAACCGTTCGCGCGCGTTCCGCGGTCGAGCGCCCGCGATCCGGTTGGAGTCACGCAGGGGCGCGCGAGGCGATTGGCGCGCGCTCCAGGCGAGCCATCCAGGCGGCGACCTAGGGTCCGGGCGGGCGAGGGTGCCCAGGGGCGCACGATCGGGAGGTCACGGGTGGCGCGGAAGTGGTTCAAGGGTCCGGCCGCGCTCGCGGTGGACGAGTGGTACGGCACCGGCGACATTCGGGCGAACCTGGAGCTGGCCCGCAGCTATCTGCAGCAGGAGGATCTGTCGTTTGCTGACCTGGTGGCGCAGCTCAGCAGCGCCGGGCGCGGACACGACGCGTTCCAGTACCCGTTCGGGCGCGGCCGTCTGCAAGGCCCGCAGTTCGAGGCCATCGCGCGCCGGGGTTATCTGGAGGCGATCGGGCTCGCCCTCGGTCACTCCCCGCCGGTGCCGATCAGGACCTACTGGATGACCGGGGTAGGCAACAACGAGTTCGAGATGCACGTCTCGGACGAACCGGACCAGGTCGCGCTCACGCTGGTGGTCCCGGAGGTGGACGGGGGCTCCGCCGAGCCCGGCCACCCCGAGAGCTGGGTGGTGACCCTTCGCGACGACGGCCACCCGGAGACGACCCAGACGAGCGGCCGCCGCGGCCTCGACCGGCCGTCGACGAGGGGTACCGCCGCCCGCTGAGGTCACCCTGCGAGCAGCTGCTCCGCTTGCTCGCGCAGGCGCCGCATCCCGAGCTCCCGGGTGTCGTCGACGACTTCGCCCAGGATCGCTCGCGCGGCACCGTCGTCGCCGGGTCGGGCGCGGGCCCGCAGGAACTGCGCCTGCCAGTAGCGGGTTCGCGGCAGGAGCGCGTGGCCTCGGAGGCCCCGTTCGAGGCCTAACGCCCGCTCGAAATGGGTCTCGGCGTCGTCCCAGCGTTCGAGGGTGGTGCTCAGCATGCCCTGGTAGCGCTCGGCGGCGCCGAGGCACGCGAGCCCGATGACCGCTGCGAGGAGTCGCCCGGCGAACGGGTCGAGGAGGTCGTAGAGCAGGGCCGCCCGCGCCTTGGGCGCGCCGCTGGCGGCGACCTCGGCGAGGAGCGCCAGCGTGGCTCCCCACGCGCTCTCGGCCTGGCCCCTGCGGATGGCTTCGTCGGTGAGCGAGTCGAGGGTGCGGAGCGCGGCCGCCTCGTCTCCGGCATCGAGCCGAGCGACGGCGAGGATCGCCGGGATGTACAGGCTCTGCGACCCGCCCGCGGCCACCTGCTCGAGGGGGCGGATCAGGGCGGCGAGATCACCCTGCTCGCGAGCCAGGAAGTAGGCCTGCGTCGATTCGATGGCGGTGACGGCGCGGTAGGCGCGGGCGTGGCGTCGCATGTCGTCCCAGTGGGTCCGGACCTCCTCGAATTCCCCCTCCAACAAGGCTCGCGTGGCCCGCCACTGCGCGTCGTAGACCAGCGCCGGAAGCCAGTGCAGCTCTTCGCCCGTGCGCTCGAGTTCGGCGATGGTCGAGCTCAGCGCGCCGGCGTCGCCGACCTCGAGGTGCACGCCGGCCCGCACGCGCAGGCCCTGCACGGTGGCCATGGCGGCCCGCCCCCCACTGGCCCGGCCCAGGGCGACGAGCTCGTCACCGAGCGCGAGCCGCTCGCTGGTCTGCGCCGTGGATTCGAGGCTCGTGGCATGCGCGAAGAGCGCGGCGGTCAGCGTCGGGGGGTCGCCGACCTCCCGCGCCAGCTCAACGGCTCGAGCCGCCAGCGCGCGCCCGTCCCGGCCGTGCAGCTGGTAGCCGGAGTACTTGAAGGCCTCGATCGCCATGAGCCGAGCCCGGAGGGAGGGGTGATCGTCGCCGAGCGCACGCTGCGCCTCGGCGAGCAGAGCACCGACTTGGTCCGGGTACGACCAGACGGCGGTCACCGGTTCGGTGAACACGACGACGGCGCGCCCGAGCTGCTCCGGTGATCCCTTCGCGCGTGCTGCGTCGACGGCCCGCAGTGCCGCGTCGACGCCCTCGGCCTCGTCGACGAAGACGAGGGCCTCGGCCAGCTCGATGAGCAGCTCGACCCGCTGGGCCTCGTCGGCGGGTGCGTACTGCTCGTGGAGCCGGAGCGCCCGTTCGAAGTAGCCGGCCGCTTCCTCGAGGGCCAGGTCGGCCACGGCCTCACGGCCCGCCTGCGTCGTGTACTCGATGGCCTTCACGGCTCCGGCCAGCGGGACGGCCTCGGTGAAGTGCTGGGCGAGCGCGGCGGCGGAGCCCGCTCCGACCCCTGCCTCCTCCAGGGCGGCGCCAACGCGGGCGTGCAGCTGCGCCCGCTGGGCGGTCCCCAGGGCCTGGTAGACGGTCTGGCGAATCAGCGCGTGCGAGAACGCGAACCGCCCGACCTGAGCGGGGTCGTGTCGCACGAGTCGAGCGGCCGTCGCCTGGTCCAGCGCATCGAGGACCTCCTCGACGGGCCGCCCGATGGCACGACTGACCAGCGAGGCGTCGAACTCGAACCCGATGACCGCCGCCAGGCTCAGCACGTCGTTGACCGGGCCGGGCAGTCGGCGTAGCCGGCGCGCCACCACGTCGCGCACACCAACCGGCAGGTCGAGCGCGTCGAGGTCGATCGGCGGTACGCCGTCACGCTGGCCGAGCGACACCCGATGCGTCTCCATCAGGTGGCGAAGGAGCTCCTCGAGGAAGAGCGGGTTGCCGCCGGTCTCTCGGTGCAGGGCGGCGCTCAGCGATGAACCGACGTCGTCCTGGGCGAGGCTTTGCAGGAGCGCGTTGGTCTCGGCCTCGGACAGACCGTCGAGGCCGATCCACGTCACGAGAGGCTCGCGGCGCAGGTCCGCCACGAGGTCCGCGAGTGGGTGGTCCTTTGCGAGCTCCATCTCGCGGTAGCACACGACGATCAGCAGCGCCGCCTCCTGCACCGAGCGCGCGAGGTGGCGGAGCAGGAGCAACGTCGGCTTGTCCGCCCAGTGGAGGTCGTCGAGGATGAGGACGGTCGGGTGCGCCGACGTGATCCCCGTCACGAGCCCGGTGATCGCCTCGAACAGTCGATAGCGCTCCGACTCGGGGTCGCTCGGCGCCGAGGGCATCGGCTCCGACAAGCGACCCAGCAGCTCCGGGAACAGCCGGGCGAGGTCCCCCTCCAGGCCCCGCAGCCGCTCGCGCAGCGCGGACACTGGGCAGGCCGCGACGTACGAGCGCAGCGCCTCGACGAACGGCTGGTACGGCACGACCGCCTCCTCGTCGCAGCGGCCGTAGAGCACGATCTCGTCTCCATGGGCGCGGCGCGCCAGCTCGGCGGCGAGGCGCGTCTTGCCGATGCCCGGCTCGCCGGCCACGAGGGCGACCTGGCGTGTGCCCGCCAGCGCCCGCTGCCATGCCGTCTCCAGGCGCGCCAGCTCGACCTCCCGCCCCGCGAACTCTTCGTCCAGGCGCGGAAGCGACGGGCCGGGCGGCGGCAAGGTGGCCGGGAACGCGTCGAGCGACTGCAGCGGCGGGAACCGGGCGCGCAGCCCGCTGATCGACAGCTGGTAGACGCGCTCAGGCTGCGCGAGCCCCCGGAGCCGGTGCTCGCCGAGGTCCAGGAGGTCGACGTCCTTCTCCAGGGTGGGCTCGATCAGCGTTGCGCTGTACTGCGACAGCACCAGCTGGCCGCCGTGCGCCGCCGCCATCAGCCGGCTGGCGCGGTTCAGCACCGGGCCGAAGTAGTCGCCACCTTGGGGCTCTGCTTCCCCGGTGTGGATCGCCATGCGCACCCGGAGCGGACCCGTCACGTCCCACGTCTCGGCCTCGACGGCCCGGAGCGCGTCCACTGCCGCCCCCAGCGCGTCCGCCGCGTCGGCGAACACCGAGTATCCGCCGTCGCCCGTCATCTTCACGATCTGGCCGCGGTGGCTCTCCACTGCCTCGCGCAAGAACGCGTCATGGCGTGCGAGGGCGGCGCGCATCGCCTCCGGGTGCTCGTCCCAGAGCCGCGTCGAATCCTCGAGGTCGGTGAAGAGGAAGGTGACGGTGCCCGTCGGCAGGTCGGCGATCGTCGACGGCGCGTCCGCCACCAGCCTCGGCGTCGTGGGGGTTGTCCAGTCCAGTTCGGGACTCTGACCGACCATCGCGGCCTCGAGGTCCCGCAGCGCGGCAGACGGCTCGATCCCGAGCTCCTCGACGAGGTGGGTCCGGCAGGCCTGGAACGCGCGGAGCGCCTCGGCCTGGCGGCCCGACCGGTACAGGGCGAGCATGAGCTGACCCCACGCGCGCTCGCGCAGCGGATGAGCGGCGACCGTCGCTTCCAGCTCCCCCACGAGCCGGTCATGCAGTCCCGACGCCAGCTTCCGGTCGATCCGGTCCTCCGCCGCGACGAGACGGAGTTCCTCGAGCCGGGCCGCGACGCCGCGGGCGAAGTCCTCATCGGCGAACTCAGCGAAGGCGGCCCCGCGCCAGAGCCCAAGTGCGGCATCGAGCGCCCGGATGTCCGCCGCCGTATCCGGGGTCCGCGCCGGGTCATGAGCGTCGGCGACGAGTCGCTCGAAGCGGGCCGAGTCGAGCTCGTCCGGCTCGACGCGCAAGACGTAACCCGGGGGGCGGGTCAGGACCCGTGGGTCCTCGTCGTCGCGGCGCCGCGCCTCGAGCAGGGTCCGGAGCCGCGAGACGTAGGTCTGCAGCGTCGCCACTGCGTCGCTGGGCGGCTCGTCACCCCACAGGATGTCGGCGAGCCGGTCGACGGACACCACCTCGTTGGGGTGTGCCAGCAAGGCGGCGAGGAGGCGGCGCTGCTTCGGGCTGCCGACGGGGACGCGACGTCCCTCGTCGGTCACCTCGAGCGGGCCGAGCACCAAGAACTCCACGCGGAACCCCGTTCCCGTCCGCCAGTCGGGCGCCACGATTGCGCCCCGCCTCCGCGCGCTGACCCGAGGCTAATGGGCGCGCCACGGCGCCGCGACGCCCCGCGCTAGAGGCGATGGGTGGCGCGGGCCTCGGTGAGCACCGACCGCGCCGTCTCGTACGCCCGAGCGGCGGCCTCGCGCGCCGGCCGGGCCTGCTCTTCGCGGGACATGATCTCCACCGAGTACGGGCCGGCCACCCCGATCCGGTCGAGGGTGCGGACGAGGCCGGTGAGATCGAGGGCCCCTTCGCCGGGAAGCCGGCGTCGGAGCATCGTGTCCTCGAAGAGCGGGCCGACCGGTTCCGGGTCGGCGTCGTCGAGCTGGACTGCGACCACGTGCTCCGCCGGCAGCGAGCCGAGCAGCTCGGCGTCGGGGTTACCCCGGTAGTAGTGCCAGGCATCGATGAGCACGCCTCCGTTCGGACGCGCCGCCCGGCGCACGATGTCCCAGGCCGTGGCGAGATCCGGGATCGCCGTCCACGGCAGGAACTCGAGCGCGACTCGGAGACCGTGCTCGCCCGCTCGGTCGCAGAGGCCACCGAAGCGCTCAGCCACGACCTCGGTCGGCGGGCAGTCTTCCGGCCGGTTCAGGTCACCGACATTCAGGTGGTCGGGCGCAAACCGGTCCGCCATCGCAAGCAGCGCCGCCTCCCGCGACGCGGCCGCCTGCCCGCGCTCGCCATCGAGCGTCCAGTCGAAGTGGAACTCGAGCTCGACGACGCGCATCCCGTGGTCGTCGAGGATCCGCCGGAGCTCGGCGTCCGAGGTGCCCGCGGCCCGCATCGACGCGTAGTCGTCGAGGAGCATCCCGACGCCGACGAAGCCCGCCTCGGCGGCGGCGGCAACCCGCTCGGCGAACGAGAACCGGGGCGGCTGACCCACGGGCGCGCCAGCGAGGGTGTAGTAGCTCGCGACCAGCGAATCACGCGGCATCGGCGTCGCCATTTCGCGTCTCCTCGCTGTCGACCGTAGCAACGCCGGCGTCCGCCGTCGCCGTACCGCAGATCAGGCGGCCGGCAGCGGCGGGACTCTTAGCGGAGTCTCAGGTGGCGTCTGGGACGATGCGGTACCGCCCACCGAGGAGGAGTCATGAGCGACGAGACCCAGGAGCAGCCGGCCGCGCCCGAGGGCGAGGCGGCATCCGCGCCCACCGGGTCCCGCACGGTCGCCCTCCACGTCCCGAAGTGGGCCGCCGTCGTGGTCGCCGCGATCGTCGTCTTCGGGGCCGGCTTCGGCATCGGCTGGGCGGCTGCGCCCGGCGGCGGGGGCGGTCACGGCGAGGCACGGATCGGGCGCCAGTTCCCACTCGGTCCTGGTGGTCCGGGCGGCCAAGGCCGGTTTCCCGGGCCCGGCAACGGCGGCTTCCCCGGTGCTCGCAACGCGGCCTTTCTCGGTGTCACCACCCAGGCCGCCCCGAGCGGCCAGCAGGGAGTCCAGATCGGCAGCGTGCAGTCGGGCAGTCCCGCCGACCAGGCCGGGTTGAAGGCCGGAGACGTGATCACCGCCGTCGACGGCAACACCGTGGCCTCGCCGCAGGACCTGCGGGCGCGCATCGTCGCGCACCAACCCGGCGACCAGGTGACCATCACGTACGCGCGATCGGGCACGTCGGCCCAGGCGACGGTGAAGCTGGGAACCCGGGGCGCGCCCAGCTAGTCACGACGCGAACCGCAACCCCCGCCGCGCCCGCCCCCTGATCAAGCGGACCGGGCCGGTACGGTCGCGCCGTCGGGGGCGATCGGCGCCGCCGATCGAGCGAGGCGCGGGTGACGAGGACGACGGCGCGCGACCAGACGCCAGCGGCGGTACCGGGGCGCCGGCTGTCTCCGTCCTCGGCCCGGCGCAGCGTGCTCCTCGCCGCCGCCCTCGTGGCCCTGGCCGCCTGCGGCGGCGGCGGCACCACGAGCGGCGGCTCGACGCGCCCGACGACGAGTGCGGCGACGTCACCGCCGGCGTCCGGGATCGTGACCGTCCCTGGCATGCCGCCCGTCCTCGACCCGTCCAACCTCTACAGCGAGGCCGGCGCCAACAAGCTGAGCCCGGCGGTCGCGGGCGCGCTGCCGCGCGTCTACGTCCCGAACCTGACCTCGAACACGGTGTCGGTCATCGACCCCGCCACCCAGCGGGTCGTCGACACCTTCCCCGTCGGCAGCAACCCGCAGCACGTCGTCCCCTCCTACGACCTGCAGACGCTGTGGGTGACGAACAACGCCGAGGGCCAGCCGACCGGCAGCGTCACGCCCATCGACCCCAAGACCGGAAAGCCCGGTGCTGCGATCAACGTCGCCGACCCGTACAACATGTACTTCACGCCCGACGGCAAGTCGGCCGTCGTCGTGGCCGAGGCGCTGAAGCGACTCGACTTCCGCGACCCGCACACGATGGCGCTGCAGTACTCGATCCCGACGCCGAACTGCTCGGGCGTCAACCACGCCGACTTCACGATCGACGGCCGCTTCATGATCGCGAGCTGCGAGTTCCAGGGCAGCCTCGTGAAGGTCGACCTCGTCAACCGTCAGGTGGTGGGCTACCTCACCCTGGTTGCGAGCGGCATGCCCCAGGACGCACGCGTCTCACCCGACGGCAAGACGTTCTACATCGCCGAGATGACGACCGGGCGCGTGTACCTCGTCGACCCGAACAGCTTCACGATCAAGGGCTCCATCCCGACCGGGACGGGCGCCCACGGCCTGTACTTCAGCCGCGACGCGACGAAGCTCTACGTCTCGAACCGGGGCTTCCCGAGCCTCCAGGGTCTGCACCCGCACGGCCCAGGCAGCGTGAGCGTCATCGACGTCCGCACGAACCAGGTCGTCGCCAACTGGCCGGTCCCGGGGGGCGGCAGCCCCGACATGGGGAACGTGACCCCCGACGGGAAGCAGCTCTGGCTCAGCGGCCGCTACGACAACGTGGTGTACGTCTTCGACACCACCAGCGGGGCGGTGAGCACCATCCCGGTCGGCATCCAACCCCACGGGCTGTGCGTGTGGCCCCAGCCCGGCCGCTACTCGGTGGGCCACACCGGCATCCTGCGCTGACCGGACGCTGCCCGCGCCGACCGCCGGAGATCCCCGTTCGCGTGCTGCCGCCCCGCCAGACTGTCAGCGATGCCGACGTCCACGAAGCAGAGCGAGCCGCCGCGCGGCCGCGAGTCGCCGGCCTGGCTGCTCACGGTGCTCACCTCGGTCGAGGACCTCGTCTACCTCGTCGTCGCGCTCGCCCTCATCGGGCTCGCCGTCGCGGCGCTCTACAACACGATCAAGGACCTGCTGGACAGCGACGCCGTGTTCGCGGTGGCGATCACGGACGCGGTGAGCGGCGTCCTGTTCGTCGTGATCGTGCTCGAGATCTTCCGGACCCTCGTCGCCCACCTCGAGGGCGGCGGCTTCCAGCTGATGCCGTTCCTCATCATCGGCGTGATCTCCGCCGTGCGGCACATCCTCCTCGTCGGCGCGCTCTCGATCTCGAACTCGCAGTTCAACCACACCCAGATCGAGCTCGGGGTCAACGCCGGCGTCGCCCTCGTCTTGGTCGTCGCCCTCGTCCTCGTGCACCGCAGCGGCATGACCTCCGACATCGAACGCGAGGTCTGACCGGGCCCGACGCCGCGGCCACCTCGCCCGAGCCCGCGTGACGTCCCGCCGGTCCGGCTGGCGAACGCTCGTCGTCGCGGCGAGCCTCGTCGCCGTCGGCGCGGCCTGCACGGGCGGGGGGACGACCCAGGTCGCGCGCACCACCACCACGACGCTCCCGCCGACCACGCTGCCGGCGACCACCACGACGACCGCCCCCGCCGCCGTCGCGGTCGGGACGCTCGGCGTCGGGACCCGCACCGACCTCTACGTCGACACCACCCGGCCCACGCCCCCGAACGGCGGGGCGCCCGGGGCGCCGAACCGCAGCATGGCGACCTCGGTCTGGTACCCGGCCGCGGCGCCGGCCGGCAGCGCGGCCCCGAACGCGGCGCCCGACCTCACCCACGGCCCCTACCCGCTGGTCATCTTCGCGCACGGGTTCGCGGTGACCCCGGCCACCTACGCCGCCTTGCTGACCCGCTGGGCGTCGGCCGGGTACGTCGTCGTCGCACCCGCGCTGCCGCTGCTCAACGGCGACGCGCCGGGCGGGGCCAGCCACGCCGACTACGGCCAGCCCAACCTCACCGACCTCGTCTTCGTGATCAGCGAGGCGCTCCGGCGCAGCGGGACGCCCGGCGACCCGCTCGCCGGTCTCATCGAAAGCCAGGCCGTCGCCGTCACCGGCCACTCGGACGGGGAGGCCCTGGCCTACGACCTGGCCTTCTCGGCCTGCTGCCGCGACGCCCGCGTCCGGGCCGTGATTCCCATGGCCGGCAACCTCGCCAACGCCAACCAGTTACCCGCGCCGACCGGCGTGCCGGTGCTGCACGTCATGGACGACCACGACCAGTACGACTCGTATCCGGCCTCGATCGCCTTCGACCGCCAGCACCTCAGCGCGCCGCGCCAGCTGCTGACGCTGGTGTCGGCGACCCACCTGCCGCCGTTCTCGCAGCCATCCGACCCGCACTTCGACCTCGTGACCCGGGCCACGGTCGACTTCCTCGACGCCACGCTCAAGCACCGGCCGGACGGCCTCGCCGCGCTCGCGAACCTGGCCTCGGCGTCGCCCAGCCTGGCGACGCTCGAAGGCGCCTAGCCGGCGGCCGGGCCCAGCGCGTCCGCGCCGGCCGACGGCAGCAGTAGCGTCCCGGCCCGGTGGCACCGGGATCCTGGGGGGCGCGGCCCTACTCGCGCCGCAGCGTGCTGGCGGCCGGCGTCGGCGCCGGCGCGGTGCTCGCCGCCGCCCGCCTCCCCGGGCGCGTCGCCCCGCCCGGCGTCGGCGTGGGCGTGCGCCCCCGTCCCCACCTGCCCGAGGGTGTCGACACGATCCCCCAGATCCAGCACGTGATCGTCGTGATGATGGAGAACCACTCCTTCGACAACTACCTGGGGGTGCTCGGGCGGGGCGACGGGCTGCCGGTCGACCGCCACGGACAGCCGACCGCGGTCAACCCCGACGCCACCGGCCGGCCCGTGCGCTCGTTCCGGATGCCGGGCTTCACCCAGCTGCGCACCGAGCCGAGCAACGGCTGGAACGCGAGCCACATCGCGATGAACGGCCGCCGCAACGACGGGTTCGTGCGCGGCAGCGGGTCGGTCGCGATGGGCTACTGGACGCCGCAGGACCTGCCGTTCTACGCCGGCCTGGCTCGAACCTTCGTCCTCTGCGACCGCTGGTTCGCGTCCGTCGCCGCCAAGACGTACCCGAACCGCTCCTTCCTGCTGGCCGCCACCGCCAACGGCACGATCACGAACGTCCTGCCGGGCTCACCGGCCAACGGGACGATCATGGATCGCCTCGACGCGCACGGGATCAGCTGGAAGAACTACTTCTCGACGCTCGGCACCACGCTGCTGTTCAAGGCCGGCCAGTCCTCCCCGACGAAGGTGGTGCCGGTCAGCCAGTACTTCGCCGACGCCGCCGCCGGCACGCTCCCGTTCTTCAGCCTCGTCGACACCGACTTCGACAAGGGGTCGGAGGAGAACCCGCAGGACATCCGGGTCGGCGAGGCGTTCGCCGCCCGCGTGATCAACGCCGCCCTGCAGGGTCCCGCCTGGGACAAGACGCTGCTGGTGTGGTGCTACGACGAGCACGGCGGCTACTACGACCACGTCCCGCCGCCGCGCGCTCCGGTCCCCGACGCGGTGCCGCCCCCCATCCAGGTCCCGCCCGACCAGCCCGGCGGCTACGACCGCTACGGGTTCCGCGTCCCCGCGGTCGTCGTGTCGCCGCGCGCCCGGCGGGGCCACGTCTCGCACGTGGTGTACGACCACACGTCGATCGCGCGATTCATCGAGACGAAGTGGAACCTGCCTGCGCTCACCGCCCGCGACGCACACGCCGCGAACCTCCTCGACTGCCTCGACCTGCACGGTCGCCCCGCGTTCCTGCATCCACCGACCCTGCCCGCCCCGACGCCTCCTCCCGCCCAACCCGCTCCGCCGCTCGACCCGAGCGCGCTGCCGGTCGGCGCTCCGATCGGTCCGCCATGAGCGACCCGCGCGCGGCGCGCGCGTGTCGTTGCCACACCGCCTCGCCGTAGAGTTCGAGCGATGCGCCTTCGCGAGCGCAGCCGCACGATCCGGGCCGTCGCTGCGGTCAGCGCGTCGGGGCTCGTGGCGGCCGCGGTGCTGACCGGATGCTCGACCAGCGGCGGCGTCGACGTCGCGGCGCTGCAACGGTCGGTCACCGCGCAAGCCCGGGTCGCGTACCCCACTCTCGGCGTCGTCAACAGCCGCTGCGGCACCCCCACCACCCAGCGCCCGTTCACCTGCACCGTCCGCACCGCGAGCGCGCCGATCACGATCAAGCTCACGCCCGGCGCGCACGGCGTGCTGACCCTCGACGCCGAGCAGGCGGTGTTCACCACCCAGGCGGTGGCCCAGTTCGTCGCCAGCAACGGCTCGGTGCCGTCGCTCCCGTCCTGCGGGGCCAGTCCCACCATCGTCGCGGTCCCGGGCGCGACGGTCCCCTGCGACGTCAACTTCACCGACGGGTCGAAGCAGGCCGCGCAGGTGCGGGTGCTCGACGGGGCCGGGAACGTCAGGCTCGACGCGACACCACCGCCCGGCGCGCCGCCGGCCCCGGTGAGCCCGGGCGGGAGCGTCGCCTGGTCACCGATCGGGCGCACCGTCCTCGGCAAGCCCACGACGTACGGCGGCCAGGCGAGCGGCGTCGGGCTGGCCTGGCTCGACCCGACGCTGCTGCATCCCGTCCTGGTCGCGGGGACGAGCGACCCGTCGGGCAGCCCCGGGCCGTGGGGAGGCCAGGTCCCGCCCGGCCAGCGCGGCGCGCTCGCGGCAGCGTTCAACTCCGGGTTCAAGATGGGTGACATCCGGGGCGGCTGGATCGGGTGGGGGACGGTCTGGCGCCCGCCCGAGAACGGCGACGCGTCGCTCGTCGTGACCAGCAACGGCCAGGCCACCGTCGGGGTGTGGGGCCGGGACGTCAACGGCGGGCCCGACGTGGCCTACGTGCGCCAGAACCTGACCCCGCTCATCGACGGCGGCCAGCCGGTGGCGTCGGCCGGGAGCCCGGGCGCCTGGGGCGCCAGCATCAGCGGCCCGAACACGTGGCGCTCGGCGCTCGGGATCGACGCCCACGGCGCGCTCGTCTTCGCGGCCGGCGGCGGCATCACGCCTGCGGTGCTCGCGCAGGCGCTGGTCGCGGCCGGCGTGCAGCGGGCGATGGAGCTCGACATCAATCCCAGCTGGGTCAGCTTCAACACCTACCAGGCGGGAGCGGACGGAGCCGTGCACGGGACGAAGGTGTACGGGCTCCACGGCGACGACCGGTACCTCAGCCCCGATTCGCGTGACTTCATCGCCCTGCTCGTGCGCGCGGTCGTGCAGTCGGGCGCGACGACGAAGCTCGGCGGCCCGCCGCTGCACGCCGTCATCAAGTCGCCGACGACCTGAGCCGGGACCGGCGCCGCGGCCGGCCCTAGTGTTCGTTGCCTGGCGGGCCGCCCGCTCGGGGAGCGAGGAGGGACCGGTTGGCCGCCCAGACGACGAGCCGGCACCTCTCGCCGCAGGCGGTCGTCACCAGCTTCGAGCGGTCGCGCCGGCGCTGGTTCGGACCCGCCGCGGAGCAGCCGTTCCGGCGGCGCACCACCGACTGGATCCGGGTCATCACGGCCGGCGTGCTGCTCGCCGCCCTATCGACGCACGTCGGGGACATCACCCGCACCGAGCGGACCATCTTCCAGTTCTTCAACTCGCTGCCGGGCGGGCTGCAGTCGTTCGTCGCCACCTGGTACCGGCTCGGGGCGCTGTGGGCGGTCGGGCTCGTCGGCGCGGCGGCGCTCCTCGCCGGGCGGTGGCGGCTGGCGCGCGACCTCGTGGTCTGCGGCGCGCTGGCGTGGGGCCTGGCCCGGTTCATCGGGCTGGTCGTCGTCGAGCACCAGAGCCTCCGCCACAGCCTCGACGTCGTCAGCCGCTTGAGCGGCAGCGGGCCCGCGTTCCCGTCGCCGCGGCTCGCCCTCGTCGTCGCCCTCGTCGCCGGGGCCTCCCCGTATCTCACCCGACCGTCGCGCCGGGTCGGCAAGGGGGTCGTCCTCGCGCTCGTGCCGGCGGCCATGTACCTCGGCGTGGCGTACCCGACCGACATCGCGGGCGGCCTCGTCCTCGGCTGGGGGGTCGCGGCTGCCGTGCACCTCATCTTCGGGTCGCCGGGCGGGCACCCGACGGTGGACCAGGCGACGGCGACGCTGGCCGAGCTCGGCGTCGACGCCACCGGTGTGCATCTGGCTCCCCACCAGCCCGAGGTCGCGACGCTCATGCTGGCCGAAGACGGACAAGGCCCGTTGTGGGTGAAGGTGCTGGGCCGGGACCAGACCGACGCCCAGCTGCTCGCCAAAGCGTGGCGCTTCGCCGTCTACAAGGACTCCGGTCCCTTCTTCTTCACCCGGCTCCAGCAGCTGCAGCACGAGGCGTACACGCTGCTGCTGGCGAGGGAGGCCGGGGTCCGCACGCCCGAGGTGGTGATCGCCGGCAGCGCCGGGCCCGGGGCGGCGATGCTGGTGGAGCGACCGGTGGCGGGCCCGCTCCTCGCCGAGGCCGCGCCGTCGGTCGTCACCGACGCGCTGCTCGGCGACCTGTGGCGCCAGGTCGCCCTGCTGCACGCGGCCCGAGTGTCGCACGGCCGGCTCAACGCCCGGCACGTCGTCCTCGCCCCGGACGGCCCCGGTCTCGTCGACTTCCAATTCGCCACCGCGACGGCGGCGCCGGCCCGGGCCGCGGTCGACGTCGCCGAGCTGCTGGCCGGCACCGCGGGCATCGTCGGCGAGCGGCGAGCCATTGACGCCGCGGTGGCCGGGGTCGGCGTCGACGGTCTCCGCGCCGCGCTCGGCTTCCTCGAGCCCGCCGCGCTCAGCCGCGAGACGCGGGCCGGCGTCTCTCACAAGGTGCTCACCGAGCGGCTGGAACAGCTCCGCAAGCTCGGGGCCGCCGCCGCCGACTGCGACGAGCCCCAGGTCTTCGAGCTGCGCCGGGTCAGTCCGGCCAACCTGCTGCTCGCCGTCGGCGGGCTGGTGGCGGTGTTCGGGCTGCTCAGCCAGATCGGGAACCCCAGCGCGCTCTTCCACGCCCTCGGCCACGCGCAGTGGAACTGGCTCGTCGTCGCCTTCGTGCTGTCGATGGCCACCAACCTGGCGTACGCCGTCGCGCTGCTCGGGACGGTGCCGACCCGGCTCCCGCTCGGACCCACGACCGAGCTCCAGGTCGCGATGTCGTTCTCGAACCTCGCCATCCCCGGCATCGGGGGCACCGCGGTCCAGGTCCGGTTCCTCCAGAAGCAGGGCGTCGACCTGGCGTCGGCCGTCGCCTCGGGTGGGCTCCTCAGCCAGGCGGCGAGCATCGTCACCCAGCTGGCGCTCTTCGGCCTGGCGCTGTGGCTGGCGCCGAACAGCATCCAGCTCGGCAACATCAACGGCAGCGCGCTGCTGCGGGTGCTGGTGATCGTCGTCGGCGTGCTCGGCGCCACGGCGGTCGTCGTCGTGGGGATCCCGCAGATTCGCCGCACCGCGGTCCCGACCGTCGAGCGGGCGGTGGCGACGATCTGGGAGGCGCTGCGATCCCCGCGCCGGCTGGTCCTGCTCATCGGCGGCAACATCGCCGCCGCCGTCCTCTACGGGTTCTGCCTGGTCGCCTGCCTGGCCGCCTTCGGCGCCACGCTCTCGTTCTGGTCGCTGCTCGCCATCAACATCGCGCTCGGTACGCTGGCGTCGCTCATCCCGATCCCGGGCGGCAGCGCCGCCGTCGGCTCGGTCGGGATGTCCGGCGCGCTCATCGCGTTCGGCGTGTCGAGCGAGATCGCGGTCGCGGCGGTGCTCGTCAACCAGCTCGTCGTCAACTACGTGCCCGCCGTGCCGGGCTGGTTCGCGACCAAGAGCCTGGTCCGGCGCGGCTACGTGTAGGCGGGCGCCCGACACCGATCCGGTGCGAGGGGTCACCGAACGCCACGGGTATCCTGCCCTTCTCCGTATGTCCCCCCTCACGACCTCGGTCGAGCCGCTCGAGGGCAACAAGGTCCGGCTGCGAGTCGAGGTGCCGGCCGCCGAGTTCGAGCAGGCCGTCGACGCCGCCTTCCGCAAGCTCGCCCGCGAGGTCCGCGTGCCCGGGTTCCGGCCCGGCAAGGCCCCGCGCGCGCTGCTCGAGGCCCGCCTCGGCAGCGACGTCGCCCGCGAGCAGGCGCTCCGCGATTCCGTGCCCGAGTACTACGCGCAGGCGGTCGAAGCCGAGGACATCGACGTCATCGCGGCGCCCGAGATCGACATCACGAAGGGCGAGGAGAGCGGCGATGTCGGCTTCGACGCCGTCGTCGAGGTGCGCCCGGTCGTGGAGCTGGCCGCCGAGGACCTCCAGATCGAGATCCCGAACCCGTCCGTCTCCGACGAGGCCGTCGACGCCCAGATCGACGCGCTCCGGGAGCGCTTCGCCGACCTCGAGGACAAGACCGGGTCGCTCGCCGACGGCGACTACGCCCAGATCGACATCAAGGCGTACGTCCACGACGAGGTGATCGACGCCCTCAGCGCCACCGACTACCTCTACGAGGTGGGGTCGGGCTCCCTCGTACCGAAGCTCGACGAGGAGCTGCGCGGCAAGCGGGTGGGGGAGATCCTGAAGTTCAACGACGAGCTGCCGGAGCGCTTCGCCGAGCGGGCCGGCGACGAGGTCTCCTTCCAGGTCCTCGTGAAGGAGGCGAAGCGCAAGGTGCTGCCGGAGCCCACCGACGAGTGGGCCTCCGAGGTGAGCGAGTTCGACACCCTCGACGAGCTGCGCGGCGACGCCCGCAACCGGCTCACCATGATCGCCACCGTCCAGTCCCAGCTGCTCGTACGCGACAAGGTGCTCGAAACGGTCGCGGCGCTGGTCGACGTGCCGATCCCCGACGCCCTCGTCGAGCGGGAGACCGAGCGGCGCCTCCACGACCTCGTCCACCGGCTCGAGCACCAGGGGGCGACGATCCCCCAGTACCTCGCCGCCACCGGCCAGGACCAGGCCGAGTTCGTCAACAGCGTGCGCGCCGGCGCCACCGACGCCGTCCGCGCCGACCTCGCGCTGCGAGCGATCGTGAGCCGCGAGCACATCGCCGCGACCGACGACGAGCTCGACGCGGAGATCCAGCGCCTGGCCGATCGCATGGAGGAGAAGCCGGCCAAGCTGCGACGCGATCTCGAACGGCGGGGCGTCCTGGAGGCGGTACGCTCGGACATCGCTCGCGGCAAGGCACTCCAGTACTTGGTCGACCACGCTTCCGTGGTCGACGAGTCCGGGAACCCGGTCGACTTGACACTTCCTGACGGTTCGGCCGCTGAACCCGACCCCCCAACGCCAACCGCCGCCACCGACGCAGAGGAGCACGAGTGAGCAAGCCCATGAACAAGAGCACCCCCGCCTACGGCTACCTGGTGCCGACCGTCGTCGAGCAGACCAGCCGCGGCGAGCGGGCCTTCGACCTGTACTCGCGGCTGCTGAAGGAGCGGATCATCTTCCTCGGCACGCCGATCGACGACGCGGTCGCGAACCTGCTGATGGCCCAGCTGATCCACCTCGAGAGCGAGGATCCCGACAAGGACATCTCGCTGTACATCAACTCGCCGGGCGGTGAGATCACCGCGCTGATGGCGATCTACGACACGATGCAGTACATCAAGCCCGACATCCAGACCATCTGCATCGGCCAGGCCGCGTCGGCCGCCGCGGTGCTGCTGACCGCGGGCACGAAGGGCAAGCGCTACGCGCTCCCGCACGCGCGCATCCTCATCCACCAGCCGCACGGCGGCGCGTCCGGCCAGGCCGTCGACATCGAGATCCAGGCCAAGGAGATCACTCGGATGCGCGAGCTCCTCGACGAGATCCTGGCCCACCACACCGGCCAGCCGGTCGAGAAGGTCGGCACCGACACCGACCGTGACTTCATCATGAGCGCCATCGAGGCGAAGGACTACGGAATCGTCGACGAGATCCTGACCAACCGCGAGCTGGCCTCCGTGGGGCCCGCGGCCGGCGTCAGCTGACCACCACAGCCGAGGGGGCGCGTCGTGGCCAAGTTCGGGGACGGGGGCGACCTGCTGAAGTGCTCGTTCTGCGGGAAGAGCCAGAAGCAGGTCAAGAAGCTCATCGCCGGACCCGGCGTCTACATCTGCGACGAGTGCATCGATCTCTGCAACGAGATCATCGAAGAGGAGCTGTCGCAGAGCTCCGAGGTCCGCTTCGACGAGCTGCCCAAGCCTCGTGAGATCTACGAGTACCTGAACGACTACGTCATCGGCCAGGAGCAGGCCAAGAAGATCCTGTCCGTCGCGGTCTACAACCACTACAAGCGGGTCCAGGCCGGCGCCTACGGCGACCCCGAGGTCGAGCTCCAGAAGTCGAACATCCTCCTGATCGGGCCGACCGGCTGCGGCAAGACGCTGCTCGCCCAGACGCTGGCCCGGCTGCTGAAGGTGCCGTTCGCGATCGCCGACGCCACCGCGCTCACCGAGGCCGGCTACGTCGGCGAGGACGTCGAGAACATCCTCCTCAAGCTCATCCAGGCCGCCGACTACGACGTCAAGAAGGCCGAGACCGGGATCATCTACATCGACGAGATCGACAAGATCGCCCGCAAGGCCGAGAACCCGTCGATCACCCGGGACGTTTCCGGCGAGGGCGTGCAACAGGCGCTGCTGAAGATCCTCGAGGGCACCACGGCGTCGGTGCCGCCCCAGGGGGGCCGCAAGCACCCCCACCAGGAGTTCATCCAGATCGACACCACGAACATCCTCTTCCTCTGCGGTGGGGCGTTCGCCGGCATCGACAAGATCATCGAGAGCCGCATCGGCAACCGGGGCGTCGGCTTCGGCGCCGACGTGCGACGTCCGGACCAGAAGGACCTCGGCGCGCTCCTCGCCGGCGTCCTGCCCGAGGACCTCCTGAAGTTCGGGCTGATCCCCGAGTTCGTGGGCCGGCTGCCGGTCGTCGGCGCCGTGCACAGCCTCGACCAGGACGCACTCATGCGAATCCTCGTCGAGCCGAAGAACGCGCTCCTGAAGCAGTACCAGAAGTTCTTCCAGTTCGACGACGTCGACCTCGTGCTCACCGATGACGCGTTGGAGGCGGTCGCCGAGGAGGCGCTGAAGCGCGGGACCGGCGCCCGCGGCCTGCGGGCGATCCTCGAGGAGGTCCTGCTCGAGGTGATGTACGAGCTGCCGAGCCGCACCGACGTCGCCCGCTGCGTCATCGACCGCAGCGTCGTGCTCGAGCACATGACGCCGACGCTCATCACGAGCGCACCCGACCGCCGGTCGGCCTGACCTCGGTCGCGGCGCGGCCGCGACCACGACCACCGCCTTCACGCCGCCGGGTCGGCGCGACCCGTTTCCGTAGACTCGGGTAATGCCGATCCCGGACAAGCCGAGCCTCGAGGGACTCGAGGCGCGCTGGAGCGAGTGCTGGGAGGCCGACCGGGTCTACGCCTTCGACCGCTCGAAGACGCGGGAGGAGATCTACGCGATCGACACCCCGCCGCCGACGGTGTCCGGCTCGCTGCACATGGGCTCGGTGTTCGGGTACGTGCAGACCGACGCCATCGCCCGGTACCACCGGATGCGGGGCCAGGCCGTCTTCTACCCGATGGGCTGGGACGACAACGGCCTGCCGACCGAGCGCCGGGTCCAGAACTACTTCGGCGTGCGCTGCGACCCGTCCTTGCCCTACGAGGCCGGGTTCGAGCCGCCGGCCAAGCCGCCCGACCCGCCGCTCGCCATCTCGCGGCGCAACTTCGTCGAGCTCTGCGAGCGGCTCGTCGCCGAGGACGAGGTGAAGTTCGAGGAGCTCTGGCGCCACCTCGGCCTGTCGGTGGACTGGACCCTCGTGTACACGACGATCGGCAAGGAGAGCCAGCGCATCTCCCAGCGCGCCTTCCTGCACAACCTCGCCCGCGGCGAGGCCTACCGCGCCGAGGCGCCCACGCTCTGGGACATCGACTTCCGCACCGCGGTCGCCCAGGCCGAGCTCGAGGACCGGGAGCTGCGCGGCGCGTACCACGGCGTGCGGTTCCACCGTCCCGACGGCGCGGTCGTCATCGAGACGACGCGGCCCGAGCTCATCCCGGCCTGCGTCGCGCTCGTCACCCACCCCGACGACGAGCGTCACGCGCCGCTGGTCGGGACCGCCGTTCGCAGCCCGCTCTTCGACGTCGAGGTGCCGGTCGTCGCCCACCCGCTGGCCGACCCCGAGAAGGGCAGCGGCATCGCCATGATCTGCACCTTCGGCGACCTCACCGACGTCACCTGGTGGCGCGAGTTGCAGCTGCCGGCCCGCCCGATCGTGGGGTGGGACGGGCGCATCAAGCCCGAGGCGCCGGACGTCATCACGAGCGACACGGGGCGCGCCGCGTACGGGGAGCTCGCCGGCTCGACCATCAACCAGGCCCGGCGCCGGATCGTCGAGCTGCTGCGCGACTCCGGCGACCTGGTCGGGGAGCCGGAGCCGATCATGCACGCGGTGAAGTTCTACGAGCGGGGAGAGCGGCCGCTCGAAATCGTGACCACCCGCCAGTGGTACCTCCGCAACGGGGGCCGCGGCCCCGATCTGCGCGAGGAGCTCCTGGCGCGGGGCCGGGCCCTGCGCTGGCACCCGCCGCACATGCGGTCCCGCTACGACAGCTGGGTCGAGGGCCTGACCGGCGACTGGCTCATCAGCCGCCAGCGGTTCTTCGGCGTGCCGTTCCCGATCTGGTACCCGGTCGGCGGCGACGGCGAGCCGGACTGGGACGCGCCGATCCTCGCCGACGCGGCGACGCTGCCGGTCGACCCGTCCAGCGACGTGCCCGACGGGTACGAGGCGGGCCAGCGCGGTCAGCCGGGCGGGTTCGTGGGCGACCCCGACGTGATGGACACCTGGGCCACGTCGTCGCTCACGCCCCAGGTCGCGTGCCGGTGGGAGGACGACACCGACCTCTTCACGCGCACCTTCCCGATGGACCTGCGACCCCAGGGTCCCGAGATCATCCGGACCTGGCTCTTCGACACCGTCGTGCGCTCGCACTTCGAGCACGGCACGCTCCCGTGGCGCGACGTGACGATCAACGGCTGGATCCTCGACCCCGACCGCAAGAAGATGTCGAAGTCGAAGGGCAACGTCGTCACGCCGATGGCCCTGCTGGACAGCTACGGCTCCGACGGCGTCCGCTACTGGGCGGCGCGCGGCCGGCCCGGCACCGACACCGCCTTCGACGAGGGGCAGATGAAGATCGGCCGCCGGCTCGCGATCAAGATCCTGAACGCGTCGAAGTTCGCGCTCGGCGTCGCCGGCGACGGGATCGAGCCCGGCGTCGAGGCGGTGACGGCGCCGCTCGACGGCGCCATGCTCGCCGACCTGGCGGCGGTGGTCGCCGACGCCACCGCCGCCTACGACGGCTACGACTACGCCCGCGCCCTCGAGCAGACGGAGCGGTTCTTCTGGACCTTCTGCGACGACTACGTCGAGCTCGTGAAGCAGCGCGCCTACGGGAGCCAGGGCGAGGCGGCGTCGGAGTCGGCGCGAGCGGCGCTCCTCACCGCGCTCGAGGCCCAGCTGCGGCTCTTCGCCCCGCCCCTCCCGTTCGTCACCGAGGAGGTGTGGTCGTGGTGGCGGCCCGGGTCGGTGCACCAGGCGGTCTGGCCGGACCCGGCGCCGCTGCGGGCCGCGGCGGGCGCAGCCGACCCGGCGGTGTTCGCGGTCGCGGCCGACGTGCTCGGCGCGGTGCGGAAGCAGAAGACCGAGCAGCAGCGCTCGCTGCGGGTGGAGGCGGTGCGCGTCGTCGTGCGCGACACCGCGGCGCGGCTCGCCCTCCTTCGCCTCGCCCTCGACGACGTGCGCGAGGCGGCCCGGGCGCGCGAGATCGAGCTCGTCGAGGGCGAGCCGTTCACGGTCGAGGTGGAGCTCGCTGAGCCCGACGCCGCCTGACCCGGGCGCGCCGCCGGCGGACCCCCGCGCCTGGCTCGACGCGCACGTCAACCTCGAGTCGCTCGGGGTGCCGGCCGGTCGCGACCGCCGCGCCAACCAGCCGACGCTCGCCCGCATGGCGGCGCTCGCCGAGCTGCTGGGATCGCCGCAGGTCGAGTACCCGATCGTGCACGTCACCGGCACCAACGGGAAGACGTCGGTGGCCCGGCTGGCGACCGAGCTGCTCGTCGAGCACGGCCTCTCGGTCGGGGCGTACACCAGTCCCAACCTCGAGCGGGTCAACGAGCGCATCGCCTGGAACGGCCACGACATCGACGACGACGCGCTCGACGAGCTGCTCGGCCTCGTCGCCCTCATCGAGCCCCACCTGCCCGAGCTGCCGAGCTTCTTCGAGATCCTCACCGGCGTCGCCTACCGGTGGTTCGCCGACGTCGCGGTGGACGCGGCGGTCGTGGAGGTCGGGCTCGGGGGCCGCTTCGACGCCACCAACGTCGCCGACGGCCGGGTCGCGGTGGTGACCAACGTGAGCGTCGACCACGTCGAGTACCTCGGGCCGACCCGGCTCGGCATCGCCGAGGAGAAGGCGGGCATCGTGAAGCCGGGCTCGGCGCTCGTGCTCGGGGAGACCGACGCCGACGCGCGCGCCCCGTTCCTCGCCCGGGACGCGGCCCGGGTCCTGCTTCGCGACGCCGACTACGGCGTCACCGCCAACCGGCTCGCGCACGGCGGCCGGCTGCTCGACCTGTTCACGCCCTCGGCCCGCTACGACGAGGTCTTCCTGTCGCTGCACGGCGCCCACCAGGCCGACAACGCGGCCATCGCCTTGGTGGCGGTCGAGGCGTTCCTCGACCGCCCGCTCGACGAGGAGGTCGTGGGCAGCGTCTTCGGCCGGGCCCGCGCCCCGGGTCGGCTCGAGGTGGTCGGCCATGCGCCGCTGGTCCTGCTCGACGGCGCGCACAACGTCGCGGGGGCGCACGCGTTGCGGGAGGCGCTGGCGGAGGAGTTCCCCGCGTCGGCCCGCACGGTCGTGGTCGGGCTGCTGCGCGAGAAGGACCCGCTCGAGATGCTCGACGCGTTCGGGGTCGCCGAGGCCGCCCACGTCGTCGCCTGCGAGCCGCCGAGCCCCCGGGCCCTGCCCGCCGACGACGTCGCGGCCGCGGCGCGCGAGCTCGGCCAGCCCGGCGACGCGGTGACCGTCGTGCCCGACGTCGGGGCCGCCCTCGCGGCCGCGGTGGCCGCCACCCCGTCGGCGGGCCAGGTGGTCGTCACCGGGTCGCTGTATGTGGTCGGGGCCGCCCGGGCCGCGCTCCACCAGGGCCAGCCGGCCGGCAGCGGGCCGGGGCGAGCCCAGTAGGGTCCGGCGCCGTGAGCCGAACCCTCGTCCTCTGCAAGCCCGACGCCGTCGAGCGCGGGTTGGTCGGGGCGATCATCGGCCGGCTGGAGGCGAAGGGGCTGGCGCTGCGAGCCGTAGAGCTGCGGCACATCGACCGGCCGCTCGCCGAGCGCCACTACGACGAGCACCGCGGCAAGCCGTTCTTCGAGGAGCTGGTCGCCTTCATCACCCGCGGGCCGCTGGTGGCGATGGTGGTCGAGGGCGGGCCCGACACCTGGGCGGTCGTGCGCCGGGTCATGGGCGCCACCGACCCCCGCCAGGCCGACCCGGGGACCATCCGCGGCGACCTCGCCCTCGAGACGAGCGAGAACCTTGTCCACGGCTCGGACGGTCCCGAGTCGGCGGAGCGTGAGATCGCCCTGTTCTTCCCGGACCTCCCACCCGGGGATGCGCCATCCGCGCCGTGACGGCTGGTTGAATCGGAGGGTCTCGGCCACCGGCGCGGAGCGGTGGTCGCCCGCGGTGGGGGATGGCTGGACCGTCCTCCCGGGAGGTCCTAGCCTGTGCCCGCTCCCGGACCTCGTCAGAGCGGTGGACGGTCGGTGAATTCCCCCTGGTACTCAAACGTGATCGGCCGCGACATGGCGGTCGACCTCGGCACCGCCAACACCGTCGTGTACGTGCGCGGCCAGGGGATCGTGCTCAACGAGCCGTCGATCGTCACCCTCGACCTCCGCAGCAGCCAGATCCTCGCCGTCGGCGCCCAGGCCAAGCGGATGCTCGGCCGGACCCCGGGCCACATCGAGGCCATCCGGCCCCTGAAGGACGGCGTGATCGCCGACTTCGACATCTGCGAGAAGATGCTCCGCTACTTCATCCAGCGGGTCCACCAGCGGAACCGCTGGGCGAAGCCCCGGATGGTGATCTGCATCCCGTCCGGGATCACCGGCGTGGAGCGGCGGGCGGTCCAGGAGGCAGCCGAGTTCGCCGGCGCCCGCAGCCCGGTCATGGTCATCGAGGAGCCGATGGCGGCCGCGATCGGGTCCGGGCTCCCGATCCACGAGCCGGCCGGGAACATGGTCGTCGACATCGGCGGCGGCACCACCGAGTGCGCCGTCATCTCGATGGGCGGCATCGTCGCCAGCGAGGCGAGCCAGATCGCCGGCGACGAGTTCGACGAGTCGATCATCTCGTTCATGAAGCGCGAGTACTCGTTGGCCCTCGGTGAGCGCACGGCCGAGGACATCAAGCACCAGCTCGCCAGCGCCTACCCGCTGCAGGAGGAGTTCTACGCCGAGATCCGCGGCCGTGACCTCGTGACCGGCCTCCCGCGCACCGTCACCGTGTCGACCCAGGAGGTGCGGGAGGCGATCGAGGAGCCGGTGGCGGCGATCATCGACACCATCAAGGTCACCCTCGACAAGACGCCGCCCGAGCTGGCGGCCGACGTCATGGAGCGCGGGATCATGCTGGCCGGCGGCGGCGCGCTCCTGCTGGGGCTCGATGCCGCCATCCAGGCCGAGACCGGCATGCCAGTCCGTCGGTCCAAGAACGCGTTGTTCGCGGTGGTGCTCGGGTCGGGTCGCTGCCTCGAGCAGTTCGACGTGCTCCGGCAGGTGCTGATCAGCGGACCCGAAGACTGATCCAAGCCCCGCGGCGTAGGCGAGGCGCTCATGGTCGTCTATCGGCGAGAACCGCAGCGAGTGCTGCTCACGGTCATCATCGTCGCCGGGGTCGCGCTCATCGTCATGTCCGGTCGGTTCAGCGGCACGCTGCGGTCGGGCGCCCACGACGCCATGGCGCCGGTTCGCTCGACCGTCGACCGCGCCTTCCAGCCCCTGCGCAACGTCGCCGGCGACATCACCGACTACCGGCCGCTGCAGGCTGAGAACCAGCGGCTGCGGCGCACCGCGGCCGACCTCCGGGGCCAGCTGCGGCGCAACCGGGGCGTCGGCGCGGAGGTGGGCGAGTTGCAGAAGCTGATCGACCTCCCGAACGTCGAGGACGCGACCGGCATCGCGGCCCGGGTCACCGGCGGCGCCCCCGGCAACTTCGACCGCACGGTCGCGATCAACAAGGGCTCGGCGAAGGGGATGCGGGTCGGGTACCCGGTGGTGACCGGGGAGGGCCTCGTCGGGACCGTCACGTCCGTGTCGACCAACCAGGCCACCGTCACGCTCGTGGACAGCCCGAACCTCGGTGTCGGCGTCCGCTTGGAGACGAGCAACGCGGTCGCCATCACCGAGCCCCGCACCGGCGACCGCTCCATCCCGCTCGCCTTCATCTCGGACCCCTTCGCCCAGGTGCAGAAGGGCGAGCTCGTGTTCACCGCGGCGGTGAACAACGCCGCCTTCCCGCCCGCGATCCCGGTCGCGACCGTCACCAGCTACTCGAAGGGCCCCCAGGACCTGGCGCCGACGATCACCGTCGCCCCGCTCGTCAACCTCGACAACCTCGACTTCGTCAAGGTGCTGCGCTGGCCCGACCCGACCGCCGCCTCGGGGTGATCGCTGGCTCGTGGGCATCCGCCGCATCCGACTGCTCCTGGTCGTCATCACCCTGCTCGTCCTCCAGACCTCGGTGTTCACGCACCTGCGCGTCTTCGACGCCGTCCCGGACCTGCTGCTCGTGGCGACCATTGCCATGGCGTACGAGTCGGGTCCCATGCCCGGCGCGCTGTTCGGCTTCGCGGCCGGGCTGGCGAACGACCTGTTCCTCACCACGCCGCTCGGCGTGTCGGCGCTGGCGTTCGCGCTCACCGGGTACGCCGTCGGGCTGTTCCAGACCGGGCTCATCCGCGAGTCGCGCAGCATCTACCCGCTGCTCGGTGGCGTCGGCAGCGTCGCCGGCAACATCCTCTTCATCCTCATCGGAGGGATCGCCGGCCACGACGAGCTGTTCGCCGCGCACCACATCCAGGTCATCATCGTGGCGGCGCTGTACGACGCCGTGCTCGCCAACGCCATCTTCCCGTTCATGCGGTGGGCGACGAGGACTGACGTGGGCCGGGCCTGGCCCCCTGGGTAGGCTTCTGGCACCTTGCCGCGAGCCCGTCGGGCTGGTCTCGCTGCCTCGGGGCGGCCGGCGGCGTGCAGCCGGTTGGACGTGGGCTCGCACGACACCCCGACTCGACACTCCCGGAGGGCACACGAGGTGACCGGCGCGTGACGGAGGGCAACCGCCAGCTCCGCCTGACCGTCATCGGCGGCATCATCGTCGCCTTGTTCTTCGGGCTGCTGGCCCGGCTCTGGTTCCTGCAGGTCGCCTCCTCGAGCAGCTACGCGGCCGAGACCACGGCCAACCGGACCCGGGTCGTCACCGACCCCGGCGCCCGGGGCAGCATCCTCGATGCCCGGGGCACCATCGTCGTCTCGAACCGGCTCATCACCTCGATCGAGATCCAGCGCGGCCTGCCGCTGAGCCAGCTGAAGATCACCGAGAAGAACCTGGCCAAGCTGCTGAACACGACGCAGACCGCGATCTCGAAGCAGGTCCACAACCCCCGCCTCACGGCGTACGAGCCGATCCCGATCCGGACCGACCTCCCCTACGACACCCTGGTGAGCATCAAGGAGCGCCCGCAGAGCTATCCGGGCGTGATCGCGACCCAGCGCAGCGTGCGCGTCTACCCGTACGCGAGCCCCTACGGCGACCTGGCCCCGCACCTGCTCGGCTACGTCGGCTCGGTCAACGCGCACGACGCCAAGGTCCACCCCGGGGAGCACTACACGCCCGAGGACGTCATCGGCAAGGACGGGGTCGAGGAGGTCTTCGAGCACGAGCTGCGCGGGAACCCCCACATCCGCAAGCTCGAGGTCGACAGCCGGGGCCGCATCGTGCAGGTCCTCAGCGACAAGCCGGCCACGACCGGCAACGACGTGCAGCTCACGATGGACTCCGTGATCCAGAACGAGGCCCAGGTCGCGCTGAAGCAGGGGATCACCGAGGTCCAGGGGATGCGGGACCAGAACTTCAAGAACACGCTGAAGAACTTCGCCGGGTCCGGTGGCTCGGCGGTCGTGCTCGACGCCCGCAACGGCTCGGTGATCGCGCTGGCGTCGTGGCCCACCTACCAGGTGAGCAAGTTCACGAGCGGCATCCCGCTCGACCAGTACCAGGCGCTGGCCGACCCGGCCCAGCACTACCCGCTGCTCGACCGGGTGACCCAGGGTCAGTACCCGCCCGGCTCGACGTTCAAGCTCATGACTGCCATCGCCGCCCTCGAGAACGGTGCCGCGGTCCCGAACACGCCCAGCTACACGTTCAACGACAAGGGCTGCGTCGTGTTCGGGTCGGCCAGCAACCCGCAGCCGTTCTGCAACGCCAACAAGACGCCGCATGGCATCGTGGACCTCGCGCACGCGATCGAGGTCTCGAGCGACGTGTACTTCTACAACCTCGGGTTCCGGTTCTTCGGCCTCTGGAACTGTGGCCAGCCCGGCTGCCCGCAGGGGGCGACGAAGCAGGGCGACAAGGTCCGCGGCTACGGCATCCAGAACACCGCCAAGTCCTTCGGCTTCGGCCGGCCGACCGGCGTCGGCCTCCCCCAGGAGGCGTTCGGGCGCATCCCCGACCTCGCCTTCAAGATCAAGGTCAACCAGAGCAACCCCGACCCGTACACGCGGAGCTGGCTGCCCGGTGACAGCGCCAACGTCGCGGTCGGCCAGGGCGACGTGCTCACCACGCCGATCCAGCTCGCCTCCGCGTACGCGGCCTTCATCAACGGCGGCACCCTCTACTCGCCGCGCCTGGCGAGCCGCGTCTTCGCGCCGGACGGCAAGACGGTGGTCCGCGACCTCCCGCCCCAGGAGGTGCGCAAGATCCCGCTCAGCCCCCAGGTCCGGGCCGAGATCCTGCCGGGGCTCGTCGGCGCGGTGAACGCCACCGACGGCACCGCCCACCCCGCCTTCCAGGGGTACACGGGCCTCCCGGTCGCGGGCAAGACCGGCACCGCGCAGCAGCCGCCGCCGACCGAGGACACGTCGTGGTTCGTGGGGCTCGTGAACCCGCTGCCGACCTCGCCCACCGACCCGCAGTACGTCGTCGTCGTGAACGTCGAGCAGGCCGGCTTCGGCGGCACGGTCGCGGCGCCGATCGCCCGCCGCATCATCGACGCCCTGAACGGCAACCCGAGCCCTGCGCCGGTGCAGATCGCGCCGCCGCAGACCGACTGACGATGGCCGTCTCCTACCCCCGCCAGCGCTGGGCGAACGCCCCGGCGGGGCTCTACGCGCCGACGCGTAAGCGCCGGGTGCTCCCTGACGCCGACCTGACCATGCGGCTCGACTGGGTGCTCATCGCGGCCTGCGCCGGCATCGTGACCATCGGGATGCTGATGATCTACTCGTCGTCACGCACGCTCGTCGGCGGCGACCCGTCGTACTACATCAAGCGCCAGGGCCTGGCCCTCGCCATCGGCATCGCCATCGGCATCGCGCTGATCCGGATCGACTACCGCAAGCTCCGCGACTACTCGCTCCTCGCCTACCTCGCCACCGTGGTGTCGCTGCTGTTCGTGCTGTCGCCGATGGGCACGAGGGTCAAGGGCCACCAGGCCTGGTACGGGCTGCCGTTCGGCTTCCAGCTCCAGCCGGCCGAGATCGCCAAGTTCGGGCTCGTCGTCGCCCTCGCCGGCTACGTGAACGAGCACCGGGACGAGATCGACGCCTGGCGCCTGATCGTCATCGTCGGGCTCGCCCTCATCCCGATCGGGCTCGTCCAGCTCCAGGGCGACCTCGGCACGAACATCGTCCTGATCTTCGCCGTCATCGGGATCTTCGCGGTGGCCGGCGTACCCGGGCGCTACCTCCTCGTCCTCACCATGCTGGGCGCCACCCTCATCTTCGGGGTGATCAGTCTCGGGCTGCTGAAGCAGTACCAGCTCGACCGGCTGACGACCGTCTTCGCGACCGGCGCCAAGGCCAAGCAAGGCTCGGCGTACAACCAGAACCAGTCGAAACAGACCATCGCCGTCGGCGGACTCGCCGGGCGCGGCCTCTTCAAGGGATTCCAGACCCGGCTCGGCTTCGTCCCCGAGCAGCAGACCGACTTCATCTTCACCGCCGTGGGCGAGGAGCTGGGGTTCATCGGCGCCGCGACGCTGCTGGCGCTGTTCGCGCTCGTGCTGTGGCGGACCTGGCGAACAGCCCGGCTGGCACCCGACTTCTACGGCTCCGTGGTGTGCGCCGGCATCCTCGCCGTCTTCGCGTTCCAGATCTTCGAGAACGTCGGGATGACGATGGGAATCATGCCGGTCACGGGGATCCCGCTGCCGTTCATGAGCTACGGCGGCTCGAGCCTCATCACCAGCTGCGCCTCGATCGCGCTCGTCAACAGCGTCTACGCGCGCCGCTTCGTCTGACGCCCCGCCCCGGGCGGCGGCGGGTCGGGGAGCGCCGCCCGCGCCCGGTAGCATGGGGACCTACCAATGAGCACCCTGTGGCCGCAGATCGAGCCCCTGCTCACGAAGGTCGAGAAACCCGCCCGCTACATCGGGATGGAGTCCGGGAGCATCCAGCCTGACCACCGACCCGACCGGGTCGCGTGGCTGCTCGTGTACCCGGACACCTACGAGATCGGCCTGCCCAACCAGGGGCTGCAGATCCTCTACGAGATCCTGAACGAGCGCCCCGACGCGGTCGCCGAGCGCGCCTACGCGCCGTGGATCGACCTCGAGGCGCTGCTGCGCGAGCGCCGGCTGCCCCTGTTCTCGCTCGAGACCCACCGGCCCGCCCGGGCCTTCGACGTCCTGGCGTTCAACCTGTCGGCCGAGCTCGTGTACACGAACCTGCTCAACTGCCTCGACCTGGCCGGGGTGGCGGTGCGGGCCGAGGACCGGGCCGACGACGACCCGCTCGTCGTCGTCGGCGGGCACTGCACCTACAACCCGGAGCCGCTGGCCGACTTCGTGGACGCCGTCGTGCTGGGCGACGGCGAGGAGGTCGTGGGCGAGATCACGGCCGTGCTCGCGGGGCGGGGCCGGCGCGACCGGGCCGCGGTGCTGCGGGACCTCGCGGCCGTGCCTGGCGTCTACGTCCCGTGCCTCTACGACGTCGAGTACGACGGGCCGTTCCTCGCCGGCGTCCGGCCCCGGTACGCCGACGTCCCGGCCCAGGTCGACAAGCGCACCGTCGCCGACCTGGCCGAGTGGCCGTACCCGAAGCACCAGCTGGTGCCGCTGGTCGAGGTCGTGCACGACCGGCTGAACGTCGAGATCTTCCGCGGCTGCACCCGCGGCTGTCGGTTCTGCCAGGCCGGCATGATCACCCGCCCGGTGCGGGAGCGGCCCGCCGACCAGGTGCGGACGATGGTGCGGGAGGGGCTGCGCCGCAGCGGCTACGACGAGGTCGCGCTCACGTCGCTGTCGAGCGCCGACTTCTCGGGCATCGAGGGGGTCGTCGCCGACCTGGTGCGCGACCAGGAGGGGACCGGGTGCGTCAGCCTGTCGCTGCCGTCGCTGCGCGTCGACGCGTTCACGGTCGGGATCGCCAGCGAGATCCAGCGGGTTCGCCGCACCGGTCTGACGTTCGCGCCCGAGGCCGGCACCTGGCGGATGCGGCAGGTCATCAACAAGCTCATCACCGAGGACGACCTCTACGCGTCGGTCGACGCCGCCTACTCGCAGGGCTGGCGGCGGGTGAAGCTCTACTTCATGGTCGGGCTGCCGACCGAGACCGACGAGGACACGCTCGGGATCGCGGAGCTGGCGCGGACGGTGGTGGCGATCGGGCGTCGGCACACCCGGGGCGCCAGCGCCACGGTGTCGGTCGGCGGGTTCGTGCCGAAGCCCCACACGCCGTTCCAGTGGTTCGGGCAGAACGGCGTCCCCGAGCTCCGCCGCAAGGTCGGGCTGCTGCGCGACGCGCTGCGCAAGTCCGGGGCCCAGCTTCGCTGGCACGACCCGGCGGCGACGTTCGTCGAGGGCATCGCCAGCCGCGGCGACCGGCGCATCGGTCGGGTCATCGAGCGGGTTTGGCGGTCGGGCGCGACGTTCCAGGAGTGGAGCGAGCGGTTCGACCTCGCGCCGTGGCTCGACGCCATGGACGCCGAGGGCCTCGACCCCGACTGGTACGTGACCCGGCACCGCCACCGCGAGGAGCTGCTGCCCTGGTCGCACATCTCGGCCGGGCTGCACGAGGACTTCCTCTGGGACGACTGGCAGGCCGCCCTCGCCGAGCACGGGCTCCCCGACTGCCGGTGGACGCCCTGCTACGACTGCGGGGTGTGCACCGACCATGCGCTCGAGCACGTCGTCGGCTCGGCCCGCCCGCCGGCCGGCGGCAGCCAGGGCACCGGCCAGGACCTGCGCGCCGGCGGCCTGGTGCCGGTCCAGTTCCGGGAGCTGGCTCGTGCGCGGTGACGCCGGCTACCCGGTGCGGGTGCGCTTCGCCAAGCAGGGCAAGGTGCGGTTCGTGTCACACCGGGACGTCGCTCGCGCCTTCGAGCGGTCGCTGCGCATCGCCCAGCTGCCGGTCGCGTTCACGGCCGGGTTCGCGCCCCGGCCCAAGGTCAGCTTCGGGCTCGCCCTCGGCGTCGGCCACGAGAGCCGGGCCGAGTACCTCGACGTCGAGCTGCGGGACCCGGTCGACGTGCCGGCGCTCCCAGCGCTGCTCACCGACGGGATGCCGGAGGGACTGGCCGTGACCGGCGCCGCCGCGCTGGCCCCGCGCGCGCCCGCGCTCCAGGAGTCGGTGACCGCGGTCGCCTACGAGCTGCGGCTGGCCGACCTCGCCCCCGCGGTCGTGGACGCGGCCGCGAGCGCGGCCGCCGACGCCGCGAACCTCACCGTCGCGACGACCCGCAAGGGCAAGCCGGTCGTCGTCGACGTGGCCCCGAGCCTCCGACGCGTCGACGTCGATGCGGCCGGTGGCGTCACCGTCGAGCTGTCGACCCGGCCCCGCGCCGCTCGGCCGGGCGAGCTCCTCACTGCCCTGCGGACCCTCGCCGGTGTGGAGCCGGGCGAGGGCGAGGACCGGGTGCTCCGCACCCATCAATGGATCGAGCGGGACGGCGCGCGGCTGGAGCCGCTGGCAGCCGATCCCGCCCCGTCCGCCCCCTCGGGGGCGGACGCGCGTGCGCTGGAGGCGTGCGTGTGACGAGCAAAGGATCGAACCATGTCCGACGACACTCCGGAGGCGACCGCCTCCACCACCTCGGGCGACCGCGAGTCACCCGCCACCGCCCCCGCGTCGAGCGGCTCGGGATCCCCGGGCTCGCCTGACGGCGAGGCCCCGCGCCGGCGCCGCCGGCGGGGCTCACGGGGCGGCCGCAACCGCCGCAAGCCGGGCTCGGCCCGGACCGGCGACGCCGACCCGACCGACGCGCCGGCGGACGCCGCGACGGCCGAGCCGGCCGAGCCAGCCGAGCCAGCCGAGCCGGCGGCGAAGCCGAAGATCGGTGACACCCGCCCCGCGCCGACACCGCCGCCGGCCGCGCCGTCGCGTCGGCGCCGCCGCGGCGGCCGAGGGCGGGGCAAGAGCCCGGGCCAGACCGACGACGTCGTGCAGGCCGATCTCGGCGTCGGCGCCGGCGTCGACCTCGACGAGCTCGACGACGAGCAGCGCGAGCGGCGGCGGGGCCGGACCCGTAAGGGCCGCCCGGCCGGCCGCTACCAGCTCCTCGT